>Ga0105239_10006345_pt1 | contig 13748 bp, 14 predicted proteins | sample KBSC44metaG_FD_92761 | JGI IMG/M metagenome (GOLD analysis project Ga0105239, IMG submission 92761) | Corn rhizosphere microbial communities from Kellogg Biological Station, Michigan, USA - KBS C4-4 metaG | ecosystem: Host-associated > Plants > Roots > Rhizosphere > Soil | place: Michigan, USA... | reverse complement strand
TTTCGGCTGCATCCAGATCTGGTCTGCCGCCGCCGCGGTCAGGTAGTCGCCGAGGCCTGCGGACTCAAAGCCCATACTGTGCGCTATGACGAACTTGCCCGATTTGCGGAACTTCTTGAGCGCGGTGCCGATCTCCTCCGCCTGTGCGATAGGAAGGTTGGCGTCGCCGACGCGAAGGATCACACCTTTGACCCGATTGTCGCGCTCGGCGGCGTCGAGACCGAGCACGATGTCCATGACCGTGACCGGGCGCTTGCCGAAGATCGTCACCGAGGCCGAATCCGCGATCGGGTGACGGAGGTCGAGCGCCAGCACCATGTTCGACGGCAAACCGTCGCCCTCGATGAGTCCGATGAGGAAGAGGCCCAGGAAGATCAGGATGAGGAGAAGGACAAAGCGCGCTATCGCATTCACGGTGCCAGCCACGATCGACTGGCCCCAACGCAGGAATGAGATCATCGCGAAATCCTTTCGGCCACTTAAGGCGGATACCTTCTAACGATCTAATATGGCGATGGGTCCAACCAACATCCATGCTGCCACGGGAATTGTTTTGCACCGCGGCCGCGGCGAATTAAGCCTTTGATCTCGATAATAAATCGTTGAAGGATGCGCGCTCGCCATTGGGGAGCTGTATGTGCCGGAATTCATCTCTGAGGAACTGACGCTTGCCTATGACGATATCGGACCGCGCGAAGGGCGGCCGGTGGTTCTGGTCCATGGGTTTGCCTCCAACCGTAAGGAAAACTGGCAGAGGCTGGGCTGGTACGGGGCTTTCGAGCGCAAACGCATCCGCTGTGTGGCATTGGACTGCCGGGGGCATGGCGAGAGCGCCAAGCCGCACAACCCGGCGGCCTATACCCGCGCCGCCATGGCGAGGGACATCATCGCCCTCCTCGACCATCTCGACGTCAAGCGCGCCGATCTCATGGGCTATTCGATGGGTGCGCGGCTCTCGCTGGCGGCTGCGATCATGGCGCCCGAGCGCTTTCCGCTCCTCATATTGGGAGGGATCGGCGGCAGGCAATTCGAAACCCATCTGCGGACCGATGCGATGGCTGAGGCCATGGAGACCCCCGATCCGGACTCGATCGAGAACCCGTTGTTTCGCAGCTTCCGCGGTTTTGCCGACGAGCAAGGCGAAGACCGCATGGCGCTCGCGGCCTTGTCGCGCGCGCAGGATGCTCCATTCGAACGCAGTATGCTCTCGGCACTATCCATGCCGGTGCTGGTGGTGGCGGGCGCACGTGACGAACTTGCGGGCGATCCGGAAGAACTTGCGCGCGCTGTTCCGGATGGTCGTGCCGTGACCCTTCCCGGTTGCGATCACTTCTCCGTAATTCCCCACGCGCTGTTCAAGGCGGCGGTGTTCGACTTCCTCGATGGAACGCTCGAATAGTCACTGCGCCCAGGAAACGCCGCCGCCGATGATCAGCGGTTCGGAGTAACTCACGACGGCGCCGGTTCCCGTGCTGGTCTGGCCAAAACTCGCCGTCGAAGCGACGCGGGCGTCGAAAAGATTGTCGCCATAGAAATAGGCCGACAATTGCTGCGTGATCGCATAGGACACACGCGCATCGAGCGTCACGGCCGCGCCGAGACGGTATTTGTTGAGATCGTCGGCATAACGCAGCCCTTCGTAGCGAAGATTGGCATTGACGCTGAGCCGGTCGAACGGCTTTGCCTCGAAGCCGCCGGTGATTGTCCAGCGCGGCGCCTGGGCAGGCCGGTTGCCAGTGAGTTGCGGCGCCTGCACACCGCCTTCGACATGGGCGTCGACATAGTCGAACGCGGCGTTCGCGACGAGACCGTCGAGGATCCTGTAACGCCCCTCGCCTTCAAATCCCCAGGCATCGATGTCGCCGACGTTCTGGCGTTGCACGAGCGTGATGCCGGGAAGCTGGACGCACGGGAAATTCGTCGGGCATTTCTGCAGCGTCACGTTCGTCACCGCGCGGTGAAGCTGGTTGACGAAGACGTCGCCGTCGAGCGAAGCGCGATCATCCTGCCAGCCGCCGCCGAGTTCGGCGCCGTAGAGTTGCTCAGGCGTGAGGTCGGGATTGCCGAGCGTGTTGGTGGTGCCGAGGCGGAATGGACGATAGAGTTCGTTCAGCGACGGCGCGCGGAAACCTGCATAGGCGGCGCTCCGCAGATAGAACCCGTCGTCGAGATCGCGGCGCACACCGAGGCGTCCCGTCGGCAGCGTGCCACCTTTTGATTTGAAATGATCGTCGACCGTGATGAAACCCGTTGCCAACGAGTTTTGGATCACGTGGCCGTTGGAGGTCTGCCAGTAATCGGCGCGCAGCCCAGCCGTGATCAGCCAGCCATCGGCGCGATGTGCGCCTTCCACATAGACGCCACCCACGAAACTGTCGCCACCGGCGTGACGCCCAGACGTGAAGGCGCCGTTGACGAAGGAGAACTGCTCCCGGGACTCGCCTTCCGAAGACCGCACATCCGTGCCGATCTCCCAGTTGAACCAGGATGCCTGTCCCCTGAGCGCCGCGTTGCCGCCAATGCCGGTCGCGGGCGTTGCGTACTGGTTGTTGGCGGGTGTCGATGTCGCGCGGTTGGCACCCGCTGCATAGGTCACGTTGCTGAAGCCGACGTCGCGCATCCACACCTGCATACGCCAGCCGAGATCGTTCGCGCTGTCGGGGTGCGCGACAGTGAGACTTGCGGTTTGGCCATCGGCGGCGGAGGTCGAACCCACGATGCCGGAATTGCGTGTCTCCTGATAGGCGCTGTAGCGCGCAGAGATCAGCGTGTCCGCCATCGCATAAGTCTGTACACGGATGGACGCGTTCTTGGCATCCAACGTGACGTAATCGTCGGCCGCGCCGCGCTGCTCGGGTGCCACCGGAATCCATCCATTCGACGCTTCGGCCGATGCGCTTGCAAAGACTTCAAACCGGTCGACGTCGGTGCCTCCGGAGGCCGCGATACGGCGCTGACCGCGCGCGCCGCCGGAAAGATCGCCAGCGACAAATCCGTTTCCCGTCGCCTCATCGAGCGCGATGACGCCGGTGAGTGCGCCCGCACCATAGGGGCCCGCGCCGGCGCCGCGCACGACCTCAGCACCGCCCATGTCCTCGGCCGGAAGCGAACTCCAGATCACCCAGTTGCCGAAGGGATCGTTCTGCGGAACGCCATCGAGCGTGACGAGCGCCCTGCCCGCACCGGAGGGCGCTATCGATCTGAGGGTGATGCCCTGCGTCGTCGGATTGGCCGAAAGCGAGCTGTCGCGCCGGAACAACGAGAGGCCCGGGATCTCCTTCAGCGCATCGTCGATCTGATGCGATATCCGCAGCTGCGCGGGGGTAACACGGACGACGGAAAAGGCGTCGTTGCCCACCGGGTCGGGCGGGCTCGCGGTAATGACGACCGTCTCCGGCGCCTGATCGGCGGCTGCTGCTGCTGCTGCTGCCACCGACAGCAGCACGAGCGACCCGATACGAATGGCTGGTCCGAGTGTCACAAAAGCTTCCAGAAATTGGGTGAGCGTCCCTTGAATCCGACGCTACAAGTTCATTGGAACCCGTGCGAGGGCCGACCGCGAAATATTCTGTATGGATACCGCGTGCACGGCCTTAACGGTCGGATTAACCCGCGACAATTGCCAGAAATAGGACTTTCGCTGCCCCGCGGACGACTCTAACGTGTCTGTCATTCAAAAAGCGGAGAATCGAGTGATGCGTCGTGCAGTCTTCCTGGCGTCTGCTTTGGCAGCAGCGTTTACATTGCAGATCGCGGCGGCCGCGCCGCTTCATTATCCACTGCCGCCCGATAGCACGGCGCGCAACGGCGTGCCTCACAAGTCTTCCATCACCAGCTTGCCCGACCAAGGGCTCCCGCCACAGCAGGCTGAGAAAGGTTTGCATCCGCACGCCGCCAAGGGGTTGGCGCGCCGCTATGCCGGTACGCCTACCGACGTACTGCGTTATCACAACGACAATTATCCGACCGGCTGGAACCCGAGCGAAACCGATTTGACGCCGTCCGCTGTCGGGTCGGCGAGTTTCGGCAAGCTCACGACACTCAACGTCGACGGCAACGTGCTGGCGCAACCGTTGATGGTTTCCAACTTCACGATGCCGGACAACTCCGTCCACAACATCCTGCTCGTGGCGACGGGTCACAATACCGTCTACGCCTACGATGCGCAGACCTACACCATTCTTTGGCAGCGCAATCTGGGTACGCCGCAGGCATCCGGCGATGTGGGCTGCAACGACATCCTCCCGGAATATGGAATTTCGAGCACGCCGGTGATCGTGCGTACCGGCGCGAACGCTGCGACGATCTATGTTGTTGCCGCTACCGAACCCGCCTCGTTCTCTTTCCACACCAAGCTGCATGCGCTGGATCTTGGAACTGGCACGGACATCATGCCGGCGCGCGAGATCGCGCCGAAATCCAATATCAAGGGCGGCCCGAAGCTTCACTTCGATCCGCAGGCCCAATGGGGCCGCTCGGCCCTCGCCTACAACAACGGCTCGATCTACATGGGCATGGGATCGCACTGCGACAACAATGCCGGCAACATCTCGGGCTGGGTGCTGAGCTACGATGCTGCAACGCTGAAGCCTACCGGCAGCTTCAACACGATCGAGGCAAAAGCGAATTATCAGCTTTCGAGCGTGTGGATGGCCGGCTACTCGGTCGCGATCGATCCGACAGGCAATGTCTATGCGATCACCGGTAACGGCAATTATAGCCTTGCCAATGGAAAGAAGGGCTACGGCGAAAGCATCATCGGCCTGTCGCCCGATCTGAACAAAAAGACGGTCAGAACCTTCACGCCGAGCAACTGGCAATCTTTGAACAATGGCGATACCGATTTCGGTTCGGGCGGCGCGATGCTCATTCCGGTTGTCGAGGGTCAGACAGCCCCGCCCATGATCATCGGCTCGGGCAAAGCCGGAACCGCGTACCTTCTCGATGCGAGTCACTTGAACGGGCTTGAGGGCAGCAACGGCTACCAGGCGCTCCAGAAAATCTCGACGGGCGGGTGCTGGTGCGGTCCGGCCTATTACGGCGGACCGAGCGGCGGCATCCTCTATTACCAGGGCAGTGGCGATCTCCTCCGGGCCTATAGCGTGGCGACCGGCAATACGCCGCAACTCACGCAGGTTGCGGCCAGCACCGACGGCGCCGGCTTCGGCGGCTCCTTCCCGGTTATTTCCTCGAACGGAACGACAGCCGGGACGGCGGTCGTGTGGGCGGTGGAGCGCGGCAGCCCGACCGAATATCTGGCGGCCTATGACGCGGTGAACATGGGCGATCCCTTGTTCAAAGCAACGGCTGGAAGCTGGTCTAACGGCAGCCGCTCCTATCTCTCGCCGCTGGTCGCCAATGGCCGGGTCTATGTTCCGGCTTACAAGACCGTAACGGTATTCGGCCTGACGGATTAACGCCCCCGAGGGTTGGGATTTGCCATTTGCCGCCCGGGAACTATGGTCCGGGCGGCAAATTGGGATTCTATCGGAGTTCTCGATGCGGGCGCGTAGATTCGTACTGCTGGCGTGTGTCTTGGCGTTTGCAGGCATCGTCCAGACAGATGCCATTGCCGGGCGCCTTCACTATCCGCTGCCCCCGGACAGCACCGCGCGAAACGGCGAACGGGGGCCGATGGGATCCCATCTCAACGGCTTCAACAAGCCGGCTCCTCCCGTTGCGCTGACGCGCGAAGGGATGCATCCGAAAGCAGCGCAGGGTCTCCGCCGCAGATACTCCGGCACGCCGGTCGACGTCCTCAACTACCACAATGACAATTTCCGCACCGGCTGGAACCAGAGCGAGACCGATCTGACGCCCGCAACGGTTGGATCGGCAAGCTTCGGGCAGATCGCGTCTCTCGACGTTGATGGCGACGTGCTGGCGGAGCCGTTAATGGTCTCCAACTTCACGATGCCAGACAACTCGGTGCACAACATTTTGGTCGTCGCGACCGAGCACAACTCGGTCTACGCGTTCGACGCCCAAACCTACGCCATACTTTGGCATGTCAATCTCGGGGCCTCGCAGTCCTCTGTCGATGTCAACTGCGCCGACGTTCAGCCCGAATACGGAATCTCCGGAACGCCTGTGATCGTCCGCAACGGTAATGTCGCCACGATCTATCTCGTTTCGGCGACCGAGCCCGCCAGCATGTCTTTCCACACCAAGCTCTACGCGCTGAATCTCGCGACCGGAGCCAGCGTCACAAAGGCGATGGAAATCGCGCCCCGGGCAAACCTTCAATCGGGTGGCCAGGTCCATTTCGATCCGCAAAACCAATGGATTCGCGCAGGCCTCGCCTACACAAACGGTTCCGTTTACATGGGCGTCGCTTCGCATTGCGACAACAACGCGGGAAGCATCACGGGTTGGATTCTGCGCTATGATGCATCGACACTTCGCCTGTTGAGCCGGTTTCCCACTGTTTACACCCAGGCCGACACCGAGCTCGCGAGCATCTGGATGGCCGGCTTCGCGCCTCCGATCGACGCGAACGGCAATATCTTCGCCATAACCGGCAACGGCTATTACAGTGCCGTCAACACGGCAAAAGGCTACGGCGAGAGCGTGCTGTCGCTCAGCGGTGCCCTCAAGAAGAACAGCACGTTCACGCCCGCGAACTTCCAGGCGCTCAATGATGCCGATCGCGATTTTGGCTCGGGTGGTGTCATGCTGATTCCACCGGTCGCGGGTCAACTCGCCCCTCCGCTCGCCGTCGCGATGGGCAAAGCGCACATCCTTTATCTCCTGAATGCCAGCAATCTTGGCGGTCTCGAGAAAACGGGGAAAACGCCCCTTCAACAGTACACGGTCGGGACGAGTTGGTGTGCCTGCGGACCGGCCTATTACATGGGTCCGAACGGCGGCCTTGTCTATTACCAGCCCGCGAGCGGTGTCATTCATGCGTTCAGCGTTTCGACGGCAAAGCATCCCTCTCTGACCGATGTTGCTGATGGCACCACGAACGCTGGCGGCGGCGGCTCGTTCCCGGTCGTCTCCTCGAACGGAAGCACGGCGGGCACCGGGGTCGTCTGGCTGGTCCAGCGCCAGATGCCGGAAATCCTCGAGGCCTATGACGCGGTCAACCTCGGCACGCCGCTGTTCCGGGGCAACGCCGATCTGTGGTCGAACGGCTATAACGCCTTCGTGACCCCCCTCGTCGCCAACGGCCGCGTCTATGTCGGCGCCTACAAGAAGGTCGACGTCTTTGGACTAACGGATTGAGCGGGGATCACCGCCGGTCCGCCTGAATTCGGGATCGCGGCCAGCCGCGCCGCGAATGGCGGAAACATCGATCTTTCTATCGCGCGCCGGAGTGCGCATCGGTTCCATGCAGCTGTGGCGGCAGATGGCGGCACGTGTCCGTGCTGGTATCCAGCGATCCAAAGTCTCGATCGCCCTTGGCGATAAGGGGCATGATTTTTTCTTGAGACAGTAGATATACGAAACGCTGAAATCGCCGGACACGGCGACGACACCAACGTTGTTGATCCCGCCCGCGAATGAGACAGTAGCTCCCGGTACGGAGATCGGCAGGAATTCGTTTTTGGCAAAGTCGAACAGAAATGCTTGCCCGGCTGTATCGCCGTTATTTTGCCATGCACCTGCGATCATGCCTTTGTCGTTCACGCTTTCCAGCAGCGTATAGGTCGCGTTGTTATCGGGATAATTGACCGCCGTTGCGACATCGTCCTTGAGCACAAATCCTGTGCGCAGGCTACTGTGGTTTAGGTCGAGGAAGAACCCCGTCACGGTGCCCTTCTTGTTGTAGCCGCGAGGTTGGGTCCGCGTGGTGTTGAATGGCAGCGTCAAACCGGTGCGATACTTGGTGCCCTTTCCATAGTAGCCGTAGTAAAACAGCTGATCGTTTTGGTCGAAAAACGTGTACTGCCCGACGAACCTTGTGTGGCTGATAATTCCTTGGGCGACACCATCCAGAACCGCGCCATCTTTGGTGATCGCTTTGATCTTCCCATCAGGGCTGCGCAGGTATTCGCAGCCATAGACAGGACAGTCATCAGTGGAATTGTTGGCGAGACCCGTGATGTACCCGTCATTGTTGATCCCCGTCGGCGACGTATTGCCGTTTGGGAAATCGAAGGTCGTGTAATCGCCGTCGAGCGTTCCAACGAAACCGTGCTCGATGCCGTCCGGAGTCGTGTAGTCACCCGTGATAACATTGTCGTCATTGATTGCACGGATATCCGTTGTTGTGCTGCCCGGCACCGGCGGGATCGGGATCAGCGTCCCAGCGTTGGCGGCGCAAATCATGTATGCGACCGCCACTACAACGACAGCTGCTCTCAAAGCCGAGCTTTGCATCATTTCTCCCAATGATCAGTCTCGTGCCCAGATAACGGGCGATTGTGACTCTTTACAACTGATCAAGTCCAATATGTACTTGATTTGTTCTCGATACTATACTATATTCCTATTTATGACGGTTATCCTAGAACGAACGGTCGATCCGGAGCTGGCCCGAGGTCGCGGCGCACTTTCGAACAATGTGGGGCGGTATGAACGCCAGACGCGGGTGCTGGTCGATGATGGCTGGGACGATGGCTGGCGGGGTGACGATCTTTCGCCGCCGCAGCTCCGCACCGAGGTGATCATCGATTCCACGCGCACGATCATCGCGCGCAACAAGTCGCCGGACATCTCCTTCGACCGTTCGATCAATCCCTATCGCGGCTGCGAGCATGGCTGCATCTACTGCTTCGCGCGGCCGACGCACGCCTATCTCGGCATGTCACCGGGCATCGATTTTGAATCGCGCCTGTTCGCGAAGCCCGATGCGGCCGAGCTTTTGCGCAAGGAGCTTTCGGCGCCGGGCTATGTCGTGAAGACGATGGCGTTGGGAACGAACACCGATCCCTACCAGCCGATCGAGAAGACCATGCGCATCACGCGTTCCATCCTCGAAGTGCTGCGCGAGTTTCGCCACCCCGTCGGCATCGTGACGAAATCACCGCTGGTGCTGCGCGATCTCGATATCCTGTCCGAGATGGCGGAGATGGGGCTGGCCAAGGTCGCGCTCTCGGTGACCACGCTCGACCGCAAACTCGCGCGGATGATGGAGCCGCGCGCCGGCACGCCAACCAGGCGGCTGCAGGCAATCAAGGGCCTGAGCGATGCCGGCGTTCCGGCCGCGGTGATGTTTGCGCCGGCGATCCCCGCGCTGAACGACGGCGAGATGGAAGCGGTGCTGAGCGCCGCCAAGGACATGGGCGCACGCAGCGCCGGCTACGTGCTTCTGCGCCTGCCGCTGGAGATCAAGGATTTGTTCCGCGAGTGGCTGGAGGCCAATGTCCCCGACCGCGCCAAGCATGTGATGTCGCTCGTCCGGCAGATGCGCGGCGGCAAGGACTACGACAGCCAATGGCACACGCGGATGCGCGGCACCGGGCCCTATGCGGAGATGATCGCCAGGCGTTTTCAGATCGCTATCAGGCGCTTGGAGCTCAACAAGCCGTCGCGTCCGCTGGACATCTCCCAATTTCGGAAGCCCGCCCAGAAGGGTGATCAGCTGTCCCTGTTCGCGTTGGAGTGAGATTCAAAAATCCCGGTTCAATTCCGCAATTAAATTGCGCGGCTGTAGGGAAGGCCTTGTGACGGTGCCGCGCCGAATTTTGTTGGCCGCCTGCATCCAAAGGCCTTCGCCGCGGCATCCAACAAGCGGAAAGGCCCAATTCCGGCCTGAAGGAGCGGCAATGTCGGCAATTCTGGAGATCGATCTGGCGATCTGGCTGTGGGGCGCCCTGGTCCTCGCGGCGAGCACGGTCCGGTATTATTGTTTCGACGGGCAGTGCATCCAGATCGACCTTCCGGTGCGGTCGCGCCGGTGGTGGTCTGGGTTTGGAAGGGGTTGATCCATGCTGGTTTTTCACGGGCTCGATTCGACGCTGATCTTCTGGGGCGCGATCGTCCTGATCGTTTTTGCGGCCAATTTCTTCTCCTATCGCACGCAGGCGAGCCGTCACCGCATGGTGGAAACGCTCGCCGAGAAGGGCCAACCGATCCCGCCTGAGCTGCTCACCAACACCCGCAGCTATCGCCATTCCTATTACGGAAGCCCGGTGCAGTCGGGCATCTTCCTGATGTGCATTGGCGTGGCGCTGGCGGTGTTCTTCTGGGCCATGAGCGGCGGCGGCGATGTCTTCGACAATGAAGGGCATATGCCCCACTGGCTGCCGGTGATCGGCATTTTCCCATTCATGGTCGGGTTGGCGCGCTTTCTCGGCGCAATCTTCGACAGGCCGCGCGACAAGTGAGATGCAATGACCGACCCGCATGAGCACCGATCCGATCCTTGTGCAGCGCGCCCGCACGGGCGACGCGGCGGCGTTTGGCGCCTTGGTGCGGCAGCATCAGTCGAAGGTGCGCGGATTCTTGAGGCGGCTGACGCGCGCAGACACGGCGCTCGCGGACGATTTGGCGCAGGAGACCTTTCTGGAAGCGCATCGCAAGCTCGATCAGTTTCGCGGCGAGGGATCGTTCGGCGCCTGGCTTTGCGGCATCGCCTGGTCGCGCTTTCTGATGGAACGGCGCAAACGCAAGGAAGAGCCACTGGAAGCGCCGGACGAAACTGCGTCCGTGGATACGAGTTCGGCGAGTCTGGTGCGGCTCGATCTGGAAAAGGCGATGGCGCAGCTCGCCCCGCCGGAACGCGCCGCGCTCACACTCTGTTATGCATTCGGCCACTCGCACGGCGAGGCCGCGGAGATTTTGGACCTGCCGCTGGGCACGGTAAAATCTCACGTCCTGCGCGGTCGCGAGAAACTGAAAGCGCTGCTTGAACCATGATGGACGATGGAAATCTGGACGCAATGCTGGCCGCTCAGCTCGACGATGTGGCGGATAGCGGCTTTTCGTTCCGTGTCACGGCACGCGTTATCCAGACCCAGGAGCGGCGCGCGTGGCTTACCATGCTGGTCCCCATACTTGCGCTTTGCGCACTCGTGCCGTTCCTGCCGCTTGAAGAGTTCACCCATGCCATCGTGCGCGTGACGCCGGTCATTGCCAACTCGGGAGCGATTTCACTTGCGCTCGCCGTCCTGATCCTCACCTTCATGCTCGATCAGCGCCTGCGGGAATAATCCCGCGAGCCGCATGCGGGTGGGTGTCGTGGAAAAGATCGAGTATCGAAACATTCCGGGAAAAGGCCGCGGCGTCATCGCGACCAGACCGATCGCGGCGGGTGAGTTGGTGGAACGCTCCCCTGTACTTCCCCTCGCCGCGGCCGATTCCGAATGCCCGGGCTTGAGCGATTACGCGTTTGCGTGGGGCGAGGATGTCCCCGGTTTCGATACGGGCAAGGAATGCGCGATCGGGCTGGGCTATCTCGGCCTTTACAATCACGCCAAGCCCTCGAATGTGCGCCTTGAACGGCACTATGCCGAGAACGAAATGAGCGTGCATGCGCTCCGCGACATCGCGCCTGGGGAAGAACTCACCATCGACTACGACATCCCGCTCTGGTTCGCGCCATCGTGAGGTGTGCATAAATCGCGGCACTGGTCTTTTGCCGCGAATCGTTCTGCTACTGTCGAAGTCATGCCGCACTACATCTACGAGTCGCGTTATCTGAAGGCCAATCCCGGTCCGGTCGCCGGCGTGGATGAGGCGGGGCGCGGCCCTCTCGCGGGTCCCGTGATTGCGGCCGCGGTCATTCTCGACCGCAAGCGCTCGCCCAAGGGCCTCAACGATTCCAAGCAGCTTACGGCGGAAGCGCGCGAGGAGCTTTTCCCACAGATCATGGCCCGGGCCATCGCGGTTGGCGTCGGCGAGGCCTGTGTCGACGAAATCGACCTTATCAACATCCGCCAGGCGACCCATCTCGCCATGGCGCGGGCGGTGCGCGCACTGTCCGTAGCGGCGGCGTTTGCGCTGGTCGACGGCAACGATGCCCCGGCTCTGCCCTGCCCATGCGACACGCTGGTCGACGGCGATGCGCGTTCGGTCTCTATCGCGGCGGCCTCGATCATCGCCAAGGTCACGCGCGACCGCATGATGGCGGCGCTGCACGACGAACACCCGCATTACGGCTGGGTGACGAACAAGGGCTATGGCACCGAAGAGCACCTGATCGCGCTGAACCGTCATGGCCCGACGCGCCATCACCGCCGCAGTTTCGCCCCCGTCCACAACATCTTGTATGGTGGACAAGTTGAGGACTCAAGCCTAACGCTTTGACTCTTCAAGACTCTTGACCTGTGGACTCTGTCGAATCACTGTCCGCCCGAGTGTGGATAAAGCGGGCGGGACATGGGCGATCTCAAGACGAACGTCGTGATCGAGGGGGACTGCATCCAGGCGATGCGCGACCTGCCGGAGGGGTGCGCCGATCTCGTCTTCGCGGACCCGCCCTACAATCTCCAGCTCAAGAACGAACTCCGCCGCCCGGACAATTCCAAGGTCGATGCGGTGGACGATTCCTGGGACCAGTTCTCTAGCTTCTCCGATTACGACCGTTTCACCCGCGAATGGCTCGCCGCCGCCCGGCACGTCCTCAAGGATAGCGGCGCGCTCTGGGTGATCGGCTCCTATCACAACATCTTCCGCGTCGGCGCGATCCTGCAGGATCTGGGCTTCTGGATCCTGAACGACGTGGTCTGGCGCAAGACCAACCCGATGCCGAATTTCCGCGGGCGGCGCTTCACCAATGCCCATGAGACGATGATCTGGGCGACCAAGAGCGCGAAGCAGGCCTATACCTTCAATTACGAGGCAATGAAGGCGCTAAATGATGATCTGCAGATGCGTTCCGACTGGACGCTGCCGATCTGCTCCGGAAACGAAAGGCTGAAGGACGAGGACGGCGGTAAGGCGCATTCCACGCAGAAGCCGGAAAGCCTGCTGCACCGCGTGATCGTGTCATCGACGAAACCAGGTGATGTCGTGCTCGATCCCTTCTTCGGTTCCGGCACGACCGGCGCCGTGGCCAAACGCCTCGGCCGCCAGTTCATCGGCATCGAGCGCGACAGCAACTATGTGAAGGTCGCGCGCACGCGCATCGCCGCGATCGTGCCCGCCGATGACGACGCCATCGAAGTCACGCGCTCCAAACGGGCCGAGCCGCGCATTCCGTTCGGCTGGGTCGTCGAGCGTGGGTTGCTGCCGCCGGGCACAGTGCTGCGCGGTCATCAGAAACATCAGACGGCGAAGGTGCGCGCGGACGGCACGCTCGTCTGCGCCGACGCTACGGGCTCGATCCATCGCATCGGTGCACATGTGCAGGGTCTGGACGCCTGCAATGGCTGGACGTTCTGGCAATACGAAGACAACGGCAAACTCATCCCGATCGACTATCTGCGCCAGCGCCTCCGCGCCGACCTCATTTGATGAAGGCGCCTGCGCGGATATTCCTGCTGGCGTGCGCCGCATTCGCGCTCTCGGCATGCGATCTGATGTGGGAGCCGGACGGCATCAAGCCGAATGACCTCGTGAAGACGCCGGAAGACGCGATCGCGCGCACAATGCATGGCTGCGGCTCCGTAGTGCCTGATACCGACATTGATCACTGGGACGCGCATCTCGAAGGTGACATCTGGCATGTGCATTGGTCGCATCGCCAAAGCGAGGTTTCGGCCCTCATCGAGAAAGGCGACGGCACGTTCGACGATTGCGACGTCAGTCTCGTGCCGGAATAGCGTTTACAATCTTGCGCATGACCGTCGGCAGCGCGGCGGTGGAAAGATCCTCGACCCACCGGCCCTCGAATTTCGGCCGCTTGTCGACACTTGCTT
>Ga0105239_10006344_pt1 | contig 13749 bp, 10 predicted proteins | sample KBSC44metaG_FD_92761 | JGI IMG/M metagenome (GOLD analysis project Ga0105239, IMG submission 92761) | Corn rhizosphere microbial communities from Kellogg Biological Station, Michigan, USA - KBS C4-4 metaG | ecosystem: Host-associated > Plants > Roots > Rhizosphere > Soil | place: Michigan, USA... | reverse complement strand
TACCACGTTCGCTAAGGCAAGATAGAAAATATCGCTCATCCCACCGGATACCTAGAAGGCCAGGTTATTTGAAAAATAAATGTACACAGGCAACGATTCGAGGGTCCTGATTTCGGCATCTACTGTACTCCGCACCTGATAGGTGCCGTGGACATCATGTACATGGACCAGTACCCATGTTGATGGCTGGGCCGTGATATTCATGTACTTCGTGTCGGCATGCCAAGGCGAGCGCTAGTTGTGCTTACCCCGGTCCTCGGATAGTTTAAAATGAGATAGCTCTTGGGTTCATCATTCATTCATGTCTATACAAACTCATCTCTGTGCCACACCATCTGGCCCTTGAAGGCCTGACACTTGACCCTCCGCTAAGCTAGCTTTATACCCTCGGCATAGAGGATGAGAGCTATCCCCTGGCTCCTTTCCAGCGCGGGGGGTTGGTTCCAGCTCTCCAACTCCAGTTTCCCTTCCCCAAGTTGAGAAGCACTCCCCCACAAACTCCGCCGCTTCGCTTAGGCCGTCGGCGTGCTTCTGCTATAGCCTACTGACCGGGCTGTATACCATCGATCGTCGTGCAACATGGCCTCGATTCTTGGATTCTCACCGCTCTAGTCCCATTTTCTCCAACACAGGAATGATTTACAAGGAAATCTCGCCTAATTTTCTCCGCGAGGACTGTCTCCAAGTCATCGGTACCTCACCTTGTTCGACTCCAAGATGGTTCCACTTTCGGCGCATGATGCATCGCAATGAAGCAGGGCAGAGGCAATATAAACCCCTAACCGGGTCTGCGAGTTTCATTTGTCCCCTTCTCTCGACCTCCCAACGTTTGTAGCTATCTATCCCCATCTCTCAGGCCTGCCTCGCCTCGTTCTTCAGCATGGGCATTTTCAAGCACGACTCAGGTGAGGCCGGCGATGGCTCGCACTCCGCCAAGGCCAACACGTACAACTTTTACGTCGTCTTCTTCAGCGCATTGGGTTCGTTTACGTACGGATACAATTCATCGATCATCGGCTCTGTCTTTGGCCTGCCTGCATTCTGGGAATATTTTGACATTTCCCTCACTGGACCCAATGCCAAGAAGGGAAACGATATAATCGGCGGTAAGTAAGCGAAAAACAAGTATTACAGGTACTTCCATCGGAGACTACTGACAAAAGGAACTAACTAGCCGCAAACGGTCTGTTCGCCGGTGGAGGCATTATTGGGGCTCTCATTGTCAACTGGATCCTCAATAGACTCGGCCGATGCAGATCCATTCAGATAGTCTGTGCCATCTGTGTTATCTCGGCTGCGATACAAGGAGGTGCGGCTCACGTGGCCATGTTTCTCGTTGGGCGCTTCATCAATGGCGTCGGTGTCGGCATGATGCAAGTCACTGTACCCGCTTACATGGTCCGTGGCTCAAGTAAACCTTCGTGGTGACACTCTACTAACATGCATTCAACGTTCAAGTCGGAGTTGTCGCCCGCAAAGCAACGAGGGCGAATGACTGGTATGCCCCCCTTTTCGTGGTCACTTTCCATTTCGATGTCGTGCTGAAATTTTGAAAAAGGTTCACACGGAGTTCTGATTGTCTGTGGCTATGTAAGTATAATTACGCCTGTTCCTCGATTCCGATGCCGGCGGTCTGATTCGTGTCATCAGGGGTCGGCCGCGTTCACCGGTCTAGGCTGCTATTTTGCAGCGCCTTCAGTACAGTGGCGCCTCTGCCTCAGTCTCCAGATCGTCGCGCCCTTGATCCTGTTGATTGGCTCGCCCTGGCTGCCCGAATCCCCGCGTTGGCTCATTTCAAGGAATAGGGAACAACAAGCGCTCGAGATTCTCCAAAGGCTGCACACTCGACCTGGTGATTCAACTGGTCTAGCTGCCAAGGAGGAGTTCTACCAAATCTCCAAACAAATCGAACTAGAGAATGCGACTGGTGTTCACGGAATGTGGGGGATGCTCAAGCGTGCTTCCTATCGGAAGCGAATATACTCGGGTCTACTGGTCCAGTGCGTATCATTTTGTCGCCTACCTGTCTATCTTGTAGACAGCTTGCAGAAACTTCTGTCAAATGGCTAACGTCTGTTGATAGGGTTGCCGCTCAGTCTACCGGTGTGTTGGTGGTCAATAACTACCAAGTCCTCCTGTACAACAACCTCGGCCTTTACGGTTGGCTCCCTCTCCTGCTCTATGCTATCTATACCTCGTGGGCAGCCTTCATGAATTGGGTCAACGCCATGCTACTTGACCGCCTTGGACGGATTCCCATCATCACTTTCGGCCTAGCCGGTTGCATATGCATGATGATTGTCGAAACGGCCATGGTGGCCACTTATGCGGGAACACCCAGCAAGGCCGGCAATGCAATGGGTGTCTTGTTCTTGTTCCTCTTTGTGACCTTTTATGGAGGTAGCCAGGACGCCAGCAGCTACGTCTATGGAAGCGAGATATTTCCCACCGCGGTGAGACCTCACGGACTCGGGATCACGATCGCGGGGTTGTTCGCTTGCACGTTGCTCTACACCGAGGTTGCACCCACTGCGTTCGCCGAAATTGGATGGAAGTGAGTGTCTAACCCCTCTCCTCTTATGCCTGCCCTCTATCGCCATTTACCGCCGGCGTGCTGACGAGCCGTAGGTATTACCTCGTCTTCATCATTGTTCCCTCAGCCTGCCTCCCATTCCTGTGGCGCCTCCCTGAAACCAACGGGCTCACGCTTGAAGAGATGGCTGCCAAATTTGGCGACGAAGTTGCCGTCGACCTCTCCCATCTCAACGAGGAGCGACGCCGCGCTCTTGACGAACGCCTGTTGGCAGTTGGTGTTGATATTACCGAGTCTCCCCCGAGTGGTGGCGAGAGCGAGACCAAGGAGGCCGTCATGGCCAAACATCATGACTCGGCTTGAAGTGCTAGTATGCTCGCGCCCGAAGGTCCCGAACATCCTGCAGTGAGCAAGATGTTGGGCGGACATCCTGAATGCTGCTACCATTGTTTGCTCTGTGTCACACCTGGCCTGGTACCGCTTACCGTCTGCGATTGGATACCATACCTGGATAATGAATGACGTGCTTTTCTCTGGTACGAGGAAAGGCCTGTTGAAAAAGTTTGACTCTAGCTATATCATGTCCAGTAATTGAATGCCTAAAGCCAACAACATAGCCGTGCATTGTGCGTTGCTTGTGTGTTCATCTCTTGATGGCTTCCTCCGTTATCGTTAGCAACCTCTCCACGAGGGAGGCTGCATCGCTAGAGCAGCACATATCCGTACCAGTAAGTCTGGGCAATCTCACTTCGTGTATCAACCTAGTAATCTGAGGTTGGGCAGTAGCTTTCCAATAGTGCTACTAGAGCATCTGTTCGTTTAGATGAATACAGCTAGCAATCGGGCTTGGAAGCGAATCTCGAATGCTCTCTAGTCCTCAGCCTTGTCACAGAGGTTTGTAATTGCTCCTTGTCCTTTTGGAGCACCGCAGACTCAGGAAGGTTCACGTTTTCGACAATTTACTGGTGGAATGCCCTGTCTTAACGACCTTTGCTCAATCTTCCGTTCAGTGCTGCAGAATGGAGGCAAAATCCTCGCGGGTGAGCAACCATGCCCCTCTGAGTACTATTATAGCCGCTTTAGTTGACACGTCGGCTCCTCAGTGTTTACGATCATACCTGTTCAAACGCTCATTGCGAGATCGTGCCAATGGTATCAAGTCGCTTAGAATGACTATCTGGTAACATTTAATCCCCCCCCTTGCGTTCCTGCCCTTGGGCATCAGGTTGCAGGTTGCAGGCTGTATGTAAATTGTCAACCACCCCCGTCATGATTACTATTGCCTGGTAATAGATGCCTGGTACGGCAAAAAGACTGCTGTATGTTCCAGCCGTCCGATAAAATACCAGATGTGCATGCGTGCTTCTTTGAGCTGCTCAAATGGATGCTCTGCTCGTGTTAGTGAGAGACACAAAGCGGAATTCCATGTTGAGGTGTCTGTTTGATGTACGTCAAATTAGTGCGAATACCAATGGCCCTATTGAGAGGATCGCCTATTCCCATGAACGGTCACCTTTTACTTTCAACAAGCAAGGTTTGAAATTTTTTGCTGGAACAAATATTTAAGCCAAAAAAATCCGTTTGCCGACCCTTGCAGTCCTCATTTCTGAAGTTCCAAGTATGGATGTTGAGCATTATCCTAAGGGTATGGTCCTAGGGCTTTACGGACCATTGGGGAGATCTTGAGGTGGTTCCTAGTCCCGATCTCAGACCCATCGGCTTTGACTTGATTACACACAAGACTCCGGCTTTGTCGGTGGAGCAAGTCATTCGGGACACTTGAGAAGAAGTGGTTCGAACATACGGTCGACCAACCGAACCACCCTCAAGGTTCGCGAAGTCTCGAAGAATAGAGAATCATCTCGATCAAATAGCGGCTTTGCATAGAAACATTCAAGGACCACTCAGATGTGGAATGACACAGCATCTGACGGATCTTCCTAGATCCCGCCGATTGGACGTTGATGCGCAGGGCCCCGAGGCCGTCATATTGGCAAACTGTGGAGATCCATCTTGAGTTTTGCCGTTGGAGATGACTGACACTCAATCAGGACTGGGGAAAGTGGATGGTGTCGAAAGAAAACGACCTTTCGCCACTTCTCCCAAAGCATCAACGCTCACCTTGACGCTCTAGAGACTGACGACGGCGACGCTGTTGAAACTCAAACCCGGAGAAGGCTCATAAGTCGTCTGGAAGTACTCGTACGACGTCACTGACATGGGAATGATAATGGCAATGGGAAGGAAACATTGCGGGAGACATCGCTGATACTGGACTTGAGTCTGCAGCTCAATCTCGAGATGGTTGTCCTGAGCGAGGCGTGAGCCAGTTGTGCCCGCCCGAGGTACCCTGTTGAAGGATCTGAAGGAGTCGTTCATGCATCGAATTTCCATGCAAGCCCCTATTCCTGCTCTTGACTGGATTGGGACATTGGGACATAATATACCATGGGGATTTCCTGTCGGTACTTTTGTCCTCTAAATTGAAATGGGCGGGCATGGGGGCCGAGTTATTATTCACCTTCTCGAACATTAGGCTAGGGCCTAGGCTAGGCTAAGCTAATTAATTCCATCTCGTGGATGGCTGGCCAATTTAGTAGTCCCCCCATTGGATATCATATGTAGCCCTTGGGTGTCACACAAGCCTTGAGCAACAAGGCCTTTCCTGTTAGCGTGGAAGGGGACTTTGGGGAATGTTGACATCACACACGCCCCTTCGTGCCAGCCTTCGCAAATATGTATGGCGAGTCGATTCGTCGGCGTACTCGTCGTAATTATAGTTCAATGGATGATAAATTCAGGGCGCAGCAGATTGCGGTCACCTACTACATACAACATTGACTATTTTTTTCGACTATTCACCTCCCGACTCCGCTTTGTCGAGATCATGGGGCCCTCATCACCACCGCTGTACCTATCCACGCACGCCATCCAACTGAAACGGCAATGCGTACCCATGCTTAAAATACTCTGAGGAGTCTCACACCCTCAAACAGCACCTGGGAAACGGCGATGTCGATCATGGCGTTGGGACTGCAATAATGCCTGAATTGGGGGGCATGATTTCGTTTCTGCTGACACCGCTCCAACATTTTTGCGGGAGGGCTGAACTCCAAAGCAGTGAGCCGTCGGCCGGCCTCTTTCCTGTCACCCACCTCCACCTTTCTTTGGAAAAAAAAGGATGAGACTTTTGGACCCTAAGACTCAGCTCACACGCCAACCTGTTGCCAGTGCTGTATCAAGGAGAGAGAGGGTACCCCGCCCGCCCACATTGCCTCGCACCTTGGGGCTCGGAGGATATCTCGACGGGTGTGGCCTTAGTGCCGCATCACATCAATTAAATCCGTGGAAGACGGGCATTTATTTCGCTCCGCGGGTAGGGCGAAGCGAAAGCCTCAAAATGGGTTTGGGGGGGGGAAGGACGCCTGGGATGTTACATACGTCGCTTGCTGGGGTTTCCCAGTGTTTGGCTTGCTTATCTGGCGGAGTCTAATACAGTTCCAGCCGCCTTTTTTTTTAGCGACCGCCGACCCAGCTGGGAAAGGATGTCATGCTTGCATCGCAGCTTTTGTAGCCCTGGGTTCATGGGTCTACGTATGTAGTTATATTATTATGTGTGGAGTATCGCTTGCACGAGTTAGGCTAGATGCTCCGGCAAAATGGACAACGCACGCACGCACGCACGCACCCGCGGCCTTTTTGCCATTCTTTTTCCAGCTTATCAAGGGAAAGGAGTTCATTCGACAAAAGAATCAGGGAAATAAAAGGCAAAGGCAAGCCAACGTTGAATAATTATACGACACTGAATACGGGCGATGAACAGAGCGGCCAATTGAAGAGGTCACACCCCTGGATGAGGTCGTGCGGCTGCACCTTTCTAGCCAGCATGTCCCCAGACGGTATGATAGCCAGCCTATGGGGTTGCGTGGAAGGAAGCTTGTTAGGGAGGGATTCTGGGTTTGAACTTTCATCAGGACCGCTGCTGAAACGCCGATCGCTCGACTGCCTTGACTATGCCATTGGTACTTGCCTTCAAGTGGTCCAGCGCAATATGTAATACCTGTCAAGCCTTGCGTTTTCATGTATTACTGACCGACCTTGAGGAATAAAGCATGCAGCTCGGACTAAAGTCGGCCGAAGCCACATCTGCAACAAAGAGGCTTACATACATACATAACACCCAAGAACCGCAATACAACAAACACCCTGCGGCCGCCCGAGCAAGGCTGGGCAGAGGCCGTGCCCCGCGCTGCTCCATCCAGACCAGAGCAAGGGCGCGCGCAAGGAAATGAAAAATGGAAAATGCATCAACATCAACACCCCTCCCATCCTTTTAGGATACATTTGCGAAGCATTGTCATTGCGGAGCAGTTCTTGCGTCACTGGGCGGTGTGTCGTAAGTACTTGTGGCCTTACATGCTTTCTGGAAAATACTCCCTCTACGCCAGGTGGTACAGTAGTCAGTAGTCACTAATTTGCAGCAACTGCGAACGTGCATCGCATCGCATCGCATTGCATTGCATTTTCGTTTTTCGCCTGGAGGGAGGCGAGGGAGAAAGGAAGTGATACATAGGGGCTGCCGGGGTGGTTATGTAGTTTATCCATTGGCCTTGACATTTGCGAGAGAGAGAAAGGAATGGTTTGTATGCGACAGCACGGTGTCGTATAAGTAAGTACTTTTCGCATTTTTGAAAAAAGGAGGCTATGATCTATTCAATAACTAATTAGCCCAGATCGTTTCCTTCTAGAAACGAATACGAGTTGATATTACGGAAGGGGACCTCGACGCGTTGAGTTAGAACTTGGTTTGCTTATGCAATTGAATGCGAATCCCCAGGCCACCCAGCAAGCCACGGCGTCGCGGGAAGGCGCCTTGTGGCTAATCGGGTTGGTGATAGACATGTACCTCCTCCGTATGTAGTAAGGGTTTCGACCACCGAAGATCCCTCGTGTGCCCCGTTAAGCCCTACGAGTACGAGAATACCACTAACTCAGTAGAGCAGAGCCTTGAACCAGGCTCTGGTCTGCCCTGCTCTGGTGACGCCTACTCGTAGTGGAAAGGGACAACGAACTTTGAAGCCTGATTGAGTAATTATTGATTAGCGTGATCCACAGGTGACGGGACGTTCAGCCTTCAAGTCTTCCTAAAATCTTAAAATCACTAAAATGGGGTTTTGGGTATTGTCAAAAGGGTTTGAAACGCTGGAAAGGTACGATACCAGAACTGGTACGGAATTGAAAGGGCCCTTGGAGGCCGCGCAGAGTCGGCGAATGCGAATGCAGAGCCCCGAGAAGGAATGGAGGGATGGGATGGGGGGATCAGAGAGATCCAGTGGGCTATGAGGCTTGCATGGCCACCTCATCTTGGGTGGCCTTGTCAGGGATGGAGATCGGCAATTGAGGTTATTGGGACGGCCGTTTATCCACCCGTCAGCGTGGAAACTTTGAAATGTTGTATCCTCTTCTCTACATCCGGAAAGTGCTTGCTCATGTGGATTGGATGAGGGATGAGGGAGGCAAGTCATGGACTACATACATACCTCAAGAAACCTCATGCTTCCCTGAGTCGAAAGATGCTGACTTGTTGAGTGGTTGGTTGCGATGTCATGGTCATGCACATGGCCCTGGATCAGGGATGCGCACAGGTGGAAATGGACTCGTCATCCATCCTCGCCCGAGGTGCATCAAGTAGCAGTGTGAGGTAAATCATGACTCTTGCATCCGGTGCAGCGCGGGGAAGCGCGTTGGACTGCAGACAATTTTCAGCTTCACCTAGCCTTGCCAATGAGAACTCCTTTGTCTGAACGGAATCAACCCTGAAGACGCTTGGTTGTGCGGTACTTTTGAGGGCTCTCGGAATAGATGTCTCCTCGATGCTCATAGCTGAGCGTTCGGCTGGTTCATATATTCCGCATCTCTACCCCGGGTCGACATGCATTCGCCTGATAGAACACGGGTCCTGATCGGATCATATCTCCGCATATCAAAACAACGAGGGCCGCCAGCGATTGCTGTCGAGGCCTCAACTTACGCATCAACGAGCAGGTAGTCATAGGTGCATGCACGTCTCATCTGGGGGAAGTAGGCTAGCATAGTCCTTGCATTTGATGTATAATCAAACTGTGCTTCGGCCCTTGAGAGTCTCAGAACAAGCCGGATGTTTATGTTTACTCTTTCCCACTCTAGGATGCGAATAACTGTAACATCATTTGTGCCATTGTTTGAGCTCTACATGACCACATGCTCGCCATGTTTCATCCGTACAACAAAAGCCAGTGAGTCTGTACGCGTCTGTTCCCAGCTGTAGGGGATGGCTCGAGGTGGACTAATATGCGGATAGCCAATCAGTCGATCATGACGGGCTGATCTTTCCGTCTCAATGAACGTTATGTTGACGATTCCCACGAGCTCGTTCTTGGTCTCCCCAGATTCTTATTGGCATCATTCCCAAGGGGGTAATGCCTAATTGGGATTCAAGCCCAGCTTGCTTCCAGTGAGTGCGAACCAAGGGTCCATGGGAACAGGCCATGTTGTACAGAATGGCGTTGATTCAGATGAATGGCCCCCCAGTATAGTGAGTGCATTGCATATTCGATGCTGTGACTCTGTGAGACGCTAGCATCACTATGAAAGTCCCGTTTCCCGGAGATCCCGAAGATAATCGTAGCACATATCGATTCTCGTTTTTCCATGATCGGGATTCGAACACCAAGTTGAGTCCGGACGATTTCAAACTTACCGCTGGATCTAAGACACGCAAATTTGATGAGCCACATGATCATCAACAGCATGGGGGCTGTAGGAATGCTGTACGAGCGGAAGCTGTTGTGGTATATATTAAGCGAGAAAGTGTCCATTCGCAATGCGCGTCCTAAACTGTTCCCTAGTCTGTGTATCTCAGATGAATTTGATTGTGATACGGGTGTAGTGGAATTGGTAACCAGTCAGAACCTCGAAGCTCGATTGTTCCTGCTACACAGTAGCTTTGAGTGATTTTTGTTGGTGCTGGCTCTTGTAGTTAACTCAGACCGTTGACATGATAAGGGACAGTCAAAGGAGAGCGCGTTACAATGCGAGGGTATGACCGCCACGACACAGTGACGTCCCAGGGCAGTGGGGAAGCCACCAATAGAATTCGACAGTAGACCGTATCGATCAAAGACAGTCTGGTGGAATATCGACACTCTTTCTTGACTATTGTTCAGTCGTATTTGAAATATGAGGGTAAGAGGTGTGAAGGGAAGCAATATTCGACCAGTTACAGTCAAGGCTCGTAGTGTGAACGTTGTTGCGCAATCCAAAGAGGCACATATCGGCAGCTATGCCTAGAAGGGCGGTATACTGAGACATTTGGCCCCAATTTTAGCAACCCGTCCAACAAACGATGCTTCGCATTCGGGTACGCCGCGGTTAGTTTGCCCCGCTCCATGATGTTTCTTGTGATGCGATATTGATCGTTTGTAATCAGAACGACCTGGTTGCAATTATCAATGGAATCCAAACGTCGTCTCACCAATATCACGCCATTCGACCCCTCGAACTTGCTTGGGTTGCACCTCCAAATCCTTGAGTTGACGTGAGCTTAGAAATATTAAGTAGCATTTGAATTAAGATCATGTGAGATCTGAATATGCTTGTCCTAGGCCTGGCATGCTTCTGAAGATCCTCGTCTGGATTTTTCAGGGGAGGCCCATGTACCGAATTTGACAATGCCTGAATAACAAGAATCATGGTCAAATATCATGTCCAAGTTGTTGCGAAGGAGGTAAATCAATGACCGGCAACTGACCGGATTCGTGTTAGACGTCGGCATCTGTGACGGTGCAGGCATGGTCACTTGCACACGGCTCTTAATTCTTATCTGCATTGCCTTTGGTCGCTTGGATGATAGTTAGTTGACATTCTTCTGGGTCGTGTAACCCTTTAATGCGTTGTTAGGACCTTAGTCAACTGATTTATACCATGAGCGGATAGCGGGTGGTTCCCCATTCCTTGTCGGAGAGGCACTTGGGTTGAAGCTACACAGGGCTGCAGGGATGAGTCAGGCTGGAGGTACTTTAGTCGCTGGGCGATTCCTTGTCATCGTTAAACGATCGCTAACCGCAGGGAAATTTCCTATACCCATTGGCTCGTTTCCGCGTACTCGCAATCAGGCAAAGTTGAGGTCGGAGTTTTTCCCTGAAAAGGATAGGGAAGAATCCTGGAGTTAAGGAGTTTCAGGCCTGAGGCTGACAGAACCGGGGTTCAGGTTAGGGTTTGCGTGGTGACGAACGAACATATTGGCTTTTCGTCCCAAAGTCTTTGGTAGGATTTTCGTCAGGCTGGCCCGGTGAAGGTACATGAACGAGTAGACGGAAGTCACTAACGGCCGACTAGCAATCAATGGCCTTTTTGGCACCCAAGGCATGAAGGGCCTTCATTGATCGACCTTGGCTCCAGCTCCACGATCTCATGAAGTCTATCGGTGGAGCGCAGACCCTGTGGGCTGAAAGCGACTTGCCAAGAGCCATGAGACCCATTGCTTTGAGCCTTGACTGATTCACCACTCGAACTCCAGGCTCGTGCACCCGGAACGTTAGGATATCAGAAAGGTCGACATGGGATTCGCTTGCGTGCTCAGGTGTAATACGGAGTGCCACCAATACGAATCAAGGCTTGGGAGAAGGGGTTTGAAGCAGATTGGATTTGCCATTTGCTCGACTTGTCATGGTGGCGCTGATCTTCGCATCGACGAGGCAGGAGGCAAGAGAATCCAGCCGCGATAAGGAAGGTGCGACTGGGAGGGACAGTCGACCGGATGCCGTTTTGGGATCCCACAGACGTCCTGTCCTAAAGTTGAGGCTACGAGTTGGTGTGCTCTTCCGTGCAAGAAAAATAAAAATAATAAGTTTCACCCATTCGCAAAGCAGTTATCGTTGAGGCCCCGCGGCATCCATGCATCATCTTCCGTCGAGCATCAGCAAGCTAATGCAAAATGCCAGCTGCCGAGCTCCAAACAGCACTCCACTATTCCGCATGGGGGCGTGGCATGATTAAGTTTGGTTCCCAGTCACGGAAAGGTTGTTTTGGTATTGTTGGGTGTACCGTCATGACTTCAAATGACGGGATGGGATAGGGCCAGGTACGACGGACTGAGTGAGGCTTTGATGGACTCAATTACACACTGGAGGCTCCAGGCTAGGTCCTGCAGGTAGAGAAAAATCGGCTGAGGGATCACCTCAGTGCATGACAGCTCAGAGATTGTACGTACTCTCATCGCGGAAGGACAGTCAAAAGCCAATCTCGAGGCTGAGACGGTGTGAAGAAGGCGTCAGAACACGCAGCCTCGACCCCAATGAAGACGGTCGCTGCGGTGATTGACAAAGAACCTCGATGAGCTGGCAAAAAATATACGAAGTTGGCCCCAAAGATGTCGGTCGGCTGAAGCATCGGGGCATGATCAAGCGGAGCTCTGTCGGCGTCAAGTGGTCAAAACTCCTCCCTGTGCTCCTGTGAACGTCAACACGAGGGGAGATTTGTCTGGCTGGCTGGCTGAGGGCGGTGATGGTCTGTTCTCCCCGGACCGATCGGCGTCAAAGGCGGTCAAGCGAAAACAAAGTGGCGGGCTTCGTAGAGGAGTCAGATAACGGCTGCCCAGTCAAATCCGGGGTCTGCGATAATGAGCACGGGGGGCACGAGAGCATGAGACTCTACGGGCATGGTACGAGTATGACCAGGTGCATCACTCCCAAAAAAAGATGCTTTATCTTGACCTTGGCCGTTGAAGTTTTGCGCGATGGCCGATAGGAGAATTCAATGTCCTTCTCATTGCTCCTCGATTGGAGATGGCAAACGGTAACGTCGCGAAGCAGGGGCCAATCCGAATGGTTGGTGGCTGATATATGCCGGGGGCTTTGAATTAGCTCAACAGCTCCTGCGGGTTCTGGGCACAGCAGCTGTCATTATCTTGTGCGACGGTGACCAACGCAAAGGCCAGCAGCTCCTCTGACATCAGGACATGGGAAGCTCGCCACGGATGGAGGGGGAAGCACCAGGGTAGCAGGGGTAGCAGGGTAGCAAGTTGGGCAACTGGCGGGACAACAGCGATGAAGACGAGCGTGATGGCGACTCACTCCCCACGAAAGCCTCTCGGAGCACACAGAAGTAAGACACGGCAACCTCATGAAGCGTACGGGAGAGAGGAGTCCTGGAAGCCAAGATTGGCAATGCGAGATCCTTGACGACATTGCGCTTCCATCTCGTAACTCTGTGCCTCGGGAGCTTGCCAGGTCAACGACGGCTAAGTCAAGGCTCTCCCTGGTCTCTGTGAAAGTTCAAGGGATCAACGAAGATGCCAGGCATGACGGGCAGAAGGACTAGGGCAAGGTTCTTGGTAGGAGGGGCACGAGGGGGTGGGTGTGAAGGTTGGGAAGATCAACGAGATGATCTTCAGTCGGTCGTGTATCGGATCAAGCTTGGATAGCTAATCGTAAATCCCCCCAGATTTGTCAAGAAGCCCAACTGGGACTTTCAATTTGGGATGGGGTGTGAAGTCAGAGCATTTGGTGGTCCACACCTTTTTTCCAAGTTACTCATGAGCCTCGTCCCATCTCGTTGCCCGGAATGGTCCAGGTGGAAGATATTAATGTCATCAATATTACAGTAAGTTGGTCAATTGGTGAGTTGCTCAGTCAGTCAGTCAGCGCATGTGCCAGTTCCCAGTGCCTCGCTGAGTATGACTATTTTCTGGCCGTGCAAAGTCGTGGATCATACAGAGTACCCTCTGCCCTCTACCCTGTACCTTGAAGCAGCTCAAGGGATGTCGGACGATAGGATGGTGCGGCCGACGCATCCGTCTGGGCCCATCAGCCTCATCCAGGATCCCCCCAAACGAAGACGAGGCCTGACGCATACCACACCTCGACCACAAGCGAGCTGTCCCAGAGGGGCAATCAGGGCGTTTCCCGCCATTCTATTTTGAGGAGATTTACACTCTGCGAATTATGATGTTTCCAGTGCTGGTGATGCCTGGATCCAAGAAAGGCAGCCGTGGTCATGGCATGCGCGGCGAACGACGACTCGAGAGCAAGGAGGTTCGGGTACCCGTCAGAGGGTGACGAACTGGCTGGCAGATCATCTGCGCGGGCCCTTCGTATCATCATGGGGAACCGCTGCTTCGTTGGCAGAGGGAGTGGCAGTCTGGCAGATACCTGAAGCCCTGAAGCCCTGAAGCCCTG
>Ga0105239_10006342_pt1 | contig 13749 bp, 11 predicted proteins | sample KBSC44metaG_FD_92761 | JGI IMG/M metagenome (GOLD analysis project Ga0105239, IMG submission 92761) | Corn rhizosphere microbial communities from Kellogg Biological Station, Michigan, USA - KBS C4-4 metaG | ecosystem: Host-associated > Plants > Roots > Rhizosphere > Soil | place: Michigan, USA... | reverse complement strand
GGGGTGAATGCTGCCGCGACCATCCGCATCGACTCGGCATCCGCGCTCGTGCTGCCGCTGCTGAGCCAGAACGTCCAGTTCTTTCAAGCTCAACGCGATGGCGCCGACGTCATCGCCTCGGTGCAGCGCCGCAAGCCATCACATCTGAACGACCAGACGGCCTCCGTCTATCAGGCTCCCACTCTGACCGACGACGGCACTGCCTTGGCCGCAGACCTCACACCCACCGGGAACACCGCCGACGTCGAGGGTGGCTGGTTCGACGCCGGTGACTTCCTGAAGTTCACGGGAACGACCGCCTACGCCACCGCGGACCTCCTGCTTGCCCAGCGCACCGAGCAGGATGCGGGTATCGAGGTGACGTCGGGGCTGACCGCCGAAGCACTGCACGGCCTGTCGTGGCTGACGAAGATGTGGGACCCACGGACCGGAGTGCTCTATGTCCAGGTCGGCACCGGGGTGGGCAACGACGACGTCACCAGCGACCACGATGTGTGGCGGCTACCCGAGTCGGATGACGCGCAGACCGCGGCCAAGGGTGATCCGCGGTGGTGGCTCGCGCACCGCCCGGTGTTCGCCGCCAACGAGGCCGGTGAACCTGTGCCGCCCAATCTCGCCGGCCGCGTGGCTGCGGCGTTCGCGCTCGCCGCGCAGACGGCCCCGAATCCGCAGGATGCCCGGCTGTGGCTGGATCGCGCCGCGGCGATCTACGCTGCCGGCGACACGTCCGACGATCCAAAGGTCATTGCGGCCTTCCCGGCCGAGTTCTACCCGGAGGAATCGGGGAACGACGACATGGAGTTCGCCGCTGCCGAACTCGCCCGCGCAGCCTTCCAGCTCGGGGATGGCCGCGCCGCCGACTGGGTGACGCAAGGCAACCGTTGGGCGGCGCGCTATTTGGCGGCCGAGGAGAAGGGGACCCTCGAACTCGGTGACGTGAGCGCTCTCGGCCATGCCGAGCTGATCGCGATGCACGCCCCCGACTCACCCGCGCTCATCGCCGACCTGCGCAGGCAACTCGACGACGGGATGGCCGCCGCGAAGACTGATCCGTTCGGGGCGGGTGCCGACCAGACCGGGTTCGATTCGGTGCCGCATGCGTTCGGGTTGGCCACGACGGCAACCCTTTACGAGCGCGTCACCGGTGACGATCGCTATGCGCGCTTCGCGTCGGAGCAGCGTTCGTGGGTGCTGGGTGCGAACGCGTGGGGAAGCAGCTTCGTCATCGGCGCCGGCGCAGTCTCGCCCCGGTGCCCCGAACACCAGGTAGCCAACCTCGCTGGCGGTGGCCCGCTGGTCGGCGCGGTGGTCAACGGCCCGAATGCAACTGATCTACTGACGGAGCTCAACCGATTCGACACGATGAAGGACTGCGCGTTCACCGGGCCCGACGGAGCCATGTTCACCGAATTCGACCGACACGACACACGTTACGTCGACGATGTCGGTGCCTGGCAGACCGTCGAGCCAGCTCTCGACTTCACCTCGACCGCCGCGTACTCGTTGGCGCTGACGGCCACGCAATGAGCATCGACCCTGAAGTGCGTACAACGGCCGGCGTCGTCCGGGGTCGATGGGAGAACGCCGTCGCAGTCTTCCGCGGCATTCCGTACGCCGAGCCCCCATTCGGCACCCGACGATTCGCGGCTCCCGTTGCGGCACAACGGTGGGAGGGCACCCGTGACGCGTTCGAGTTCGGACCACCTGTACCCCAAGCGGCCCATCCCGAGGGTTCCACCGGCTGTCTAACCCTCAACGTGTGGTCGCCCGCTCTCGGACCTGCGGGACTGCCGGTGATGGTGTGGATCCACGGCGGCAGGTACCTGGAAGGCACCTCCGCCAACCCGCACTACGATGGTGCGCTCCTCGCCGCGTCCGGTGTGGTGGTGGTCAGCATGAACTATCGGGTCGGCGTGGAAGGTTTCGCGCACATCGCGGGCGCCCCGAACAACCGAGGCATTCTCGACCAGGTTGCGGCGCTGCGGTGGGTGCAGGACAACGTGGCCGCGCTCGGCGGCGATCCGGGCAGCGTCACCGTGTTCGGTGAGTCTGCCGGTGGCGGGTCCGTCGCTGCCCTGCTCGTGATGCCGACGGCAGCGGGGCTGTTTCGTCGCGCGATTGCGCAGAGCGTGCCGGGCACCTACTTCTCCGAGGCACTTGCCGCCGAGATCTCCGCGGCGATCGCGGCGGAGATCGGCGCGCGGGCCACCGTTGGCGAGCTGGCGGAGATCCCGCCGCGCGCACTCATCGACGCGTCAGACGCAGTGCTCCAAAAGATGCCCGAGTTCGTCGACTCGTGGGGGCCAATGGCGACGACGCCCACCCCGTTCTCGCCCGTCGTCGACGGAGTCCTGCTCCCGGACGCGCCATGGCGTGCGATTGCCGCTGGTGCCGCGCGGGACGTGGAACTGATCGTTGGACATACGCGGGACGAGTACTCGCTATTCATGCCCGGCGGCGAGGTGACCAACGAGTGTGTGGCCGTGACACTCCAGCGTCTCGCGCCGGCGGGAGGCGGTGATGCCTACCGTGCTGCATATCCCGATGCGACCCCCTGGCAGCTGCACGAACTCGTCAACTCCGACTGGCTGTTTCGGATGCCAGGCCAGCGCCTAGCCGATGCCGCGCACACCGGTGGCGGATCAACCTGGCTGTACGAACTGTGCTGGAGCTTCAACGAAGAGGAGCGCGCCTCGCACGCCCTCGATCTGCTGCTCGTGTTCGGCACGCTGAGCGTCGATGACGTACGCGGACACCGGTCCGTCCTTCCGAACGCCGCGAACGAGGTCAACCGCGTCTCCGACCAGATGCGCGGCGACTGGGTGAGGTTCGCGACCTCGGGCGACCCTGGCTGGGCAGCCTACGACCCGGGCATGCGAGCCACCCGTGTCTACGGCGCAGAGCCGACCACCGAGCCCTATCCCGAGGAGCGCTCGCGACGCATTTGGCGCGAGCACCAATTCGGCACTCTGGACCTACAAACCTGAGACACACGGTCACGGCATCACCAAGAGCCCACCGCGGGATTCGAACCCACACGAAATCCGGTGTAGGAGACCGGTGCTCTGTCCATTGAGCTACGTGGGCCGTGGCTGATTGGTACCCCTGGAGAGAATCGAACTCCCATCCACAGTTTCGAAAACTGGCGCTCTATCCGTTGAGCTACAGAGGTGTGGCAGGTTGCACGGCGCCCCCGGCAGGATTCGAACCTGCAACCGCCGGCCTCGCGAACCGGTGCGCTATCCGTTGTGCTACAGGGGCTTTGCGGTGACCGGGAGAGCCGAACCCGAGTCGTGAGTCACCAGGCGAGCGCAGGGCTTATCGGCCCAGCTGACGGGCATCGACCGAGACGACCGGAGACTCCGCCCCCGGTAGTCGAACCCGAACATTGCCGTCTGGATCGACGCTGTCGCCGACCATCCAGACGAAGGGGGTGCCGACGGGAATACCGTCGACCGGAACACCCGAGGAATCGGTGGGGTGATCGGTCAACAAGATCGCCCGCTTCTTGGCGAGGTGCGTCCGGTCGGCCGCGATCGGCTTGGGCGCCGGTGACCCGGCCCAGGACATCCACCGATCGCCGTGTTCTTGGCGACGGCACTCGGCCGCAAACGCGTGCGCTGCTACGGCGTCAGCGGAGAATCTCTCGTACTCCTGGAGGTCGATCAGGTAGTACTCCTGCCACTCCCCGTCGCGTTGGGGCATGGGGGTTCTCAGATATCGGCGACCCGTCACTCGCTCGATACCGACTTCGACGAAGAGAGCCTCATCCCGGAACACGTGGGCCGTCTCGAAGGTGAGCACCCTCGGTGAGGCAGGCGCCGGCACGTCGGAGACCTCCGGTCGTGCAGAGCTCCCAGCGTCCTTGCCGTCTCGACGACGCTGCTCGTCGGTTCCGTGTAGGCGAAGGCCGAGTCGCACGATCCCCATCGCCACGCCCATGACCAACGCAGCCAACACGGTGCCCGCCACGAAGGGGATCAGCGGGTAGTAGAACGTGTAGCCGTCGGCGTGCCACGTCCGAATCACGGCGAGCACGTACACGGCTATCACCGCCAGCGGTATCCCGACGACCGTCAGCGCCACACCGATGGATGCGATCCCCGGAGCGCCGCTGTCGCTGAGCACGACGCTGGTCGCACCGACGTAGATGGACAACCACACCCACCCGATCAGCACGATGAACAGGAGAATCGTCGCTATCGTGTCGAGAGCCTGCACCGGGCCATTGTCGCCGACACCGACCGCGACCGTGGCGGACTGGAACCCGCCGCCAATCCGTGAACACGTGGTTGTCCGGGGAGGGATCGAACCTCCGGCCTCCGCCATATCAGAGCGGCGCTCTCGACCAACTGAGCTACCGGACACCGGCACCCCGTGCGGGACTCGAACCCGCTCCGCCGTCTTGAAAGGACAGAAGACCAACCCATGTCCGAACGGCGCGTTCTGCAGCTGCCTCGTCAGGATTCGAACCTGAAATCCCCGGAGCCAAGATCCGGTGGGCTACCAATTGCCCTACGAGGCACAATGTTTCGCCGCTGACCCGCCAGGATTCGAACCTAAACCGACTGATCCAGAATCAGCCGTGCTACCGATTACACCACGGGTCATTGCACGAGCTCCCCGGGCAGGAGTCGAACCTACAGTTGCGGATTAACAGTCCGCCGGTTTACCGGTTAACCGACCGGGGATTGAAGCGCTGGATGGAGGGGAGCCCGGCCGAGCCGCCGGGCCCCTCCCCATGACCTGATCAAACTGGTTCCAGCACAGGCGCATACCGGAAGGTGTCGCGCTCCTTGGGCTCGAAGGGTTCGCGGACCAGCGCCATCCGGGCTTCCTGCGGCGTCCGGTTGCCTTTGAGGCCATTGCAGGACTGGCAGGCGGCCACCAGGTTGAACCACGTATCGCCGCCGCCTCGTGAGCGGGGCAGAAGGTGGTCCACGGTATCGGCGTGGCCGACGCAGTAGCCACAGGTGTGCCCGTCACGGCTCAGCACCCCTTCGCGGGTGACCCGGTTGTGCGGCTTGTACGGGATGTGCACGTACTTGCGCAGTGCCACCGATTCCGGCAGTTCGATCACCAGCGATGGACTGTGAACGTGCACCGCGGGGCTGCGCAGCCCGATGACGTGCACCTCCCGCCGCAAGATCAACCTGACCGCCTGCTGCCACGGAATCCGAGGTAGCGCACGGTAGTCGGCGTTGTAGACCTCGACGCTCAGGTCGGGTGTCATCGTGGACATGTTTGTGTACCTCCTTTCCGTCTGTACTGAAACATGGTTGCGCGGGCAGGATTTGAACCTGCGACTTCCGGGTTATGAGGCCGGCGGACTTCCGAACTGTCCTACCGCGCATGGTTGCACGCCCGAAGGGACTCGAACCCCCATCTCGCTGATTTGGAGTCAGCGGCTCTCCCAGTTGAGCTACGGACGTTTGGTGCGCCGTGAGGGTTTCGATCCCCCGTCCCCGGATTAAGAATCCAGTGCTATTCCAACTCAGCTAACGGCGCTAGTGGTGTGTGGGCCGCCCGGGACTCGAACCCGGAACTCGAGGGTAAAAGCCAAGAGTGATACTCGATTTCACCAACGACCCGCTGTTGTGTACGTCCGGCAGGAGTCGAACCTGCACGCCCAGTCACGGGCACCGGAGCCTGAATCCGGCACGTCTTCCAGTTCCGCCACGGACGCGTGACACCACCATGTGCGCTCGGCAGGAGTCGAACCTGCACGCCCTTATCGGGCATCCGGGTTTGAGCCGGACGCGTCTTCCATGCTTTCCGCCACGAGCGCGGATGCCACCACTGTGTAGTTCTCAAAGATCTGACGGAACAGCATCATTCGCTGCTCCGTCCGCGTTGCACCGGGCTTGTTCCTGTGCGTTGCTGGAAATGATGGTGCGCCGCGGTGCGGCGGATGTAAAGCGGATATTTCAGCGGAATCCGTTTTGCTGCAAGGCGTTTGGGTGCGCCGAACTACCGGAACGTCAGGCGACGTTCCGAGCAGGGCAAACGGCAATGCTGAGAGATATGTGAGATTTGGTTTCGGACCCAAGCTTCCGGCCGGGGCGCTCGCCCACGAACGGGGCGGAAGCTTGGCGGAATAACCGGAAGCGCCTGGGCTGCCAGTCACTACGCCCGGTGTTCTCCCTGCCGGACGTGATGACACTGGCGCACGACGAAACGGCCGTGGATGCGAGGTGCATCCCGGCCTGCGTGTAGTCGTCGTGCGTCACGGACATGGATTCACGGTAACACCGCTGCCCGACGCCCCACTAGCAATAATTCGGGGGACCGTTCGAGGTCGGAGGAAACACCGCCAGCGCTGTCTTCGGGCAGCATCCATCAGAAGGAGACTCGCGTGAGCAACCCCGGTATCCCCGACGACGTAGCCGCGGAGGCCAAGGCCATCGTCCGCAGAAACACCGAGAAGGTACAGGGCCAAGGTGATTTCGCCCTGTTCGACGAACTGTTCGCCGACGACTTCGTCGACCACACGCCGCAACCCGGAACGACACCGGACAAGGCAGGCGTCCGCGTGCTCTACGCCCGGTTGCGCGACGCGTTCCCCGACTTCCGCCCCGAGATCCGCTGGCAATCGGTCGAGGGTGACCTGGTCACGACCTACAAGATCTATCACGGCACGCATCTCGGCGACTTCCTTGGAGTTCCGCCCACTGGCCGAGCGATCCAGTTCGAAACCGTCGACGCCATGCGGGTCCGGGACGGCAAGATCACCGAGCACTGGGGTGTTGCCAATCTCTACTCGGTTCTGCAACAGCTCGGAAAGCTGCCTACCGCGTAGTCGACCAACGAAAAAGAGGGACACCCTCGTGGGTGCCCCTCTTTGGTTCGCCTGGGTCAGCGGCTCTGGTGAACGGTGTTGTCCACCTTCGGCACGGAGACGTACGGGCCTTGCTGGTCGAGCCACGTGGTGTGGTCGACGCCTGCAGAGATGGTGGTCGGCGACACCGGGCCAACCGCAGCCTGGGCGGCGGGTGCGGCGATGCCGAGAACGCCTGCAATCAGGCCGCTGGCGACGATGGTGGTGAATCCGAACTTCTTCATGTGCGTGTGCTTCTTTCTTCTCTCGGTGGGCCCGCCCGCGTCCTGATGGGTCGAGGCTCGGAGCCCTTGACGGCGAGCTCGGGGTTTCCGAACCTGCCGTACTGAAATGTTCAAACGCGGAGGTCAGCGGGTTAATTCCGCTGGCAGGATCTGATCGGAGATTGGCAGCAATGATGTGTGAGGGCCGACGGCGGGACACCGATGAGCGACGTAGATCACTTGCCTGGCAAGGAATATGGGCCGAAATCGGCCCAAAGGCAAAGAGCGACACCCGGATCGGGTGCTCGCAGGTGGTTGTGGGCGCCGGCGAACGCTACTTGAAGCGCTTGTAGCAGAGGTCGCGGTCACCACTCAGGCCGGAGCGGAAGGCGACGATGCGGGTGAAGCCGGCGGGCACCGTCTGACCGTCTGCATTGCTACCCGCCAGCCCGTTGGTCAACAACCCGGCCACGGCCTCGTCCAGGTCCCCGGCCGTGAGGGTCAAGCCCTTGCCGCTGGGCAGCTCGATCGGCTCGGACATCGCCCGCTGCGCCACCCCGGTGAGGCACGCCGTCCGCATGGCGGCCACCGGCGTGTCCACGGGGTCACCATTCTCGTGCTGCATGGCCAGCGCGTAGCGCGACGTGACGACCGACAGCGCACTGTTGTCGCCCTGCAGCAGGACGTAGTTCGATTCGTCGGCGGCCTCGCCGAGCTTCTTCAGCGATGGCAGGTCGACCGAGATGGTGTTGTCCTGCGGGCAGTAGGACACCGGAGGGCTTGGCTGGGCGTCCGGGCACGATTCGGCGTCGTAGGACAACTTCGGCGCGTCACTTGGCTTGTACACCTCGCCGAGGACCTCCATCAGGGTGCCGACGGTGTCCTCACTGATCGGCACCTCGCCGCTCTGCACGTCGCCCGTCTGGTCTAGCGGCAGCGCCATCGGCAGATCACCGCGCCGCTGCTCGACCTCCGCGAGGTCGATCTTGGCGCACTCCGAGGCGCCGGACACGAAGCCCATCTGGAATGCGCTGACCCGATCGAGCGCGGTGCCGTGGCCCTCCTCGAGCATCTCGCTGTCCTGCGGACCGAGGATCGGGTCCCGCAGCGTGATCACCGCAGCCAACACGTGGTTGAGACCGTCACCCGTGCTCAACGAGAACCGGGGCGACTGGCCCTCCGCGACCCAGCGGATGTACGTCCCCGCGAAGCAGTCGGCCTGCTGCTCGCTGACGATGACGGGGGTGGAGTCGTCGACGATGCCTGCCATGTGCTGCACGGCGTGCCCGTACTCGTGGGCCATCAGGGCGGCGATCGAGACGTCGCCGAAGAACTGCTGTCCCGTCGGGACCATCACCGCGCGGTCCCACGCCATGATCTTGCGGCTCGGGCAGTAGAACGCGTTGGGCTCCTGATAGGTCTCCGTCCCGCACACCGCAGGGCTCGACGGGTCCTTCGAGTCGTAGGACACCAGGCGGTCGATCGGTGTGAACGTGCCGTCCAGCGCCCCGGTGTAGTTCTTCTCCCAGAAGTCGGCGACGTCGTTGACGGCCAGCAGCGCCAACTTGTCGACGTCACCGCCGTCGGTGTCCTTCACGTCTCCGGTCGGCTGGGGAGCGTTGTCCCGGATGCCGCTGGGGCCGTCCTCGGCGGGAAGGCCGCCAGCGCGGAACGGGTCGTAGAGCGGGGAGACCGCGTGCCCCTGGGTGACGCTCGAGCATCCGGCGATGAGCAATCCCGCGCACATGGCGCTGACTGCCGCCACCACTCTGCTGACTCGATCCATGTCCTGACGTTCTCGTGAAGGGGTCCAGTGCGCAGAGGGTATAACGGCGGAGTGGCGCGCGGGCTGCGTCGTGACGTAGCGGCAGCCGAACCGAGCCGGCGGGATACCCGAAGGTGCCACTGCCGAAACCGTCACGATGGTGTTGCCCGCGCCACAACCGCGGCGTGAAAAACCGTTCTTACCCGAGTATTAGACGCAGCTCCCCGACGCCTTAGATTTGCGCCCTACCTTCGGGATCGAGGTTCGCACCGAGCGGATCATCGAGATGAGGCTTCCCATGACTGCCACCTTCCGGTACGGAAACCCCGCGTTCGATTGCGACGGCGCTCAGATCCATGCGCATTGCCGCCAACTGGCCACCGTGGTCGGCGTCAGCGGTGCCATCCACCCGGACAACCTCGACCGCCTGACCGCCTACGCCAGCCGATTCATCCTCGGTGACAAGCCGTTCGTGCTCGATCTTTCCGGTGTCCGTTCGCTTTACGGCGACTGTGGTGCACTGCTGGACGCCGTCGATGACCGCTGCGGTGCCACTGGCGTCGAGTGGGCACTGGTTGCGTGCGACGAGGTCGTCGACGCACTCGGGCTCAGGGACGACGACCCGGTCACCATCGCGCGCTCGCTGCCGGTGGCGCTCAATCACTTTGCCGACGAGATCGGTGCCCGACGCCGGTTGCTGCTGCCGATGCTCGGCAGGACCGCCTGACCTCCTAGGACAGCACGCCGCGTAGTACCAACAGGGCCAGTTCCCGCGCGGCCCGGTCCGTGTCCTTGACCCTGCGCACGCACACCGCGTACCAGGCGCCGCCCGCGATCACGTCCAGGACGGTGTCCGCGCTGACGACCGAACGCGCCACGCCCTCGGCCACCGCGTCGTCGAGCCTCGCGGCGAGTCGGCTGCGCACGGCGGCCTCGAGCCGGTCGCTGAGCATCCGGCGCATCCGCCGGTCCGAGCGAAGGTCGACCAGGAGCCCAGGTATCGACTCGCGGACCACGGGGTCGCCGTACATGACGATGGCGCCGTGGCAGAGCCGGGTGATCTCGGCGACGAAGTCGTCCTCGGGGACACCGGGACCGACGTCGGGGAACGCCGCTTCGTGCACGAGCTGCGCCTTGGACGTCCACCTGCGGTAGATCGCCGGCCTGCTCACGCCCGCCGTGGTGGCGATGAGGTCGATGGTGGTCGCCGAGTAGCCCCGCTCCACCAACAGGTGACGGGTCGCCTCCAGCACCGACGCATCGATCGACGGGTCGCGCCGCGAGCCTTGGCGGCGGTGCCGCGGCGTCGCAGAACCGGTCTCCACGTTCACTCCCTCAACCATCGATTAGTCGTTACAGTGTGTCACAACAAAGGCTCGCATGGCACAGGACCAGGGAGGCAGTCGAATGACCAGCGGATCCACCAGGCAGTTGGCGGGCGTCGGCGAGGACGGCCTGCATCTCTACACGTGCCCACTGTGTGAAGCCATGTGCGGATTGGAGATTCAGGTCGCCGAAGGCAAGGTCGCCGGGATCCGCGGCAACCGCGAGGACACCTGGAGCGCAGGCCACATCTGCCCGAAGGGCGCCACCCTCGGCGCGGTGCATGAGGACCCCGACCGCATCCGCCAGCCGATGATCAAGGTCGACGGAAGGTGGCGGGAGGTCACCTGGGACGCGGCGTTCAGGCGGTGCACGGAACTGCTGGCCCCGGTGATCGAGAAGTACGGCATCGGCGCAGTGACCGCCTACACCGGCAACCCGTTGGCGCACTCGTTCTCGCTGGCCCGCTATGCCGGTGTGCTGCTGGGGATGTCGGGCATGCCGATGACGTACTCGCCAGGCACCGTCGATCAGTGGCCGAAGAACCTGTCGTCGCATCTGATGTACGGCGGGTGGTGGCTGTTCCCGGTTCCCGACATCCAGCGCACCGATCTACTGGTCGTGATGGGCGCCAACCCCGCGGCGTCTCAGGGCTCGCTGCTCGCCGCGCCCGACGTCATGGGCATCATCGACGGAATTCGCAAGCGCGGCAAGGTAATCGTCATCGACCCTGTTCGTACGGCCACCGCCGCGCGCGCTGACGAATGGCTACCCATCACCCCGGGTACGGATGCGGCGCTGCTGCTGGCCGTCGTGCACACGCTGTTCGACGAGCACCTGGTGTCACTCGGCACCGTCGAGCCCTACGTCGACGGTCTCGCGCGAATGCGGGAGGTAGCCGCCGAGTGGTCACCGGAACGGGTCGCCGAGGCGACCGGCATCACCGCACCGCGGATCAGAGAACTGGCCCGCACCCTCGCGTCGACGCCGCAGGCGGTGGTCTACGGCCGAATTGGGTTGTGCAACCAGGAATTCGGCAGCCTGGCCAGCTGGCTGGTGGACGTCGTCAACATCCTGACCGCCCACTTCGACACCCCCGGCGGACTGATGTTCCCCAGGGCCGCGGCATGGACGATCACCGCGCAACCGCAGCCGGGCCTCGAGGACGGACTCGCCGAGTTCGGCCGGTTCCGCACCAGGGTCCGCGGCGCCAAGGAGGTGCTGGGTCAGGTACCGGTGTCGTGCATGGCCGAGGAGATCGCCACGCCGGGCGAGGGCCAGATCAAGGCACTCATCACCGTCGCGGGCAACCCAGTGCTGTCCACTCCCGGCGGCGACAAGCTCGACGAGGCGCTGCCGCAGTTGGAGGCGATGATCGCCGTCGACCTGTGGCTCAACGAGACCACTCGGCACGCCGACGTCATCCTGCCCGGCCTCTCGCCGCTCGAACAGCCGCACCACGACGACCTGATCCTGAACTTCGCGGTGAACAGCATCGCGAACTACTCACCGCCGGTGTTCCCACCGACCGATCCCGACCGCCCCGAGGAATGGGAGATCCTGATCCGGCTCACCGGGCTGTGCGCCGGCACCCCCGCCGAGGACGTCGACGTCGCGGCGACCGATGACGGGTTCTTCGACTACATGGCCTTCACCCAAGGACTCGACGGCGCGCAGATCCGGGCCACCTACGAGCACGGCGGCCCCGAACGCGTGCTGGACCTGACCTTGCGCACCGGTCCGTTCGGCGACCGTTACGGCGAGAACCCCGATGGCCTCACGCTGAAGAAGCTGAAGGCTCAACCCGACGGAATCAACTACGGACCGATGGTGCCGCAGCTGCCGGGAATCCTGGGCACCGCCGACGGCAAGGTGCGCCTCGCCCCGCAGTACCTGCTCGACGACCTGCCCAGGCTGGCCGCGCGCCTCGACCGCGAACCCGATGAGCTGGTTCTGGTCAGTCGCCGGCACCTGCGGTCCAACAATTCCTGGCTGCACAACGTCGCACCGCTGATGAAGGGCAGGGAGCGGTGCACCCTGCTGATGCACCGTGACGACGCCGGGCGCCGCGGTGTCGCCAACGGCGACGTCGTCACCGTCACGTCGTCGGCGGGCCGTATCGACGTGCCGGTGGAGGTCACCGACGCGATCAAGCCGGGGGTGGTGTCGATGCCGCACGGCTGGGGGCACGGCAAGCCAGGAACCCGGCTGGCGGTCGCCAACGACTCTCCCGGCGTCAACACGAACGTGCTGTCGCCGCCGGAGTTCCTCGACGAGCCGTCGGGAAACGGGGCGCTCAACGGCATCCCGGTGAAGGTGGTCGCCGCGGGCGCCTGATAGAGATTCGGGATGGGAAAGAACGAGCGCTCCAAGATCGTCATGAGCGACGACGAGATCGGCGAGTTCATCGATCACAGCCGCACCGCGACCATGGCGACGCTTTCGGCCGACGGCAGACCACACCTGGTGGCCATGTGGTACGCCGTCATCGACGGCGAGGTCTGGTTCGAGACCAAGGCGAAGTCACAGAAGGCGGTCAACCTGCGCCGCGACCCGACGATCACCGTGATGATCGAAGACGGCAAGACCTACGACACGCTGCGCGGGGTGTCGATCGACGGTCGCGCCGAGATCGTCGACAGCGACCCGGATCTGCTTCTGCGCGTGGGGATTAGCGTGTGGGAGCGCTACACCGCTCCGTACACCGACGAGATGAAGCCCTACGTCGACCAGATGATGAACAACCGGATCGCGGTGCGGGTGGTGCCGACCCGGCTGCGCAGCTGGGACCATCGCAAACTTGGCATGCTCGAGATGCCGGTGTCCGGGTCCACCGCCCAGTACCTGAGCTAAGGGTCAGCCCGCCGTCCCCGGCGCGAAGCCGGGGTTGGACAGGGCCGTAGCCGTCGCGGTACCGATCAGTCCGCGGCGATCGAACATCGCCGCCGTTCCGGTCGCGACACCGTTGTGGCTGGAGTGCGTAAGGGCGGCCAATCCGATGTCCGGTCCGTCGGGCAGCCTGCTCAAAGTCACCGTGTAGTCGGCGTTGATGAAGTACAGACCATCGGTGCCGAAATGGGTGAGCGAACTGGCCACGTCACCGGCCATCGCGACGTGGGTGAACACTGACGTGCGCTCGCCATGGACCAGTGGCTTGTCGTGGCGCAGCCAGACGAACTTCGGTCCGTCGTGCTGCCATTGGGTCAGATCGAGGCCGCGAGTGGCGATGTCGGGGTGCTTGCCGTAGGTCCAGAGCAGCATCGCCGTGTCGTCGAGGGGCTCGTCGGGCTCGGGCGGGAACGGCGGCATGGCCACCGGCGCCGTCCACACCGTGCCCGGTGGCTGCTCGCCCATGCGGAGGAAGAGCCCGCTCGCCTTGGCGATGACGGTGTCGTCGTCGGACTGCGTCATCTCCGCCTCGACGAGCACCAGCCGCCGCCCTCGACGGACGACTGTGGTGCGGATCCGCACGGGTGTCATCGGGGCGGGCCGCAGCAGGTCGACGGTCAACCGGGCGGGCTGTAGATCGGAGTCGTCGACTGCGCACTCTGCGGCGTGGCCGAGGATGCCGCCGACGAAGACGCCGCTCATGAACGACCCCCATGGGCCCCTCGAGATGT
>Ga0105239_10006340_pt1 | contig 13753 bp, 7 predicted proteins | sample KBSC44metaG_FD_92761 | JGI IMG/M metagenome (GOLD analysis project Ga0105239, IMG submission 92761) | Corn rhizosphere microbial communities from Kellogg Biological Station, Michigan, USA - KBS C4-4 metaG | ecosystem: Host-associated > Plants > Roots > Rhizosphere > Soil | place: Michigan, USA... | reverse complement strand
TCGGATCCGCCCCATGCGCCGACAACAGGGGATACAGTTCCGCATTTTCGACAACCATCAAGCGCGTGCGGCCGTAGGCATCGCGTGCATTGGCATCCGCGCCGGCTTCCAGCAACAGACGAGTGCAGTCATAATCCGTGGTAGACATTAACAGGGGTAATCCGTCGGATAGGTTCGCATGGGGCAATCCGTCGAACGCTTTTGCATTGGGATCGACGTGCCGTTCCAGGAGAAACCGAACCGTCTGCGAGTCCTGACGGATACAGGCATATTCCAGCAGGATCTCACCTACACGATCTTTGGAATTGAAACCTGCGCCGTGTGCCTCCAGGCTGGCTCCGTGATCGAGCAGAGTAGAGATCAACGGCATCGCCTCCTTCTTATATTTGAACGAGAGATCGACCGGGACAAAGTCTTCCGAGTTCAGCAGCATTCCGATGGAGGTATCCGGCAGACCGACGCCGACAGGGCCGTACACCAGAGACAATGCAGGGGAGTAGGTCTGTGTGTCTTGAGGGGGCTTGATCCCGCGCAGTCGGCCCCACAGATCGGTGAGAAAGATTTTCCAGGTAATAGACCGGTAGGGCCGATTCGTCGCATTGGCATTCGCTCCCTGGTTCAAGAGAGAGGTCACTGTCTCCACATCCTGTTTTTTGATGGCCTGTATCAGGGACTGGTCCAGGCGCTCCTGTCTTATCTGTCGATTGAAACAGAAAATACAGTACAGGAGGGATAGGATCACAGCCGCTGGAAAGATCCAGAGTAGATATCTGCATCGGGATTTCAAGCGTCTCTTCTCTCCTCGTACGGGATGTGGCAAACAGGCGATTTCCTCTTCCTCAGTCTAACCGAAAATCCTATAAATTGCACGGCTGGGACTTTACGGCCACGCTTATGTTTGGGAAGGATTCGGGGCGGCGAAAGAGAATAGAGTCTTATTCTGCACCCGGTTAGGAAACGCGGCATGGAACGTGATTTAAGAGACATTAAAGAGGAGGTTCGTGCTCGCACGGATATTGTCGAGATCATCAGCGGCTACACGCAACTGAAGCGCTCGGGCAAGAACTGGTCCGGACTCTGCCCGTTTCATGCCGATAAGAATCCTTCGTTCAGCGTCAGTCCGAGCACGCAGAGCTATCGGTGCTGGTCATGTGGAGAGAAGGGCGATGTCTTTACGTTCGTTCAGAAGAAGCAGAATATCGATTTTATCGAGGCGCTGGAAGATCTTGCGAAGCGGGCCGGAGTGGCTTTCGAGCGCAGAGGGCTCAATCCGCAGATCGCCAGCGAGAGGGAGCAGATGCGGGAGCTCAACCGGCTCGCCGTCGAGTTCTATCAGGATCGTTTGAGCCGCAGCGACGAGGCGCGGGAGTATCTTGCGAAGCGCGCCATTTTGAAGCCGACGCAGGATCAGTTCGAGATCGGGTTCGCGGCGAATGAGTGGGAAGGGCTGACGTTCTTTCTGCAGCGCCGCAAGGCCGACATTACGCTGGCAGCGAAGATGGGGCTGATCAAGACACGGGAGAAGGAGCGCGGTGGGGGCTACTATGATACCTATCGGAACCGCGTGATGTTTCCGATCCACGATCTCCAGGGCGATGTCATCGGGTTCGGCGGACGGGCGATGGATCCGAACGAGAAGGCGAAGTATATCAACTCGGAGCAGTCGGCGCTCTTCGATAAGTCGAGCACGCTCTATGGGCTTTTCTTCGCTAAAAAGGGCAAACTCAGCGAGGAGCGGCCTCCCGTCTTTGTCGAGGGCTATGTCGATGTAATCACCGCGCATCAGGCCGGCTTCACGCAGTGTGTCGCGACCCTCGGGACCTCCATGACGGAGGAGCACGCCCGTATTCTGGGGCGGTATAGCAGGCGGGTGCTGATCTGCTACGACGCGGACAACGCAGGCATCAACGCGACCCTGCGCGGCGCAACGGTGTGGGAGAGTATGGGGCTCGAAGGCGCGGAGGTGCGGGTCGCACGCCTGCCGGCCGGTGAGGACCCGGATTCCCTCTTGAAGCGCGGTGATACGGCGGCGTTTCAGGCGGCCCTCGATAACGCCGTGCCGCGGGTCGAGTTTCAGATCGAGATCGCTCTGAAGAAACACAACCTTCAGACCGACCTCGGCAAAGAGGAGGCGCTCGCGGAACTCATCCCGATTCTGGCCTCGATACGCTCCATGACACAGCGCGACCGCTACGCGCAGCGCTACGCCCATCTCCATCCCTCCTCCCAGTACAATCTTTCCCGCGCGATCGAGGGAATCCTGACCGATGTCGCCGCGTACGCCAAACAGTCTCAGAACGGGCAGTCGCCGCGGGATCGGGGCTATCCGCGCACGGGAGACGCCAATGGCGGGCCGCTTCAGGAGCAGCCGCCCCCTCCGACCTATCGCCCGGCCTCCCGTGAGCGCTGGGGACAGTTCGATCCCGGCACGCAGAACAACGTTCGCAGGGGCGATGGCAACGGGCCGGGGAACGGACAGGGGGGATATGGAAACGGCAATGGGCAGGGCAACTATCCCCGCAATGGCAACAGCTATGGAGGCAAATCGGGGGGAGGCTATGGGAAGTGGAAAGACCGCAACCCGCCCGGGCCGCAGGGTGACCCGACTCCACCCTCCCTGCAACCGCCGGCACTGAGCGGAGCGCATAAAGCGGAGCGCACGCTGCTGCGCGCCCTCCTGGCGCCGGAGACACGCGCGAACCTGCTCGCTCAACTCGATCCGGCCCTCCTGGTGACAGAGCGCGGTCGGGGCCTTTTCGCCTATATCGCCCGCACTCCCGCCAATGCCGAAGGAGGCATCGATCCCCTGCCGCTCCTGCGTCGAATCGAGATGGATGAAGAGGAAGCGGACGCGAAGGAGGATTCTGAAGAAATAAAAGGAAATAGAGAGCCAGAGGGTGAAACTGGATGGCGAGAGTCGTGGGCGGCGAAACGCCTTACAAAAATCTCAGAATATCTTCGGGACATATTAGAGGATTCTCGCTCCGTGATGTCGAACGAACCGCTCAATGAGCTTGTGGTCGCCGACTGCATCCGGAGACTCCAGAAATATCGGGCGGAACAGGCCCTGCGAGACCTGACTGAGTTGCTGCAACGCCCGGATCTTACACCTGAACAAAAAACTGCATTCAACGAACAGTATCACCAGACAATGCGCGAGATGCGGGGGACACCCCGAACCGAGAGCGACGCACCCGACGGAGGGTCGCACTAGGTTCACCGTAACACCAGCGCCGAAGGAGAGTGATAAGAGTGGGAATGACCAGCGTAGCCGCCGACGCGGCTCGGGGAGCGAACGAACTCCAGCGTCTGCTCGATCAGGGCAGAGACCGCGGGTTCCTCACCTACGACGAGATTCACGACAGCCTCTGTCGTGACGAAGCCGAGACCAACACCTCGGATGATCTCATGGAGCTTTTTGCGCATGAGGGCATCGAAGTCATCCACAAGGTCGTCCCCGGCAAAGATTTCGCGGTGCCTCTCCATGTCGAAGAACTGGTCACGGAAGTGGCGGCACGGGAAGTAGAAGAGGAAGACATCAGTGTGCTCGAAGGCGTCGTCCTGGACGATTCCGTGCGCGCCTGGCTGCGCGAGATCGGCAAGACCCCGCTGCTCACGTTGGATGAAGAGATCACTCTGGCCCGACGGATCGAGCGCGAAAATGAGAACCCCTATCTCGCCAAACGCGCCAAAGACACGCTGACGAAAGCCAATCTCCGCCTCGTCGTCTCCATCGCCAAACGCTACAGCGGGCGCGGGATGTCGTTCCCGGATCTGATTCAAGAGGGCAATATCGGCCTGATCCGCGCGGTGGAGAAGTTCGACCATCGCAAAGGCAACAAGTTCAGCACCTACGCGACCTGGTGGATAAGGCAAGCGATCACCCGCGCCATCGCCGATCAAGGCCGCACCATCCGTATCCCCGTCCATATGGTCGAAACCATCAACCGCCTCGTCAAGACCTCCTCCCAACTCCTGCAAGAAAACGGCCGTGAACCCACCCTCGATGAACTGGCGCGCGCCCTCGATCTCCCGGTCGAGCGAGTCTCCGAGATCATTCGTGTCGCTCCCGAACCCCTCTCCCTGGAGACTCCCATCGGGGAAGAGGAAGACAGCCATCTTGCCGATTTCGTCGAAGATCAAGATGCCCTGTCTCCCGCCGAAGCCGCTTCCCACTTGATTTTGCGCGAAAAGATCCACGACGCCCTGAACTATCTCACCACCCGCGAACGCGAGGTGCTGATGATGCGGTTCGGGCTGGAGGACGGCTGCCAGAAAACCCTCGAAGAGGTCGGCAGGCATTTCCGCGTCACCCGCGAACGCATCCGCCAGATCGAAGCCAAAGCCCTCAAAAAGCTCCGCACCCCGCGCTGCAGCCGCCATCTGCGCGCCTGCCTCGAATGGCAATGACCTGCCTTCCATAACATTCCGAGAGTCGTGCACCTCGCATAGCCAAACATTTAAAGTCGCCTCCTGCCGGAGCAGGAGGCGACTTTACGTTTGGCAGGCGAAACGAAAGCAAAGGTATGTTCCGTAGCAGACCGTCTGCGGTCGGTGCGTCTGCCAATGGGTCCGGCGACAGGACCGGACACAGCCTGGCAAGATAAAAAACAGAGAGGAGCAAGCAGACGACCTCCTGGCCACAACATGGCATCCGTGTCGGATCTGCTCGGTCTCCTCTCTGATCGCTCTCTCTCTGAGCAGGCGTATGGGGAATGCCATACGCACGGGCATAGTGTATCGCAGGGAGGTAACACCTCCGTGACAACAGGCGTGACAGAAGCGTTACAAGGCTATAAAGAAGTTTGCAGAAGCTCTTTCAGGACAGGGAGCACGTGATAGGTCATGACACTGCCATCCGGCTCGCTCAGCAGCAGACCAAGTTCCTGTAGCTGCGCGATATTTTCCAGTTGGGAGGGATCTGCCTGCTCGGTGGCCACACTTCCCTCTTTCTCTCCCCCTGCCAGCGTGTTCAGAAGCCTGTGCAGGGAAGGCGAGAGGCGGCGCAGGAGCAGGGCTACAGCGAGGTCCGTGGTGGCAAAACGCTGCGTCTGCTGTGCCAGGGCAAGCAGTGCTGCGGAAGGCATCTCTCCGAGTTCTTGTTCCTGGAGTTCGCGGAAGTCGTCGACCTGCGCCTGAGCGTCGCCGGGAAAACCGCTCCGTAGAGAGAGCCGGATCAGGGTCAGGCGAGTCTGTTCCTGGAGCGGATCGTTCTGCACGGCGGCCCGCGCCGCCTGCAAGGCCCGAATCATCTCGCCTTCGTAGCCATACAGACACGCGAGAAGATGGAGGGCTGCGCCATGCATGGCTGCCAATCGTTCTCTCGCTTGCAGGAGGTGCGAATCGTAGTTGCCGGGCAGGAGGGGACCGCGCACGGTAAGTATGGCCTGTTCCAGAGCGTGGATACGATCCGGAGGAGTCCGAAACGTTTCAGCGGTGCGAATCCAGGTCTGGAAGTGAGCGACATCCGTTGTTGCCTGGGAAGCCGCGAGGCAGATGCCGCGGGGAGTGGTGATTATAAGGTCGGCGGTACGGTCCGTTGAGAAGGCGAGGGTGCGACGCAGAACGGAAACCTCCTGTTTCAAGCGACCGCGCCTGATCTCCGGGGAAGCATCCGGCCAGAGCCGTTCTGCCAGGTCCTCTCGTGAAAAAATTTGGTCGGGGGAGAGCGCCAGGGTCGCCAGGAGGGTTTCCGCCTGTCGGGAGCGCAGTCGTAGCGGCGTTCCCCCGTGCAGTATGCGCATTCCCCCGAATAGCTCAATGTGCATGGAGGAGCACTCTCTCCAATTTAGTTTCGGGTGGCGGTGCGGCGGGCTTCAAGCTCTTCCCAGCGGGTGTAGAGGCGGGCGACATGCTCCAGAGCGGCGTGATAGGCATCGGTGGCGGCCTGAAGTCTCTTGTGGTCGGCGGCGACGGCAGGATCGGTAAAAGCCGTCTGCCGTGCCTCTGCCTCCTCCTCCGCCTTCATGATGGTGGCTTCCATGGCGTCGAGTTCGCGCTGTTCGGCGGTGGAGAGACGCCGGGGGGCAGCAGCAACCGGTTTGGCGGCGGCTTTGGGCTCGGTTTTGCGAACGGTGGTTTGAGCCGCCTGTCGTTCGCGTTCGGTGCGTTCCCACTGCGAGTAGTCGGCGTAGTAGGCGCCGCTGCCCTTGCCGTCCAGAGCGAGCAGTTCGTCGGAGATCGTGTCGAGCAGGTAGCGGTCGTGGGTGACCAGGACGAGAGCGCCGGGGAACTCGTTCAGGCTCTCTTCCAGCACCGACATGGTGGGGATGTCGAGGTCGTTGGTGGGTTCGTCGAGGATCAGGATGTCGGCGGGCTGCAGCATGAGATTGGCGATCAGGATGCGGGCCTGCTCTCCACCCGAGAGCGCGCCGACGGGCATCTCCAGGCGCTCGGCGGAGAAGAGAAAGCGCCGTGCCCAGGCCACGACATGCATCGAGCCGCCCTGAAAGCGTATGGTGTCGCCGTTCGGGCAGAGCGCGGTGCGCAGCGAGATCGACTTATCGAGTTGATCCCGGTTCTGGTCGAAGTAGACCACGCGCAGATCGTCGGCGCGGCGGATCGTGCCCGCATCCGGTTCGAGGGCTCCGGTCAGAAGGCGCAGCAGCGTGGTCTTGCCGCTGCCGTTCGCGCCCAGCAGACCGAGGCGGGAGCCGGGAGACAGGGAGACATGTATATGCTGAAAGAGGGTGCGCCCGCCCAGGGTCTTCGCGACATCCTTCATGACCAGCAGCTCTTTGGTCTTGCGCTCGGTGCCGGTGAAGTCGATGGCGGCGGTGCGGTCGGTGGAGTTGCGGCCCTTGACGTCCGAGAGTTCGCCGATGAGTTTGTGGGCCGCCTGAATGCGATAGTCGGCTTTGGTGGTGCGGGCCTGGGGGCCGCGTCGCAGCCACTCGATCTCCCGCTTGACCTGATGCTCCAGCGCGTGCTGCTTGTTCGCCTGCGCGATCAGGAAATCTTCCCGCTTGGTCAGAAAGTCGCTGTAGTTGCCGTTGACGCTCAGATAGCCTTCGGGATAGGCGCGGTCGAGTTCGATGATGCGGTTGGTGACGTTTTCGAGAAAGTAACGGTCGTGGCTGACGAGGACGAAACTGAACTCGGCGCGTTTGAGCAGATCTTCCAGCCAGAGGACGCCTTCGAGGTCGAGGTGGTTGGTCGGCTCATCGAGCAGCAGCAGATCGGGCTTCTGCACGAGCGCCTGCGCCAGGGCGAGGCGTTTGCGCCAGCCTCCGGAGAGAGTCTCGACACGCTGGGTGTCGTCCGCAAAGCCGACGTATTCCAGCGTCATCGTCTTCTGCGCGGCGCGTTCGTAGTCTTCCAGAGGCAGCGTGGCCAGCGTCGCGTCCAGCACCTCTCCGACCGTCTGCCCCGCAGAAAAATTCTCTTCCTGAGAGAGAAAGACCATGCGGAGATCGCGGCGACGGGAGACCTGCCCGGTATCGGGACGCTCATCCCCTGCCAGTATACGCAGCAGCGTGGACTTCCCGGAGCCGTTCGGCCCGATCAGCCCTAGTCGCTCTCCCTCTTCGATCCCGAGCGTGATGTCCACAAAGAGCGGACGGTGACTGTACGATTTTCCAATCGATTGACAACTTAGAAGCAATGACATACCTAGAGTTTACCCTAATACTGCCGCTGCTATCGCTTCTTGCAGCGGCAGGCTGCGGCCACGCTCCCAGGCTTGCGCAAAAACCGCAGGTTCGAGGACCGTACGCGCCTTCTGAAGCCGTCTCTCATAGTCCGCGACATCTGCGGTGGAGATGGGGATACCGAGCGATGCGCGCAGGCCCTGTGCGGCTCCCCAGAGTGCGACCGCGCGTTCCGCCTGCCCCTGCCCCAGGCATACCGAGGCGATGCCCTCCAGCGCTTCCAGGGTTCCGGTTCTATTCCTCTGCTCCTGATAGAGATTCAGACACTCGACAAACAGAGGATAGGCCTCCTCGAACCTCTCCTGCGCCAGCGCGACTGCGCCGAGGTTGATCAGCGCGGTCGAACTGCCGCGCCCCGATCCGATGCGGCGCGCCAGTTCCAGGCTTTCCGTATGCAGTTGCCGCGCCTCTTCAAAATCGCCCTGTACTCTTGCGACGACGCCGAGATTGTTGAGGGAAGCGCTGAGATCTTCCCCATTGGCGAGGCGGCGACGGATGGCCAGCCCCTGCTCATGCAGCGTGCGCGCGGCGGTATTGTCGCCCCGCACCCGTGCGACCACGCCGAGATTGTTGAACATGGCCGCGACACCACGCTCATCGTTCTGCGCCTGAAACAGCCGCAGCGCGCGTTCGTAGAGACTCTGAGCCGCCTCATAGTCGCCCTGATAGCGTGCCAGCACTCCGGCGGAACTGAACGCCTCCGCCAGCACAGGAGCCGCAGTTCCTGTAGTCTGTTCAAAGAGCTGGGCAAACCGTCCACGGCCCTCGGCGACATAGCCGCGTATCGTCCAGAAGAGGCGCAGCGCGGTCGCCAACCGCAATCCGATTTCGATGCGTTCCGGAGAGGAGACAGGTTCCAAACACCAGTCCAACGCTGCCCGCAGGTTGTCGTGTTCCGTCTCCAGTCTTTCCAGCCAGGTGGCTTCGTCGCGGGGCAGTTCCCGTCGCGCCTGTTCCGCCAGGTCGAGGAATGTGAGGGCGTGCCGCCGCGCCGTCGCCTCACGCTGCAGGGGCTGCCACTGTTCCGCGGCGTAGTCTCGCAGCGTCTCCAGCATCCGAAAGCGCATCTCGCCGTCGGAGCGCGAGCCCTCTTCCGCGACCAGGAGCGAACGCTCCCGCAACTGGATCAGCCCGTCCAGCGCGGAAAGCTGATCACAGACGGCCTGCGCGGCCTCCAGCGTCCATCCGCCTCGAAAAAGCGAGAGAGCGACGAAAAAGTCCTGGAGATCGGGACTGAGCAGTTGAAAACTGCCTTCCAAAGCGGCGCGCAGGGTGCGGTGGCGATCGGGGACTCCCCGTTGGCGGCTGACCAGGAGATCGAATCGCTGCACCAGACGCGCCTGGATTTGAGAGGGGGTCAGAATCCGTGCCCAGGCCGCCGCGAGTTCCAGGGCCAACGGAATGCCTTCCAATCGCGTACAGAGCGCGGCGATCACGGCGGCATTGTCGGCTGTCAGTCGAAAATCGCTGCGCGCTGCCTGCGCCCGATCGACAAATAGGCGCACACTGGCGAAAGCGCCGAGATTCTCGGGCGTCTCTGGACCGGAGAGACTGGGCAGGGGCGGCACCGGAAATTCGACTTCTCCCCGCAGAGCCAGGGGTTGGCGTGAGGTGATAAGGCAGCGCAGGGTGGGAACGCGCTCCAGCAGCGTCTGCACCAGCAGCGCTCCATCCGGAAAGGGCGGTGGCGGCAAAGCGCCGAAGGGTTCCGTCAGCGAGGGCTCCAGCAGGTGTTCCATGTTGTCGAGAATCAGGACGCCTCCCACCGGCAGAAGCCATTCGATCAGTTGTTCCAGCGGATCCTGCCCCAATGTGCGCGGCAGGCGCAGGCCGCTCAGGAGGACATCGGGCAGCAGGCGCGCATCGGTCACATCTCCGAGCGAGAGAAAGCGTACTCCTTCCATCCCGGCCGCCGCCATCCGTGCCCCGACTTCCAGTGCGAGACGGGTCTTGCCGGTTCCTCCCGGCCCTGTCAGGGTCACGAGGCGTGCCGCCACACGCTCCCCCTCCTCCGATTCGGGCTGCAAGAGTCGCAGCAGCGCGGTGATCTCGGTTTCCCGACCGAAAAACCGGGTCAGGGGTTGCGGCAGCGGGAAGGGCTCCGAGGGTGCGGTGACTTCTGCACGGGGTGAAGGTGCGGGCGTTCGTTTGCGCCGCAGACGGATCAGTTCGATCCGCAGATCTTCGCGGTCAGGAGATTGCTGGGCGGCCTGTTCTGCATAGCGGACTGCCTGGGGCAGTTCGCCGGCGTGTTCGTAGCAGGTCGCCAGTTCGCGCAGGGCGAGGGAAGCCGCTTCCGCAAGGCGGCGGCGCTCCTCCTGCACCCAGAGCTCCTGATGCCCCGGCAGCAGTTCGTCCCTAATCAGCGCGACCGCGCGCTCCAATATCGCAGCACGATCCGGTCCGTCGGTACCGTAGGCCGTTTCGAGCGCCGCCTCGAAGGCTGCCAGATCCGTCGTGACGGCCCCCGGTTGCAGGCGCAGGCAGAAACGATCGGCGTAGAGAACCGTGTCGGCAGCGTCCTCCGGCTCCAGCAGACGACGCAACGACGCAAGCTCCTGCCGCAATCGGGGGCGGGCCGTTTCCAGGTCGGCGTCGGGCCAGAGCAGGTCGATCAGCTCTTCGCGGGGATGGTCGCGTTGGGGAAAGAGGGCAAGCCGTACCAGGAGCGCCGCCGCCTGTCGGGTCCGAAACCGCGTGATCAGCGCTCCCTCTCGGCTGACCCGCAGAGGGCCGAGCAACTCGATATGCCAGGTTCCATGCTGCATGTAGGCGCACTGCTCCGTCGAAAAGGATAGAAGTTGGGATTACAAAAAAGGCGCAAGAGGGCGGAAGCATTGTGCTTCCGCCCTTTATGAGAACTGTCGGAGCGTCCCGCAAGGTCCGCTTTCTCACCGAAACTACTTCTTGTGCTTGCCGCTGTCTTTGGCGACTTTGTGCACCACCATACCGGTGGCGACACCCGTAAGGACGGGATGGCGTTGCGCAAAGTTCTTTTTCTTGCCTGCCGCCGCCCGATTGTTGCCGGTCTTCTTGGCAAGCTTGTAGGCGGCGACACCTGCCGCGATGCCGGTCAGCTTCGGGTGCTTCTGCGCGAAGTTTTTCTTTTTGACGACGGTCTTATGCGTCGAATGGGTCTGCGCTACGACCCCGACAGGCGCGCTGATCGCACCTGCCGCAAACACAAACATCAACATACAGGCCCAGACTTTGAGCCAGGTCGTCTTCACCATCGGTAATTGTCTCCAGAAAAGAGTAGGTCGTGCAGAGCGTTCGCCCTCTTCACGATAGCCGCAGAAGAGATGTCTTCGCTCACCTGCCATTACGGGGAGACAGAGGGCAGCGTTTCAAATACCGGTTTATCCCTCGATCTCTTGCGGCTCCTTCTGGGCCGAAGAGAGGACGGAGCAGAGCAGGCCGGGGAAGCGCTCTTCCAGGTCCTGATGGCGCAGGGTGATATAGCTGAAGGTCTTTTCGGTGCGAATATGGATGATGCCCGCCTCACGCAGCACCCGCATATGATGCGACATGGTGGACTTATGGACGGGCACTTCAAAACTGGAGCAAGCCTTTTCACAGGTGCTCATAGCAAGACATTGGACCACCGAGAGCCGCACCGGATCGCTCAACGCGTGCAGCAGGGTAGTCAGTTTCATCTCTTCCTTCGTTGGATGTGCGTACTGTTTCATCTTCTTCGCCTGAATTCCTGACAATCGTTATTATGGCAATCGTTAGGTCACCTTTTTCTGTCTATACGATCAAATCTCCTCCATTGTTAACGGGTTGTTAAGACCTGACAGAGGGTGAACGGCCGACCGGGCTTCCGTGAACTTCCACTCAGTCCTCTCCGTGCGAGATAATAGCCCCAACCGGCAAAGCCGAAAGACGCGTTAATTTATTTTCTCGAACGCCCCAAAGAGCGAACTCTTATTGTTCGACAGACGTAAGACTATCAAACCTATTGTTCGACAAGCGTCAAACTATAGAACTTACTCTTGAAAGGAGACTGCTCTATGGGAATTGTGCTTCTCGCGTTGAGAAAACCCTATACCTTTGTTGTGATGGCGGTCTTGATGGTCCTCCTCGGAGTGGCGTCTATCGGGAAGATGCCCGTCGATATTCTGCCTTCGATCGACATTCCTGTCGTCACGGTCATCTGGACCTATCGAGGACTGCCGACGCAGGAGATGGCGCAGCGGATCACGACCTATAGTGAGTTTGCCCTCTCCTCCAACGTCAGCGACATTCGGACCATGGAGTCGCAGACGATCAACGGCATCAGCATCTCCAAGATCTACTTTCATCCCTCTGTCCACATCGATGCGGCGGTCTCGCAGATCACCGCCGTCTGTCAGGCGATCCGGGGCTATATGCCGCCCAGTGTGCAGCCGCCGATCATTCTTCAGTTCAGCGCCTCCAGCGTGCCGATCTTGCAGATGAGCCTCAGCAGCAAGACGATGTCGGAGTCGGAAGTGTATGATTACGGGCTCTACCGTATTCGGCAGCAGTTGGCGGTGGTGCAGGGCGCGACGCTGCCCACTCCTTATGGCGGCAAACTCCGCCAGGTGATGGTGGACATCGACCCGCAGGCGCTCCAGGCCAAGGGGCTCTCGCCTCGGGATGTCAGCGACGCCATCACGGCGCAAAACCTGACCCTGCCGAGCGGCAACGCGCGTATAGGCAAGCAGGACTATCCGGTCAGCCTGAACTCCAGTCCGACCGCCATTCAGATGTTCAACGACATTCCGATCAAACAGGTCGGAGGCGTCACGGTCTATATGCGGGATGTCGCGCAGGTCCACGACGGCTTCGCGGTGCAGACCAGCATCGTGCGGCAGGATGGCACACGCGGCGCGCTGCTGACGATCCTGAAGAACGGCAACGCCTCCACCCTGGAGGTGGTCAATCAGATCAAGGCGCTGCTGCCACAGATCAAGGCCGCAGCGCCGCCAGGGCTCGATATCCAGCTTCTCTCGGATCAGTCGCTCTTTGTGCGGGCTTCTGTGGAGGGGGTTGTGCGGGAGAGCCTGATCGCGGCGTGTCTTACCGCCGCCCTGATCCTGCTGTTTCTCGGAAGCTGGCGCAGCACCATCATCGTCGCGATCTCCATCCCGCTCTCGATCCTCACCTCGATCACGCTGCTCGGCTTCTTCGGCTACACGCTCAACGTGATGACGCTCGGGGGAATGGCGCTCGCCGTAGGGATGCTGGTAGACGATGCGACCGTCGAGATCGAAAACGTGCATCGCAACCTTGCGATGGGCAAACCCCTGATCAAGGCGATCCTCGACGGCGCGCAGCAGATCGTCGTGCCGACCTTTGTCGCGACCCTGACGATCTGTATCGCCTTCATCTCGGTCGTCTTCCTCGAAGGTCCGCCGCGCTACCTGTTCGTGCCGATGGCGCTTGCGGTGGTCTTCGCGATGGCGTCCTCTTATCTGCTGTCTCGAACCCTGGTGCCGGTGCTGATCAATACGCTGCTGGCGAAAGAGGTCGCGCAGACCGAAAAGCATGGAGAGAAGGAGAGCTGGTTCAATCGCCAGTTCGAGAAGTTCCGGGACATGTATACCGGGATGCTCGACTGGGCGCTGCGGCATCGGCCTGCCGTGCTCGGCGTCTTCGTGCTGTTGATCGCGAGCGGAGTGATCCTGCTGCCGTTCGTCGGGCGGGACTTCTTCCCGGCGGTCGATGGCGGACAGTTCCGGCTGCATGTGCATGCTCCGGCGGGAACGCGGGTCGAGGAGACGGAGAAGGTGTTCGGCGCGGTCGAAGGTGAGATCCGCAACACCCTGCGTGGGGATGTGGCGCAGGTTCTAGACAATATCGGCCTGCCCGGTATCTCGTACAACCTGGCTTTTGGCGACAGCGTCACGACCAGTACCGCGGACGGCGAGATCCTGGTGACCCTGAAAGAGGATCGCCGTAAGCCGACCTTCCTGGCGATGAAAGAGGTGCGGGAAGCGCTGCAGGCTAAGTTCCCCGATGTCACCTTCTACTTCCAGTCGGCGGATATGGTGAGCCAGATCCTGAACTTCGGGCTGGCCGCTCCGATCGACGTGCGTGTGGTGGGTTACAACCCGGCGAACTACGAACTTGCCAAGACC
>Ga0105239_10006337_pt1 | contig 13755 bp, 8 predicted proteins | sample KBSC44metaG_FD_92761 | JGI IMG/M metagenome (GOLD analysis project Ga0105239, IMG submission 92761) | Corn rhizosphere microbial communities from Kellogg Biological Station, Michigan, USA - KBS C4-4 metaG | ecosystem: Host-associated > Plants > Roots > Rhizosphere > Soil | place: Michigan, USA... | reverse complement strand
GCCTACTCATTAATGCGCCCAAATGGTTACGAAAGCATGGATGTTAAAGGGGTGAAGAAGAGACTTAAAGAAAAATCATTTGCAGCAAATGTTTCCCGGGAAGATATCCAGGATGCATGCAACAGGGCAGACATTAACCTGGATGATTTGATTGCTTTTATCATTCCCAGGCAGGCATCACTAACCAACAGCATCCCGGTATCTGCCTAAGACAGGGAACCAACTCTTAAAAAGAGTCTTGTTCTGATGAATAACCTGTAGAATTTTCTACCACTCAAGCAATATATTCCCGACTTTTTCCCATTAAAAACTTAATGTCTTTATTAAAAAAAATGGCATGGTTATATACCTCATTCTTTAGTTGTGAAGGAAAAATTTTTATAATGGAAAAAGTATTGGTGATAGACGATGATCGCGATATCCTTGAACTTGTTAAAATTATTCTTACGAGCAATGGAATTAATGTCGTTATATCAAACAAGCCTGAAACCGTAAAATCATTGATTAAAAAAAATCATCCCGATATCTTGCTAATGGATATTTCCATGGGCACGCATGACGGAAGAAAAATATGCAAAGATTTAAAAACAAACCCGGAATTTTCTTCTCTACCCATCGTCCTGTTTTCGGCCAACAAAATAGACCCGCAGTCAGTTAATATGTCTTGTGCTGATGGCTTTTTACAAAAACCGTTTGATATTAATTCATTAATCAACACTATCCACTCACATATGCCGGCTTAGTATGACAATCAAAATATTGTTTAAAGCCAAATATGACAGATAATCAATCAGAATAAATTCAGCCGCAGGCTTCTTAAATGCAATTACGTTTAAGATATATTTCTGCAATGCTTATGTAGAAAAACTATTTGCAATCACCCTTACATTTGCGACATGAAATTGTTGAGTGATTTAAAAATTGTATTTATGGGTACGCCGGAGTTTGCCGTGGCTTCACTGAATGCGCTGGTGAAAGCCGGTGCCAATATTGTTGGCGTAATAACAGCACCGGATAAACCTTCCGGCCGTGGCATGAAGATGAATGAAAGTGCAGTAAAAAAATATGCTGTTGAAAATAAGCTGCATGTTTTACAACCTGAAAAACTAAAGAACCCGGATTTTCTGCAGGAGCTTAAATCACTTAACGCGGATGTACAGGTTGTTGTTGCCTTTCGTATGCTGCCTGAAGTGGTATGGAATATGCCTCCGCTCGGTACGATAAATCTGCACGGCTCTCTGTTACCACAATACCGTGGTGCCGCACCTATCAACTGGGCAGTCATCAATGGTGAGAAAGAAACAGGCGTTACCACCTTTAAACTACAGCAGGAAATTGATACCGGCAATATTTTATTGCAACAAACCATCCCTTTGAGAGATGATGAAACTGCCGGTGAATTACATGATGAAATGAAGGAAGCAGGGGCAGCATTACTCGTTGAAACAATGCGTCAACTGGCCGAAGGTTCTTTAAAAGAAGTAAGTCAATCAACAGTTATAAATGATGAAGCCGGTACTATAAAGCACGCGCCAAAGATATTTACGGAAACCTGTAAAATTGATTGGAACAAACCTGTTACTGAAGTATATAATCTCATCAGGGGCCTATCTCCTTTTCCCGCAGCATTTACTTTTTTGAATGATAAAATGCTGAAAATATTTAAAAGTAATAAAACCCTGGAAAGCCATTCGTTGCCCGCGGGACAGTTACAGACAGATAATAAAACCTATTTAAGGTTTGCATGTGCAGACGGCTTTATTTACGTTACAGACATACAGCTCGAGGGCAAAAAAAGAATGTCTGTTGAAGATTTTTTACGAGGCTACAGACCTTAGATTATACCATCTCCTGTTGTTTTACAATCAATGCTTTTAGTTTTTCCAGTTGCTTACTAAAGCTATCCATCATCCAGTCATCATGAGCAATTAGCTTTGCATCAGCTGCAGCTTTTTCATATTCGTCTAACTGTCCTAAACCAAAATGCGCTTCGGCTTTATTAACCAGTATCCAGAATTTCTGTTCACTAATAATTTCTTTTTGCTCTTCGCTTATCTGTTCAGTAGAAGATTGCGCCTGGCTTTCCATGGCAGTAATTTTTGCAGCATCCTTCTCACAAAGATTTAAAACATCTCTACGCATGCGGTTGGCCCACACAATGTCTGCAATTTTTTCATCCCTGGAAGCATCAAGGCTGGTAGTGGCCCTGCAGTTTAATAAATAGGCAAGATTGATACCGTTATGCCTGTTATGCAAAAGATAATAACCACGCTGATAATACAGAATAGCGCTGTCCAAGTGACTATCTCCTTCACCCTGTTCAAAAAGATGTTTTTCTATGGAGCCCGCAAGCGCAACAGTTTCGGGATCGTTGGTATGATCGAGATCTATTTTTCTCAACAACGTGATAGAATCTTTTAATGCCGTTATTTCATCTGGTTGCTTAGCCTGATAAGTAGCCAGTGCAAGCCTTTGCACGATGTATGTATTGTTAGCAATGATGTGCGGATCATTTTCATAGCTCAGCATTTTCAATGCAGAATCAAACAGCACTTTTGCCAGGTCAAACTTTTTATTCTTTAATGCGTCTTCTGCCTGCTTTATAATGATGGATAGTGTTTGATCATCCGGGTTTTGCGCTGCTGCCGCATCTTCCTTTTTTGCAGTAAGCACATCCCCTATTTGCTTCACTACATTTTCAGCGCTCGCTTTTAAATGAGGCGGAATAAGATCATCAAGAAAAGTATATACAGGGCTATCAGGTACAGAATTCGCAAGTACAGAATCGATGGTATCTTCAAGCAGCTTTTGAAAACGGAGCACTTCAAAATAATCTATACTATCACCAAGGTGTGTGTATTTGTTAATAGTGATATGTGTAAGATCGAAAGGATACCCAAGCTGATCTTCACTAATGATAATTGTACTGTATGGCTTTAGCGCATGCCTTATGCCAAGCTCATAAAACGCGTTTACATTAGCGGTTGAAATATCTGCAATAACAAGATCTGCCGTTAACAGTTGCTCATACATTTGTAAGTCAATAGAACCGCTGTGTCTTATTTCATCTGCCCTGAAACAGGTAATGCCTTTTTTTTCAACCACTGGTTTTATCAACGCCTGGTAAGACTTGTCAAGATTTAATTTGCGACCGGTAGCCAAATCTGTTTTTATTCCGAAGCCCATTATTACAAAACAATTCTTTTGCGCTTTATCTGCCATAAGTTTTATGCTTTAATGTATTAAATCTATAAAACATTTCCATTTGGAGGTTAGTTTACAATTCTTTTGCGCTGAGTAAATCATTCACTGCGTTCTTTAGTTTCTCCAAATCACCTTCAGTGCAATCTATATAACTGTAAATAGCCATCATTGGCGGCATATTCTCATCATTTAAAAAATTTATGGTTTTAATCATTGACTTTTTCTTTCTTAACTCCATTACTTTGGCGCATTGAAATTCATCCCAGCAAACATCTGACTTGCTGTACTCCGGTGACAATATGCAAACCACTGCTTTTGATTTTTGAATGGCATCAGAGATTTGTCTAATCCATGAGCCGCCGGGAGGAATGCTCGTCTTATCATAAAAAATATTGAAAGAATTGTTCTTTTCAAGTAATGCCGTTACAAATTCTTTCACCTGGTCTAATTGCCTGTGCGAATAGCTGATAAAGAAATCGTATTCACTTACAGATGATACGGGTACTGTGGTGCCACCAATCTCAACAGGGTTCATCCTGGGAGGTGTGGATGGTGGTGCCGTAATTTTACGATCTGCATCTACAGCTTGAGGTGATGGCGCGGGTGCAGGCGCAGGCTGAACATCTTTGGGAACAAAAACAAATGCGGGATTATACTTTTCTTTTATCGCAGTAAAAATGGGTAATGCTGCCGCAACCTGTTCTTCTCTATACAAGGCCAGCTTGATGCAGTCCAGCGGCAAGCCATTTTCCAACCAGAATATGGCAGCATCAATGATAGCCGGCATCATTTTTTCAAGCGGCACTTTTTGATTACCACTTGCAAGCACGGGCATTGCTATAGTGTTGTTGTGTTTATCAAATGCAAAAGTGTTAATACACCTGAAGATATTGCCAACTACTGTTTCAGGAGCTACAGTATGTGTATACGGCTCAAAGCATAATATTCTTCTGAAATTTAATTTCTGTTGCTGTTCCGGTGATAAAGGTTTAGATAACCAGCAACCAAGTTCATCTACCAGGTTAACTTCTTTTTCACGTGCCATATCTTCTACAGAAATTCCTTTATCATACAACGCAGCCATAAGCGTTCCTGATATAGTAATATAATTTCCGGGATATGCAGACACGACAAGTATGTCTGCAGCATGCTCTTTCGGTATTGCCGTTAAATCGCCATACAATAACTGTATCGATGCATTGGTACCATGAATATCTATTTGTGAAAGAAGTTGCATAAGGCCTTTTTTTACTTTGTAGTTCATCACAACTATGCTCAACTGTTGCTATACGATATGAACTAATTTAATGCTGTAATAATATCATCCATCCATGTTAAATCGGCTTCACCATTTTCCTTTTTCTTGTTTTTAATAAGTTGAAGGGTTTCCATTGTGGTATCTTTTTCCCACGGATAAGGTTCTGCTGCCAACGCCTGTTCCAGGTATTCATTTGCCTTTGCAGGATTATTATTCAATACCTCAAGCTGAAGGCCGCTTGCCTGTGCCCAGAAATCTTTGGTGTTTTGTTTAACCCTGCGTTCTATAGCAAAAGCAACAAGAGGCAGATATTTTTGATAATCCCCCGCAGTATCACTCATCGAAAATAAAAGGGTGAGAAAATTAATGCCGGGATAATATTCCAGTGGATTGGTATCAAACCCATTTTTATAAGCGTTGATAGCCTGCTTTAAAAGACCCTTGTACATAAAAGGACTTTTATCTTTTATAGAATCTGCTTTGCGTTTGTAAACACTTCCTAAAACACCACAGGTTTCAGCGTCATTTCCATACCTGGTAATTAGATTTTCAAGTATTTGTTGCGCCTTATCAAAATCTTTGCTCTTGTTATATGCATGCGCAAGCTGTTGCTGAAAAAACACCGAATTATCCAGCGTTTGACGCGGCAGCTTTGTAAGTAATGCAATGGAATGATCATTTGCGCCAAGGCTTCGGTATGCCAGCAGTAAAGCTGTAAACATACCCAGGTCAAGTGTTTTAATATCACCCAAGCTATGTTCTATATCTTCAAGTCCTTTTAGTTTATCCTGCATTTGTGCAGCTAACTGGGTCTTCTTTGTTTCATCATTGCTTAGGTTTGCATAACAATAATCAACTTCAAGTGCCCTCCATTCTTTGGTGAGTGTATCAATATCATTGATTGTTTTTTTGCTGTCAAGTAACCAGCTCCTGAAACTTTCCGGTGTATCCTGCGTAGCCGAAAGCACTTTTTCAAGATCAGGGTAAGGGTACGATTTGATGGTTTGTGCGATAGGGCTATCAGACAATGGCCCTTCGTCTTCCTGTTCAAGAAAATTTTTTATTGTTTCAATTGTTTCAGCAGCATTAAGAACTGCGTGGTTATCGAAATCATATTTATACATTACCGTTCTTAAGGGCCTTACATCAAAGGGCAACGTACCAGATGATTCTTCACATATCAGCACCGTTGTAAATTTTCTACAGGCGTGCCTTATACCGAGTTCATAAAAAACATTCGGGTTGTAAAAGGTAATATCCGTAACAGCATATTTACAAAACAACAGGCGTTCATACATGGGCTGATGAATAAAGCCGCCGATTGTTTCTTCCCTTGCAATAACAGGTTCAAAGTTTGCAGCTTCAATGGCAGGTTCTATTAATTGCGAATAGACAAGATCAAAATCCATTTCACGGTTCTTATCATCTTTTTTCTTGCCAAAAGGCATAATGGCAAAACATAAGTTATTCATGAATGAATGGTTTTAGAACTTAATTAAGCAGTATTGATTATATCTTAAATACTTCGTCAAAATGCTCTTCCTTCACGATGCTGGCTGCTGCTTTGGCACCGATATCATACAACTCAAAACGACTTGCGGCATTACTCATTTCAACAAGTGCATCCACGGCCTCTTTTGTATAAGTTTTATTCATCAGTGTGTCCAGATCTGTTTGTGTGAGCCACATATTGTAGCGCAGGTAACTTAGTAACCCTTTGCCATTGCTGTCTGCAACAAGCAGATCACTCTTAAGATCGCCAATCTCTCCATCAATCTGCCAGGCTGTGGGTGATTTTGCCAGCCACTGAAGAATAATCTGGTTATGCCAGCTCGCATCCTGCATAAACATATCAGGTATTTGTTGCGCCCAGTTGAGCAGGTTATTCTTTGATACATCCTGTGGAAGCCTGTCAAGCCTGCTCATTCCCGTGCCAACAGATACAAGCAGGAGATTATCTGCTCCCATCTTCCATTGAAAAGGAAAGCCTTTTAAGGTTGCAACCATTAGCAGTTCAAGTGCAGGATTATTAGCCATGCTAACACCACCATCAACAAAGGCTGCGGTTGAAAGTCCGCCGCCCACATCAATTACCTGTGGCAAAAAATAAGATGGCGCCGCAGCGCTTGCACGTACAGCTTTCCACAGCGGTATGTCTTTGTTCTTTCCAAACTCACCATCATAATACCGGCCGCCGGGATGATTGATCAAGGGCCATACGCTGTTGGTATCTGCACGTTTTGTAACAATGCATAAACCGGTTTTTATTTTATCACTACCCAGGGTGATATCGCCAAAAAGCTTTTGTAACTCTTCTTCCAGCGGGCCCGAATCATAGCTGGCTTTTATCAATTCATCTATCTCAAAAATTTTCCACCAGTGATATTTTTTTGCGAAGATTTTTCCGCCAAGATCAAAATACATTTTCTTAATGTCGTCTACTTTCATACCGACTGCAAGGCATGAGGCGATGATTGATCCTGTACTGGTTCCTCCGATTAAATCAAAGTAGTCAGCCAAAGCAAAATCCGGGTTATTACCATTTTGCAACCGGAGGATATCTTCTATTCTTTGAAGGTAGCCAAGTGTTAAAGCTCCGCGGATGCCACCACCATCCAGGGCAAGAATTCTTTTGGGTGAAGTTGTGTTGGACAAATGTTCTTTCAAAGGCATACAATAGTTGTTTTTATATGATAGCTTATGCCCGATAAAATACAAATGTTTTTGTGGAAATGAAAGTTTCTCAAGGCTATTTATATTCAAGGTTGAAATAATATCATTGATTGATGTTTTCAGTGACATTATGGAACAGCAAAAGACCAAACATCATTTGAGCGATGAGGTAGTCGGTAGACGCAACATTATTCAGCCCTTGTAAAAACAGTTAGTATCTACTCATTTTCTTTTAGGAGGATGGCATTGCTGTCATTGATACCAAGTAAAACGGATGATTTACCGGCAATACGTACAATGGCAGCACTTCTTACATTGCCATGAATATTTAAGCCGCTTATGTATTGCGGCACATAGGTAAAATTTCCCTTACCATCACCTGTGAGCAATACGCCATGATTTGAAGCATAACGACCAAACTTAATTCTTGTCCATGTGTTGTTGCCTGTAAGTAACAGATCTTTCTTTCCATCTTTGTTGGCATCAAAAGACACGATACCATAGACTGGTGCGTATTGCGCCTCTGCGGGAAGCGTATGCAACACAAAACCTTTGCTACCCTGGTTTTCGAGGTAGAGGGTCTGCATGTTTTCTGCTTTAAGCGCGCTTGCATTCTTTAGCTGGTCGGGGGTAAAGAGATCATTGATGGTTGCTGTTGAATAATCTTTATAAGTGAGAAATTTCTTTTTCAAAATGGGTATTTGCTCCGTTAAATCATCTCTTGAATAAATTGGGTAAGAAACGCCATTGATATAATAACACATTACAGGATCAACAGAACCATTGCCATCAAAATCTTTATAGTAAATAGTAGCAGGCTCTTTGTCGCTTACTCTAAACTGCGTGTTTAATCCGCAGTTACCGATGACAAGGTCTTCGTCGCCATCACCATCCATATCATCTGCGTACATGGCATTCCACCAACCGCTGCTTGCAAACTTTACATAGGTTGAAGAAACATCTTTAAGTTTACCGTGCTCATTGATAAATACTTTTACAGGCATCCATTCACCGGCAATTACAAGATCTTTCTGGTTATCATTGTTCACATCCGTCCATTCAGCACATGTCACCATTCCTTCTTTTTCGAGAGCCGGCGCGATAGTGGTTGTTGCATCAGTAAAATTTGCCTTACCATCATTCAATAAAATCCTGCTGCCGGGCGACAGTGGATATTTGCCTGCAACCACTCTACCTCCAACAAACAAATCTTCGTCGCCATCACCATCAATATCTGTTGCCTTTACACAACTTTTACTGAATAATAATGCAGGCAATGCATTTTCTTTTTTTGTAAAATTACCTTTACCATCATTAAGGTATAACCTGTCTGCAAATGCAGGATCACCTTCACCATATTCATATCCACCCGAAGCAACATAAAGATCTACATCACCATCTTTATCTGCATCAAAGAAAACAGCCGCGCCATCTTCACTCATTATATCTTTTTGAAATGCCACCTGCGGTTTCAATGCAAAGCTGCCATTGCCAGACTGGATAAAGAGTTGAGATAACTGCCCTTTTGAGCTACCAACAAAAACATCTTCTTTCCCATCTTTGTTTACATCAGCAACGGCTATGCAAGGCCCCTGCCTTGAAAGGTAATTGGGCAATAACGACTGCACTGTGAAGTCGTTAAACTCATTTTCTTTATGCAATATGTTTGGTTGTATTGATGCAGATAAATATGGTTTGGGTTTAGTTATTGTACTATCGTTATACTTGCCCGACGTATTTGTTTGTTTTAATATGATGGTTTGATTGGGTTTCACATTTTGCAATTTCTCTACCTGGTCATTAGGCCAGATAACGATTAAAGAATCTATGTTTTTGTAATTGCCAATGCCGAAATTTAGTACAGGATCTACAGATGATTGAAAGCCGCGTACGGACATTTGCTCCTGGTAATATTCCTTCCCATTACAATAGAGTTTTATTCTGGAACCAACGCCAGACCCGTTCTTTATATCTCCCTTTAAATTAATTCGCAGATAATTGTTTTTCTCAAGGGTTTCGCTGTTGTTTTTATAGATTCCGGCAAGTGCATTGGTGTTTGAAACTACCAGGTCAAGATCTCCATCATTATCTAAATCAGCATAGGCGGCACCTGCAGAAACAGTTGGATCACCCAAACCCCAGTCTGATGTTTTTTTTGTAAAAGTTTCATTGCCGTTATTCTTAAACATATAGTTTGGCAATTCATTGGTAGGCATGCTGTCGATATATCCTTTTACTGTAGTCATTTGCTCTCCCTGCTTTTGAAGTATGGCAAGATTCATACTGTACTTCATAAAATCCATATCTGTATAGTCTTTTACATAACCATTGGTTACAAAAAGATCTTTGTTTCCATCATTGTCATAATCTGCGAATAATGCAGACCAGCTCCAGTCTGTATTTGATATTCCAGCAAGCTGCCCAATCTCACTAAACGTTCCATCGCCATTGTTTTTCTGAAGCATGTTCCTGCCATACTGGTAATAAAAACCCTGCTTAAACAGGTACTGAAACTTGTCAAAATTTTCAGCGCCGCCATGCATTTTCTGAAGCCTGTTATCCTCCGGCAGCATATCTAGTGTAACAAGATCAACAAGCCCATCGTTGTTATAATCAGCAATATCTGAACCCATAGAAAATAATGAAGCATAGTCCATACATTGCGATAACTGCTCTTTAAACGTACCGTTATGTTGATTGATAAAAAGATAATCAGGTTCATTAAAATCGTTTGACACATATATATCCGGCCAGCCATCATTGTTAACATCTGACACTGCTAACCCTAAACCAAACGTAAATACATTTGAAAGAATACCTGCCTGTAGGCTTACATCAGTAAAATGGCCATTATCGTTCCTGTATAATTTGTTTGCAAAATCAGGATTACGCTCATTTCGAAGCCCCGGATTTTCCTGTGCGCCTGTAGTGTATTTATGCAATGAGTGATTTATAATAAAGCAGTCAAGATCGCCATCTTTATCATAATCAAAAAAAGAAGCCTGTGTTGAATAGCCAGGATCGGCAAGCCCATATTCCTCTGCCTTTTCTGTAAAAGTGAGGTTGCCATTGTTAATAAAAAGAAGGTTCTTTCTGCGTGAAGGATTTACATCTGCACTGCGGCAAATGTAAATGTCAAGTTTTCCATCGCCATTAATATCAACCATCGTTGCGCCGGTACACCAACCTTGTTTCTCAGCAACACCGCTCTTGTCTGTGATGTCTTCAAACTTAAAATTTCCTTTGTTTAAGAAAAGCCTGTTCTTAACCATGTTGCCTGTAAATAAAATATCCTGCAGGCCATCATTATTAATATCTCCGATTGCAACGCCGCCACCGTTATAAAAATAAGTGTAGTTAAGCACGTTTAAAGGTCCATCCTCAAAAAGTGTATTGCGAAAATTTATATTAGTGTCATCGCTATCAAGCTTAGTGAAAAGATGCTTCTTTTTCTCTTTACATCCCAGGACAAAAGATAAAGAGCAAAGCAGTATAACGGTTTTAAACAAGCGTAGCATAGAGGGTAATATTCAAATGGAAAATATAACAAAAAGATTCCACTGTTTATGCTCAGTGGAATCTTTAAGATATGTGTTTATTTTATGTGCCGTTAAAAACAGGCAGTAATTAATTCTTATCCCACCACAATGGCGTAGTTACTTTATCAGCACCATTGCTTAAAAGCTTTGTTGCTTTGTCTACTTCTGCGCCGTTGGTTTGCTTCTCAGAGTCGAGGAAAGGAATTCTTCTTATCCACTGAGTGCTTGTATTGGTAATATCTGCGTTATCAGAATTAGCAACCGGGTATAATTTAAGCACATGACTTCTCCTGTAATCTGCCCATGCTTCCATACCATCAGGGAACAATGCAAGCCACTTTTGTGTAGCAATCTGTTCAAACTCTTTTGCCTGGCTTGATGCATCCCACTTAACAGGTATATCTGTCATAGCAGGAGAATTAAGATAATCTTTAGGTGCAACCGGTGTGTTGCTACTGTTTTTATAGTTGGCAATAACAGTAGCATCAGTAACACCCCATTGCTTTAATGAACTTTCAATACCGGCCTCATAAAGCTCTTTAGCCGTACCGCCCATGTTCCAACCGAGAAGCGCGCCTTCTGCACGAAGGAAATACGCTTCTGCTGTACACATTACGTTTTGAGGTGTTGCCAGGTAATCAGCATTACCGCCTGCGGAAGGAGATGCCCATCTTGGACCAACATGTGAATTATTATCGGCTTTATTAATGGTTTCTGTCAACTGTGTTGCAGTTAAGCCATTTCTTACCCCTTCGTAGGTATGTGTGGCCACTGCAGGGAGGAAGTACGTGCTCAAGCGTGGATCGGCATACCCTTTTAAAACAGATTCCATTGAGGCACTCATCCTAAATTCATTCCAGTCGCTCATGATAGAAAGACCATTACCATCACTTCCCTTAAGGCTTCTTTGTATCAATGCGTCATCATCGGGACTTGAACTTAACACGCCATCAGTATAAGCTGCTTCTGCTTCTGTTTTGGCACGGGTAGGATCTACTTTCGAAATTCTCATGGCAAGGCGCAAACGCATCGTGTTGGCAAACTTGATCCACTTGTTTACATTTCCACCATATATAAGATCATAAGTACCAAAAGGCGTTTCGCTTTTCTTTGTCTTAAGAATAGTTACTGCTTCCGTAAGTCTTTTAAAGAAATCATCATAGATTTTGTCCTGGGCATCGTATGGCACTGAGTTACCCGGTATACCAGCGGAGAAATATGGAATAGGCCCCCAGTAATCTGTTACTTTATGGAAAGTGTACACCCACCAAACGCTTGCAATTGCATGTTCTGCTGATGCTGTATCTGTTGCCGCAAAAATTGATTGCAACTGTGGCATTACATCTGTATACATCGGGTTAAAAGCTGCTCCTACCCAATCCATTCTTATCACCAATCTGTCAGAAGGAAAATATGTAGCCACGCATGCAAAGTACTGCGCATATTGATCTGAAAAAAGGTTTTGAGCCACCTGGTAATTCCACTGACTATTAGTAGCTGTCGCCTCCGCTTTTGAAAATAGAAACGGCAATTCTGCAGGACCGATAGTGGCGATACTGTTCTTATCAGTATTAATTTCTTCAAACTTCTTTGTACAGGATTGCATTAATAAGAGACCTCCTGCCAAAGTGATTATTAATCGTGTATTCAAAAATATTTTAAGCATTTTCATACCTTGGTAGTTTTAAGTTTTAGAAAGTAAGCTTAAGGTTAAAACCATAGCTTCGTGTTGCAGGAAGTGTTCCATATTCAACACCCTGGAAGTTGCCGTTACCAAGACTCATATCCGGATCAAACCACATTTTACGTTTGCTTAAACCAGGAATATCAAGTATTGAGCTACCGCGATAAATCCAGAGAAGGTTGCGTGCAACTGCTGAAAACCTGATAGTCTTAACAAAACCATTAGAAGGAACAGGTATGTCATATCCTAAAGAAAATTCCCTGATTCTGAAGTTTGATACGTTATAGGCGAAGAACTCACCATTACCATACCGCTTACCTGAAGCAATCTGCCAAAAATCCTGTGCTTTTATCTGTGTACTGTTAGATGAACCATCTGCCTTAACACCGCCTAAGCTCCATCCGCCTTCCCTATACTTCTCCGTACCTTCAGTAATACCGCTGAATGCAAGATTCATTTCTGTACCAGATACCATTGTACCACCAATACGACCATCAACTAACACACGAAGTGAAAATCTCTTATATTCAAACGTGTTGGTAAAACCAATGGTTTCTTTTGGATTGAAATTGCCAATAGATTCCTGTGAAGATGAAATAACCGGAAGACCTTTTGCTGTTACCATAAGGCTACCCTTAGCATCTCTCTGCCACCTGTAAGAAAGAAGATCACCATAACTGCCACCTTCTTCAACAACAGGAGTAGCAGAACGACCATAACCGCCACCGAGGTAAACAATCTTAAGATCATCACTAATTCTTTTAACCTTACTGCGGTTAAGTGCCATATTAAGTGTAACATCCCAGCTAAAGTCTTTATTCTTTATAGGTGTTCCGTTAAGTACAAGTTCAACTCCCTGGTTTTGGATATTACCTGCGTTAATGTATTTGCTTGAATAACCTGTTGCAGTTGGCAGGTTAATAGTAAGTAACTGGTTAAATGAATTACTCTTGTAGTACGTTACAGTTACACCAAGACGATTGCTCATAAACCTTGTTTCTAAGCTTGCTTCAATGTTCTTTACAATTTCAGGTTTTAAGCCAGGAATTGGTAATACTGAACTGCGGCTAAGAAAGCCATTACCTGCACCCTGACTGTAACCGTACGTTGTCTGAAGTAATCCAAACCTACCACCATTACCTACCTCTGCATAGTTTGCGCTTGCCTTCAGGTACGAGATACCGGTGGGTAGCTTAATAAGATCTGAAAGCACAGCAGATAAACCAACAGAATAATATTGATAGGTATGAGGATCGGGCAGGCGTGAATCCCAATCATTTCGCAAGCTTGCATCAAGATAAATGGCATCTTTATATGAGAAAGTTCCCTGGCCAAAAACCGATTGTGTCTGTGTTTCTGTAGAACTTGAACTGGTTGCCGGTGTAGTAGCAAAATTC
>Ga0105239_10006336_pt1 | contig 13757 bp, 16 predicted proteins | sample KBSC44metaG_FD_92761 | JGI IMG/M metagenome (GOLD analysis project Ga0105239, IMG submission 92761) | Corn rhizosphere microbial communities from Kellogg Biological Station, Michigan, USA - KBS C4-4 metaG | ecosystem: Host-associated > Plants > Roots > Rhizosphere > Soil | place: Michigan, USA... | reverse complement strand
TCCTGAAGGCCGATGTCGGCACTGATGATGCCGACATCATGGCGAAGGCGAAGTGGGAGGTCATGGACAAGACCACCGTGCGCGGCATCTTCGAATACGATCAGTCCATCATGGACCGCCTGTCGAAAGCCAAGCGTCTCACGCTCGATTTCGAGGATGATGACGACGACAGCATCGAGATGCAGATCCCGCGCGCCGGCGAAGCGCTCGCCGCGCTGAAGTTTTGCGAAGAGAACCGGAAATAAATTCCCGATGCTGCCGATATTGGCAGACAGGACTTGAGCAGGAGACGCCGGCAAGCAGCGCGCGGGTGTGTGATACGCGGCACACAACCCGCCCGCTGTTCGCATTTATCCTAGTCTTTGGCGAAATCGTCCAAGCCGCACCCTGCGGTTGACGTTACGCAAGGACGATGTTCGAAATTCCAGCTTTTTCACCTGACGTTTCCTCTTCGTCCAAGGCGTCGTCGGTCCGATGACGATCCCTTGGGCAAACAGGTTCTCCTCGCTGGTCGGCGAGATCTACGATGCGGCAACCGATCCGGCGCTGCGAAGTGCCGCTCTTGAGCAGATTGCAGGTTTCGTCGGTGGCTCGGCTGTAACCATCCTCTCGCGGGACACTGCCAGGCTCTCCATCGAGATCCACCAGCACCATGGAACTGACTCCCGTTTCCGCGCCCTTTACCGCGACCGGTATGTCGAGCTCGATCCTCTACTCGATCGCCAACTCGATTCGTCGATTGAACAGACCCTCGGCGTGGCCGAAGTCATGCCCTATCAGGACTTCGTGGCTACGAGCTTCTATCGCGAGTGGGTGGAACCGCAGGGGGCAATCGATCTGGCGACCATCGCGCTGGAGCGATCGCCTGCGCGCACGACGATTTTGCAGGTCATGCGCGGTCGGTCGCGCGGAACCGTCGATGCTTCGATGCGTGAGCGCATGCGGTTGCTTGCGCCGCATATCCAGCGCGCGCGCATCATGGGCCGCCAGATAAGGGCTCGCTCGCACACGGTGACTGGCCTTGCAGAGGTTCTCGACGGTCTGAGCACGGCCATTTGCCTGTTCGATGCGCAAGGGCGGGTCATCCATGCCAATGCGTGCTGCCGGCAAATGTTTGCCGACGGCGATCTGCTTGCAATCGTCGGGGATCGTGTCGTGGCGCGTAACACCCAGGCTGACAAAATATTCCGCCGCTTGTTCGATGTGATCGCCGATGACCGAGCTTATGGCCGAAAGGTCGAGCTGCTGACGTCGGCCGACGGTCAGCACTACCTCGCCCATGCTCTTCCGCTGACGCGCGAGGGCTGTCTGCAATGCGATGGCGCGGCTACGGTGCTGTTCCTGCAAAAAGCCTCGATGGTGCCCCAGCTCGCAACGGATGCGATTGTCTCAGCGTTCAGGCTGACACCATCGGAACTGCGCGTATTGATGGCGATCGTCGAGCTCGGCGGAGTTCCCGATATCGCCGCGAAGCTCGGAATTGCCGAGACGACGGTGAAGACGCATCTCGGTCGCTTGTTCGACAAGACCGGTGCTGGCCGGCAGGCCGATCTCGTCAAGATCGCAGCCGGCTTTGCTGTTCCGTTCGCTCCGCCGACCGGCTCTGCCGACATCGTGTGATCCAATTCACATCATTCGCCGTAAGATTGCGCGATCCTCCTCCATTGTGACGGGCAGGCTGAATTCGTCCTCACATATGACGCTTGTCATCTGTTACTTTCGTAGAGGCGTTTCCTGGAGGGATTGCAGTGAGCGGCAATGACGATGTTTCCATTCTCAGAGTGTCGTCCAGCGACATGCCCGAGGGCGAGCGAGTCACGAGGCTGCGCGATTTTTACTGCCGCGGTGATGCGAAGGCCGATCTCGAAACTCGTGATGGCGAGCCGATCGTCGCAAGCCTGACAGCGCATTCACTCCCCAATGCGCACTTGCTTCTCGGTACGCTGTTCGGTGCCAAGCTCGTTCGCTCCCGGCAACTCGTCGTCGACGACGGCGACGACAGTCTTGCGTTTGTGTTCAATCGCGCGGGAACCATCGGGGTGACGGGGCGGGGACGGGATCTGCTGCTGGGTCCCGGAGATGCCGTGCTGGCCAGCGCCGAGGATGCCACGACCTTCGAACGTTTCGTTGAAGGGGACTGCTTCTCGCTGCGCGTGCCGCGGCGAGTGCTCGCGCCTGTTATCATGGACGTCGATGATGTCGTGATGCGCGTCATCAAAGACCGGCAGACCGAAATTAGGGTGCTTGTCGACTACGCCACGTCGCTGGTGCGCGAGCATGCATTGGCGACGCCTGCACTGCGCGAGCTCGGCGCCGGGCATTTGCACGATCTCCTGGGCCTCGTGCTCGGCCCGACTGAGGATTTCAAGGAAACCGCCGGCCGGCGCGGCGCGAAGGCGGTTCGCCTGCGCAAGGCGAAATTCCTGATCGTCAACAATTGCGCGCGGCAGGACCTCTCGGTCGCCGGCGTCGCTCAGGAACTCGGCGTTACGCCGCGATATCTCCAGCGCTTGTTCGAGGCCGACGGCAGGACGTTTTCTTCCTTCCTGATCGAGCAACGCCTGAAGCGCGCCTATCGCATGCTGCGGGAGCCGGAGTTTTCCGAACGTCCGGTGGGCTCGATCGCTTACGACGTCGGCTTCGGCGATCTCTCTTATTTCAACCGCTGCTTCCGGCGGGCCTACGGGGCGACGCCGAGCGATGTCCGGAACAGTGGGGTCGGGTGATCGTGCCCCGGGCGTGCCCGCGCAAGTCGTCAAGCTCGGGTCGAACAAGGGAATATTGTCGCGGGATCAGCGATCGTGGAGCTGTGACCGGAGTGTTGAATGCGTCGTTTCTTCTTCGATCTCTTGGTAGGCAATGTCGTTAAAATCGACTCGGGCGGTATGGTCTTCGCGCATGCCAAGGCAACTTTTGTGGTGGCCGACGAGATGGCGAGGCACCTGTTCATCTGGCGCGATGATTTGCGCGACTGCGAAGCCGCGATCCGTGTCAGGGACGACGGCGGACGCGAGATCTATCGTGCCCCGGTTTGGGCCGATACGGCTGAGAAGGCGGGCTGGGAAACCTGACCGTCATTCTGGCCCGGCACCAGCGGGGGCCCGGCCATGGCACCGTCATCCGATCGGAGGATGATGCCTTGGTCGGGCTATGGTAGGGTGCCCGGCATTGTTCATCCAAAGCCATTCATCGCCATGCATAGATCGCGGAAGCTGCCGGACCTGGTTGATTCGATCTACGACGCCGGCCTCGATCCTTCGCGGTGGAACGAGGTCGTCGTGGGCATCCGCGATTTCGTCGGCGGCCAGGCCTGTGGGCTGTTTTCCAAGGATTCGATCAGCAAGTTCGGGGTCACGCATTATTATTGCGGGGCCGATCCGCATTATATTCAGCTCTATTCGGAGACCCATTCCAAGTTCGATCCGCTGACAATCCTGCCGCCACACGGCCAGATCGTCAGCATCCCAGAACTCGTCAATTTCGATGAATATCGCCGCGGGCGCTTCTATCAGGAATGGATGCGTCCGCAGGGCTGTAGCGACGCCGCCAATGTCGTGCTCGAAAAATCGAACGCGAGCTGCCCCGTGATGATGACCGTGCTGTCGGGCCGGCGCATGGTCGACGCCGGGATGAAGCACCGGATGTCGTTGATCGTGCCTCACGCCAGCCGTGCGCTGCTCGTCAACCGTGCCATCAGCGCGAAGTTGACGTTGGGGACAGCGTTGGCGGACGTGCTGGACAATCTCTCATCCGGCATCTTCCTGCTCGATTCCTCCTGTCATGTCGTGCACGCCAATGCGAGCGGTTACGCGCTGGCCGAGGCTGACGACGTGGTTCGCATCGTCGCCGGCCAGCTCGTGACCAGCGGCACCGAGGCCAATCAGGCGCTGCGCGATGCCTTTGCCGCCCGCGGGGAGTCCGCCTCGCTTGCCGCAGGCGGCCACGCAATCTCGTTGCTTTCGCCCAGGGGCGAACGCTACGTCGCGCATATCCTGCCGCTGTCGTCGGTGCTGCGTAACGGCAGCGAGCGGACGCAGGATGCCGTCGGCGCGCTGCTGTTGCGCAGGGTCTCGCTCGGCGCGCAGTCCTATGGCGAGCTGATTGCGCGAACCTTCGACCTGACGCCGGCCGAACTGCGCGTGTTCCTCTCGATCGTCGAGGTCGGCGGCGTTCCGGAGACGGCGATCGCGCTCGGAATTGCCGAGACAACCGTGAAGACGCATCTGCATCGCGTGTTCGCAAAGACGGGCGTTTCGCGTCAGGCCGATCTGGTCAAGCTTGCGGCAGGATTTTCCAATCCGCTTGTCCATTGACGCATCACGGCGCTGAAGAAAGCATCAGCGCCGCGCCGGCAATTTCATCATCAGAATATTATCGCGCGTCATTCGTTTGAGCGACGCGACTTTTCGCATTCTCTCTTACGAGAGTGCACACGATTTCTTGTTCGTCGTGTTCGGCTCTTGTGTGAAGCGTCTCACAGCAGATGAATGTGAATCCTATCATTGTCGCTCGCAGGTTGAGAGGAGGTCGTCATGCGAACAAGCTCACAAAGCCTCGCCGAGAAGCTGCGTCGCGTTGTCGATCGCATGCTCGCAGCGCTGCATCAGCAGCGCGCAATCGAGGCGCGGCGCGTATTGCGGCGCTATCGCCATCTCCTGGAAACGCAAAGCGAAACATTGCCTTTGAACAAAATCAATTCTGTCCGCAGTGAAGAGGAAGTTCCAGAAAATGCCCACCAATCTGATACGCGCAAGCGTTCGGTCCCTCGCTCCAGTCTCGAGCACGCGTAACCTCAACATCGTCGCGATAGCATTCACCACAGCGCTCGTCATCCTTCAACTCGCGGGCCTCGTCATGCTGGAACGATCTCACGCGTATGCGATGCAGGTGTCGTTCGCGCGCGAGCCCGTGGCATGTGTGAAAAGCGCCGCTGTGCCGGTATCGCAGATTCCCTACGACTAAGTGGAGGGCGGGCCATGCCTGACATCACGACCCTGTTGCTGCTCAGCGCTGCCGTGTTCGCCGGTGCCTTTGTCTCAGGGCTTTCGGGCTTTGCATTCTCCGCGGTCGCGGGCGCGATCCTGCTGCGCGTCTTCCAGCCGCTGGAAGCGGTGCCGTTGATGATGGCGTGCAGCATTGGCGTTCAGGCGACCAATTTGTGGGCGCTTCGGCGCAGCATCCGCTGGGAGAGCAGTTTGCTCCTCATCGTCGGAGGGCTGATCGGCGTGCCCATCGCGGTCTCGCTGTTGCAGAGCACCGACACACATCTGCTCCGGCGCGGCTTCGGCGCGGTCGTGGCGCTCTATGCTGCCTATATGTTACTGCGGCCAACACTGGTGACGGCCGGCGAGGCCGTCGGCCGCCACTGGGTCGCGCTGATCGGGTTCGGAGGAGGGCTGGTCGGCGGACTGACGGCGATGCCGGGTGCAATCCCGACGATCTGGTGCGATATGCGCGGTGTGCCGAAAAGCGAGCAGCGCGGCCTGGTGCAGCCCTTCATTGCCGCGATGCAGGTCTTCGCGATCGCACTGCTGGTGGGGCACCAGGATCTGTCGTCGAAAGTCTTCGTCGATCTTGCGGTCAGCCTGCCGGCGTTGTTCGCGGGATCCGCACTCGGTGTGATTGCTTTTCACCGCGTCAACGAGACGGTCTTTCGCAAGACCGTGCTCGTTCTCTTGCTGATCTCGGGGATCTCCTTGCTCTAGTCCCCAGTGAGGAGACGGCGCTGCGGAACTCTGATCTACTCGCGCACGGTAGCGGGGTTGGCGAGAGTTCAGCTAGAACAGCAGGATTGGACGCCAGCTCCGAACCAAGAGTAGGCAATGTTCGCCCTGACTTTCCTCGGCACCTCAGCCAGCGTTCCATCCGTGGAGCGCAATCATCCGGCGCTCCTCCTGGAGGCTGCGGGCGAGCGCATGCTGATCGATTGCGGCGAGGGGACGCAGCGCCAGCTGCTGCGGAGTGGCGCCGGCTTTCGTCGGCTCGATCGTATCCTGCTGACGCATGGGCATCTCGATCATGTGCTCGGCATTCCCGGCCTGTTCTCGACATTGGGGCTGCGGCAGACCTCCGACGTCATGACGATCCATGCTGGCCCGGGCACGCTCGATGTCGTCATCCGCATGCTTGCCGGCTTTTGGGGCGAGGGACGAGCGCCGATTTCCGTGCAGTTTGCGCCGCTGTCGGAAGGGCCGGTCGTCGATGTCGGCGACTTCGCCATCAGCTGTTTTCCTGTCCGCCATCGCGGCACCGACAGTTTTGGCTTCACATTCCAAAGTCCCGCGCGGCGCCATCTCTTGTCCGATCGTCTCGCCGCACTTGGCGTGCCTGACGGCCCCTTGCGCGGCGAACTGGCCGCGGGGCGGCCCATCACCATCGAAGGCGGCCGGATGATCGATCCGGAGGACGTTCTGGGTCCGCCAAGCGGTGGCAAGAAGCTGGTGGTGATCGGCGACACCGAGACCACCGAGGGTCTCTTCCACCGCGTTGCTGACGCCGATCTGCTGGTGATCGAGGCGACGTTTCTGGATCGGGATGCGCCGACGGCGCGGGACTATGGCCATCTTACCGCGGCAGAGGCGGCGTGGTTTGCAGCGGCGAGCAATGTGCAGCAGCTCGTGCTGACTCATCAGTCGGGCCGCTATGAGGACAACGAGATCCTGGCGGAGGCGGCAGCGATTTTTCCGAACGTCCGGATAGCGGCCGACTTCGATCGTATCGTTGTTTAGGCAGTCCGTTGCGCGGCCATTAATCTTACCCGTCAAGGTTGATGCGACTTCATTCCCGCAGCGGTTCCCTGGCGGGATATTTTCGCATGATCAGAAATCAGCCCTTGTATTGAGAGTATTATGTCCCGTTCCGTTGAATTGATCGTCGAAGGCTATGTGAGGTTGAACGATCGCGACGCGCTGGAAGAAATCTTGGCGCACCGCCAGGACCTGCTTCGGCAACTGGTCAGCGTGACCGGCGTCGACCCCAAGCAGACCATCGCGCAGGTGAGTGAGGAAATCACCATCATCGAATCAGGGCTTGCAACGCTCGTCCCGGAATAGAAGTCATCAGGATCGCGTTTCGACTGGAGACGCAATCAACTCAGCAATCCTGACTTGATCGCGAGCTCCTGCACTTTGCCGGTCAACTGCATCAGCTTCGGCAGCGCCTGGTCGCGAAACGTCGGCATGTCCATGCGCATTGCGTCCACGGTGACGCTCAACCCCGCGATCACAGAACCCTGCGCGTCGAGGATCGGCGTTGCCAGCGTGCGCAGGCCGTAGGCGTTCTCGCCGTCGGAGAGGGCATGGCCCTTCTTCTTCACCTGATCGAGCCGGGTGAGCAGCGCGTCGAGATCGGTCAGCGTCCGCTCCGACAGCTTGACGCGCGGGCGTGATTCCAGCCGCTGGATTTGCTCCTCGCGCTGAAGATGCGCCAGCATGGCGTGGCCGAGCGCAGCGCTGTAGGCGGGGATGCGCGTGCCGGGCCGACGGTCCATCTTGTAGCGATCGAGGCCCGCACTGACGCGCGCGAGATAGATGACGTCGCCGCCATCGAGGATGCCTAGCGAGGCCGCATCGCCGGCCTCAGGCACGAGGTCGCGCAACAACGGCTCGACGATGGTGCGCAGCGAGCCATGCGATAGCACGGTGTAGCCGAGGTCGAGGCAGGCGACGCCGAGACGGAACCGGCGGCTCTGCGGCACCGCCTGGAGGTAGCCGAGTTCGATCAGGGTCTGGATCAGCCGGAATGCCGTCCCCCGGTCGAGATCGGCGCGCGCGGCAACTTCACTCAATGTGAGCTCAAACGCCTCGCTGGTGAAACTTTTGAGAACGGCAAAGGCCTTGCCGACGGACGCGACGTAATTCTTGGGATTATTCTTGGGGTTTTCCTTGGGGCTATTCTTGAGGTTTTGAGGCTCGGCCGTCTTCGGCGCTGCCTCTGATGCGCGCTTCGTGACCTTCTTTTCGACCTTGGCCATGCTTGTATGCCCTGCCATGACTGCCGCAGCCCTTGACGTGGTGACGGCCTGCTTTTACCAACAGGACAGATTATAACAAATGTTCGCATTCCGAACAACATCGATCTGACGATCGGAGGAAGCTTTGTCGACATCATCGCTCCATCCCCAGTCCTTGCACCCACATGGCGTGTTTTCCGCGGCGCTGACCCCGCTCGACGCCGAGCTCGCGCCCGATCATGCGCGCTTCCTCGCGCATTGCCGCTACCTTCTGGACGAGGGCTGCGACGGCATCGCGATGCTCGGCACCACGGGCGAGGCGAACTCCTTCTCGCTGTCCGAGCGCACCGCGCTGCTGGAGGCCGTGATTGCCGGCGGCATCAAGCCGCACCAGCTGCTGCCCGGTACCGGTGTCGTTGCGTTCACCGAGACCATCGCGCTGACGCGTCACGCCCTGTCCGTCGGCGTCGAGACCGTGGTGATGCTGCCGCCGTTCTACTACAAGAACGTCAGCGACGATGGCGTCTACGCCGCCTACAGCGAGATCATCCAGCGCATCGGCGATGCCAAGCTCAGGATCGTGCTCTATCACATCCCGCAGATGTCGATGCAGCCGATCTCGCATGCGTTGATCGAGCGGCTGCGCAAGGCCTATCCGTCGACCATTGTCGGCATCAAGGATTCTTCCGGCGACTTCGCCAACATGACCGCGATGGTCGAGCGCTTCCCGGGGTTCTCGGTGCTGACAGGCGCCGATCCGCTGCTGCTGCCGCTCTTGCGCAAGGGCGGCGCCGGCTGCATCACCGCGACCTCGAACCTCGTCGCGCGCGATCTCGCCTATGTTTTCAAGCATTTCCGCGACAACGACGACGCGACGCTCAAGGCCACGCAGGCGCGCATCGTCAAGGCGCGCGAATTGGTCTCGCGCTTCGCGCAGATGCCGTCCCTGAAGGCGCTGATGGCCGAGCGAACCGGTCACGCTGGCTGGGAGCGCCTGCGGCCGCCGCTGGAGAATTTGCCGGCCGCTCAACGGAAAGAGCTGCTGGCGACTGCTGCGGCAGTCGCAACGGCCGCTTGAGGCCGAGGTGGACGACGAGGTGACCTGACTATGACACGCGTCCGCCTGTTAGCCGACGATCTGACCGGCGCGCTCGATACGGCGGCGGAATTCGTCGGCCTGTGCGGACCGTTCGACGTCATCTGGTCGGACGCGGCATCCGGCTCTGCCAGCTTGGCCATCGACAGCGGTACCCGCGAGCGTTCGAAGGCCGAGAGCGTCGGGATCGTCGGTCGGCTGGCGCCGCTGCTGCGCGATGGCACGATCGCCTACAAGAAAGTCGACAGCCTGCTTCGTGGTGCCTGGGCGGCCGAGCTCGGCGCTTGTCTGAGCACCGGCGATTGGGCGTCCTGCGTGGTCGCGCCTGCGTTCGACTATCAGGGGCGCCGCACCGTCGGGGGGCAACAGTTCGCGCGGACGCAACAGGGCGATTGGCATCGGGTCGGCGACAATCTCGTCGATCAATTGAAGCAGGACGGCATTGAGGTGCGACTGGCCGGCGCTGATACGCTGGCGCTGGGCGGCGTTCAGGTGTTCGATGCCGAAAGCGACGCCTGTCTCGTTCGGGTCGTCGAGATGGGACAGCGCATGCCGGGACCTGTGCTCTGGTGCGGTAGCGGCGGTCTCGCCGGCGCGCTCGCCCGCAATCATCCGGCCGCAACGTCACCTGAATTGAAGCGACCGGTGCTCGGGCTGTTCGGCTCCGATCAGGCAGCCACCGCATCCCAGCTCGCGGCCTGCGGCGCTGCAACGCTCGCGCTCGCTGAAGGCGACGGTGGCGCGGCCGTTCGGCGCAAGCTGGCTGACGATAACGTGGCCCTGGTTAAGTTTGCGCTTTCCGGCGGCCTTTCACGTTCCGAGGCAGCGCGGCGGATCGCACACGAGTTGACGACCCTGACCGCGTCGCTCGATCCACCGGGAACGCTGATCGTTGCCGGCGGCGAGACGTTGAAGGCCGTATGCCTTGCCCTCGGTGCGCATGCGCTCCAGGTCACAGGGCGTATCGTGCCGGGCCTGCCGCGCTCGACGCTGCAAGGCGGCCGCTGGGCCGGCGTCGATGTCATCTCGAAATCCGGAGCATTCGGCGCGCGCGAGCTGTGGCGCGATCTGCTCCAAGACAATCATTTGCTCAACATGGAGAGTCCGACATGACCTCTCGTCATCTTGCCATCACAATGGGCGATCCCGCCGGGATCGGGCCGGAGATCATCGTCAAGGCCTGCGTCGGCCTGAAGGAGCGGATCTTATCAGGCGATCTGCGCCTGCTGATCATCGGCAGCGGCGCGGCCCTCGACGGCGCGAAGGCCGCGCTCGGCGCCGACGTCGCGATCCCGCAGGTCAAGGCCGACGATCGCGATTGGCCCAATCTCTGCTATTTGCAGGCCGACGCCGAGGGCGATCCGATCAAGCCGGGCGTGCTCAGCGCCGATGGTGGCCGCTTTGCCTATAAGGCGATCGAGCAGGGCGTGCGGCTGACGCAGGCCGGTCGTACGGGGGCGATTGTCACCGCGCCGCTCAACAAGGAAGCGCTCAACAAGGCCGGCTATCATTTCCCTGGCCATACCGAGATGCTGGCGCATCTCACCGGCGTGCGCGGCTCGGTGATGCTGCTCGCCCACGGCAATATGCGTGTCAGCCATGTTTCAACCCATGTGGCACTGGAGGACGTGCCGAAGCGTCTGACGCCGGAGCGGCTGCGCATGGTGATCGACCTCACCAACGATGCGCTGCGCCGGCTCGGGATCGCAAAGCCCAAAATCGCGATCGCCGCGCTCAATCCGCATGCCGGTGAGGGCGGTCTGTTCGGTCGGCAGGACATCGACGTCTCGGCACCGACGATTGCCAAGGCCGTTGCTGATGGTCTCGACGTCGTCGGTCCCGTGCCGGGCGATACGATCTTCGTCAAGCTGCGCGCCGGCCAGTATGACGCAGCGGTCGCGATGTATCACGACCAGGGGCACATTCCCGTCAAGCTGCTCGGCTTCCAGGTCGATCCCGCCACCGGCCGTTGGCAAGAGCTCTCCGGCGTCAACATCACGCTGGGCCTGCCGATCATCCGCACCTCCGTCGATCACGGCACCGCCTTCGATATCGCCGGCAAGGGCATCGCCAACGAGCACAGCCTGATCGAGGCCATCGACTATGCCGAGCAGCTCGCCGCCGGCGCTTCCAAGTAACGAGATCGAGCCCGATATGACCAACGCCTTCACGCCCATCGAAATCCTTCGTCCCACCATCCTCGAATTTGGCAATGGCACGATCACGGCTGCGGCGCGCTTTGCCGAGCGCATCGGCGCCAAGCGGCCGCTGGTGGTCTCTGATCCTTTCAATGCGCGCCGCGTCGACACGTTGGCGCTGCCGGGCACCGTGAAAGTGTTCGGCGACGTGAAGCCCGAGCCGGATCTGCCCAATCTCGAGAAGGCGGTGGCGATGGCGAAAGAAGCCAAGCCCGACCTCGTCGTCGGCTTCGGCGGCGGCAGCGCGATGGACCTCGCAAAGCTGGTCGCCGTGATGTGCACGAGCGACGTGCCGTTTGCCGACATTGTCGGGCCGGAGAAGGTCGCCGGTCGCAGCGTCGCGCTGATGCAGATCCCGACCACCTCAGGTACCGGCAGCGAGGCCGGCACGCGCGCGCTGGTCACCGATCCCGTCAGCCAGAACAAGCAGGCCGTGCAGAGCCGCTTCATGCTCGCCGATATCGCCATCGTCGACCCTGACCTGACGATGACCGTGCCGAAGGAAATCACCGCTGCCACCGGCGTCGATGCGCTGGCGCATTGCGTGGAGGCCTATACCAGCCGCAAGGCGCACCCGACGATCGATCTCTTTGCGATCGAAGGCGCGCGGCTGGTGGGTAAGTATCTCAAGCGCGCGGTGGCCGATGGCAGCGATCGCGAGGCCCGTGCCGGTCTGTCGCTGGCTTCGCTCTACGGTGGCTATTGCCTAGGCCCGGTGAACACCACGGCTGGCCATGCTGTAGCCTATCCGCTCGGCACGCGGCACCACATTGCCCACGGTCTCGCCTGCGCGATGATCTTCCCGCACACGCTGGCGTTCAACATGCCGGCGGTGGAAGCAAAGACGGTCGCAGTACTGGAGGCGCTCGGTCTGCCCCAGCAGAATGATCCGAAGCACGCGTTCGACGCGACCTATGCGTACTGCAAGAACCTCGGCGTCGAGATGCGGCTGTCGGCGCTTGGCGTGCCCAAAACCGATCTTGGCGTGATGGCCGACGAGGCGCACGCGATCAGGCGCCTCCTCGACAACAACCCGCGCGATCTGAGCCGGGATGCGATCCTCGGGATGTACGAGGTCGCGTTCTAGCTCTCTGCCGCGCGCAGCACTCAATCAATAAGAATCTGTAAACAGAGTAGATCGATGTGGCTAGGCGCGAGCAACTCGTTTCGCGCGGGCCTCCTGCGTCGGGTTGAGGTGGCAAAGCCACCGTGTACGGTGCTGGAACATCCGTTTTTCCGGAGCCGCAGCGCGTGATCTTCAGCACGTTGAAATCGAGGGCACTGCCGCAAGCGAAAAAAATCGCTTGACGAAGTTCGAATTGGCCCTTAGGAGCCCCGGCCGAACTGAAGAGAAGACCATGCTGAAGATAGCTTTACATAGCGATAGCGATATCACCGCCGCCGCACGGCGACTGCAAACGCAGTCGTATCCGTGGGCGATGCCGTGCGTCGTCAACAGCCTCTTTAGCGATATCCGCTCCGAATCCGGACTCGGATCGGAAAAGTAAGTCGGCAGCAGGTCTAACCTCTGCCGAAAAGGCAGAGAGCAAAGACCCCGCGCAAGCGGAAACCGACTCCAAACCTCCCTGCCTGACGTGCGTTAGCTGACAGACCTCATGCATAAGTCTGTCCTTTGTCTGGTGGTCATTGCGACCGGTCTCCAGCATAGAAAGCTATCTGCTGGTTTCGTTCAGTGACAGGACGCGCCCCTCGTAAGGTCGAGACGGTTGTTTGATTCAGCCAACCAGCACCATGCGGCCCAGGGTCAGTGGTAGACCGCGATCCCAATGGGATCGAGGCGATTTCCGCCCAGGCAGCGCCAGTTTCTTGCCCGTTTAGTTCAATGGAAGAATGCCTCCTTGGTAAGGAGGCGACGCAGGATCGTAACCTGCATCGGGCACCATGCTCCAATAGTCCAATCGGCAGAGACGATGCGCTTAGAACGCATGCGATGCAGGTTCGAATCCTGCTTGGAGCACCAATTGCCTGGGTAGCCCAACGGCAGAGGCCGCTTGCTCAAAACAAGCCCAAGTGCGGGTTCAAATCCTGCCTCAGGCACCACGCTCCGTGAGCCAGATGGGAAGGCACCGGTTTTACACACCGGCAAGACGCGGCTCGATCCCGCGACGGAGTACCATTCACGCGTCTTTAGCTCAGTGGCAGAGCGCTTGCTCGACACGCAAGTTGCCCGGTGTTCGATTCACCGAAGACGCACCATTCATGGTCCCATAGCACAATGGAAGTGCATCCCCCTGATAAGGGGACGACGTCGGATCGTAACCGGCTGGGACTACCAACAACAGGAGAAGGACGATGACGGATAAGTTGCCTGATGGCGTGCATCGTCTTTCCGACGAAAGCGCCGAGATCCTGCGTCGCATCGCAGAGAAGAACGCGAAGATCACTGCCAGACACCTCAAACGCGCGTCCTGAATCGGACCGCGAGTAGGAAAGTAGAACGCTGGCCTTTTAACCCATGAGAACACGGGGCAGTACCGTGGCGGTTCACCAG
>Ga0105239_10006334_pt1 | contig 13761 bp, 11 predicted proteins | sample KBSC44metaG_FD_92761 | JGI IMG/M metagenome (GOLD analysis project Ga0105239, IMG submission 92761) | Corn rhizosphere microbial communities from Kellogg Biological Station, Michigan, USA - KBS C4-4 metaG | ecosystem: Host-associated > Plants > Roots > Rhizosphere > Soil | place: Michigan, USA... | reverse complement strand
TTATCGCTGAGTGATTTGATCAACGAGGGTAACCTCGGCTTAATTAAAGCGGCTCAACGCTTTGATGAAACCAAGGGTTTCAAGTTTATTTCATACGCGGTATGGTGGATCCGCCAGTCCATCTTACAGGCGTTGGCAGAGCAGGGCAGACTCGTCCGCCTGCCTCAAAACAAGATTGGCACCTACAACAAGGCTAATAAGGCCTACATGGCTTTCGAACAGGAACACGAACGGGAGCCCAGCACGGAAGAATTAGCCGAATTACTGGAAATGAGTGAGACGGAGATCAACAACATTTTCCAGAGCAATACCCGTCACAGCTCGCTGGACGCTCCGGTACACGAAGCGGAAGACGTAGCGATGGGGGATCTGCTGGAAGGTGGTGACGAGACGGACGACGACGTAATGAAGGATTCCCTACGCGCCGAGATCCGCCGTGTGCTCAAGTCACTGAGCCCGCGCGAAGCGGAGATCGTCAATGCGTATTTTGGCCTGGATGGCGAGAATGGGGTTACCATCGAGCAGATCGGCCAGAAGTACGATCTGACCAAGGAGCGTATCCGCCAGATCAAAGAAAGGGCGATCAAACGCCTGCAGAAAGCACGTTATAGCAATGCGTTGAAAGCATACCTGGGTTAATATCCAATGGTCCGCAAAAAATTCAGTCCCGGTCATTCAGGCCGGGACTTTTTGTTGAGTGGATCTGGCCGGTGATCCCGGGTGGATCGCCGATGGGTGCCATGCCGGGTCTCTGTGGTCCAGGCTGGGTTCTTGCCGGGTCCCTGCCAGATGCGGTGGGCTCCAGGGAATAGCCTACCTTCTCTACATATTATTCACACTCCGGCACGGAGGTCATTCAAATGACATTAAAATACTGATTTACTCATTATCTTCGTTCGCTTTAAATGACAAGCATAGTATGGAGCAAAAAGCAAGTGAGAAAGTACACTGTCTGATCATAGGTTCGGGTCCTGCGGGATATACGGCAGCGGTCTATGCTGCGCGTGCTAACCTCAAACCGGTATTGTACCAGGGTATACAGCCCGGGGGACAGCTGACCATCACTACGGAAGTGGAGAACTATCCGGGCTATCCGGACGGTGTCCAGGGGCCTGAGATGATGGTGCATTTTGAAAAACAGGCAGCCCGGATGGGCGCAGATATACGGTATGGCCTGGCGACGAAGGTGGATTTTTCCGTCCGTCCCTTTAAGGTCTGGATCGACGAGGAGAAATTGGTCGAGGCCGACGCGGTGATCATAGCAACCGGCGCCAGCGCCAAATGGCTGGGACTGGAAAGCGAACAGCGGCTCAACGGATATGGCGTCAGCGCCTGCGCCGTCTGCGATGGATTTTTCTTCAGGGGAAAAGAGGTCGCGATCATCGGCGCCGGGGATACCGCGGCTGAGGAAGCGCTCTATCTTTCCAAGCTGGCTACGAACGTGCATATGCTGATACGCAGCGACAAGATGCGGGCTTCCCGTGTCATGCAGGAAAGGGTACAGCAGACTCCCAATATCAAGGTCTACTGGAACAGCGAGGCTGACGAAGTGCTGGGCGAGAGCCGGGTCGACGGACTGCGGGTGCGGAATAACAAGACGGGAGACAAACAGGTCGTGCCGATCAGCGGATTCTTTGTGGCGATCGGACACCAGCCCAATTCGGCCATATTCAGCGAATTCCTTGACCTGGACGAGGCAGGGTATATCAAGACCATACCCGGGACGAGCAGAACGAACGTGGAAGGCGTTTTCGCAGCCGGCGACGTGCAGGATAAGATATACCGGCAGGCGGTGACGGCCGCCGGCAGCGGCTGTATGGCGGCGCTGGATGCGGAAAGATGGCTTACGGCCAAAGGGCTGGCCTAAAAACAGGAGCCCCCCGGAGGGGCTCCGGCACACACTACAATGGTAACTGTCCAATTACATAAACTGATCTTTTCCGGCCGGCACGGCGTATTCAAGGAAGAGCTGGCGACAGGCAATACTTTCGAAGTAAACCTGGACGTCACCTATGACGAGAATGAACAGCCTTATGAAAGCCTGGGGACCATCGTGAACTATGTGACGCTCTTCGACATTGTCAAAGAGCGGATGCACCAGCCTTCGCCATTGCTGGAGAAGATCGCCGATGAGATCATCGCGCGGATCAAGGCATACTATCCCTTCCTCAGGGAGGTCGTTCTTTCCATTTACAAGCTGCAGGCGCCTATCGGGAATTTCCAGGGTAAGGCCGGGGTGACGTTGCACAAGAAGTTTAACAACCAGGTCGGGTCTGCGGGCCAACCGTAGGATGTCGGAATGCCGTTCTAATTGTATGATCCGATCGACAGTTGCGCTATTCCTTTTTCTTCCGATCATAGTCAGCGTGCCGTTCATCGCCGACGCACAAGCCGGCTCGCCACTTATTGCCGACGCACAGGACGTCGCTGGCCTGTTACGACGGGCCACTCAACTGGAAGCCCAGTTCAGGGAGGAAGAGGCCTTGCCGGTATACCAGGAGGTCCTTCGCAGGCAGCCTGATCAGGTGGTTGCATTATGCCGGTGCAGCGACCTCAGCTGTCGCATTGGCAACCGTCAGACGAACAGGGACAAAAAAATAGCCTGTTTCAAAGAGGGCAACGCCTATGCACGCTCGGCCTGGCGCCTCGATTCCACCAACAGCGAGGTGAATATCGCTATGGCCTTCTCGCTCGCCCGAATGGCGTTGATACAAGGCGGTAAGGAAAGGGTAGCTGCGGCCAGGGATATCAGGCGGTATGCAGAGAATGCAATTAGATACGATCCAAAGAGCTATAAGGCCTGGCATATTCTGGGTCGCTGGAACTATGAGGTCAGCAGCCTGAACGCCATAGAAAGATTCTTTGCCCGCTGGTTCTTTGGGGCGTTGCCGGAGGCCTCGCTGGACGACGCGATCGCGAGCTATGAGAAAAGCATGGCCCTGAAGCCGGATTTCATGCTCAACTACTACGAGCTGGCCCGTTGCTATCGCCGGGAAGGCCAAAAAGACAAGGCGATCCGGCTGCTGCGCCAGATGGAGGCCCTGAAGGAGGAGATGTACGACGACCGCGAGGTAAGGCTGCAGGGACGCCAATTATTGAAAGAATTGGAGGACTAGACCACTTTCCCTTTCCATTTCCCGCTGCGGATATACAGGAATGACTGGGTGAAGATCGACAGCCAGTATACCCATTCGGATAGCCACCCCATTACCAGGGACATATGCCAGCGTTCGAGCACCAGGTAGATGTAGCAGCAATAAAAGACGATAGTGACGAATTCGATAAGCAGGTTGATGCGGGTATTGCCCGTACCCGTGACGGCGTTGAGCCAGACGACGGAGAAGGACATTAGTATAAGGGCGGTGGAGACGACCCGGATGACGGGTATCGCCGCGGCGGTAAAGGCGGGATCCTGGCCGTACACCGAAAGAAATAGTCCCGGAAATATATTCAAAAATACCGCGATGACCACGGAGATCGAGGTGCTGAGGAGGATGATCTTTTTGATCAGCTCTATTACCCGGTGCTCCAGGCCCTGGCCGATGATATTGCTCACCATCGCGTTGGTGGTGGAGGCGAATGCCCAGGTGAAGACGCCGAAGAGACCGAAGATATTCCGCATGGTATTGCTGATGGCCAGCGCCTGCCGGCCATGGTGCTCGATCAGGATATAAAAGAAGACCCAGCTGGTGATGCTGATCGTATACTGGAATACGAGGGGAGAGGACTGCACCAGGATGAGCCGGATATTTTTGGGGTCCAGCCGCCAGTGCCGGTACAGCTGCAGCTCGCGGCTGATGCCTTTGTTGTGGATGACCAGGAATACCACCCCCATGCCGGCGGCTTCCGCGACTATCGACGAGAAGGCGGCTCCGTTGAAACCTACGGCAGGCAGGCCGAAATGACCGAAGATCAGGCCATAGTCCAGCACGATGTTCACGATGGTCTCCGCCAGGGTGCCATAGACAAGGAATTTGCTCTGGTTGGTGCCTACCAGCAGGGCGTTGCGCATCTGGTAGACATAGAGAAAGGGCAGGCCCCAGATGCGGATGCGCAGAAAGCCGATGGATTGTTGTCTCAGCTGTTCGGAATGCAGGGAAATGGAGAGGATCCAGGGCGCCAGGAAATAGGTTATGAGTATGCCTGCGGCTGCCAGGGCCAGGCTGATGAGCAGGCCCTGGGAGAAGAGCTTGCCGATCTCTTCGATCCGGCCTTCACCCGCACGACGCGAGATCAGGGCCTGCAGGCCGTTGTTGAGCCCTCCGCCCATGACTGCGAACAGCAGATAATAGACGCCAGTGATGCCGGCGGCGGACAGGGCGTCGCCGGCCTGGTCGAGGTGGCCGAGGAATATATTATTAGTAATAAAATTTATCTGAGGCACAAGGATCGACAAGCTGATCGGCAACGCCATGCGCAGGATGTCTCCGGTGCTGATGGAGACCTTGTAAGATTTGGTGGTGGTGCTTACCATGGTTGAATTGTGGGACAAAAAATTCTAAAATAAAAGTAATTTTTTGTCCCAAAAGCATAATATCTGCACACTTCGTGTGCGAACCGGACTCCGTCCGGTTCATAGTGGAAAATTAGTAGTATTATTGCACATTGCGAATAGAATATGCTTAAGCCAGCCTTCCAGATAGCAATTAGGGATGTCTCTGACGAGGAAATGCTCCAGTCGCGCCTACTCGTGGAGGTTAATCCGAACGCGTTTGCCTACGTTCTGCTCAACCAGCGGAATATGAGTCCGCTCGTAGTGAAATATTTCCAGCTGGAACCCAGCCGTGAGGCACCGTTGACGGAAACCCTGCGCGAGATATTGGAGGAAGACGATCTGCTGAAGCGCCCCGTAAAGGAGACACTGCTGGTCTACAATTTTCCGGAGAGCAGCCTGATCCCCGAGCCGTTGTTCATGACGGACACCAACCGGGAGATCATCGATACGCTGCACGGGAATCTTCAGAAAGGTCTTATCCTGACGGAAAAAATTCCCTGGTGGGAGCTTTTCAACATTTACCGGATCTCCCCGGATCTGCACCAGCTGATGCAGCAGTCGTTCACGGCGGGGAAGTACTGGCACTACTATAGTCTGCTGCTGAAAAGCTATAAGATGTTCGATTCGTCGGACTCGGAAGACTGTTTGAAGGTGATCTTCTATGCCGATAAGATGGTGACCCTGGTCATCCGGGACGGGAAGGTGCATCTGATGCAGACCTTTTCTTACCATGACACCCGGGACGTGGCCTATCATTTGCTGAATTGCTGTCAGCAGCTGGGACTGGATCAGTCAGCCGTCCGGGTCCTGGTGGGTGGGCTGATCGACCGGCAGTCGGCGCTGAGCACCGAGCTGCATAAATATTTTCTGAAAGTAAATTTTGAGGAGATCGACGAGAGCATCAAGGTCACTGACGAGCTGAAGGAGCTGCCCTTACACTATTTTTCATCCATTCTGAAAATGGCCGTATGCGCATAATCGGAGGCGAGCTGGGGGGAAGGCGGGTCAATCCGCCGGCGAAAATGCCGTACACCCGGCCTACCACCGATATAGCCAAAGAGGGGTTGTTCAATATTCTGGAGAATAACCTGGACCTTTCCGATCTGAAGACCCTCGACCTTTTCGGAGGAACGGGAAGCATCAGCTACGAGCTGGCTTCGCGGGGCGTACGCGACCTGACGGTGGTGGAAAAGGATCCGGCCATGTTCGCTTTTATTGCGAAAAGTGCGGCGGCGCTGGGTCTTTCCGACTATTACAAGGTAGTCAGGATGGATGTATTTAAGTTCATCGAGCAGTGTACCACGACCTTTGATCTTATTTTTGCCGGGCCGCCCTACGCGCTTGCGACGATCGACCAGCTGCCCGGTCTTGTCATTCCGCTGTTGAACCCCAAAGGCTGGTTTGTGCTTGAGCACACTCCCCGGAATGACTATAAGAAATATCCTTTCTATGTGACCGAACGGCACTATGGCACGACGATCTTCTCGATCTTTGTAAAAAAAGATTGATCCCATTATGCAACCTATTTTTATCACAGGAATTGGTACGGGTGTCGGCAAGACACTGGTCTCGGCCATTGTCACCAAGGCATTGGGGGGACACTACTGGAAGCCGGTGCAATCGGGTTTTAACGAGGGCGCGGACGCCGAATGGGTAAGAGAGCGGATCGGCAGCCAGCGAATATTCCCCGAGCTCTACCGGCTAAAGATGCCGGCTTCGCCGCATATCGCCGCCAGGGAAGAAGGGGTGGAGATCAGCCTCGACCGGATCGCTGCCGCGCTTCCCGAGATACGTCCGCTGATCGTGGAGGGGGCTGGTGGACTGCTGGCGCCGCTGAACGACCGGGAGTTCGTGCTCGACCTGATCCAGCGGCTGGATGCGACCGTTATCCTGGTCAGCCGCAACTACCTGGGCAGCATCAACCACTCGTTGCTGACGGCGGAGGTCTGCCGGATGCACGGCCTGCGGGTGGCAGGCTGGGTATTCAATGATCAGTATTTGCACTATGATCAGGAGATCGTGCGGTGGACCGGTATTCCGCATCTCGGTTCGATACCGTTCGGGAAGGTTCCCAGTGTGGAGTTTGTAGCTGAACAGGCGGGCAATATCGGCCCTGCTTTGCGGGAGGCGCTGGGGGTAAAATAATTAATGTATGAACTTTAACTTTCCATTGCTGAGGCCCATACGCATCCTTTTGTTTCCTGTCTCGTTGCTGTATGGGCTCGTCGTGAAAGTCCGCAACTGGTGTTTTGACCGAAAGATACTGTCATCGACCGTTTTTAATCTGCCGATCATCTGCGTTGGGAATCTGGCTGTAGGCGGCACGGGGAAGTCGCCGATGGTCGAGCTGCTGATCGGGTCGCTGAGGTCCCGGTTCGAGGTGGCGGTCCTCAGCCGGGGATACAAACGGAAGACGAGGGGCTATGCCCTGGCCGGCGAGCAGACCACGGCCCTGGACATCGGAGACGAGCCGATGCAGTTCCACCTGAAATTCCCCGGGATAGCGGTGGCGGTAGGAGAAGAGCGGATCGTGGCTATTCCCCAGCTGTTGCACGACCGGCCGGCGACGGACGTCATCATCCTCGACGACGCCTTCCAGCACAGGGCCGTCAGGGCGGGGCTCAATATCCTGCTGACCGACTATTCGAACCTTTTCACGCGGGACTGGTGGCTGCCCAGCGGAGACCTGCGCGACGCGCCGTCCAGCTACCGGCGGGCCGACATCGTCATCGTCACCAAGTGCCCGGAAGATCTTTCAGAAGAAGAGCGGAGGTCCATCGTGATCGAGATCGACCTGCAGGCGCACCAGCAGATATTTTTTACGTCGATCTGTTATGGGGAACCCTATCGGATCACCGATGCAACAGCCCTGACAAAGATCGACGACCGCGTGGAGGTCCTGCTGGTGACCGGTATCGCCAACCCCGCGCCGCTGAAACGCTGGCTGAACGATCAGGCCCGCACCTATTACGAGCTGGCCTATGGCGATCATCATATCTTTACTATTGATGATCTGAATACGATGATCCGGCGTTTTGAAGGAATGGCCGCGGAAAACAAGATCATTCTTACGACGGAAAAAGACGCGGTGAGGCTGATCAAATTCAGGCAGGAGTTGGAAGGCTGGCCCTTTTATGTCCTGCCGATCACCCCCCGGTTTTTGTTCGGGGAGGAAAGAAAATTTAATGATTTAATTACTAAATTCATTTTTGAATTTAAAGAAGAACATGAAAAACAAAAAGAAGAGCAAGAATAAGAAGAAGAGCGCCGTTGATGCGGCTAATCTATACAAGGGAAGACTGGACGTCACCCGCAGCGGCATGGGATTCGTGATCGTAGAAGGCCGGGACCAGGACATCCTGGTAAGACCTTCCGATTTCAATACCGCCCTGCACGGGGATGTGGTGAAAGTGAGAGTGGTCAATAACTCAGCCCGCAGCGGAAGGTGGCAGGGAGAGGTGGTGGAAGTTGTGGAAAGGAAGCAGATGGAATTTCTCGGACATATCGAGATCAGCCAGTCTTTTGCTTTCTTTATCGCCGAGAGCGACAAGCCGATGCCGGATATCTATGTGCCGCTGACGGCCCTCAACGGTGCCGTCAACAACGACAAGGTGATCGTCCGGATAGTGGAATGGGAGAAGAATAAAAAGCCCCAGGGCGAGGTCGTCCAGGTCATGGATAAGACAAATGTCAACGACCTGGCCATGAAGGACATCCTTTTGGAGGCGGGCTTTCCTATCTTCTTCCCGGAAAAGGTGGTGGAGGAGTCCGGGCGCCTGCCCGACCTGATCGCGGCATCGGAGATCGCGGGCAGAAAGGACGTCCGCGGTATCCTGACATTTACGATCGATCCGGTGGACGCCAAGGATTTTGACGATGCCATATCCATCCGAACGCTGGAAAGCGGCCTGCTGGAGATCGGCGTGCATATCGCCGACGTTAGCCATTATGTTGAGCCGGAGACCGCCCTGGACCAGGAAGCCTATACAAGGGCGACCTCCGTCTATCTCCCGGACAGGGTCAACCCGATGTTGCCCGAACGTATCTCCAACGAGCTGTGTTCGCTGCGGCCGCACGAGGACAAGCTGACCTTCTCGGCCGTCTTCCAGATGACGCCTAAGGGAGAGGTCAAAAAGACCTGGCTGGGCCGTACCGTCATCCACTCCGATCACCGGTTCACCTATGAGGAGGTGCAGGAGATCATCGAGCAGAAGACGGGTCTTTATGAGCCCGAGATATTGCTGCTCAACGATATTGCTCAGCGGCTGCGGAAACAGCGGTTCAGGAAGGGGGCGATCAATTTCTCGTCTACGGAGGTACGCTTTAAACTGGATGAAAAGGGCAAGCCGATCGGCATCATGGTAAAAGAGAGCAAGGAGTCGCACCAGCTGGTGGAAGAGTTCATGCTGCTCGCGAATCGTGCCGTTGCAGAATTTGTCGGGAAGATCACCGTCAACAAGAAACCCATACCCTTTCCTTACCGGGTACACGATACGCCCGACAAGGAAAAGCTGCTTCCTTTTATGGAGTTTGCCAAGAAGTATGGACACGTCTTCGACGTCCAGTCGCCGCAGGCGATCGCGAAGTCTTTCAACCAGATGTTGCTGGACGTAAAGGGCAAGCCGGAGCAACACGTCCTCGAGCAGCTGGGCATCCGGACCATGGCCAAGGCGATCTATACCACGGAGAATATCGGGCACTACGGGCTTGGATTCGAACACTATTGTCATTTTACCAGTCCGATACGCCGCTATCCGGACGTGCTGGTCCACCGGATACTGCAGGAATGTCTCGACAACAATATCGTCATCGACAAGAAGCTGGAGGCCAAATGCCGGCACGCCAGCGAGCGCGAGCGGGCGGCAATGGAGAGCGAGCGGGCCGCCAATAAGTACAAGCAGGTGGAATACATGCAGGATTTCCTGGGTGAAGAGTTCGAGGGCGTGATCAGCGGCGTATCTTCGTTCGGTTTCTGGGTGGAGACACTGGAACACAAGTGCGAGGGGCTTGTCAGCCTCAACAGCCTGATGGAGTATGATGATTTCCGTCATATCGAGACCGACTATGCGCTGGTGGGTAGACGCAGCGGCCGGCGGTTTCGCATGGGCGACAAGGTGACGATCAAGATCGTTTCCGCCAATTTGACGAAAAGACAGCTGGACTATGAGTGGGTCATCACGGCCGCCGGCGCCGCAGTGACGGAGGGTCCGGCAGGCGCAGAGATAGGGGAGCCCGCCGTTGACTGGTCTTCGGAAAAACCCGCCCGAAAGAGGACGGCACAAAGCAAAAAACCCAAACATGGCAAAGGCCCGGATACAAAAGGCGCGCATGCCAGGGCTCCTAAAAAAACGGCCCGAAAGAAAAAGAAGTAATTACCATGCATAGTTTTGAAGAACTGTCAACTGCATTCGCCGAAAGATTTGGCAACCGTCATTTTCCGACCCAGCCGGTCAGCCTGTACGAACCCGCCGACTATTTCCTCGGTCTGGGTGGCAAACGGATCCGACCCTTGTTGTGTCTGATGGGCAATGAGCTTTTTGGCCCCATCGAAGCCGACGCCTGGCAGATGGCTACCGCTATCGAGCTTTTTCACAATTTTACGCTCATACACGATGATATCATGGACAAGGCGCCCCTGCGGCGCGGGCAGAAGACCGTACATGAGCGATACGGCATATCCACGGCGATCCTCTCCGGTGACGTGATGATGGTCGTCGGCTATGAATACATCAGCCGCATCCAGTCGCCGCATATCCGGCGGATACTTCACCTTTATAACCAGACGGCCATGCAGGTCTGCGAAGGGCAACAGCTGGACATGGACTTCGAATCGAGGGAGCAGGTGACGATGGACGACTACCTGCATATGATCGAGCTCAAGACCTCCGTGCTGCTGGCAGCCAGCCTGCAGATCGGCTGCATCCTCGGCGGCGCCGGTCTCAACAACCAGCAGACCCTCTATCAGCTGGGTAAGAACCTGGGGCTGGCATTCCAGATACAGGACGACTACCTCGACTGTTATGGTGATGCCGCCAAGTTCGGCAAGCAGGTGGGCGGCGACATCGTTGCAGGGAAGAAGACCTTTTTGCTGGTGAAGACCCTCGAGCTGGCTACGGCAGCCCAGCGAGCCGAGATCCGGCGGCTGCAGCAGGCACCGGCGGCGGACAAGATCGGCGGGATTTTGCAGATCTATCATGCCTGCGGAGTCGACGTCTGGGTAAAGGAATTGAAAGAGCATTATCGCGCCGCGGCCTATCAGAGCCTCGACGATGCTGCGGTGGTTTCGAGCCGCAAAGAGTCCTTGCGCCAGCTGATCGACTATCTGTTGCAAAGAGAGTTCTAGTGCGGCGCCACGCCCTTTCAGGAAGCGCGGTAGCGGTTCATCGTCCGCCAGTATTTATCCTTATAGATATCGTAGGTGATGGTTATTTTTCCCCGGAAGCCGGACACCATCTGCTGTACCGTGCGGGAAGCGTGTCTGAACTCCTTACAGGCGAAATAGATCGTTCGTTTGCTGTTATAAGTGTCCCGGCCCAGATTGAGATAGCCGTCTGAATCCGGAAGCCGAAGGACCAGGTCCTCCTCAAAGCGGTTGAGCCCGGCGGCTATTTCCTTGTCCGGCATTCCATTGGTGATGGAAGTGAATTTCAGCTCGATCACCATCATCCAGGGATGAGAGGCCTTGGCGTCCCAGCCAAGCAGCTCCTGGTTGACCAGCGCGATAGAAGGCAGTCCCTTTTCATCCTTTCCTTCAAGGATCGAGTAGCTGTCGCTCTCGGTGTTGTGCCGGGTGCCGTTGTATTTTTCGACGAATTCTTTTTCCTTCCAGACTAGAAAGTCGTTGAGCTTCTCCAGCGGGATCAGTTCGCCATTATCTGCGTCAGCTGCGTCTATCTGGACATTGTCCAACAGGGTGGCGGTGTTCAGCTCGCCCAGGGCGTTGTCGAGGAAGATGAACGCGCCGTTGGTGATGATCTCTTTGTTGGCTTCGCTGAAGTGGGTATGTACGAGGGTTATCTCTATTTCGTCAGGATAGTCGGAGTTATCCCGGCTGAAGAAGGACATCTCCTTGTCATTGAACTTAAAGCCGTCCATCTCGATGGTGATATCCAGACCCGTCGGGGGTTTTAGCGCCGTGAATCGCCAGCCGGGGAGGGATGGGGCGGCGGCTATTAGCTCTTCGGCAAATACAAACGTCTTTACGTCGCCCTGCGCCGTGATGATCAGCTCGGCAGTCGTGGCGTCGAACATCCCGGCAGAGCAGGCGAACCAGGAATTGAGATTTTTTAGCCTGGACATCAGGAGGTCCAGAAAATCTTCGTTGATCCTTTGCTCTTTGCTGAGGGCAATATGAAAGGTCTTTTCGTGCTGCTGAAACCATTTCCAGAAACTGGCCGCGTCCGTCACTTCTTTTTCCCGCCCAAAGAGTCTTTTGATAAAATTCATAGCCGTAAAAGCTACGGCGTAAATGCTTGACTTCAAAATGAAATTTTTTAAATGACAGGGGAAGGCGGTCTGCATTGCCGGCAGGGCTCGTGGTCCCAAATATGCTTGTTTTTAAGCAATTTTCCCTAATTTGTTCCCTTATGTCAAACTCAGTTTTCCGCAAGAAATCGTTGAACAGGATCATGAAGGATTCTATTGAAGGAGTATCGGATGGACATGGGGGAATAGTAAAGCTCAACAAAGTATTGAATGTCCGCGACCTCACCTTCATGGGGATCGCCGCAGTGGTAGGGGCCGGCATCTTTTCTACCATCGGCGCGGCGGCCTATGACGGGGGGCCTGGCATATCCCTTTTATTCGTCCTGACGGCCGTGACCTGCGGTTTCTCGGCACTCTGTTACGCTGAGTTTGCGAGCCGTATCCCCATTGCAGGCAGCGCCTATACCTACGCTTATGTGGCTTTTGGGGAGATTATCGCCTGGGTCATCGGCTGGGCGCTGATACTGGAATATGCGATCGGGAATATCGTCGTGGCCATCGCGTGGAGCGGGTATTTCAACAACCTGCTGCTCGGTTTTGATATTCACCTTCCCGGCTGGATGCTCACCGATCCGGGGACGGCAAAGGACACTTTCCTATCGGCGCAGGCCACACTCGCGCATGGAGGGTTGCTAGGAGATGCTGCCAGGGCGGCGATCGACACCTGGCGTTCCGCGCCCGTCATTGGCGGTATCCATATCATCTTCAACCTGCCGGCCTTTATCATCGTCTGTATCATCTCCTATATTACCTATATCGGTATCACCGAGAGCAAAAAGACCACTAATTTCATGGTCATTTTCAAGATAACAGTGGTCATCCTCGTCATCATCGTCGGCGGCTTCTTCGTCAAGACCTCCAACTGGCATCCCTTTATGCCGAACGGGTTTACGGGCGTGCTGAAAGGCGTATCGGCCGTGTTCTATGCCTACATCGGCTTTGACGCCATATCGACCACGGCGGAGGAGTGCACCAACGCGCAGCGCGATCTGCCCAAGGGAATGATCTATTCCCTCGTGATATGTACCGTATTGTATATCCTGATCGCCCTGGTGCTGACGGGTATGGTAAACTATTCAGAGTTGATGGTCAGCGACCCGCTGGCCTTCGTCTTCAACAGGGTCAACCAGAAGTGGATCGGCTATATTATCTCCGCCAGCGCCGTGGTCGCCACGACCAGCGTGCTGCTCGTCTTCCAGCTGGGGCAGCCCCGCATCTGGATGAGCATGAGCCGCGACAGGCTGCTGCCGCCGGCATTCGGCAAGATCCATCCCAAATACAAGACACCCTGGTTCTCGACCATTATTACCGGGATCATCGTAGCCGTACCCACGCTGTTCATGAGCAGCGGGCTGATGACCCAGCTGACGAGCATCGGCACCTTGTTTGCCTTCGTGCTGGTTTCGGGGGGCGTCCTGCTTTTGCCGAAGATGGAGGGAGGGACGAAGGGTCGGTTCCATATACCCTATGTGAACGGACGCTGGATCATCATCGTGCTGTACGCGGCCTTTTTGTGGCTGTTCAGGGAGAGGCTGGGCAACGCGATCTTGCACTTATCCAGCTCGGGACTGCAGGAGATACTCTTCCTGGTGTTTACTTTAATGACGACCGTGCTGACCATTGCAACGGCGATCCACAAATATTCCATCATCCCTGTCCTGGGGGTGCTGTTCTGCGCCTACCTGCTGATCGAGATACCGGCGATCGCGTGGGTCTGGTTCTTTGTCTGGATGGGCATCGGCCTGCTGATCTATTTCGTCTATGGTTATCAGCGGAGTGGG
>Ga0105239_10006330_pt1 | contig 13767 bp, 6 predicted proteins | sample KBSC44metaG_FD_92761 | JGI IMG/M metagenome (GOLD analysis project Ga0105239, IMG submission 92761) | Corn rhizosphere microbial communities from Kellogg Biological Station, Michigan, USA - KBS C4-4 metaG | ecosystem: Host-associated > Plants > Roots > Rhizosphere > Soil | place: Michigan, USA... | reverse complement strand
CACCAAGGGGTATGCCCTGGCCGTCAATGGGAAGGCCATTTTTACCAAGGTGGTGGTGAAGCCCTATAACGCCTGGCCGGATTATGTGTTCCGGAAAGACTTTCATCTTCCCAGCCTGCCGGAACTGGAGCGCTATGTCCGCGAACACCGGCACCTGCCCGGTATTGCTTCCGAGCAGGAGGTGAAAGCGGGCGGCGTGGATGTGGGCGAACAGGAGGCGGCGTTGCTGAAAAAGGTGGAGGAGTTGACGCTGTATCTCATCGAGCAGAACAAGAAGCTGGAGGCCCAGCAGAACGCGCTGAAGGCCCAGCAGAAAGAGATCGATGCGCTAAAGGCGTTGATCGGGGAAAAGAACAAACCACATTAAATTTTTGGATATGAGCAAGAATGGGTTGCTGTTGCTGCTTTGTCTCACGCTCAACCGGGTGGAAGCCCAATCGGTCGATTCGGTGACCGGCAAAGTCCTGAACTTTCCCGCCCGACTTTTAGGAAAGATCCAGTCGCGGACGGCGGGTCTCGACCGGCAGCTGACGCGGCAGACGGACAAGATGCTTCGGGAGATGGCCCGGCAGGAGGCCCGGCTTCAGAAGAAGATGACGGGTGTCGATTCGGCCGGCGCGAAGGCGCTGTTCGGTGGAAGTGCTGCCCGGTATGCCGCGCTTGCGCAACAGATGCGGTCGGACTCGGGATTGAAGGGGCGCTCGTTCAGTGGGGTCTATCCGCCCTATCTCGATTCGTTGCAGGGGTCAGTTGCTTTCCTTCATCAGAACCCGCAATTCCTGAGTAATGCACCTTCCCCACAACAGCTGACGCAGCTTGCGGCGGCGAACGCCCAGCTGCAGGCCTTGCAGGCGAAGATGATGGATGCCGACCAGGCGAAGAATTTTATTCAACAGCGCAAACAACAGATCAGCCAGTACATCGCCCAGCATGCCAATCTTCAGAACGTTGTCGCCAAACCGCTGGCGGGGATGAACCAGCAGGTGTACTATTATTCCCAGCAGCTGCGGGAATATAAGGAGATGTGGAACAACCCCGACCAGCTGACGCAGCGCGCCTTAAGCCTGCTCAACCGGCTGCCGGCCTTCCAGTCGTTTATGAAGGATCACTCGATGCTGGCCGGCCTGTTCCATCTTCCGGGCGGCTACGGTTCTTCCCAGGCGCTGTCGGGTCTCCAGACCAAAGATCAGGTGGCCCAGCAAATACAGGGACAGGTCTCGGCGGGGGGAGCAGCGGGCGCATCGACCCTGCAATCGAATCTTCAGTCCGCCGAGTCGCAGCTGGATGGCTATAAGAGCAAGCTCGGGTCGCTGGGTGCAGGAAACGGGGATATGGATATGCCGAATTTCAAACCGAATGATCAGAAGACGAAGACCTTCTGGCGAAGGTTGGAATACGGCGCCAACTTTCAGACTGCGCGCAATAACTACATGTTCCCTACGGTCTCTGACTTCGGGTTGTCGCTGGGCTATAAGCTGGGGCATGGCAATGTTGTCGGTGTCGGCGCGAGCTATAAGCTGGGTTGGGGCAACGGCATCCAGCACATCGCTCTTAGCAGCCAGGGGGTAGGGCTTCGGTCCTACCTGCTCGTTAAGATAAAGGGCAGCTTTTCGGCTACGGGCGGGTTGGAGTACAACTATACAACCCCTTTTACTTCTTATCAACAGTTGAGGCAATTGCAGTATTGGACGAAGAGCGGGCTGGTGGGGGTGACGAAGACGGTTTCGGTGAAGAGCCGGGTGTTCAAGAAGACATCGGTGAGTCTGTTGTGGGATTTCCTGAGCTACCAGGCTGTGCCAAAGACCCAACCAATACTTTTTAGGATCGGGTACTCTTTCTAATTGTATCGATCAAACATAAGAGATATGTCAATGAAAAAGCTCTGTTTTATTTTGATCTTTTTAACCGGTGGGATTACCGCCCATTCCCAAACGGCGTCGCAGTACAATTGTTTATCCAATTTTGTACAACCCTCGCCTAATATCGCGGCTATGGGCAAGTACGTCGATTTCCCCATCAGCTACTATACGGGCACCCCCCAAATTAGCATTCCACTGTACGACTTGAAGGACAACGCGGCGCATGTGCCTATATCACTCAGCTACCACCCAAGCGGTATCAGGGTCTCTGAAATAGCCTCCTGGGTCGGACTAGGCTGGAATCTAAATGCTACCGGGATGATCACCCGAACGGTGAGAGGGGCGCCCGATGAGGGTTCGAAAATAGATGGCAATGGGACTCATCCAAAAGGCTATTATGTTGATTCAGGACTGGTGCAGCTCGCTATGTTGCCCGCACCGGCAAATGGAGTCATGCCCACTACCGATGCAAATCTATGGTTACAGAACATGCAGATACCCCAACTGGCGGCGGGTGCTTCGGACGGCGAACCCGACCTGTTCACCTTCTCCTGCAACGGCTACGGAGGGAAATTTGTATTTGACGAGCATCGCACCCCGCACTTGTTGACGGACGACAATGTACAGATCGCCGTCAATTACAACAATGGGTTTTCCTCTTGGGTCATCACCACCCCGGATGGCGTGAGATACTATTTTGGAGAGAATAATATGCATGAGATGACAGCAGTAACCCCCATTCCGGGCAACGGACAGCCGGAACCCAATACGACGGTTCCATCCAGCTGGCTTTTGACGCGGATCGTTTATCCTAATTCAAAAGATACGGTCTATTTCAATTATACACCGGAAAGCTATTCCTACTACGATCTCGGTTCCGAGACACAGTTAGTGCAAGGACAAAACATTATCGGAGCCACCTGCCACGCCCTTAACCCGCCCACCGCCATTCTAAAGACAACCGTTTCAGGGCTCAGACTGACCAGCATCGTTTCGGCAAACTATCTGATATCCTTTATCGCCCAGACCTCCCGCCAGGACCTCATTTCTCCGCCCAAACAATTGGATTCGATCAAGATATTTAACCGGCAAAATCAGTGTATCAAGCAATTTGGTATGTCGTATGGTTATTTTACTTCCACTACGGCGGCCAATTTGTCAAGCCTCACCCAAAACGAATTGAACGGTGACGTCACTGACACCAAAAGATTGAAATTGCTGGCTGTCACGGAGTACGCAGGGGATGGATCGACGAGTAAACCGCCATACCGGGTCACCTACCAGGAGGCACAGCAGCTACCGCGGCGGATGAGTTACGACCAGGATCATTGGGGATATAGTAACAGCTTCTCGGGCAATAGCAACGACCGCTTTATGCCTTCCGTTGCCCTACCTGATATGTGCGCCTCGCCACCATTCGGTGCCAACAGAAATGCCAAATGGCCCGATATGCAGGCTTTTTCAATCAGTACGATCCGCGATCCCCTCGGTGCAACCACCAGCTTTGTCTTCGAGGCACACAATACCAATACCGGCACGATATCGAATGGGATCGTGGGTGGGCTACGCATAAACCAGATCACGGTCACCGATAGTGTGACAGGGAGGTCCCAGGTACGAAGGTTTAACTACGGGTCGGGAGGCAACCTCTATCATCCTCCGCAATACCTGATCGTCCCTAACAACGAATACTATTTTGTCAGCTACACTGTTCCTTCAATCCCTACCTATCGGGGGTACGCCTATCAGAACAGTAATATCGTTCTGAATGTGTTGAAGCAATCGCAGAGCATTGTGCCGATGCAAGACTACCAGGGCAATCATATCGGCTATCCGATGGTCCAGGAAACCTTTGGCCCGAATGGCGAAGGCGGGTCTAAGGTCTACTGGTTCGCCGCGGACCCGGCCGTGCGAGGGAATTCCCGGCTTGATCTTTCCAATTTCACCGCGTCAAATACTGTTTCCGGAGGCCCTATGGGCCCCGTCAGCGGCCTTTTTGGGAATGGACATTTCAATGATATCTCGCCCCAAAACCTACAGTATTACCAGGGATTTATGGTCTTTGACTATTTCCCGTATGCTCCTGCCCAAGTAGACTGTACCAGCGGCCAGTTGCTGGGGGAAGATACCTATGATTCCAGCCATAGTCTGATCCGGGAGGTCAAAAACACCTATCAATCGACGTATAACGAAAATTATTGGATGCGGGGATTCAAGGTCTTTAGGACCTCCGGATTGCCAGCCTCCTATGAAGATGCCATGACCTATTACAAACTGCACACGGGCATCTCCCATCTTATGTCAAGCATTACGACGGACTATAAAGACGGCAAATCCATGGCAACCTACACCCGTTATGGCTATGAGAGCAACTATCACACCCTGAAGACAAGCGATACGACCGTCAACAGCGCTGGCGATTCCCTGATCCACAAGACCTATTACTCGTTTGACTATGCCAACAGCGCCACGGCCGATAACGTCTTCGCCAAGATGAAGAACCGAAATTTGCTGATACCGGTAAGCACCCGGACGTGGAAGAACAATCAGTTGCTCTTTGGCACTATCTCGCAGTTCAAGGATTTTGCCTCCAGCGGGTCGGACACCTTGATCGATGCTGCGAAAATGTATTCGCTGGAAACGACAAGCCCGCTGACTCCTTCACAGGCCGGGGAAGCCATCGCCTTACAGGGGCAGTTGAGTACGCTCGTACCGAATGCCTCCTTCGTCGAAAAAGCGGATTTCAATTTTAATGGTTTCACCGGAAAGATCATCGAACAAAACCTGGTGAACGACAAGAGCCAGGCCCTGATCTGGGATAATGGCGCTAACCTGCCATTGGCCCAGGTGGATAATGCGCACCTGGCGGATGTCGCCTATTGCAGTTTTGAAACTCCCGAGACCGGCGGCTGGTCTTTCGCGGGAAGTTACGTCAGCTCCGATGCGACGGCACCGACAGGATCGCATGCCTACGCCCTTGGTTCGTCCAATCCGGTATCAAAATCAAGCCTTACGGCGAGCACGTCCTATCTCCTTTCCTACTGGCTCAAGGCAGGGGCAAGTATCAGCATAACTGGCGGAACGCAATCGAACCCCGCCACCGGCCTCACCCTGAATGGCTGGACCTATCACGAAGTGACGATCACCGGTACTACCTCTGTAAGCATCACCGGCAGCGGAAACCTGGATGAACTCCGGCTCTATCCCGTAGGCGCCCAGATGACCTCGTATACCTATGATCCGTTATTGCGCCTGATAGCGCAATGCTCCCCCAACAGTACGATCAGCTATTATGAATATGACAGTCTCAACCGGCTTGTCGATGTCAAGGATGAATACGGCAATATCATAAAGGCCTTTGAATACAACTATGGAAGACAAGCGAGGCCCGGTCAGTAACTAACTAACAAAATAACCATACCAATGGTCAGGATATTTTTTATCTCCTTTTTGTGTTTGATCGCTGGATTGGCACCAACGCAGGCCGTTCGTGCCCAGAATTCATTTGGGACCACCTGTGTAAACCCGGGAACGTCTTACCAATACCAAATTAGCGGTACCTGGAATCAGAACACCACGATGACCTGGATCGTAACAAACGGTACGATTGTCGGCGGCGTTGATGTTGGCACCCCCCTGCCTACTATCCATGTTATTTGGGATAACAATGCATACACGGGAAGAATTGAGCTCCGCACTACCAATCCCACCAGCGATGGATTTTTGAATGTTGGGATCAACCAGCCCTTATCGGCGGGATCTATAACCAATAATGCGACGCAAACCATCGACTACAACCACGTACCCGGGACCATCAGCTGCTCCGTGGCCATGGGGGGCTACTGCTTTCCGAATGAGACCTATTCCTGGCAACAATCGACTGATAATAGCAATTTTACCGATATGGGTGTCACCACCCAGGACCTCGCCTTTTCGACCGGCCTGACCCAAACCATGTATTATAGGAGGCAGGTCACGGAAACCCATTCCAGCTCGGTTACCTACAGCACTACCGCTACCGTCAACGTGAATCCGGCGCCGATCATTCCCGGTAATACGAGACCTACCTATCAGTTGACCAATACCTACCAGGGGGCTCCCCAAACCATTACGGTCGATTCCGCCTCAGTTGCCACCTGCTCGGGCAATAATTGCTTCGGCTACCAATGGCAGCAATCAACCGATGGTCAAAACTTCACGGATATTGCCTCTGCAGACGGGTTAAGCTACAATCCTGGCCTGTATAACCCCGCCGTAAAGACCTATTATCGCCTGAAAGCTAGCTACGGATCGCAGTACGCCTATTCGACGGTAGATACCATCGATGTGGAGTCGTCGGCCATCAGTGGCCCCGTCGACTGCTGGGTTGGGCAAACGGCCACCTATTATTATACCGGCGGGAACCCCAGTCAGTATACCTGGTCCGAGACCGGCGGCACCATCATTGGCGGCTACCAGGGAGTGGGCAGCTTCGTCGTGAAATTCCTGGGACCCGGCAAACAGACCATTACCCTGAACAACAACGGCACTATACTTTCAGAATATGTGAATGTCCATTTTTCGCCATTGAATCCAGGGAGCATTGGGCAGCCCGTTCAAAATCTGGAACAGGGCAGTTCGCTGCTGCTTGCCCCTTATCCGCTGGATGCCACCGGGGGCACCTGTACCGGCAATTTTACTTATAAGTGGCAGCAATCGACGGATTCGGTCAATTACTCGGATGTTAGCAGCGGTACGGGCACCAGTCTGACCGTGGCGCCTACCGTAAATACCTATTACCGAAGAATGGTGACCTGCGGTTCGACGGTAGCCTATACCGACACGACCTATATTGCGATGTATCCCTATTTCAATCCCGGGGCGATCACCTCGGGCAATTCGGACTCCATCGGCTGGAACACCATTCCTGCGGAAATCACCGGTTCCAAACCGACCGGCGGGCTCGATACGCTCTATCAATATCAGTGGGAATATTCCTCTGACGGCACGCATTTTAGTCCCGTACCCAGCTTGGGGGGTGGGATCAATTTTCAACCAAACGTCAAACTGGCCGCCCCTGTCTTCTATCGACGCCGGGTAACGGATGCGTTCACGACAAGATATACCAATGCCATCCAGATCCTGGTAAAGCAAGTGCATTTTGATCCGGGAACCATATCGCCCTATACCCTGGTCGTCGCCCCGGGAACCGCCCCCTCGCTGAATGGCACCCTGGCCAATGGTGGCACTGTGGCTAGCTATACTTACCAGTGGCAGCAATCCTATGACGAAACGAACTGGACCAATTGTGCGAGCGGGTCCGGTCAAAACTATAACCCTTCGGGATTGAACCGAACCACTTACTACCGGCGATTCGTCACCAATGGCGTGCAAAGCGGCTATTCCAATGCCGCCACCTATTTTAACGAATTAAAGATCAAGGCAGCTCCGCTGGCGCCCATAACGCCGACCGAAACCCCTGTTGCGATCAATCCCTATACGTATCCGGGCCTTACTCCTTCGATGGTCAACTATGAGCGTACCTGGACGGTCGAGAAGCCGGGGGTCACTGCCTTCAGTACCGCCAAAGGGCTGTCCAGTACTTCCGACTATCGTCAAGCGACCACCTATTATGACGATCTGGGCAGGGAGCTCCAAACGGTGGCCAAGCAAGAGACTGCCGGAGGAAACGATCTGGTCAGCGTGCTGAACTATGATCTTCTGGGAAGAGTGGCGCAAAAATACCTGCCCTATACCGACAGTCTGCATTCCGGGGACTTCAGAACCAATGCGACCGCCAGGCAAGGTGGGATCTATAACAGCACGTACAATAATCAGGAAGGATATTATTACGTGAACACAGTTTATGAAGCCGCGCCGACCAACCGGGTACTGAAAGAGACGGCTCCGGGCAATACATGGACAGGGGCTGCCATCGGGGTTCGAAGGGATTATGTCTTTAATACGGCATTGGACTCCGTGCAGATCTGGACCGTCGGAACCCATGCAACGGATACGCCGGTTTCGGCTGGCGCCTATGCACCGGGAACCTTGACGCTGGTTGTCTCCACGGACGAGCACGAGAATAAGATTATGGAGTATAAAGATATGGAAGGCAAGCTCATCCTGAAAAAGGTGCAATCTTCCGACACCCTATACAATGGCTACTATGGCTGGCTTTCCACGTATTATGTATACGACGTCTTTAATCACCTGCGGTATGTCCTTTCGCCGAATGCCGTCCAGTATGCCTGGAGCACCGGTTGGAGCCTGCCCGCTATGGTGCGAAAAGAGCTTTGTTTCCACTATGAGTATGATGCGGCAGGACGGATGATCACCAAAAAAGTGCCCGGTGCCGCCGAAGTATGGACGGTCTATGATGCCCGCCAGCGGCCCGTCATGACCCAGGATTCCAATTTACGCACAACCCATCAATGGCTCGTGATGCAGTACGATGGCCTGAACCGGCCGGTGGAAACGGGACTGATCACCTATAGCGCCACTTTAGCTGCCATGCAGCAATTGGTAAGCACGCAAACACTCTCTTCTTACGTGCTTTCCTATCCTGCAGATACTATTCTGTCGGCGGCCAATGCGAACGGAGACGTTCGGGCCACCCAATCCATTACTCTCGACAGCGGCTTCGTCACCGCCGACACCCCTGATTTTACCGGTGAGATCGTCAACGACAATTGGGGTACCGGTGGCTCAACCACCAACAGCGATAACATCGTCGGCAGCCCTGTTCCTCCCGGAGTCATCCTGCAACCCCTGACCTTTACTTATTATGATGATTACGCCTGGGTTGCGGGGACACATACTGCCCTTTCTTCCAATTTTGCCACTCCGCCGGCCGGCAACTATTTCATCATCACTTATAATACGGCGCCGCTCTATGCCGTACCGATCTCTCCGCATCCAATTACCCGTGGACAGGTAACGGGAACCCAAAGCCTGGTATTGGGCACGGATGGGCAATACCTCTCTGCCGTGAATTTTTATGATGATCATGGCCGGGCCATCCAGACGCAAAGCATCAACTATACCGGTGGCGTCGATACGTTGACGACACAGTATGATTTTAGCGGCAAGCCGCTGCGAACCCTGCTTGGACAGGCGAAGGCCACCAACACGGCCCAATATCACCGGCTCCTGACCAAGATCAATTACGACGCCAATTTCCGGGTCACCCAGATCTGGAAGAATATCGATGGCGCTGCATCCGACCAATTGATCGACAGTATGCAGTACAACGAACTGGGTCAGCTGAGGGCCAAATACCTGGGAAATAACCTCGACAGCCTGGTGTACGACTATACCATCCGCAGCTGGGTGAATGGTATTAACAAGAAGTATGTTGGAGGGACCGCTGCGAATTATTTTGGGATGGAACTGAACTATGACAAAACGGCTAGTATTGCAGGGACTAACTATTCCAATCCCCAATTCAACGGCAATATCTCAGGGACGGTCTGGAAAAGCGCCGGAGACGGTGTCCGCCGAAAATACGATTTCACGTATGACAATGTTAACCGGCTGACCGGCGCGGCCTACCTCGATAATCATACCGGCAGCGGTTGGGATCATACCGCCATGGATTATACTGTTTCCGGGTTGAGATATGACGCCAATGGAAATATCCTGGCGATGAACCAATACGGGTTTAGGATAGGCAACCCCGGCGGCGCCGTTGATTCGCTGTTGTACACCTATCAGCTGACGAGTAACAAGCTCTCCCGGGTAGTCGACCGCGCTAACGACACGGCCAGCCAATTGGGGGATTTTCACTACAAGGGCGGCAAACAGGACAGTGACTATCGCTATGACGGCAATGGCAGCCTGGTACTGGACAACAATAAGAACATCGATCGCATTGTCTACAACTACCTGAACTTGCCCCAACAGGTGCACATGAAGGGGGAAGGGGATATCTTGTACACCTACGATGCCACTGGCAACAAACTGCAAAAGCAAACCGTCGACAGCGCTGCAGGTTTGGTTACGACAACCCTCTACCTCGACGGCTGTCAGTATCAACGAAGATCATCACTCGCTAATCCGGCTGTTGGCAACGATACTCTGCAATTCCTCGGGCATGAGGACGGAAGGGCTCGCTGGGCCTTCCATAAATACCTGAACGGAGATTCCGCTTACCGCTGGGAATACGACTTTATGGAAAAGGATCACCTTGGCAATACCCGGGTGCTGCTGACCCAGGAACGGGACACGGCGCAGTACCTGGCTACCCTGGAAGCCAAGTACCGGAATACCGAGGATGCTTTATTCTATGGTCTCGACTCCGTCGGCGTTGCCCGGTCGAGTGTGCATGGCTATCCCAAAGACACCACCTACACAAATCCCAATGACAGTGTCATCCGGCTAAACGGCAACGGACCCAAGACCGGGCCGGCGATTATTCTGAAGGTGATGAGCGGGGATTCGGTAAGCATGGGGGTACAATACTATTATCAGTCGACCGGCAGCGGAAGCGGGAAGACCCTCTCGGCCCAGGATCTGCTCAATTCACTGGCTTCCGGGTTGGCGTCACTGTCGCCGGTGGCGCATGCGGGCTTCTCTTCTTTAAATAACCCCAGTTCCAGCCCCTTGTTGATCCCCCTTTCGCACGCTATCGACAACGACTCGGGCACGGTGGCGGGTAAACCTCAAGCCTACCTTAACTGGGTCTTGCTAGACAATCAATTCAATTATGTCGGCGGCAATAACCAGAGCGGGGCTATCCAGGTGGGAGCGGCGGATACGCAATCCAACGGGCATTTGCAAGCTCCGCTGGCCTATCAAAAATTGCCTATTACAAAGAGCGGATATTTGTATATTTATTTATCCAACGCTACGCCGGGTTGGGACGTGTTCTTTGATAATCTGAGTGTTACGCATTTTAGTGGGCCGATGCTGGAGGAAAATCACTATTATCCGTTTGGGTTGACAATGGCGGGGATCAGCGATAAGGCACTCAAATCACAATATCATGAGAATAAGTATCGAGCTAACGGTGGAGACGAGCTTCAGAATAAAGAATTCAGTGATGGCAGCGGCCTCGAATCTTACGATGCTTATTTTAGGATGTATGATCCTCAGATTGGTAGGTTCTGGCAACAGGATCCGTTAATGGAAATATCGGAAGATTGGAGCCCTTATTCATTTGTGCAAGATAACCCAGTATCATTTAGTGATCCGTTGGGGTTAACAGACAGTGTGCCAGATGTATCGAATATAGGCGCAAAAGGAGTAAAGGCCTACGCGCCAGCTCCTGTTGTCGTTGGGCATAAGAAGAGTGCGAGTACTGCTGGTGCCCACCCGCTTCCTGAAAGTTTGCCAACAGAACCGAGGTCACCATTGAGAGTTGTCCCTCGAGGGCCTTCTCCGGATCCGAAACCCTTACCTTTGCCCTCGCCTCCGCCTGCTCCATTCCTTGTGATTCCACTTGTCTTGAAGCCACTTGATGCAGGCGATAGTCACGTCGATTGGGATCGATTCGATCACGACGAATTGTATTACTGGCATCACCCGGAGGAGGACCCGGCTCCATGGGGCGGGCAGGGTAATAACCACAACAATACCAATCCACACATTGTTTATGAATTCATGTTCGCACCTCCCAAAGGAGACACAAGAACTCCTTATTTAAAATACGGTATATCAGATGAATATAGATATAGCCTTACCAGACCAGAAAAGCAACTGGCAGGCCTTAGAGCAAGGTTTGGACCTTCAGTGATGTATAGAGTCATCACGCGGACGACCAACAGAGAATTAGCTTTGATTATAGAAAGGGTATTGGTCGAAGATCATGTCGCGACGTGGCATGAGAAACCGAGAGCCCAAGACAGACCATAATACATTTATTCGATAAATTATGACATCAGAGGTTCGACTAGGATCCGTTATAGAACATGGTGTTGGCGGCCCAGAAACGGGGGCAATAAATTTGATCTACACATCCATGCTGAATGAATTTGGCCAGGGATACTATCGCTACATTGGAATAAATCAAATTGGAGACGAGTTGAATGAATTTGTGATGAAGGAAGCCGCTAAAACCATACATGTAAATATCCGATACCCTGTCTTTAATGACTTTGAGTCAAAAAGCACTGGCGAAAAGAATCGGATAAGATTGGATGTGATCCACGCCGCATTAGTACGGATAGCCGAATATGACAAGAAGTTTGATGTGCGAGTACTTGAATCGATTAGGGAAAAGATATTAGAAAAAGATTTTTCTTTTGAATTTATCTGCAAGTCTTTTGTATATAAGAAGACGGGGGTAAGGGTTGCCAAAATTGTTCTTCAACCTGAAATGAATAAGTTCAATTACTACGTGATAATCGAAGATGCAGGAAAAGCGATTCGCAGGTTGTTAATGTATGTTGGGTTGACAGATGCCATTTACGTACCTAAACTATTTTCGGAGGGCAAGTGGAAATCAGAAAACGAAATAATCATTAAAGGCAAGCTCAATGAAGTAGAAATAAGCGTGACCGTTAACGAAGGAGAAATACGGTTTAAGAACTTAACCTTGTATGCTAAGCCGCCATATTTTGAAATGATGCGAGCAGATATATCAGAGGATGAAAAGCAGAAAGCATATAAGGATTGGCAGCATTCGTTACCACCGGCGGTGGCAGCTGCAATCAGGCAATCACATAATTAACCAAGCGCGTTCACTCATATACTTCTCTCCTATGCCCGATGGTAATAACGGTGACGATAAGCCGTCCGTCATTGATCTCATAGATGACGCGGTAGTCGCCGATGCGGATGCGCCAGGCGTCACGGCCTCGTAGTTTCTTACAGCCTGGTGGGCAGGGATCCTGTTCGAGTTCCAGGAGTTTATCTTCGATGCGGGTGGCAATGGCATTGGGTAGCTTGCTGAGCTGCTTCTGTGCGGAGGGCAGGATCAGAATGGTGTGCTCAGACTTTTTGCGTTTTGCGTCTTTCTCGGATGGCATCGCGGAGGGAGATGGGTTTTTCTTTTTTGGCTAACTGGAGAGCTACCGGGCGCGGCGCATGGAATCGTTGCAATCGTACGAGTGGCCATTTGGTCCGAAGAGATCAGCCGCCTGGAAGCCGCCCATATCCATCTGGGTGAGGGCAAGCTTTTTATCAAAGGGACTACTTACAGTAATGAGCGATGGCTGCCCCTACAGGCCCACCAGGTGGTGGAATGGCAGCAGTACCTCGCCAGCCATCGGGTCAGGGAAGGGCAGTTGCTGGTTCCGACGGGTCGGATCAACGCCAGCCCGAGAAGCCTCCACAACCGGATGAAGCACATGATCGTGCAACTGCAAAAACTTAATCCCAGGATCATTAATGCCAACCAGATCCGAAACAGCGTCATTACCTTCTGGCTACAGCGCTACAACCTGCGCCAGGTGCAATACATGGCCGGCCACAAATATGTGAGCAGCACGGAGCAGTACTATCAGGCACTCAACGGCGACGATTTACAGGGCGATCTCCAAAAACATCACCCGATGGGTCGATAAAACCGGGTTTGAATCCCGTCCTCTATAGCAGGCGGGAGTGTATCGAACTCATTTGTAACAGGGAGATAAGTGGGCAGTCCCGGCTGTCCGCGCTTCAAAAACGCATGCCAGGCGGGCGGGGCCGCGCCCGGCATGGTTTTGCGCGGCCCGCCAGGCTGCCCTCCGCTGCGCTGCGGGCGGAGCCCGCAGCGCAGCGCCACATTAAAGTCCGCCACCTGCCCGTGACCGGCCGCGTTGTCTCATAATAATGCCTCCGCGTTGCTGCGGCAAAATACCAGGGCCGAACCGCGGGTAGGGGCCCGGCGGCCTCGTTCCTCGGCCTTCCTCCGTGCCCCACGGCCGGTCACATGGCGGCGGTGGCGGCGACCATCTTCCCATCGGCAGGATCGTAACGGGAGAATAAGCAGCCGCCGGCGATCGGT
>Ga0105239_10006327_pt1 | contig 13771 bp, 12 predicted proteins | sample KBSC44metaG_FD_92761 | JGI IMG/M metagenome (GOLD analysis project Ga0105239, IMG submission 92761) | Corn rhizosphere microbial communities from Kellogg Biological Station, Michigan, USA - KBS C4-4 metaG | ecosystem: Host-associated > Plants > Roots > Rhizosphere > Soil | place: Michigan, USA... | reverse complement strand
TTAACATCCTCGTCGGCGTAAACGGATCCACAAACAAGCAGGCTAATCAGAAACGCATATCTTGCAAGCTTCATGGATGAATCATCTCAGACGTGATGCTTCTTTTCAAGCCGCCGGTGGCGAGCCAGATTATTGCAGACGTTTACAATTCATCAAAATGTAAGCGATCGAAGCGGTCAGCTTTTTTGCGTAACCGATGTGAATGAACTCATTTGGGCCATGCGCATTGGAATTTGGACCTAACACGCCGGTGATTACGAACTGCGCCTTCGGAAATTTTTCTCCGAGCATTCCCATAAAAGGAATCGAGCCGCCCTCACCCATTGCCAATGCTTCTTTTTTATAAAAGTTTTGCGACGTCTCTTGCAGCAGCTCCGCCAATTCTTTTTTCATTGGTGGCGCATCCCAACCTGAAGCGTAATCTTCGAGCTCACACTCGACTGAAGAGCTATAAGGTGGATTCTTCTCGAGTGTTGCTTTCAGTTCTTCCGCCGCTTTCTTGGCATTCAAAGATGGTGGCAAGCGAAGCGACAACTTGAGAGTTGTGAAAGGACGTAACACGTTCCCCGCTTTTTCTAACTCGGGCAGTCCGTCTGCTCCCACGACTGAGAGCGCGGCCCGCCACGTGCGGTTCAAGATTAATTCTTTCGAATCCTCTACGGCCGGCTGCATTTTTCCAGTGAACGGAAATTTTTTGAACACGTCCTCACCCAGCTCTTTTGCCGCTCGGTCGACCTGTTCAAGACGCTCACGCGGAACTTGTGCCTTAAACGCGGAGGGATGAATTTCTCCTGTCTCGACGTTCTCTATGCGGTTTAAAAGCATGCGCAAAATGCGAAATGAAGACGGCACCACACCACTGGCATCTCCCGAATGCACACCTTCGTTCAAAACTTGTACTTTAAGATTGGCACTGATGAGACCTCGCAAAGAAGTCGTCATCCAAAACTGGTCATAGTTGCCGGCACCTGAATCCAAACAAATAATCAGATCTGGGGTGCCGAATTTTTCCGATTGTTTTTCAAAGTAAACTGGCAAATCGGGCGAACCGCTTTCCTCACTGAACTCAATTGCCACACGAATGTGAGGTTTTGGTCCATCAAACTTCAAAAGATGTTCGATCGCGCAGATCGAAGCAAAAACGGCGTAACCATCATCAGCACCGCCCCGGCCATAGAGCTTGTCTTCACGACGAACGGCTTTCCATGGTCCGAGTCCTTCTGACCAACCTGTCATTTCTGGCTGCTTATCGAGGTGGCCGTACATCAAAACCTGGTAATCCAAATCACCAGGGATCTCTAACAGAAGTAACGGCGTACGATCGCCCTCTTGTAAAACTTCTTTTTTAAGTCCTGGAACTTTACGTTCTTCGATCCATTGATCAACAAGCTTGAGCGCACGCTCGATGTGACCTGACTTTTTCCAGTCAGCATCAAACGCCGGCGATTTAGCCGGAATCTCGATATAGGTTTTAAGTGTTGGGACGATATTTTCTTCCCAGTACCGTTCTATTGAAGCGAGCAACTCAGAGTGATTCATGAAGGTCTTTTAATCGATCTGATCAACAAAATGCAAACAGGTGGTTTTACCACGTGGTCCACTTTTGGGACTCCACAGCAAACTTGTGAACAGAGACCAGAATGGATAGGTTTCGGTTACAAAATGGGGATGAATCCACACTATAATCTAGCATTCGTTTGTCTTTCGTTCGTGGTCGCAATGTTTGCGTCCTACGTCGCACTGAACCTTGCCGGAACAATCATTCGTGCGCGCAACCGAGCCCGACTGATTTGGCTCATGATGGGCTCGCTTGCGATGGGGATTGGCATTTGGAGCATGCATTTCATCGGGATGGAAGCCTTCGAAATGCCCGGCATGCAGATGGCCTACGATCTTCCGCTCATGTTGCTGTCGGTGGTGATCGCAGTCTTTGGGTCCGGTATCGCACTTCAAATCGTCAGCCATGGAAAAGTCTCAAATGCCGTCATCTTTGGCGGCGGCGTCGCAATGGCGGCCGCAATTTCTGGCATGCATTACACCGGCATGTACTCGATGCGCATGCCTTGTAAAATCATCTGGAATCCCTGGCTCGTGCTACTTTCGATCGTGATCGCGTTAGCCGCCTCGTTTGCGGCATTACTAATTAAAATTCGTTTACGAGAAAGTGTCGGCCCATACCGTAAGATTGTGGCGGCGGTCTTCATGGGAATTGCCATCGCGGGCATGCATTACACCGGAATGTTCGCGGCGACCTTTGTCCACTCCCGCGATGCGGTTGTTGATAGTCCATGGTTAGTTGAGTCTGAAGGATTACGCGTTCCGATTTCTGTTTCTGCGGTTTTGATCTTAGGTTTGGCCTTGGCCGGCTCAGTCCTCGATCGGATGTTCGCTGCCAAAATTAAAACGGCTGAAGAAAATGAGCGGCTATTGAATCAGGCGCGACTCGCGATCACAAAATTTCAAGAAGAACGAAGCCTCAGAGAAAGATTTGTTTCCGCGCTCGCGCATGATTTGCGAACGCCACTGACGGCAGCAAAAATGGCGGCTGAGCTCACAGCCATGCGACGAAGTGACGCTCGCACGATCGAACTCGCTTCGAGAACCATCGACAACCTAAAACGGATGGATGCCATGATCGAGGATCTTTTAGATGTTCACCGTGTGAGTGCCGGTGAGGCATTGCCGATTCGACGCGAGGTCTGTGAGCTTGGCTCCCTCACAGCGGAAGTGATTTCGCATCTAACGATGATTTACGGCGATCGATTTGTACTTTCGAAATCAGGACCGGTCTTAGTGAATTGGGACTGCAAATATATCTCCCGAGCGATCGAGAATCTTTGCACCAATGCCGTGAAGTACGGCAGCGACAAAGAAAAGATTCGCATCTCAATTGAAAACTTACCGAACTCCTTTGCGGCCATCGCCGTGAATAACAAAGGCTCGTTCTTGAATGAAGACGACCATCAAAGATTGTTCGCGTTATTTGGTCGCGGCAAGGTGGCTGAATCGAGTATGCAAAAAGGCTGGGGCATCGGCCTTACAATCGTTAAGGGGATCGTTGAAGCTCACAGTGGCGAAATCAAAGTCGAAAGTGATTCGATATCTGGCACAACATTTCGTTTTGTCTGCCCGACGGCTTTGCTCTCCGAAGACATTCGTCCGCCGATACCGAGCTCGAGCGATTTTAAATCTGCGTCATTAAACTAAATTCACGTGCTTAAACTCTCTCACAAATTTAAATGATGTTCCGGATCAAAACTTGGTTTCGGTTCTGCTCGGCTGTATGACCGACCATTCATAGGAAATGTGAACATCAGTGAAGAGACATCTCGCATTTGCAGCGATCGTTTGTGGCCTCAATGTACCTGTTGCACTTGCACAACTCCGCACTCCCGACGTCAGGCCGGAGCCAGCGGAATCCACTTCACAGCCAGAAAAACAAGACAAGAAAATCACGCCCGTTCACAAAGAGGGCTTTGTGAGTGGCAAGACCAGCAAGAGCATGGCGAACACCGAGCTCGAAGAAATAACGAACGAAAATTTTCCTGATTTAATTGAAAGCTTCGATTACCCGAATGCCGACATCAACGATTTGGTCAAAGCCATCAGCGAATTGACAGGCAAAAATTTTATTGTGGATCCAAATGTCCATGGCAAGGTTTCAATCATGGCGCCAAGTCGAATCACGGTTGCGGAAGCTTACAAAGCTTTTCTTTCGGCGCTTGCGATTAACGGACTTGCGGTTGTGAAAGGCGATGGCTTTTACAAAATCAAACAAGCGCGCACGGCCCAACGCGATAGTATCGAGACCTATGGCGGCGCCTATTATCCGTCTTCGGATCAAATGATCACGCGGATTGTGAAGCTCAAATACATCAGTGCCGACGAAGTGAATAAACAACTTCGGATCATCACTTCCAAAGATGGCGAAGTGATGGCGTATCCCGCGACCAACTCGCTGATCATTTCGGATTATGGTTCAAACATCGATCGCGTGATGAAAATCTTAAATCAATTGGATGTGAAGGGATTTGAAGAGCGAATGGAAGTGATTCACATTCGCTACGCCCGCGCCAAAGATCTTTCTGATCTCATTGAACAGATCATTGGCAAAGGCGATAAAAATAAAAGCGCTTATCCTGGTGGTCCACCACTGTTTCATCGGCCCGGCGAAGGCAATAGCAGCAACAACAGCGGCGCTGAAGTTTATTCCGTGGTGGTGGCTGATGAGCGCACGAATTCGATTATCGTCGTTGGCAACAAAGCTGGGATTGAAAAAATCAGACGACTTGTGACTCGCCTTGATTTCCGCTTGAAACTTGACGAGCAAGGCGGTGTGTTTGTCTATTACGTCAGAAATCATGAAGCCGAGCAAATCGCGAACACGTTAAATAATATTGCGACGGAATCAAAAAAGGCGCTCGAGCAATCCACTCCCGGCCGCGCCGCGAGCCCGATGCCACAAAGTCCGATGAATCCCGTTGGTCCATCATCGTCGGCGATTTTTGGGGGTGACGTGAAAGTGGCGGCCGACAAACTCACCAACAGCTTGGTCGTCACTTGTAGTTCACAAGACTACGAAGTGATAAAGCGAATATTAAATAAGCTCGATATTCCGCGCGATCAGGTGTTTATTAAGGCCTACATCATGGAGCTTAACGTTTCAAAGACCAACACGTGGTCGATTGATTACTACAAATTCGCTGGCTCTGCCGCCGGCCGCATGGGATTTCGTGGCTCAACGAACATTCAAGATTTGATCGATCCAACCAACGATAAAGGTGGCGTGATCGGTTTTGGTGGCGGCAGTTCGGTCACAATCAACACCAATTTACCGGGCAGCTCAGCACAACTTCCGGGACTTCCGACCACTAACGGCGGCGTCAGCGTGAAAAGCATTGATGGGTTGATCAAATTGATTACGACGTCTACCGAATCCAATATCATCTCGACGCCGCAAATTATGGCGATCAACAACGAAGAAGCTGTGATTGAAGTCGGAGAAAAAGTACCAGTCGCCAACAATCAACAAACAAATGGAACGACCATCACGAGCAATGTCGATCGCGAGAACGTCACGACAAAACTCACAATCACGCCTCACCTCAGCCCCGATAATGACCGCGTGAAAATGAAAGTGAAACAAGAAGTCGCTGGCGTTTCACCAAGAAAGGTAGAAGCGTCGGAGCTGGCAAAAAATGCGATTTCGACCACCACTCGTAATATCACCACTCAACTTGTCGTTGATAACGGAGATACGGCTGTTCTCGGTGGCTTGATGAGTGATTCGGATAGCGTTGAAGAGACAAAAGTTCCGGTCCTCGGCGACATTCCTCTCCTCGGATGGCTCTTTAAGGCGAAAACTTCTGGCAAGGTAAAAACGAATCTGATGGTTTTCATCACACCAAAGATCGTCAGAAATCCAAAAGACAACAATGCGATTTTAAATCGCAAGATTGATGAACGAATTGAGTTTATTCAGAGAAATATGGACGGGCGTGATCCGCATGGTTCTTACATCGATGAGTTGCCGCGCGGGGATAAAGAAAACGAATACGATGAATTGCCACTCACGAACGATGAAAATAAAGAAGAGATCTACGACGCAATGTGAGCTATTGGCACTCGAGAAAGAGCGGTCCACCACCCGGTGCGGTTGGACAATCGATAATTCTCTGCGCGACTGACATTTCTGACGGGCGAGGTGCGCTCGCACAGGCACTCAACGTTAAAAGCATCAAAGCTGCGATGATTGTTCTCATGCAACTCTATCGGTATCTCGCCTAGATCTTTGAATAGGGATCTCAGGTTGATACGCTAGCGAAGCCCTAAGTTTTCGAGATCATGCAGATCTTTGAGGAGTAAGCGAGCACCGGATTCAAGATCCACCGCAATCTTTTGCCGAACGGTTATATCTTGTACAATCGCAACGGCTCCTAAAATCGATCCGTCTTTCGCGCGAATCGGATAAGCGGAATTCAAAATGGTCTTGCGAACGCCATCAAACGATTCAATATTGATCAATTCTTCTTTGATGGTTTGCCCTTCAGTCAAGGAACGTGAAATCGCCCACTCACTCGACGCCAACGGTTTGCCTGTCGTGGGCGACCAACCCTTGTAGTGATCATATTCGCCGAGTTCGACCGACGGCACACTTCCCCAGATTTTCTTTGCCTCTTCATTACTCTCATAGATGCGGCCCTTGCTATCGGCGATGATCACACCAACGGGTAATGCCTCTAACAACGTTTTGATTTGGGCGTGGGTTTTTAAAAGCTGCTCAGTTTCTTCAAGGCGTTTGGTTTTGAGATAGAGTTCCGTATAGATGCCAACTTTTGCTTTTAAGATCTCGGGGTCGAAGGGCTTGCCAAAATAATCGATGGCTCCGACTTCAAAGCCACGTTTGATGGCCGGATCTTGCTGATAGGTCGCGGTGACAAAAATAATGGGGACGTCTTGGTTTTTCTCCTGTGCTTTGATTCGTCTTGCCGTTTCAAAGCCATCAACACCAGGCATATGAACATCAAGAACAATCAATGCGAATTCGTAATCCTCGCACATGTTGATGGCCTCTTGGCCCGACGTCGCTTCCACCATTTCATATTTTGGCGAATCGAGTACAGCTTTAAGAGTGACCAGATTGGCTGGAACATCATCGACTAGAAGAACTTTGGTTTTCATGGCGCGACTATAACGGTCAACCGATCGACAAACTATTAACCTTAACGCCCGGCAACCTTTTAACGGGGTTTGAGTCGGCCCTCGACTTCCTTTAGAAGTTGAACTTCATCAAAGCGAAGATGTCTAAACATGTCCTCGTCGCTATGACCGGCCAAATCTGGCCGATGTTGGCGCAAGAATTCAATGTCTTCGGTCGGATCGTCACCAAACGGCGCCTTCGTTTTCGGATTCCAAAGGTTTCCATTCTTGGGAATAAACGCACGTAAAGCTTCGCCATCCCAATATACGATGTAATAGATTGGAATGCTGGTATCCCCACTGGCCATCGCCCCCAGAAAGGTTAGACCATTTGAAAGGGTGTGGTAGCCGAGAATCTTTGAGTACTCAGGGTGATCCGTCGCATCGATCGTCAGATTTGCCGATTCGAATTCAACTTTACTCAAATCCTTTTTCAAAGCCGAACTGAGCTCAGAGAAATCTAAAACGTCCTCGGGAATTTTCTTTTTTAACTCCTCAATTGAAATCGGTTGAAACCGACGGCCGCCCTCCCCATCTCTAGCCGGAGTCGGTCGCGGCGTTTTTGCTTTCGCGCGCGTCGCCTGCGGAGGAGAAGGAACTTGCACGCTCCCAACTTCCACGCTGATGTAATCGAGCGACAGGCCTTCGAGCAGCTTCGGAAGCGCTTCGACACTTGCTTCAGTTAGGCGGATAATGCCGGCATGAAATTCAGTATAGCCCAAGCCAACCAATGTCGTCTCGGCCCCCAGCTTCTTCAGTTCTCTTTTCAAAGGAGTGGCTTGTGCTTTTGTGATTTTCTTATCATAGGCGCTCAAATAAAGTTCGATCGGCTGATGATTTCGAATCAGTTGCAATAATCCTGGGACTACGTCTTTAAGATTTTCTTTGGGTAACTGCGCGCGGCCGCCGCCTCCTAAGAGAAGTTCGCATTCGAACATCGGAGTCTTAGAATTCGCAAACGAGTGGATCGAAAAGAACAGCAGAACAACTGTGAAGAGCTTCATCATATGTGGTGCTTAGAGCACGCCCTTTTCAACCTGAACACAGAAATGATTACAGCCCGATGGCAATTCTCACCGGTTTTGTCTATCGTGCGGACATGAAGTTCATTTCAATTATTTTTGTGGCACTTGCACTCGCGAGCTCGGCATCGGCTGAAGAAGAAAAAGTTCTCAATATCTACAATTTCTCAGACTACATCGGCCCGCAAACGACGGCGGATTTTGAAGCAGAAACTGGCATCAAGGTGAATTACGATGTCTATGACACGAACATGGTGCTGGAAACGAAACTTCTCACGGGAAGATCCGGCTACGATATCGTGGTGCCTTCACTGACGCCTTATCTCGAACGTCAGTCACACGCGAATGTCATTTTGAAACTCGATAAAGAAAAATTGCCGAACTTTTCAAACCTTGACCCGGTATTGCTGGAAAAAGCACAAGTCGCAGATCCTGGTAATCAATATGGCGTGCCTTATATGTGGGGCACGACGGCGGTTGGTTATAACCCGGATCTCGTCAAAAAATATTTGGGTGACGATGCTCCGACCGACAGCCTTGCGCTGCTGTTTGATCCGGCGAATGCGAAGAAGCTTGCGCCATGTGGGATTTCGTTACTTGATGATCCACCAAAAGTTTTTGAAGCGGCGCTTGCTTACTTAGGCGCCGATCCCACAAGTCATGACCCAAAAGAATTAGAGCGCGCCGTTGCGGTGGTGGGCTCGATCATGCCTTACGTTCGAAAAATCACATCCTCACTTTACATCAATGAACTTGCGAGTGGTGACTTATGCGTTTCGTTTGGCCACAACGGTGACGTCGTCATCGCGCGAGATCGTGCGCGCGCTGCCAAGAACGGCGTCAACGTGAAATACATGATCCCTAAAGAAGGAGCGCTCGTTTGGATCGATATGATGGCCATCCCGAGAGATGCTCCTCACCCCGATAATGCGCATAAGTTTTTGAATTTTATTATGCGACCGGATGTGGTGGCGAAGATCACGAATGCCGTGACGTACGCCAACACCAACAAAGCGGCAACGCCGCTCGTGAACGAAGAACTTCGCAATGATCCATCCGTTTACCCAGACGCCGAGACGATGAAGCACGTCTACGCCGACAAAATGGGCCCATTCTCGTATGAGAAATTACGCAATCGCGCCTGGCTTCGAATCAAAGCAGGGTTGGTTCGCTAAAGAGCTATTGTCCGCCGTAAACGACGCCGTTGAAATAAACATATCCATCAGGTCGGCGATGTTGCGGGTCTGCGTGCACCCAATGAATAATTCCCGTACGGCCCGTCGGAATGTATTGTCCACCAACTCCGAAATGATCTCCCACTTGAACCGGAACACGTTGGCCCATGTCTGAATTGTAAACCACTGTGATGATGTCGCCGTCAGAAAGTTTCGCCTGCCATTTTTGATGTGGCAAACCTTTGGTATCGTCAGGCAAAAGCTCTGTGACCACAAGATTGCCGGCTTCAACGTAATCAACACGTTGATGACTATTGACGGCGGCAACCAAAGCCGAGTCGTCATTGATCTGCCCCGGGTGATCGCCTTGCGCCAGGCAAAAACCGGCGTGAATGGAAAACGTGAATAAAATTGCAGCAAAGAATTTCTTGTTCATGGTGAGTCCCTCCCTATTTGGACTTTTAGGTGAGAAACCATCACATCGACAAGCGATTTGGTTGTCATGACAAGTTTTTATTAGGGAAGTGTTAAGTTATTCAAATCGCTCTGGCGCAGTCCGAATCTAAGGAACCACTTCCACGATAGGAAGCGAGTACTTCGCGGCAAATTCGCGAAGTGCGTTCACTGTTGCATCGGGATAGGGATCCAACAAATTGATGAACACCCCAATGGTGCGAAGCACTGTGCCAGCGTCACCACGGCCCTTGAGAATTAACTCGTTGTCCAGATAGAGCGCACTATCCAAGGAGTTCGAGCCGTACTTTCTGACATTCTCTCCACTCATGACATGCGGCCAAATCGTCGCACGCAACATCTGTTCGGGCGTGAGCTCACGATGAAGGGCGCGATACTTTGCTAATCCCTCTGCGAGCTGGCCAGGATTTGGCTGTTCTTCGCCCTCCCCCACCGGCATCTGAAATGCAGTGTCGTAGCAGGAATTGGCCACCAAATTGTCAGGTTCCATCGCAAGAATGATTCCACTCCCACGCATGTACGTGTATGGCGCGTCGCTCGAGATGAGTGATACCCAGATGTATGGGAAGAACGTACCGATATCGGGATTTTTCAGTTCGAGCAAATTACTACCGATGGCGTGCACGATGTACGCGTAGTTTTTTGGATCGTGCGCCTTCGGATCCGTCATTTCCGACTGCGACCATTTTCTTGGAATCTTCGAAGTTAACTTTCCGCCCAATTTCGCAACTTCAGCTCCTAATGCTAAACAATCTTTGTAGCTATCTCGAATGGGCCCCGATGGAACTTGCGCCGGCTCTCGGCTTCTGCCAAGCTTCGGAGTCGCTGTTGAACAACCAATTAAAAAACCAAGCAAAACAAAAACTGTTTTTCCCATACAGTTATTTTCCTGCATTTCGTCTGGCTGTCGACTGAATCAGTCGCATATAGACCAAAGCCATGTGACGACGCCAGCGGTTGCGATGACGACAGCTTTATCGTTATGCTTGATGTATGGGATTCGCATTCTTAATTGTCGCAATCTTGCTGTCTGCACCCGCTTGGGCCCATCTTTATGTCGAACCATATGTCGGCTATCTCGAGTCGCTTAAAAATTCTAGTCTGACCACCTGGGGAACAACGACCGAAGCGAAAGACAATGTTCACGGCATAATCTAGGCGGCGCTCACGATTCAACGATTCAAAACCTGGGCGCCATCGTACAAGTTAAATTACCGATGCTGGTTAAAATCAGCGCGAGTTATTATTTTTCGGCGAAAGACACATCCAACGGAACCGCCGCGACCGGAAGGTCGACTCAGGCTCACTGAAAGTCAGCGGCGGAATTGTCAGCGTCAGCGTTCCGCTCGAGCTCTAAAAAGTGCCTTACACGCGCGGCCAACCTTTGCCTAAGTGAAAACTAAGTGATAATTAGAATTCTATGAAGAATTTTTTCTCAGGAATTCTAGTAGGTTGGATCTTAATCATCGTTAGTGGCTTTCTCTTCATTTGGGGAGGCGGAATGCCGGTTTCGACCTCGAGCCCGCCCCTGCCGTTTGAGAAATTTTTGGCGAAAACGGCGCTTCACGCGGCCTTTCGTGGCGCCGAAAACTTGCGCTCACCGATTGAAGCCACGGATGCCAACATTTTAGCGGGCGCCAAACTGTATAAAAGTGATTGCTCTTTCTGCCACGGTCTTCCCGACACAGAAAAAACCGTACCGTCCGTGACGTTTTTTCCGCCAGCGCCGCAGCTCTATCATCATGGCGTAGATGATGACCCGATCGGCGAAACCTATCTGAAAGTCAAAAACGGAATACGATTGAGCGCAATGCCTGGCTTTACCGGCGTCTACACCGAAGAACAATTGTGGCAAGTGAGTCTTTTGCTCAGCAAAGGGACTCATCTCCCGGAAGCATCTAAACAAGAATTATTGAAAAAATAGAGGACTTCAATGTGGCGATGCATGATTTTTATTTAAGTCTCATCGCCATGGTCTCAGAAATTGTCGGCACGACAAGCGGTTTTGGCTCCTCAACTTTTTTTGTGCCCGCCGCAATGCTCGTCGAAAGTTTCCATTTTGTTTTGGCTTTAACCGCCATTCTTCACGTCGTCGGCAATTTGTCTAAACTTGTCTTTTTTCGCGGCACGTTCCCAATCAAAGAATGCATCCCGCTTGCGATTCCATCCATTCTCTTCACCGGTGTGGGTGCCGCTCTCACGTCGTTTATTTCACCTGACTTGTTACGTCTTTGCTTGGGATTTGCACTCATGGCGATCGCGGTATTCCAGACTTTTTCAAAATATTCTGTGTCTAAAAAATCGCGTTTCGCGTTGATGGCGGTGTCAGGTTTTTTTACGGGCCTTGTGGGCACTGGAGGTGCCTTAAGAGGAGCCGCTCTCCGCTCATTGCGGCTTGATAAGTTTGCGTTTGTCTATGCATCAGCATTCATAGATTTTGGCGGTGATGCATTTCGTACCGTCGTTTATCTCAAAAATGGTTATATGGATTGGAGTCAGTGGCACTACATTCCACTTCTGATCATTGCCGCGATCGTTGGTTCAACAACCGGTAAATGGATTTTATCGAAGATCAATCAAACGACGTTTGAGCGAATTGTGACATTGTTTGTCTTCATCAGCGGATTGCTGCTGTGCTACCCTAAGTTAAATGCGTAAGATCATGATCTTTCAACATGTCGGTCACGAGCCATTGGGAACATTGAACCCAATGCTTAAAGCCGCGGGCTTTCGCATTCGCTATGTGAACTTTGGGCGTACGCCTGACATGATTCCATCGCTCGATGGCTATAGCGGCTTGATCGTTCTGGGCGGACCTATGGGTGTGTACGAAAAGGATTTCTACCCGCACCTCAAAGTCGAGATGACTTTGATTGAAGAGGCGCTCAAAAAAAATATTCCTATTCTCGGAATTTGTTTAGGAGCACAGCTTATTGCCGGAGTTCTCGGTGCGCACGTAAGAAAAGCGCCACAAATGGAAGTCGGATGGCACGACATCCACCTCACTGACCATGGAAAACAGGAATCATTCTTTCAAGCGTATGAGCAAACTGAAAAAGTGTTTCAGATTCATCAAGACACATTTGATTTACCAAAAACATCGCACCATTTGGCGCGCTCTTCACTTTTTGAGGGTCAGGCTTTTCGATACGGCGAGAAAGTTTACGGTTTGCAATTTCACCTCGAAGTCGACAAGGCCATGATCAAGCGATGGCTCCAACGACCCGAGCATAAGCAAATGATCGTTGATACGCATGGCGAATCTGGTAGCGAAAAAATCATGCAAGACACTTTGACGCATATTGAGCGATCCCTCGAGTTAAGCCGACTGTCGTTCTCAAAATTCATCGAGATTTTTCAGCTGCCAGAGCGTCCGATTCTTTTAGGCAGCGAGCATGGTAAACCAAGTCGCGATTAGCTTAGGAAAGGTCATAAATGAGTCATCCACACAGTCATGGCGAAAAGCACTTTACTGGCAGCGCTGCACTTAGAGACATCGTCATTGGAATGTCGGATGGCTTGACGGTTCCGTTTGCCTTGGCCGCAGGCCTCAGCGGTGCAAGCATCGCGAATTCGGTGATCGTCACCGCGGGCGTTGCGGAGCTTATTGCCGGTGCCATCTCGATGGGTCTTGGCGGCTATCTCGCAGGTCGCTCCGACGTCGAACATTACGAGAGTGAATTCAAAAGAGAAGTTTACGAAATCCAGCAAATTCCTAAAGCTGAAAAACAAGAAGTGCGCGACATTCTAAACAAGTTTGGCATTAGCAGCGACACGCAAAATCGCTTCGTCGAGGAATTGGCGCAAAACAAAGAACATTGGCTCCAGTTCATGATGGAATTCGAGCTGGGCTTGCAAAAACCGGATCCGTCCCAAGTCAAATGGGGAGCATTGCGGATCGGAATGTCATATGCGCTGGGAGGGTTAATTCCTCTGTCAGCTTACATTCTAACGCCTTCTCCCTCACAGGGTTTGGTATTGTCTTCGACCTTGACGGTCGTAGCGCTGGGCGTGTTTGGATTCTTAAAGAGTCGATTTCTGACCCAGCCACGCTTTAAGGGTGCGATTCGAATGATCATTGTGGGCGCCTTAGCCGCCGCAGTTTCATTTTTCGTCGCCCGTTTAGTGAGTTAAGTCGTTATTTTTTACATTCCTTCACCTTTTTTGCCAATAGCGTGGTAGACAGGCTCTTCGCTTAAAAGGAGAAGTTTTGAACTCATTCGACGAATTGTCCCTCGCCCCTGCACTTAAACGTGCCCTACAAGACCTTAAATTTGAAAAACCAAGCCCGATTCAGGCAGCAGCGCTGCCGATCTTACTGAACGAAGACACAGATTTTATTGGTCTCGCGGCGACTGGAACTGGCAAAACGGCAGCGTTCGCGCTGCCGATGCTTGAGCG
>Ga0105239_10006326_pt1 | contig 13771 bp, 12 predicted proteins | sample KBSC44metaG_FD_92761 | JGI IMG/M metagenome (GOLD analysis project Ga0105239, IMG submission 92761) | Corn rhizosphere microbial communities from Kellogg Biological Station, Michigan, USA - KBS C4-4 metaG | ecosystem: Host-associated > Plants > Roots > Rhizosphere > Soil | place: Michigan, USA... | reverse complement strand
GATCCGAAACACGTTCACTGCCGCGGCCAGATGCTGCGCTTGAGTGCGCAGGCTGGCCGCGGCCGCCGCCGACTCCTCGACCAGGGCGGCGTTCTGCTGCGTCATCGTGTCGAGCTGCGTCACGGCCTGGTTCACCTGGCCGATACCCTGGCTCTGCGTGCTCGCAGCCATGCTGACCCCGGCCATCATGTCGGTCACGCGACCGATCGATGACACGACCTCGTTCATCGTCGCGCCCGCCCCGCCGACGATGCGCGAGCCGGCATCGACGCGCGTCGTCGAATCGTCGATCAGCGCCTTGATCTCGCGCGCCGCCCGGGCGCTGCGCTGCGCGAGGTTTCTCACCTCGGCCGCCACCACGGCAAAGCCGCGACCCTGCTCGCCGGCGCGCGCCGCTTCGACGGCGGCGTTCAGCGCCAGGATGTTCGTCTGGAAGGCGATGCCGTCAATGACGCCGATGATCTCGGCCATCTTCTTCGACGATCGGGCGATGCCTTCCATCGTGCTCACCACGTCGGAGACCGCGCGCCCGCCGCGCTGCGCCGCATCGGAGGCCGATTCGGCCAGCCGATTCGCTTCGTCGGCCGCCGCGGCGGACTGCCGTACCGTGTCCGTCAGCTGCTCCATCGACGACGCCGTCTGCTGCAGGCTCGACGCAGTGTTCTCGGTGCGCTGGCTCAAGTCCTGATTGCCGCTGGCGATCTGGGCCGAGGCTGTCGCGATGCTGTCGGTCGACTTGCGCACCTCGCCGACCAGGCCGCCGAGCGAGGCCGTCATCGCCTGCAGCGCACGCATCAATTGCCCGAACTCGTCGTGGCGCCGGCTCTCGATGCGCACCGTCAGATCGCCGCCGGCGATGCGTTCGGCCGCCTCGACGGCATGCGCCAGCGGCTGCTTGATCGAACGGATCAGCCGCGCCGCGCCGACCACCGCGGCAAGCAGCACCAGCAACATCAGCCCGGCGGACAGCGCACGCATGCGCCGCTCCTTCACGGCGATTTGCAGGCGCACCCGATCGACCGATTGCTCCTGCATCGTGACGAAGTCGCGCAAGGCCTGGGTGTAGACCGCCAGCGCGGGTTCGAAGACTTGTGCCAGCTCGCGCCGGCTGCCGGCAACGTCGCCCGCCTGCTTCAGCGCCGCGATGCGCACATCGGAGCCCTTCACGGTCTTGCGCAGAGCGGCGATCTTCTCCATCTGGCGCCGATCCTCATCGCTCAGAGCCATCACGGCGATGCGCTCCTGCAGCGAAGAGATGGTCTCGATCATCGGCAGAACGGGCGCACGAATCGCCTTGGCCTGGGCCGGATCGCTGGTCGCGGCGGCGGCGCTGACGCGCGCCGCGGCGATCTCGGCCAAATGAGCCCATTGCAGCGCGGTGCGCAGCTTGGTCGAGGTCTGCTGCGTGATCGCCTCCGCGTCCGCCTGCAGGTGCTCCGAATACCACGCGGCGGCGCCGGTGATGGACAACAGGGCCATCACGAAAATCGCCACGGCGAACCACAGTTTGCCGGCGATGCCGAGCTTGCTTGGATGCATCATCAGTTCAGCTCCTTCGATGCGGCGCGCCACCTGAGCTGTCTGCTCTCCCTGATGTGGCGCGTCCGGCATCCCTCGCCGGCGTCGGCTGGCGATGGACGCTCCGCGTTATCGGCAGGCTGGAGCAGAAATGCAGCGTGCGGCCTGCGTAACGCCTCCGGCCGGGCCGTGTCTCAAGCCGGGTCTCCGGATGCCGATACAACGGGGCCAGCTCACTCCGCAATGACCACACCCACCTCCGATTCGCTCTGCGTCCTCATCGTCGAAGACCACGACTCTCAACGTGCCCTGCTGGCGGCCCAGCTCGACGGCGCCGGGCATCGTGTGCTCGAGGCGCATGACGCCAAGTGGGCACTCGAACTCTTCAAGCGCCATCGGCCCGACCTGGTGCTGCTCGACGTGATCATGCCGGGCCACGACGGCTACTGGCTGGCGCGCAAGCTGCGCGAGCTCGAGCCCGGCGGCTGGACGCCGATCATCTTCCTGTCCGGACGCGACCAGGACCTGGACCTGTGGAGCGGCATCGAGGCGGGCGGCGACGACTACCTGATCAAGCCGATCTCGCCGATCGTGCTGTCGGCCAAGATCCGCTCGCTGCGCCGGCTGCACGCGATGCGCCAGCGGCTGCTGGAGATGTCGCAGGAGCTGCGCCTCGCCAACGAGCAGCTAAAGGAACAATCGGAAGTCGACGTCCTCACCGGCCTGATGAACCGCCGCGGCTTCGACCGGCGCCTGCATCAGCAGATCGAAGAGGCGCGCCGCCAGGCCACGCCGCTGACCCTGGTGCTGTGCGACGTCGACCAGTTCAAGGCCTACAACGACCATCTCGGCCACGTCGCCGGCGACAGCTGCCTGCGCCATGTCGGTGCGATGCTGCGCGAGGCCTGCCGGCGGCCGAGCGATATCGCGGCGCGCTACGGCGGCGAAGAGTTCGCGCTGATCCTGCCCAACACCGCACGTTCCGGTGCGATGACCTTCGCGCGCGGCCTGCTGCGCCTGATGGAGCGCATGAACGAGCCGCACCCGCGCTCGACGGTGGCGCAGCGCGTGACCCTGTCGGGCGGCATCACCACCTGCGTGCCGGACGAATCGACCACCGCCGAAGGCATGGTGATGCGCGCCGATGAAGCGCTCTATGCCGCGAAGAACCAGGGGCGCAATCGCTTCTTCAGCTTCGAGATGCAGATGGACACCGTCGAACAGCGCCAGATCTAGTCCTGTCGGCCCCAAGACGCCTTGGGCGTCGCCCCCCAAGGGGAGTTTCGCCCTCTTGGGGCGGCCCGGCGAGGGCTCTTCGCTGTCCATGATTCAATCCCGGTCATGCCTGCCGTGACCCTTGCCGATCTGCGCCGCTACGCCATCGCGCGCACCCTCTTCAAGCCCACCACCCTGCCCGCCGCGATCCGCCGGCTCGGCTTCGTGCAGGCCGATCCGATCCGCGCCCCGGCGCGCGCACAGGACCTGAGCCTGCGCCACCGCGTCGACGGCTACCTGGCCGGCGACCTGGAGCGGCGCTATCCGAGGCTGGCGGTCGAAGAGGACTGCCTCGTCAACTACGGCTTCCTGCCGCGCGAACACCTCGCGCTGATGCATCCGCGCGTCGCGAAGAAGGTGTGGGACGCCGCGACAAAACGCCGCGCCGCCGAGGTGCTGGACTTCATCCGCGAGCACGGCGTGGTGCACCCGCGAGATGTCTCGCTGCAATTCGATCACGGCCGCGTCAAGGGCTACTGGGGCGGCTCGCTGAACGCGACGACGCAGCTGCTCGACGGCATGCACTACCGCGGCCTGCTGCGCGTCGCGCGGCGCGACAGCGGCACGCGCGTCTACGCCCTCGCGGCGCACGCCCCCGGCGACGACAGCCCGGCCGAGTGCGACCGCCGCGCCGCGGCGCTGATCGAGCTGGTGGTGCGCCAGTACGCACCGCTGCCGGCGTCGAGCCTGACCTACCTGGTGCGCCTGCTCGACTACGGCGCGCCGCAGCTCGCCACCCACACCCGCGCCGCGCTGCGCCTGGCGCGCGAGCACCTCGCCAAGGCACGCATCGACGGTGTCGACTGGTACTGGCCGGCGGACGAAAACCCTCGCTCGAAGCGCCACGCAATCGACGAGCAGCTGCGCCTGCTCGCACCCTTCGACCCGGTCGTCTGGGACCGCACGCGCTTCGCGCTGCTGTGGGGCTGGACGTACAAGTTCGAGGCCTACGTGCCGCAGCCCAAGCGCAAGCTCGGCTACTACGCGCTGCCGCTGCTGTGGCGCGACCAGGTGATCGGCTGGGGCAATGTCGCGGTGCGTGACGGCCGGCTGCAGCCGCAGTTCGGCTACGTCGCCGGGCAGGCGCCGAAGGATGCGAGCCTGGCGCGCGAAACCGAGGCGGAGCTGGCGCGCCTGGCGCTCTTCCTCGGGCTGGCCGCGTAAGCGGGAGCCCGGCCCGCGCACTCCTGCACGTTCGGCGCGAGGCAATGGCCCACCCCGCATTCGGGCGGGCTACAATTCCCGCCTGTTTCGAGGAGCGTTGCAAGGTTCCGCCGTCCAGGCCGTGAATCCCAGGCTCGAAACCCTTCATTGCAACCGCGCTCACCCGCACAGTCTGGCGTGGGTGAGTTCCTGAGAGTCTCACCAGCGCAGCGTGCGGGCCATCGTCATACGGAGCCCGACCATGAACGCCGTTCTCAAGCCCACCACCGATCCGAAGGCGGATCACGCCATTGCCGACATTTCGCTTGCCGCCTGGGGCCGCAAGGAAATCCGCATCGCCGAAACCGAAATGCCCGGCCTGATGGCCATCCGCGAGGAGTTCGCGAAGTCGCAGCCGCTGAAGGGCGCGCGCGTCACCGGCTCGCTGCACATGACGATCCAGACCGCGGTGCTGGTCGAAACCCTGCAGGCTCTCGGTGCGCAGGTGCGCTGGGCCTCGTGCAACATCTTCTCGACGCAGGACCAGGCCGCCGCCGCGCTGGTCGCGACCGGCACGCCGGTCTTCGCCTACAAGGGCGAGACGCTGACCGACTACTGGGACTACACGCATCGCATCTTCGAATTCGGCCCGAAGGGCGCCGAGGGCGAAGGCCCGAACATGATCCTCGACGACGGCGGCGACGCGACCCTGCTGATGCACCTCGGCCAGAAGGCCGAGAAGGACCCGTCGGTGATCGCCAACCCGACGAGCGAGGAAGAGAGCTGCCTGTTCGCCGCGATCAAGGCCAAGCTCGCGGTCGACTCGACCTGGTACACGCGCAAGAGCGCGCAGATCGTCGGCGTGACCGAGGAGACCACGACCGGCGTGCACCGCCTGAAGGAAATGTCGGCCAAGGGCACGCTGCTGTTCCGCGCGATCAACGTGAACGACAGCGTCACGAAGAGCAAGTTCGACAACCTCTACGGCTGCCGCGAATCGCTGGTCGACGGCATCAAGCGCGCGACCGACGTGATGATCGCCGGCAAGGTGGCCTGCGTGGCCGGCTACGGCGACGTCGGCAAGGGCTCGGCGCAGGCGCTGCGCGCCCTCTCGGCGCAGGTCTGGGTCACCGAGATCGACCCGATCAACGCCCTGCAGGCCGCGATGGAAGGCTTCAAGGTCGTGACGATGGAATACGCCGCCGACAAGGCCGACATCTTCGTCACCACCACCGGCAACAAGCGCGTCATCACGCATGAGCACATGCTGGCGATGAAGGACCAGGCGATCGTTTGCAACATCGGCCACTTCGACAACGAGATCGACATCGCCTCGGTCGAGAAGTACGAGTGGGAAGAGATCAAGCCGCAGGTCGACCACATCATCTTCCCGAACGGCAAGCGCATCATCCTGCTGGCCAAGGGCCGCCTCGTGAACCTGGGCTGCGGCACCGGGCACCCGAGCTTCGTGATGTCGTCGAGCTTCGCGAACCAGACGATCGCGCAGATCGAGCTGTTCACCCAGCCGGCCAAGTACGAGGTCGGCCAGGTCTACGTGCTGCCGAAGCACCTCGACGAGAAGGTCGCGCGCCTGCACCTGAAGAAGGTCGGCGCGATGCTGACCGAGCTGACCGACGAACAGGCGGCCTACATCGGCGTCGACAAGGCCGGGCCGTACAAGCCCGACACCTACCGGTATTGAGCCCCCCAGTCGCTGCGCTCCTGCCCCCAGGGGCGCCTCGCCTGCGGCCGGGAAACCCGTCCGCGGCGAGTTGCTCGGTCTCTTTCGATGCGCGCTGATCAATTGCTCGTCCAACAAGGCCTCGTGCCGACCCGGTCCGCCGCCCAGCGGCTGATCGATCGCGGCGCGGTGCGCTGGCTCGGCCCGCAAGGCTGGGCGGTGCCGCGCAAGGCCGGCGAAGACCTGCCCGAAGGCTGCGAGATCGAAGTCACCGACGACGCCGAACTGCGCTGGGTCTCGCGCTCCGGCCTGAAGCTGGACGCTGCGCTGGCCACGGCCGGCATCGACATCGGCGGCCGCATCTGCCTCGACCTCGGCCAGAGCACCGGCGGCTTCACCCAGGTGCTGCTGGCGCGCGGCGCGGCGCGGGTGGTCGGCGTCGAGGTCGGGCACGGCCAGCTGCATGCGGCGCTGCGCGAGGAGCCGCGGGTGCAGGCCTTCGAAGGCCTGAACGCCCGGCATCTGACGGCCGCCGCTCTCGGCGCGGCGATGCCGGCCGAAGGCTTCGGCCTGATCGTCGGCGACCTGTCCTTCATCTCGCTGACCTTGGTCCTGCCGGCGGTCGTGCCGCTGCTCGCGCCGCAAGGCGAGTTGCTGCTGCTGGTGAAGCCGCAGTTCGAGCTGCAGCCGGCGCAGATCGGCAAGGGCGGCCTGGTCAAGGACGCGCGGCATTACGCGAGCGTCGAGCAGCGCCTGCGCGAAGCCTGTGCGGCGAACGGCGCCGAGGCGAGCGACTGGTTCGCGAGCGAGATCGCCGGCGGCGACGGCAACCGCGAGTTTTTCATTCGTGCCGCACATGCGCGCACGACCTCCAAGGATTGACGATGGCAACTCCCGACACCGAGCCCTTTCCGCTGAGCATCGAGTTCTTTCCGCCGAAGACACCCGAAGGCGCCGAGAAGCTGCGCGCCGCGCGCCAGCGGCTCTACGTGCTGAAGCCGCAGTTCTGCTCGGTCACCTACGGTGCCGGCGGCTCGACGCAGGAAGGCACCTACGGCACGGTGCGCGAGATCCTCGCCGAGGGCGTCGATGGCGCGCCGCACTTCAGCTGCATCGGCGCGAGCCGGGCCAGCGTGCGCGAGCAGCTGGCGCTGCTGCAGGAGGCCGGCGTGCGCCGCATCGTCGCACTGCGCGGCGACCTGCCGAGCGGCTACGGCGGCTTCGGCGAATTCCGCTACGCGAGCGATCTCGTCGCTTTCATGCGCGAGACCAGCGGCGATCACTTCCACATCGAGGTCGCGGCCTACCCCGAGATGCATCCGCAAGCGCGCTCGCCGCAGGCCGACCTGGACGCCTATGCGGCCAAGGTGAAGGCCGGGGCCAGCAGCGCGATCACGCAGTTCTTCTACAACGCGGATGCCTACTTCCGCTTCCTGGACGACACCGCCAGGCTCGGCGCCGACATCCCGGTCGTGCCCGGCATCATGCCGATCACCAACTCCTCGCAGATCCTGCGCTTTGCCGACGCCAACGGCTCGGAGATCCCACGCTGGGTGCGCCTGCGGCTGCAGAGCTTCGGTGACGACAGTGCGTCGATCAAGGCCTTCGGGCTCGACGTGGTGAGCGATCTGTGCGAGCGCCTGCGCGCGGCCGGCGCGCCGGGACTGCACTTCTATTCGATGAACCAGTCGGAAGCGACCTTGGCGATCTGCCAGCGGCTCGGTCTCTGAGCACCACGCCTTTCCAGGTGTCTGTGAGGCTCTGTAAACTGATGGCACGATGGCATTCAACCCTGATGTTTTTCGATGGGCAAGAGAGAGTGCTGGCCTGGAGCTAGAGGGCGCTGCTCGGGCTATCGGTATCGTTCCGACGTCTCTGATTGCGATTGAGCAGGGCGAGAAGGAACCTTCGCGAACGACGCTGTCGAACATGGCGAGGGCATACCGCCGCTCTCTGCTCACGCTCTACCTGTCGGCACCGCCACGTAAGGGTGATCGCGGCGAAGACTTCCGAACGATTATCGGGGACCGCACAGTAGAGGCAGACGCAGATGTCGACACGTTGGTTCGTGACCTTCGGGCGCGACAGAGTCTCGTGCGCACAGTCCTCGAAGATGACGAAGATGTGCAGCCGCTAGCGTTCGTCGGTTCGGCCAGCGTCAACGATGGTGTCCCGGCGCTGGTCGAATCCATCGAGCAGACGCTCGGTGTCACGCGCGCCCAGTACCGGCTACAGAAGGATGCCGAGAGTGCTTTCGCTCTGCTGCGCGAACGTGCCGAGCATGCCGGCGTGTTTGTGCTGCTGATCGGCAACCTCGGTAGCCATCACTCGGCTATACCGGTCGAAGCGTTCCGGGGCTTCGCAATCGCCGATCGCATCGCGCCGTTCGTAGTGATCAACGACGGCGACGCGAAGGCGGCATGGTCGTTTACGCTGCTGCACGAACTGGCGCACCTATGGCTCGGCGCCACAGGGGTGAGCGGAGGTGGCGCACCGGAAATGAGGATCGAGCGCTTCTGCAACGAAGTCGCCGGCGAGTTCTTGCTACCTCGATCGGATGTCCGGGCGATCAACGTGGCAGGGCTCGACCTCGATGCGCAGATTGCAGTGATTACGGATCATGCAAACCGCTGGCGCGTCAGCCGGCAGATGGTTGCCTATGGCCTGTTCAAGGCCGGCCGCATCACGCTGGAGGCTTGGCGGACGCTAGAAGCCGGCATCCGCGAACGCTGGACAGCGGAGCGGCGGCGCGAGAAGGATCAGTTGAAGGGATCCAGCGGCCCGAGTTACTACGTCGTCCGGCGTCATCGGCTGGGGCATGCCATGCTGGACTTCGCGCGACACTACACGGACTCGGGGGCGCTGTCCCCATCCAAGGCTGCGAAGGTCCTCGGGGTCAAGCCCCGCAGTGTCTATCCGCTGCTGGCGGTGGCTACCTGATTGGCCGTTCGATGCTCTATCTGCCAGACGCGAACGTGTTGATCACGGCCAACAACCTCTACTACCCCATCGATCGAGTTCCTGAATACTGGGAATGGCTGGCCTACATGGGAAGTCAGGGGCATTTGAAGATGCCGTTCGAAATCTTCGAAGAAATCAGGGAGGGGCCTGACGATGCGGAGAAGGACTTGCTCTTCGCTTGGCTTCAGGAAGACGTCAACAAGAAAGCCTTGCTGCTCGACGAAAAGATCGACCCGGGCCTGGTGCAGAAGGTCATCGCGGAGGGCTACGCGCCGGACCTCACCGACGATGAGGTCGAGCAGATCGGACGCGACCCGTTCTTGATCGCGTACTGTCTGGCGGCCGAGGGGCGATGCGTTGTGACTGTCGAAACGTCGGCGCCAAAGAAGCAGCGCCAGAATCGTAAAGTTCCGGATGTGTGCAAGGTGATGGGTGCCAATTGCTGCAATCCCTTCGAGTTCAATCGCACCCTTGGCTTCCGTACCCGATGGAAGATGGACGTCAAGCAATAGCAGCTCGTTAACACACAGCAAGCAGGACTTGCGCGACGACAGGCTCCCAGAGTCTCAGGGCTCTACGCTCTCTCTGGACCACGTCGGCCACCGTTCGTTCTTCAAACCACGCTCAGGAAGCGGCTCGGCGCTCTCTCGCTCGCGTAGAGCGTCAGGCGCTGCCGGGCGCGCGTGATGCCGACATAGAACAGGTTGCGCTCGTCGTCGGCCGGCGCATCGGCATCGGGGAACACACGCTGCGCCAGGTACGGCAGCAGCACGTGGTCGAACTCCAGGCCCTTCACCGATTCGACGCTCGCCAGCACCAGGCTGTGCGCGTTCTTCAGCGAGCGCTGGCGCAGCTCCGCCTGGTTCAGGCTGTGGAACAGCGCGTCGGCAGACGCGAATTGCCGCGCGTGCGCCTGCAGCCCGGCCATGTTGCCTTCGACCTCGCGCAGCCGCTGCGCCTCGACCAGCACGCGCGCGGCGAGCCAGCGCGGCTGCAAGGCCTCGAACACCTGGGCCAGCAACTCGGGCCCGCGCTGGCTGCGCGCCGCATCGACGGCGGCACGCATGCGACGCGCGACCGCCGGTTCGGCATTGCGCAGCACCTGGTTCTCGAAGAACACCGTCAGGATGTTCGGGTCCTCGACCACGGCCTGCACCGCCTCCTTCAGCAGCGCGGCCTGCTCGTGCTCCGCGTCGTCGTGCACGGTGATGCGGATGTCGCCGAAGAAGACGAAGGCCTCGAGGATGCTCTGCCGCGTCGCCGGATCCTGCACGCTGGAGAAATCGGCGGTGGCCACGGCCAGCAGCCCGCGCAGCAGCAGGATCTCGGGCCGCTGCAGGTAGCTGCGCAGCCCGCGCATCGTGTAAGGCAGCTCGGCCTCCAGCAGATGGTTTTCGAGCGCCACCGATTGATGCCCGTGGCGCAACAGCACCGCGAATTCGGACATCTTCCTCGCCCCGGCCTTGCGCTGCCACTGCTGCGCCTCGTCGACGATGCGCGGCTCGCAGGGCTCGGCTTCGGAATAGCGGTGCACCGCGACCACCGTCTCGTGCGCGCTGACCGAGGCATACGGCTTGCGCGCAATGCGCGAGGCCAGCGCCGCCAGCTTCGGGCCGAAGCGATAGCTCGCGGTCAGCGGATAGCGTTCGACCGCGCGCGAAGTCGTCGCCGCGAGCGCGTCGCCCATGAAGGCAGCGTCGGCGCCGGTCAGCTTGTGGATCACCTGGTCGCGGTCGCCGGCGCCGCAGAAGAACGCCTGCGTGTTCGCGCTCAGCAGCCGGTGCAGCAGTTCGAACATGGCCTGGTTGACGTCGTGCATTTCGTCGAGCAGCAGCACGCGCAGCCCGGTCGGCCAGCCCGGCTCGTCGGGCGCGATCTGGTGGTTGACGATCGATCGCGCCAGGTCGTAGGTGGCATCGAAGGGCCCGCGGAACAGCGGCCGATCGGGGTGGCCGCCGCGCCGCAGATGTTCGTAGGCGGAGAAGGTCTTCAGCCAGGCATAGGAGCGGCCCAGCGCATCGGCGAGCGCCGGCGTGATCGGCTCGTCGGCGGCCTCGCGCTGCAGCTGCATCGTGCCTTTCAGATGCAGGCTTTCGCGCAGGAAATCCTCGACCGCGGCATCGCCGGTCGCCGGGAACACCAGCTCGTCGCGCCAGCGCTCCTCGGCGTTGTCGCCGACGCGGGCGATCGCCAGCTGCACGTAGGGCTTCAGCTCCTCGGGGCGGCTCAGCAGCGGCACCGCGGCGCCTTCCCAGCGGCGCAGGAAACCGGAGGCGAAGGACTCGAAGGTGCTGATGCGCAGGCGGCGGATCACGTCCGGCGGCAGGCCGATCTTCTTCAGCGCGGCGCGCATCGCGTCGCAGGCCGGCTCGGTGTAGGTCAGCGCCAGCGTGCGGTCGACCGGGATGCCGCGCTGCAGCGATTCGGCCAGGCGCAGCGCGAGGGTCGTGGTCTTGGCCGCACCGGCGTTCGCCTCGACGACGATCGTGCGCTGCGAAGCGGTCTGGATCGCGAGCTGTTCGGCCGTCGGCGTGATCGCCTTCGGCACGAAGTGGGCCTCATTCACCGAGGAGGCCTCACGCCGGATCCCGATCCCACATCACCCCTTCCTCGGTCAGGATCGCATCGAGCGGCACGTCCTCGGGACTGGCCTTCAGCAGCGGCAGGAACCCGTGTGCGAAGCCGATGCCGACGGTGTAGGGCCGGGGCGTCAGCGCCGCCAGCGTCTTGTCGACGAAGCCGCCGCCGTACCCCAGCCGCAGCCCGGCCGGCCCGAAGCCGACGCAGGAGACGATCAGCAGCTGCGGCTCGAATTCCTCGGTGTCCTTGGGCTTCGGGATGTCGTAGGCATCGTTTTCCATCGGGCACCCGGGGTACCAGGTGTGGAAGCGCAGGCGCTCGGTCTCGCGGTCGACCACCGGCAGCCCGATCCGGCGGGTGACGCCGTCCGGCGCGCCTTCGCTCCAGCGGTAGAGCGCCGGCAGCGCGTCGAATTCACCCTTGATCGGCCAATAGGCGCCGATCGTGGTTTCGCGCCGGCCGACCAGCCAGACACGCAGCACGCGCTGCAATTCGACCGATCGCTCGTGGCGGTCCGGCAGCGCCAGGCGGGCGGCAAGAAGCTTCTGGCGCAGGGTGGCGCGGTCGGTGGGCAGCATGCGGGCTCCAGGGGCAAGAACGCGCGCATTGTGCAAGACTGGCGCGCATGCCCAAACCGCTGCCCGAGTTCGTCTCCTACGTCGCCGAATTGCTGACACCGCTCGGCAAGGTGCGCGTCAAGCACATGTTCGGCGGCTTCGGCCTCTACGTGGACGAACTCTTCATCGCCATCGTCGCGGACGAACGCCTTTTCCTGAAGGTCGATGACGAGACGCGGCAACATTTCATCGACGCCGGCTGCGCCCCGTTCGAATACGAGCGGGAGGGCCAGACCGCGAGCCTCGGCTATCGCACGGTGCCGGACGAAGCGATGGAATCGCCGGCCTTGATGCAGCCCTGGGCGCGCCTCGCGATCTCCGCCGCGCTGCGCGCCCGTGCCGCGAAGCGCGCGCCAGCCACGAGAATCGCGCGGCCGCCGGGTGCGAAGAAAACCGCGACGCGGCCTGCTACGAAGCCAAGCCGGCGAGCCAGCCGCTGAGACCACGGCCGGCGGCCTGTTGCGGCGGCACGCTGACGCGGAAGCTCGCGGAAGGCGAAGCCTCGGCCACCAGCCGGCGCACATGGCCCAGCTGCACCGTCTGGCCGGGTTCGAGCCAGATGTCTTCGGGCGGGAAGTCGTCGCTGCCTTCGACCGTCAGCCACAAGCGGCCTTCGACCACGCTCAGCACACGATCCTCGCGCACCACCGGCAAGCGCAGCACTTCGCCCGCGCCCAGGTGCCAGAGGTCTTCGCTCGATTGTTGCGTTTGCGTCATGAGGGTGGATTGCGCCATGATCTGCTCCTGTGATGGAACTGCCTTGCTGATGGAATGAAGAATACGTGTCGCGAGCGGGCCGGTCCAATGACATATCGGTGCCTCATTGATTCCCGATCCGCATGAATAAGCCGATTCGCCAGAGCCCGTTGTCGGTCGGTGCGCTGCGCGCCTTCGAGGCGGTCGCGCGGCGGCTCAGCTTTCGCCAAGCAGGCGACGAGCTCTTCCTGACGCAGTCGGCCATCAGCCGGCAGATCCGGGCGCTGGAAGAGGAAGTCGACGCGGCGCTGTTCTCGCGCGGCACGCGGCACGTCGAGCTGACCGCGGCCGGCGCGGCGCTGCTGCGCGCGGTCGCGCCGTCGCTGGACCGCATCGACGCGACGGTGCGGCAGATCCGCCAGACACGCGGGCGCCGCGTGGTCAACGTCAGCACCTTCGCATCATTCGCATCGCTGTGGCTGATCCCGCAGATGGAAGCCTTCCAGCGTGACCATCCGGACATCGACATCCGCGTCACCGCGAGCGACATGCTGGTCGACGCGGGCGACCCGGACATCGACCTCGCGCTGCGCTACGTCAGCCCGCAGCGGCCGATGCCGGGGGCGCAGCGGCTTTTCGGCGAAGTGCTGACGCCGGCCATCAGCCCCTGGCTGGCGGAGCAGATCCGCCTCGGCCAGGCGGCGCCGCTGTCATCGCCCGGCGACCTGACCGCCCATACCCTGGCCGAAGAAGACGACCACCGGCCGAGCGCGACCTACCTGAGCTGGCGCTACTGGCTGCAGGCCAACGGCCAGGCCGACCTGCAGCCGCGCCGCTGGCTGTACCTCAATTTCACCTACCAGCAGGTGCAGGCCGCGTTGACCGGCCAGGGCGTCGCGCTGGCGCGGGTGGCGCTGGTGGCCGAGCAGCTGCAGCGCGGCGACCTGATCGAGCCCTTCGGGCCGGCGCGCCGCATCGCAAGCCCGTTTGCGTACTGGATGCTCGTCTGCGGCAACAGCACCGAGCGCGCCGAGGTGCGCGAGTTCTACGACTGGGTGCTGGCTCGCGCAAAAGAGACGCGCCGCGTCGTCGATGGCGCATTGGCTTGAGCGGCGATTAGCCGATCACGCCTTGTTCCGTCACCACGAACATCAACGGGATGTCATGCGCTTCGGGCGCAAGTTCCGCCTCGTCGATCTCGCCGCAGGACCAGGCCACGCCAATCGCTGTCGTGCCGGGATGGGCGGCGAGCCAGCGGTCGAAGTAGCCGCCGCCGTAGCCCAGGCGATAGCCGCCGCGG
>Ga0105239_10006325_pt1 | contig 13771 bp, 17 predicted proteins | sample KBSC44metaG_FD_92761 | JGI IMG/M metagenome (GOLD analysis project Ga0105239, IMG submission 92761) | Corn rhizosphere microbial communities from Kellogg Biological Station, Michigan, USA - KBS C4-4 metaG | ecosystem: Host-associated > Plants > Roots > Rhizosphere > Soil | place: Michigan, USA... | reverse complement strand
TTCGTAAGTGTTTTGTACACTGCCCTACCCTACAATAAATTGAAGGACTCTTTAAAAGTGACGCCTGATCCCTTGTGAATATAAAATGTTTGTAGCAAGCGATATTCGAGATCATCCAGGTAGGTCAAGGAGGCATCATACCGAATAAAAAAGTATTTTTGGTCGTTCTCCGCTCGCCGGAAGTGAAGTGTAGCTTCCACTTTGCTATCCTCGTCGAAATGCGCTTCCGCGGTCAACTGAAACTCCTTCATTCCTCTTTCCATTTCCTGCTCCAGCTCTTCGTTAAATCTAGCTTCTCCGAATCCCAGGTATCGCAGATTTTCCTGAATGGATTCTATAAATTCTGTTTTCATAATAATTTGCTTAAATAGGTGGACACATAGTTAAAAGAGCCGGTACTCCCTAAACGGATCCTATCCTTCCACTAATTTTCATAGGTAGGTTTCCCGGCTCGGCAGACGCTTATTTATTATTGTTCAATAGATAAATCCTGATATAGCAAGTAGTCGATCACCACTCCGAAGTAATTGCTGATGACGACCAGTAGGCTCGGTGTCACTTCCAGAGTGCCGGATTCGAGTTGGTGGAGGATATCAGCAGGAATACCGATCTCTTCCGCTACCTGTTCCAGGCTAAGCTGCCGGTGGCCGCGCAAGGTCCGGAAATTCTTACCAATGAGAGCGGATAGCACCATCGACCTGTTCTCGCGATACTGACAATCACTTTGTACGATGTAAATGGGATACCGTTCCTTCTTCTTGGGAAAGGAAAGGGTACGGCGCAACTTTGATGTAACGCGGGAACGATCAACCATATGGCGTAAGAGATAGCCCAGACGTGTCATGAATCCACGAGATAGCAATAGGCTGGTTAGTCTGAACACTTTATTAGAAATCGGTTTCATGTTGTTTGGAATAGCGTTTAAAAAGGGCCGGACGATAATTTTCTTAACAGGTTACTACCTTGATTAATAAATTCAGGGACTTTTTTATCAAATGGCCCATGTTGTGCTAGATGTGGATCATCTATGAATAAATCCAATCTGAAGAAATCCCCTCCCGATTTGGCCACAAGCCTGGAAATTGCGCTACAATGGATAGTGCCGTCCTTCTCTAAATAGTGCGCCAACCAGACACTCACTCCTTTAATATGAATAACATAAGTACGTAAAATGAATCGGTCAAAAAGCCTTAGTGGTCGGTCGTAAGAAACAAAACAGTCCGTTACTTGTGGTTCGAGTCTCTTTTTACGGAGGATGTTTATCCATCCCAGGCGCATGGCAAGATCCATTCGTCCCAAATCCATAAAGCAGTGATAACGGTCGTTACCCATGTAGCGGAGTACACAATCCCAGGGCATTACGCGGAAAGAAAGAACAGATTGCTCTGAAGTGGACATAGGTTTTTTTAGTAAAATGGCTTTCAGCCAAATAAATAAGAATCGAATTCGCATTCTCATATGATGGGTTTTAGAGTGAACAGAATGGGTAGATCATCCGCTCGCAACAAGCTGCAATGAGCACGGCACGGCCCATCATGGGCAGCGATTGCACCATGCGCAATGACGTCAAGCGTTAACTAAGGGAAGTCCGATGTAAGAGAGGCGAAGGAATAAAACATAAAGGGCGGGCCCCGTCTTACCACGAAGAGGCACCGCCAAGCGCCTGGAGTAGGTAAGCTGATAGGGGCCCACCCTATATGGTATAGAGCGGGCTGTCACTATCATCTCTACTCGTTGAAAAATTGGCGGTTTTCTTCGTGAGACTCATAGTGAAGTCCTTCAGGTCAATGAAGAACCTCAAAAATAACGTTTACCGGAGGCTTATAAAAGCATCCGCGGTAATGAATGCAAAATACAAAATTAGTTAATTGATTTTCAATGTATTATATTTGTATTATACATCTCTTAAGGGTGTAATCTACACCCCCTCGCTATTGATAACCGTTATATACCTTACCGATGAGCGAAGTACACATTGGTCGAAACATCCGAGCCATCCGGCTCCTCCGGGATATGAAACAGGGAGCCTTTGCACAAAAGATGGGCATCACGCAACAGAATGTATCCAAATTGGAAGCTCAAAAAAAAGTATCTGCCCGCAAGCTGCGGTCAGCTGCCGAAGCATTAGGGGTTACGGTCGAAGCCATTGAGGCGTTTAACGAGAAGGCTGTTTTGCAAACTGTACCGGATCAGCCAATGCCCAAGGTAACTGCCCCTGTAAAAGAGATCATTGCTTATTTTAAAGAGGAGATTGCCAAAAAAGACCAATTGATTGATCAGTTACGGACGGAATTGGACGCCGTGAGGTCTGGCAATAACTCCAATATAAGGAGATGGAGAAGCTTTTAGTTATTGACCGCCGGGCGGTTCCTGGCTTTTAGCGGATTTTCTAGCAGCAGCTTTGGCATTATGCTCCTTAACTTTTTTGTCGGTGTTCTTCGCATCCATTTTTGCTTGGAAATAGTGCCGGACAATTTGATGAATTGCTACAGCGACTACTCCGTCCAGCACTCCCAAAACGATTTTTACACGAGCTTCTGAAGGGTAGAAAAATATAAACAATAAAACAGCAATGAACGATCCCAGCATCACGTTCAACACCCTCTCTTTCATGCGTTGTTCTTGTAGAATTGTATAGGTTTTGAGCTGTTGATCAGTATATTCAGGAATTTCGTCTGGCAAGCCGGTCATTTTAGCTGATAAAATTGGATGATTTGAATATCTCGGGTGTCAAATGAAAACTGCTCCTTTCCCTCCATCTCACAGATTTCGCACGTGATGGTGTCAGGTATAGATTCTAAGCTATCATAACTGGCAATAATTCTCTGGCAATCGGTATTCGGGCACACTAGGCCGAATCTTCTAACAAAAACGTCGTCCTGCACAGCCATTTCGCAGAGAACGCGGGCTTTAGACGTCGAGATATTGTAAAGACTGCGTACGTTCTCCACGTAAATATTGCCTGGTTTCAGCTTCTTAATTGTGTTGAAGTACTTTTTCGATAACATTCTTTATCTGATTTTCGGTTTCTGGAAAGCTCGAAAAACTGAGCATTCCCTTTGACGGATCAGCCATAAATCCCCTACAAAAGTAGTCATCCCCTTTCAAATATTTCCATGTTGATTTTTCAATCGGCATCTCCATTATCTTTTCATATTCTTCCGGATACTGCTCCTTAAATGTAAGAGATTCATTCATAGTGGTAATGGTCGTAGCGCTATCCAATCGGAATTGGATTTTTGTACAGTCTATCCAGTCTTTTTCCCACAGGTATTTGATGCCTCGATTAAGATCCATGGCCAGGCCACCAAATTCCTCGGAGAGATACTCTGAGAGAGTTTTAATTGTGTCCGTCTCGCCATTAGTAATTTTAGACAGCTTCGGGTTCCTATCGTCGGAATACAAGGCTTTGATACTTATATCAAGCTTCGTCATTTGAACGATGAAGTGGTTAGCACTGTTGGCAAAGTACATTGGCTGATAAAACGTCCTTTCTGCAGTGTCGGGCGGATTGCCAAGATATACTTCATAATCAACGTCAATTAGGGACAGTCCCGAAAAGACATTTCCCGTACCCTGCTGTTTTACCACCGTGAATGGAAAGTCGGTAAGGTGTGATGCCTGCATACGCCTTGACAGTTCAAAGATGTAAATGGTTTGTCGGGTGGCATTATGGTGGGCGTGTACGAAGTCGCGGATTGACGCCTGGGTATTATTGCCAGTGATCGCCTCCAGAATATCTGTCATTTTTCCGTGGGCATTGAAATGGTTACGAAGCAGGGCAGCGGGGAATAAATTTAGCAATCTTTTATAAAGGTCTCGGTTTTGGCTCATTTTCCTAAATATATAGCAATGCCGCCATAGAAAAAAGGGTATTTATACTAAATGTCGTTGATTTAAGCAAAAAATGGGTGTTTTAACTAATGTCGTTGACTTAAACAAAAAAAGGTGTTTTCACGGTGACGTGCCTATTAATAATGCATTAATTTGAGCGGAGTATATAAAAAGAGGCTGTCGAATCGACGTAGCCAACAAATGATTACGCAATCGATTAAGCAACGTAGTAAACCTTCATGTTAATGATAAGGATACATTCAATGGCCGTCACATGAACAGCTAGGAAGGTGTTTTGATTTTGAAATCACCCGCCTCCCTTTAAATATTTGATAATAAACATATTAGGAATGATCGCCACAAGTTACGTCAGGAGATGAAGTATGCATCAAGAAAACTTCCAATGATGAATTCAGTATTAGCAAGATTACTAAGGAAGGCTTCAGCAAATGGCGTAGCTAGCCGCGCAGGCAAACTGTCAGCATATATGAAAAAATGCAAATGGCTCTATTCATTATTTAAGCGAATGGAGAATATCAGGCAAATACATCTATCGGAGTCAGGCAGATTAAGATCAAGAGCGGGGCGACGATTTTATACGCGGGAACAGGTCTTGGATCTTTCCTAATATAACCCCTATTAAACCATAAAATTAAACCATGATTAAAAAAACTCTTTCCGCGATATTGCTTTTAATAACCGTTAATGCAAAAGCACAAGTGGGACTTGCGGCAGGAACTGGCGCCTTTGCAATAGCATTCAACAAGCTCGCAGACGTCGTAAACGGCATTATTCAACAGATACAAAACACAGGAGTCGTCTTGGAAGTCAATGCTGCATCGCAGGTGTCTGCCGTATTGAATAACGCCAAGCTGGTTTATGAAAGTGAGCTGTCGAATTCTGCCGGAACAATGTCGGCACAGGAACAAGCCGTAATCGCTAGCCTAACCAATTATGTAACTAATCTACAGAAAGCCATTATTGATCCTACGTTGGCACAGACGCAGCAAATCCTAAACACGGTCCCATTCTCGAATAAATTTCCACAAGTCACAACATTGTCGGGCGCTATCCTTTTGCCTAGTGTGAATGTTGCTGGCAATGCCATTCATCAGGTAGCGGAAACCGTCAATCGTTTAGGTGCAATAAACAACGCCTTTAGCGCAATTACATTGGAAATGCATTTGATAGGTCCTATCCGGGATAATATACCAGATACGGACTATATACAACAGGTCGCCCCTGCGAAGGCGATTAGCACTACGATGAATAACCCAGTAACCGTTCAAAACTCTCCTAACAGCTATTTTATAACTATTAAAGGTAACTTCCCGGATATCGGCGATCATGATTTCAACGCGGTATTGACTGTAAAGGGTAAAGACTTTCAAAATACAACCAAAACTACCAATACAATCTCTTTCACGATATCTGCCGACGTGATTGGCACGGCAAGTAACAAAGTGTTTTATATTCCATTTACTGTTCATATCCCATATTATAAGACGACGGCCCTTGTATTCAAGAAAAAAATGATCGCCGACTTTTCCTTTCAATTTATCAAACTGCCGACGAATGCGGGCTCTATAGAGATCTTTACCTCGCAAACAGTTGATGCGACAGTTTCTATGTACACCTATTTAAACGGCTTGATTTGGGATTCCTCGCAGGATGATATCGATAAGATTAATGGGGTGGCTACTACCGACGGTTGGACTTGCGATCGAAATTCTGTCAACTGCATTTTTACCCGTCGAGAGGGAGAACAGAATAAAGATTGGTATGATCTGGGCAATGCCAGCGACGCTACTTATATTGGCTGGCACTTTAAGACTCTCCACAAAGGTTTTGGAACTAGTGGCAAGTTAACCGTTAATCTACACTACCGAGAATATAAAACGATCAAGGTCAACCGTACTGCAACGACCGGTCCCATACCGATAGGTTGGGGAGAATCTTCCGTTTTTACTTATGATCCCCAGGCTAGATTTGCGATTGTATATCACCAGTGGGACGGCAAAGATTTTGCTTTTGCTGCAGACACAAAAAATAACCCTTTTATTACCTTCCAGAGCATTGGAAGTTCCCTCCAGATCAACACCGTACCCTATTGACTGAGACAAGACTATCAATTGAAATTAAATCTTTTACCGTGAAAAAAAATTTTTTGCCGCTGATCATCCCACAAAAAGTGCTGCTTCTGAATGGTCAGGAAGAGAAGATGCCTGGGTAAAGATTACCCATCCCTACGCGTTTGAAATCAATAACCAGATCCGCGATACCTTGAATGTCCTCAAAGAGCTCAATAAACGGTACTATACCATGAAAATGCCGCTTACTATGCCTCTGATATTAAGGGAACTTCGGAAAGACTATAACTTGAATAATTTCAACGAGTTTTTTCGGAATATTGTAGCCTTCGCCACACTTACCCAAAATCGTTTGTTAGCGGCAGTTCAAGGAAAGTCCAACACATATAGCTTACAATTATTATGAACTTCTACAAGAGCAGCTAATACCTTATTCAAATCCAATCTTTCACCACGAAACATCAGAGAATTATCAAAGGAATTATATCCACGGTGATCATTGCCTCCAAAACCTCCTCTGATAGATGGATTCATTGCTAAATCGATATAAACGCCATTGGGCCATTTATCAAACCGCTCTTCAATTCGTTCATCATAATGCTCGAAATGATTTCTGAATTTTCGATTTGATAGAATATTGTCTGCTTCCACTTTTAGAATGCCACGCAATCTTTCTCCACGTAATGGATTCTTACTTGGCCAAAGAATCTTGGATATATTCGCTGCCGAGACAAGTATCGATTGAATTGAGCACCAAACTTCTAAGCGATCAAAATTTTTATGTGTGGCCTGTAATCTTTCAAAGGCTCTTTGTGCAATCTTTGATTGTAGTAAAAGCTCACTAAGAAAAATCATGTCTTGAAACTCATTCATATCGCGCAGAGGATGAATTGTCACTAACGTTCGAGGCTTGCCGCAGGGCTGGCATTGTTGCTGTGCCCGCCCGGCAACCGGAGCCGATTAGAATTACTAATGTTGAGGTTAACTTGTCTTTCACATCTAGCAATAATAGGCTGTAAGCGCATTTTTTAGAATATTCGTTGGCGAAAAATTGGTTAAATTATTGATTATCAATTTTTTTATCCCCCTTCCTAGATAGACAAAATTATTTTCAATTGGAAGAAATTAAATCATCAAATCTTCATCTAAATCAAGAATATATCTATCCACACCCAGTGGATAACATACGCATTGTTTTTTATGTGTAAATCCGAAATTCGTAGTAACCATTGTCCGCAAGACAACGGGAGGAAGGACCCCGCAGCTGAGGGGAGCCCTTCCGGAAGTCTTAAAATGGGGGAAGATCTTTAGCGGGGTCTCCCCCTTCTTCTTTTGTTACTCCAAAGTAACGCCATCTGCCCAAATTTTTGGTCAGAAGTTTTACACAGTTTTTTAAGATAATAAACTGTCTTTCAATCTTCTGTAAAATTTGTGGATATCCAAATTTTGAAAAGCAAAAGAAATTAGGAATTTGAAATTCGAAAATGGCTCCTGAATTGAGAAGTTGCATTAAATTTCATTCCTCTTTTGATCGTTTCCAATAATGATCGAACGGCAATGCAGAACAGTTAACAATTACTCCATCGTCAAATCCTATATATTCCGATGTGATTGATTGAACCTTTAAATCTTTAATAGGTTCTTTCTCAGGATCGTGTGCTCGTCTGACACTTTCACCCGGAGAAACATCTGTGCATCGAGTTACTGGACTCCATTTTTCCGACATATAGCTGAGTTTTAGAGTTGTAAATTATCTATTTTCTATATAGCGTTCAACCGTGAAAACACTAATGTCGTTGACTTAAGCAAGAAAAGGTGTTTTCACGGTGGGGTGGATATTGATAATGAAGTAATTTGTAATGGGTATATAAGAAGGGGCGGTGTGATCGCCAAAAACCAAAAAAGGATTACCGGATCAAAGTAACCAACAAATTAAACTACCATATCAATGACAGCGAAGCATTCAAAGGCCGTCACACGCACGGCCAGGAAGGGGCCTTCACCAGGAACCGCTTGCTGCCGTTTGGTCATTTGATAATCAGTATATTAAGGATGGGAAAGACGGGACTACAACGGGAGATGGATAGCTTCTTAAGGGAGACAGAGAACGAGCAGTTCAACATCCGCAGGATCACCAAGAGCGGCTTCAGCCGGTCGAGACGGAAGCTGGCGCCGGAAGCGTTTCTGGAGCTCAACGATATTATCTGGAAGGACTTCTATGAGGAAGTCGACTACTACGGCTATCATGGACAGAAGTTGTTGGCGGTCGATGGCACTTATCTGAACCTGCCGAACCATCCGAGCATCCACGAAGAGTTCGACAGACGAGGTATGGGGCGGGGAAAGAATAAAGACCTGCCGAAGAGCATGTGCCTGCTCTCCGCGCTGTATGATCCGGTGAACTACCTGACGTTGGATGTGCAGACCGGTCCGACGGACGGCAACGAACAAGACCTGTTATTGAAGCATTTGCCAAAGGTGGAGCGGGGAGATATATTGCTGCTGGATCGTGGTTATCCGGGTACGGCCCTGTTTGCCGGCTTGCAATCCAGGGGCATTCACTTCATTGTTCGGATGCGGGAGCACTGGTTGCCAGTCAGGGAGTTTAGAGCCAGCCGCAAACGGGATACCATAGTAACGTTGACGGTGCCGGATAAATACTATGATAGCTTTGCCGAACAGTTTCCCTCCATGAAAAGGGAAGTCAAATGCAGGCTGGTTAAGATAGCGCTGGAGAACGGAGAGGAGGAAATACTGGGCACCTCGCTGCTAGATACCGTAAAATACAGGCTGTCGGAACTCGGTGAACTGTATCAGATCCGTTGGGGTGCGGAGGAAGGCTACAAGATGTACAAGGCCCGGGTGCAAGTCGAAGCCTTCAGCGGCAAAACAGTCACTGCTGTTAAGCAGGATATTTACGCCAAAGTGATGATGATGACCTTGTGCGCTGCTTTGGCATTCCCTATAGAGGAGAAAGTCATTGCGGAAAGCAATGCAGATAAACAAAAGGGCAAAGCCAAGCATGGTAGAAAGATCAACCGCACCTTTGCTTATTGGTCTACCAAATGTATCCTGATCGGCATCTTCATTAAAAGGACGATCAGCCTAGCTATTGCGGTCTTCGACAAACAGGTCGCTGCCAATACAGAAATCGTTCGACCTGGTAGACACGAAAAGCGAAAGCGACGACCGCCCAGGCTGTACCATATGAATTACAAAGACGTGTAAAACCCTTAAGTCAACGACATTAGTGAAAACACCCGAAAATGAAAAATGACGTAAGACCAGCAAAAAAAGATCAATTCCATCAACCATAGACAACTGATGAGATAAAGGAAGTACTTGCTCTTTCAATAATTTAGTCATTTCCTCCGAACCGTCAAATAAATCTTTGCCCGTAGCAATTCAGAGTAGGATCTTTATTTATACCTACTCAGGAAGGAGCACGATATAAAGTAGGCTGACATAAACACTTAATTCATCGTTCTGAAGTGAATTTGAAGAACCAAAACATAAAGAAGGAGAATGGCCGATGAATCCCGCTCTTTAGACTGAGCTGAAAGTCCGGAGGAACAACGTTTTAATATTTGTCCCTCCGGACGGGACTCGAACCCGCGACCCCCCGATCCAAAATCGGGTGCTCTACCAACTAAGCTACCGATCCATTGCAAAGATCGGGAGAATAAAACAAAAAACAAGTTGCTGAACAAAATTATCATCTTAGTGCGTTTCCAAATTTTTGGCAATCTCAAACGATTGGATAATACCGTTTTAGGCAATGACTTTCTGAAGAACAGAGTACCGAAAATTTCGGATAGTCCGGCCGTTCAGATCATTTATCCAATTTTTCCTGCAATACCTTCATATCCTGACCAATTTTCGATTGTAGAACTTTTGCGTAAATCATAGTAGTGGTGATTTTTGTATGTCCGAGTAATTTGCTGATAGTTTCTATGGGCACGTTATTCTCCAACGTCACAGTGGTAGCGAAAGTATGCCTGGCAATGTGAAATGTCAGGTTCATTCGAGTAGCACATAACTCACCTATCAATTTGAGGCACTTGTTCATAACTTGGTTGCTGACCCACGGAAATAGATCATCCCAATGAATAATTCCAGCCCTGTCCTTGAATTCGTCCAAAACGGCCAATGCCGGCGTTAACAACGGTATTCTAACCGGAATATCTGTTTTTCTCCTGGTAGTTTCCAACCATTTTTGGCCATCCGTCTTTGTAACAATATTTTTGGATTTTAAATCCATAAGGTCAGTGTAGGATAAACCAGTATAGCAACTAAATATAAAGAGAGCCCTGACTGTCTTCAATAAAGGGTCTTTTAAAACTATGGCCTCAATCCTAGAAAGTTCCTCCCTACTTAAAAAACCAATTGATTTATGTTTATACTGGATACGGTAGCCTTTGAATGGATCTTTAACCATCCATTCATTTCGGATTGCCCAAGAAATGATTTTTTTTAGACGCTCCATGTGCTTCATTGTTCCGTTATTATTACAGGGATCAAAGTTTTTTATTGGATTAGTGCGGATATATAACTCAAATTGTGAAATCAACCTGAAATTTACTTTACTTAATGCCACATCACCGGCAGTAAATTTTGCGGCAAGGAATTTTCGGACATAAGCAGCAGTGGTATAATAATTCTTGATCGTCCCCCTTCCCATGACAGTTTCGACTTCTTTATTATGCTTGTTCACCAGTTCCAACAATCCCATAGTTTGTCCTTCCAAACCGGCTGGTACGCCTAAAAATGTAGATTTTACAGCCACAGCCGAAGTTGTACCATATAATGAGAGCTGCTGATAATGGTACACCATCTTCCCCCGAACCTCCTCCAGGTAGGTGTTTAATTGCCTGAGTTTATCATTTTTTGCTTTTGCAAAACCTTTACCAAAATTCCAATCACCTTTATCTAAATAACATTTTAACGCCAACTCACAGCGTGTTTTATTTACAGTAATCCTTAAATAGACCTGATAATTACTATTATTTTCACAGTTTTTGCTATGACGTATAAGGAAATGTGCGCCAAATGAATTTGCAGTTCTGATACAATACTTTTAGGATTACTAATTTTGCACCGATTGGTCTCTGTAATCTCAGTTGCCTGGGCTTCAATAATAACTATGTGTGGCCTAATTCGACCTCTAAGATAATGTAAGACTTCATAAAACCTAAATATTTAAGAGAAAAAAGACAAGATCTATTGCAAGCCCCCACAAAAGCCCACCAGGTTTTTCGAAAAATTTCTATCTTAAATGGTACAATTATGAAAAAGTATGATTTATAGAGATTCCAATCATCCACCTTAAGCAACCAGAAAGCGTTATATCAATCCAGTATCTAGGTTGGAACTATGGTGTAATTGGAACAAACATCTACAACTAGAAGACCAAATGTGGGACATATATTGCCAGTGTAGTGAAGCCGAGGAAGGATTGGAGGATGCGAATACCAACAGAAGGTAGCCAAGATCACCTGCAGGAAGAGCTAAAATCCCCTGCCGTATTAGAGGTATAGCAGCCCTGACGACAAACGACAAGATGTAGACATAATGATCACAGTCAAATATTGGAGTGTTGATCAGACCTGAGGGATAGTCGGTATGCTCAGGTCGGAGTTTCGATATAAGAAAGCTTCGAAGGAAGATTCCCTGCCGCTTTGCAAATTTTATTCCTCTGTTGTTCGGGAAGAAGAGGGCTTACAATATTCGGTAGTTAGGTTTTAAATATCGTAAATATGAATGCACTTGATTTCCTAAGAAAGATAATATTGGAAGACTATAGCTGTCAAATTTTTAAGAATGTAGCAGTTTATAATCACTCAATTATAATTAGAAACGATTTAGATGTCCAGTGGATAAATAGAAATCGCTACAAAATTCTGGAATTAACTGATACACTGCATGGCGTTGTTATTAATCTGGCTTATTATATTGACCACAAAAGGGATAATTATATTGAGTTTGAATTCAATGGAAATTTCGAGGAAGTTGAAAAAATTATTGAATGTATTTCATCTGAATTTGGATACTGTTATAAGCTTTTGAATCAGGAATGTTATATTAGGCATTTTCTTAAAATTAAACCGGGTATTTATAACGGGAATTCTTTGCCTGAAATTATCAATTTTGTCGGTCTGAATATCCGGCATAAAAGACACAATCATCGTTATAGCGACTTTGGTACTGATGCTTACACAGTTTCTATCATTGGCGATTTAAATTATTTTTCACCATATGAGAAAACGCCCATCGAAATAGATTTTTTTCACGGTGAACGTACCAAGCTATTTCATGTATATCCAGATAGACTATTGGATGGGATTGATTTTGGAAACTATTCTGACGATTCGATCGTAGAATTATTATTGGCAAAAGCGTTCGCTCACTTCTTTAATCAAAAGAAATATATTGTGTGCAACTTCGATGAATACAGTCATTATTCTCAGCGGACTGACATTGTTTTACCGCAAAACCTAGATGGAAGAATATTTTGGTTGAGTGCTAAATTCTTAACTTTATACAAAAAGAAGGCGGAGTAGAGAGAGTGATAACCAGTGAGAATTTGCATTAATCCCTTTGTGGCAAGAGAGTGTAGCCTTCCCTTCAATAAGCCCATTAATGAATGGATACGAGTTGGACCAAGGGTGAAAATCATACCGTTGATCTTAAACAATAAAATACGTATCTTTATTGGAGATTCCCAATCTGATTATTGGGCGTAAGATTAATAATTTGACGTGCTGAGGGGCATTTAAAATTATAAAATTATGCCAAACAACAAAAATATTCCCTTTAAAAAAAACATTTGGAGAACAGATATACCCTCTGAGAAATGGGAGGACATATCTAAGGATTCAATTGATTTTATATATTCTCAATCGGAATTACTTCTGAAGGAAACGCTTGATACAGCCAAAGGAATTGGGCTGAAAGCTGATAGAATAATTACTATATTATCTCCACTAACCGCGGCCTTAGTAATTTACATATTAAATAATATTTGCCATATTAACGAATTCCTGCCCTTGACAGCATTGTTTTCCACTATAGTTTTGATAGTTAGTATCGCATTTTGTTATAGAAACTTTCAGAAGTATGAGATTAGAGTGCCGGGAGAATATCCTAAAAAGCTATTGCTCGTTGAGAATTTGATAAAAATTGCAGACGAAAAAAAGCAATATCTAAACCTCGTTATAAACGAATGTGAAAATTTTCAAGATCGAATAGAGCAAAATGATATTGATAACGCCATTCGGCAAAAGCGCAATACGGTCGCGCTAAAAGTTTTACTATTTGGGCTCATCCCTTGTCCTGCTGTGGGCTACCTTTTGTCTCAAGCTTTTCTATAATTGCCGCTTTCACCTGGGTTATATCGGAAACGATATAAGTTCGGCCGCTTGCCTCAACTGCCGACTGGCTTGTTGAAGATTCCTGACTTGTCTGCTGAGCGTTGGATTGAGAAGATGGCTCCGGTTGCGTATTATTCTCTAGCATATATTAATAGTTTTTCTGAAGATACTTAATCAGCCACATAGATTCTATTTACGCCAAACATATTTTAATCAATTTTTATACCTACATTTGTTTCGACAGTAGAATCCGGCCAAAAACGTGCAAAACCAGTACACCTATACGCCCTTTGCATTTTGCTGACACAAATCTGACACACTTAGGCTATAAATAACTGAAATCCAGGACATAAAGAATCCAGTCCTGGGCACCAAAAAGGCTTTGATAATCAAAAGGTTATGAAAGCCTTTTTTATTTTCCCTCACTAATATTCTCACATTCAGGGATCTATTATGGGATCAAGTCAAATTTCTGGG
>Ga0105239_10006324_pt1 | contig 13775 bp, 11 predicted proteins | sample KBSC44metaG_FD_92761 | JGI IMG/M metagenome (GOLD analysis project Ga0105239, IMG submission 92761) | Corn rhizosphere microbial communities from Kellogg Biological Station, Michigan, USA - KBS C4-4 metaG | ecosystem: Host-associated > Plants > Roots > Rhizosphere > Soil | place: Michigan, USA... | reverse complement strand
TGTGCAGGCCAATATGTGGACAGAGTATGTATCCACCAATAATAAACTAGAGTATATGCTGTTTCCAAGAGCCATTGCGCTGGCGGAGGTTGGCTGGACAAAAACCGAGAACAAGAATTATGATGATTTTGTTAGCAAGAGGCTGCCAGTAGTTTTAGAATCGATAGAGCGATCAGGTGTAAATTACCGCATCCCGGAAGCAAATGTGGTGATCACTGATGATGCAGCAACCAAAAGAAAAAGAATAACCATTACCTATTTTGTTGCAGACAGCAAAGTATACTATACCATAGATGGACACAAGGCCGATAATACTGCCGATCTGTATTCAGGTTCAATCCTGTCACCCATAACGAATGGCCGGCCTTTAACTTTAAGATACATTATAGTAACACATGAGAACAAAACAAGTAATGAGTTTAATGTCGATATTAAATAACGCGAGTTCGGGATAAGAAATGCAAACCTGATCCAGATGTCCGCTATGTTAAAAAGTGGGTTTACACTTTTTATGGTTTACATTTTTATATATTATTGATAATCAATTGATTAAATTATTTTATATCAAAAAAAACGGTTTACAGTGTAAACCATAAATAATGGGGTTTACATTGATATCAGCTTTAAGCAAAATATTCAGGGTGTCTTTAACTGCTTATCCCGGGCTCACGTTTAATAATATCGTAACCAGCCGATTAACCACACAAACCAAAAGCCTCCAGCAAAAACTGGGGGCTTTATAGCACCTTTTGAGGTAAGAATCCCGGGTTATTTTTCCGGCGATCTCAGGAATTCACTTCTTCTTTTTCGGTTGGTTGCCCTTCGCCTGTAGTTATCAAACTATTCAAGCTATTATTGATATAACCGCACCAGGCGTTGGAACAAGCACCATAACATTCATATTGAGGTGTTAAACCTACGTGTGTAAAACGTACTTCCGTTTTGCTGCCATATTCAGTTATTTCAAAAATAATCTGGGTGCCTGTCCACTCGCTTTTGTCTTTCACAAAATTGAGCTTACTATCTGTAACAAACCAAACAACTTTTTTGTCCGGGATTACCTCTATTAATTTTTGTTTGGAATAATGCACATCGCCAAAACGAACCTCAAATTCATCATTTAGCTTTTGTGAACCGCCTTTTATGTTTTCTGTCCACCATCCATAAACATTATTGATGGCATCAAAAACCTCCCCTGGCGATTGGTCAACCGTAAAAACGGTGGTATAATTTTGATCTCTCATTTTTTCTATCCCTCTTATTTTAATAACTCAGCGCTCATTTCACGCGCTTTTTTTACAGCTTCTTCGATAGGGTTTGGCTGGCCTTTACCCTTAGTAATAAGGTCGTACAAACTTTTGGTGATGTATGTACCCCACGCGTTAAAACAAATATCATAACACTCGTACGCCGGTACAAGTCCAATATGTGTAAAGTTGATCTCTGTTTTGTCACCTTTACCGGCAATTTCAAAAACAACGTCTGTATCCACCCACTCGCTCTGGTCTTTAATAAAATTAAAATAGTTTTGCAGCACATGCCAAACCACTTTTTTGCCGGGTATTAGTTCAGTGATCTGGAATGTACAAGAGTGAACATCCTGGTAATGGTAATAAAATACGGCGCCAAGCTTATCGGTATCACCTTTAGTTTCTTCCGACCACCATCCGCGAACATTATTAATAGCATCGAAAGCTTGTGTTGGGGTTTGATCTACCAGAATGGTAGCTGTGAAATTTTGATTTTCCATGATTTCTATTGATTTATTTTTTGTTGGTTCTTTCGTTTAACAGGGCTTCTAAACTTTTCAATTTACTGCCCCAGAATTCGTCAAAATATTCTAACCATTTATGTAATTCGTTAAAGCCTTCCTGTTTCAGGATGCAGTGACGTTCCCGGCCAATATCCTGTATAGAGATAAAGCCTGCATTATACAGTACTTTAATATGTTTGGATACGGCAGGGCGGCTCATATCAAAGTTGTCGGCCAATGAATTAATGGTTAAACTATCTTTCGAGAGCAGGTATAACATTTGTCTCCGGCTCGGGTCGGCAATTACCTGGAATGCATCAAGCCTGTGTGGTTCCATTTGCTGTTGCGTTGTTGTTGATTACCTTCAAAAGTTTTTGTACAAGCTCTAACCAGCCTTTTTCCATTGAGTTGAACATTGACAGGAAGTTGTTGCTTCCTTCGAAGCCACGGTGGATCAATAAAAGGTCGGTGCCGTTTTCTTTCTCCGTTAGTGTCCAGTTAACCACAGAAGTGGTGAACGATCCATCGCCCGGTCCAAAATTCCAGGAATAGGAAAGCTTTTTGAACGGAACGATCTCCAAAACTTTGCAATGAAAAACACCATCAAAATCCATATCTGGCATGGGGCTGGCATGGAAATTAAATTCATGCCCTATGGTGGGCTCAAAGTCGTTTTTCATGAGCCATTGAGCAATTAGCTCAGGTTTTGTCAGATACTCCCAAACCAGCTCAGGTGGATTTGGGTAAAAAAATTGGTGTTGAATGATCTTTGCCATAATGCGTAACTTTTAAGTTACTCAAATGTATATGTAACTTCTGAGTTACGCAAATTTATTTTCACTTTTTTTAAAAATTTATTTTCTATGACATTTCTGTGCTGTCAGGGGCTTTATGGCCTGTACGCGGGCGTTTATTTAAATAATGCAGCAGTTGAAGCAGGAAATGCTGAACCAGGTTAGGAAGTGAATGGTCTTACTGTACACATACACTTCCTAACCATGCGATCAGCGAAAATATAATTAAACCACCGAGTGCGGCGAGGCTCCCGGTGACGAGGAGGTAAGAATTATTGTTTGATGAGCAGTGTTCAGAAAAACCTGCTGAAGGATGCTCTTGTTCAAATTTATCTTTCACGAAACGTGTAATTAGGGCATGTTTCCTTATAGTTCAGATTTGCTGACATTTTTTACAGCACAATTTAAAGTAGCAAGCCTTAACCTGCTACTCTTTTATATCATTAACCGGGTTACAACCGGGTATTTTTTTTGTTGGGGCGCTTTATTTAAAAGCAGATGAAAGATCATTTATATCGTAACCTTGTCCTACTATTCCCTCATTTATATATAGTGAAATTGAAATTAATTGACTGGCGCCCTTTTTAAAAACAGTGTAAAACATGAATTTGTGATAGGGATTGGATTGGGCATCCTCCGAAACATTTTCCAGGCTGGTGTAAGGCAGCTCTTCTGTACCGGATTTGTAAACCAATAAGTAATAAGAGTGATCTGGTTTTAAAGGCGGAAATTCTACAAAATCGCCAAAAGTTCCTGTAATGTTTTTAACCTTCATAAAAGGTACAATTTCAAATGTGTTCTCATCAACGTCCAAAAAATCGAGATCAACAGGGCCACCATAAAAATCTTTGAAGGTGGTACTGAACCGGAACCGGAAACCCATATTATCGGGGTTACTAACGGGCGTAAGCGTTACATTATCAGACAGCGTTGTGCCATCATAAAAAATCTTTTTTACCTGGTTAAAGGGCGTAGCGGCCATTTCAAATTCCTTGATCACTTTACCATCCGCCTTTTTACGCAGCTGGATCTTATCGCCGGGGTTAAGCAAAACACCACCTCCCTCTTTTGGAAAACTGAAATTATCAATAGCCTGTCCCAACACTTTATTATTCAGCGTAAACTCCAGGGTATCTTGCAGTATGGCACCTTTTACACTAAAACTTACGGGGCTGGCAGCCTGTTTCGTGTTTAATAATTGTTCTTTTTTACAAGCCGACAGAAAAAACGGTAAAAGAAAAATGATGTATTTTAATTTAAGCATATCATGTAAATTTTGCAACATAAGCTGTAAAGGCGGGCTTTATGAATAAACCGGAGCATCAAATGATGCCCCGGTTTATAGTTAATAGTTAACCTAATTTTTAGAAAGTAAATTTAGTCCAGGCAGAAATATTCCAGGCAGCTGAAGAAGCTGAAGTTACAGCACCTCTTGTTACGCCTAAACCTGTAGCGAAATTAACCGCGCCTGAATTATAGAACGGTTGGTTCATGCCAAAAGTAGCAGCAGCAGCAGCAGTTGAGGTAGTTAAACTTCCAGCTGGGGTTATTACAAATGCTCCGGTACCCAATACTGAAGTTGCAGCAGTAAAGCCATGAGCAGAAACATTGCTTAATGTTACCAATGAAGCATTTGCGTCAACATCAGCTACGATACCTGTAGGATAACCAGTAAATAAAGAATTGTTCACAGTAGCCTCAGCACCACGACGGTTACGGAAAGCCCATTTAAGTCCTGGGGCAGTAATAGCTGGTGATAAAGTAGCAGCAGAAGTACCTACTATACTGAAATTTGACAATGTAGGGTGAGTTTTAGGTAATTTGCTAAAAGTTGCATCTTCAGCAGGTGCGTTATTATCAGACTCGATACCATTTGAATCGCTGGCACCGCTGCTGGCGCTATGGGTTGAGTAAGCATCTACTACACCGATAGCAAACTGGATAGAACCGGTAAAGCCATTATCAAAATCAAACTGATCATCGTCATTTGCAAATGAGATCAGGTATTTAGGGCTTACTTTACCACCGAAAAACTCAAATCCGTCATCAAGGCCATAAGAAGCCTGTACGTGATCAATAGTAGTTCCGCTACCTACACCGCCTAAAGTTAAAGAGTTTACTTCAACGTTTGGTGCTAATACATAACCGGCAAATTCGATACGGGCAAACTGAATAGTACCGCTGTTATCAGCATCATTGGTACCACCATAATGGAATTTAGGATCATCGGCCAAACCTTCAATTAATTTATCGCCTACGTTAATTACAGCGTTACCTAAAAGGATAACACCACCAAAATCACCAGGTTTTCCAACAGTAGCGTTATTACCATCTAACAGGTAACGGCTGGTGAAAACGATAGGGCTGCTTGCAGTACCAACTGCATTAATTTTAGCGCCTTTTGCTATTACCAATACACCGTTTTGAACATTTGGGGTATTTACAGTTGATTTGATGAAAGTACCTGCGTTGATAGTAAGGGTAGCACCGCTTCTTACAGTAACAACACCACTAATTTCCCAAACATGAGCAGCATCCCAGGTAGTGTTGGTAGTAATATCGCCACTTACAGTAGTTACCGGTAATGATGTAACTGAAGATGGGTAATCGGTAGCAGCAGTGCTACGGTTATCAAATGAAGCGCCATTATTGGCTTCTTTTTTACAAGATGTTACTAAAATTCCTGCAGCCAGGCATAGGGCTACTAAAGATACTTTTTTCATTTTGTTGTTTTTTTTTGTTTTTCAGGGAGGTAGTTTAATTTTTAACCCCCATTATTCGGTTTACTTGGGATTCTCTGTAGTCCAGAATAATAGCATCTCCTATTTTTTCAAGATCAAAAAGAGCAGCTATTTTCAGACTTACTTTTTTTATTATCTTTACAACTGAACAAAATTCACCTGTATCGATCTTCTGGCTAAACCCCTGGCTTAGTAACAGGCATCCTTTTCGGGTACTTTTATATTACTCTCAGGTTTATCCTGGTTGTGCCGTTAGCGAGCAAGCTATTCGGTTTTTAAACGAAGGGTTGTTGAGCACCCTTCGTTTTATTTTTATGGCACAGCAGGATTTTATTTTTTCCTCCATTTTTTAATTGTTTAACTATTATATATCTACATTCATGATGTATTCCTGTTGTTAAAAATTATAGGTAAGTGATGTGCTGTAGGTACGCCCAAATCGTTGTTGAAACATTACCTGGTCGCCTTTTTCGTAATTATTACTAAATCCGGGTTTCAAGCGATATGCATTACTTTTGTCGCCACCGGGATTTGCTTCGTAACTGGCTGTATTGCGGTAAACAGTGGATCTATTATTAGTAAGATTAGCCATGTTGAATTTAACTTCCATTTTATTTTTCAAGAAACGGTAGCTAATTTGAATATCCAGTTGATCCCTTGGTCTTTCATATTCAATGAAAGTAGGGTCGTCACTAACGATATAGGTTTTACGCCCCGATTTATTATAAGCGGCGTTAAAACCAAGATGGTTGCCGATGTATTGTAAACCCAGATTATACAGGTAAGGCGACTGCCCATACAGGGATCGTTTTTGTTGAATGGGAACTTGTATGTACGGTTTGCCGCCTCCGGGGTCTACCGTATAGGTATTTTGCACGGTTGACTTTTGCAGGGTAAGGTTACCATAAGCTGTTATATTTTTCAGGATTCCCCCGTCTGCTATAAAACCGAAATTTTTGCGCAATTCAAATTCCAGGCCATACACTTTTGCCCAATCCGCGTTTTGAAGGTAATAATTAGGATTACCATTCACCATAATAGCGTTCAATTCCACAGGCTTATCAAACCGTTTATAAAAACCACCTACCGAAATAATTTCGCCCAGGCCCGGGAACCACTCTGTTTTAAGATCATAGCTATTAATGCGGGTGCTATACAAACCTTTGTTCCCATATAAAGCATCCAGTATCGGGCTATACCTCAAAAATGGGTTATTATCCATTAATTCGGGCCTTACCACACTGCTGGAAACAGCTCCCCTGATATTCAGGGACTGTATTGGGCTGTAGGTTAAATTAGCCGAAGGGAGCCATTGCCAGCGCTTATCGGGTTTTACCGAAAATATATTCTCTGCCCCTCCTTTAATAATTGCGCCTTGTTTAATCTCGGTATATTTATAATACTCGCCCCGTAAACCCCATACCAGCCTGAGTTTATCAAATAGCCGGTTATCCAGCATCACATAGCCCGCGTGTATCTGGCTTTTACCCTTGTAGCTATCCAGGAAGGAGGGATCGATAGCGTATATAAATTTATCATAAGCGCTATTTTTCGGGTTGATCATTTCACCTATAGGCTTATACCATACACTATCCGCGTACTTTTCGGTAGTTGCCAAAGCCGCGATCTGCCAGTCAAATTCCGCGTTTTTGTGATTGCCAAAATAACCCGCTTTTAAACTGCTGCGGATACCGGCAAATGTAAATGGCAGGGTACCCGACAGGTTCCAGGAATAGTGATTTTCTTTATTAAAAGCGTGCTGACGTGATGTTTCTGATATTCTGGCTTCGGTAAGTTTACTAAAACTATAAAAATATTGATAACTATCGCCTACCAAAACGGGGCGACTCGTAGCAATACCAGCGTCTTTTTCCTCCCTGCTTACCGAAGTTCTGGCAGCATCCCATTCTATTTTTACTTTTCCCAATTGATGCTGTCCGCTCAGTTTATTTTGCAGCAAAGTGGTATAAGTTGGGTCATCTGCCTCCAAAATCCGGTTTGGTGTGTGGATAGGTATATAACTACCGCCATTATCAAGGTCGTACCCGGTTATCCTTGTTAGTGTATTATCATATACATGTGTATAGGTATTGCGCAGGCTAAAACGGTTTTTACCCAGTTGCAAACCCACATTTAACAAAGCCCCCAAAGTGGTGTTAAATACATAGGACGCGCCTGTATTTAAATCAGGGCGCTGAATGTTCCAGCCAGACGATCCCCCCCTGGACTGATCGTCTATAACATTAATATTTTGCGTATTACGATAACTTATGGCGCCGGTAAAGCCCAACTTATTATTGTTTGTAGTATCTAATGTTAATAAACGACCTATAGAAAACTGGTAGTTTTGCGAAGGGGCTGTTTTATATTTATACATAGTAAAGTTGTCGTTAACAAACTTTTTACTTTGATCAACTACCTTTTTTTGATAATCCGCGTCAGAAAGCGTAATATTAGGAGCAGTACCTCTGTTGGTATGTTCCAACCCGGTGGGAAAATCCCTCCGGCCATCGTCAAAACCGAAATAATCATATTTCCCGCGTTTGTGGCTCAGGAAATCTTTACCAGTGCTTTGGTCATTATAGGAAGCCCCTGCAGTGAAACTTATAAAATTTTCATTCGGGATATCCTTGGTATTAATTTGGATGAGGCCGCCACCAAAACTGGCATTCATATCGGGTGTAATCGTTTTACTCACCACCACGTTATCCACCAAACTTGCAGGGATCATATCAAAAGAGAAGTTACGGCTCTGCGCCTCGGTACTTGGCAGTATCGTTCCATCCAGCGTGGCCGTATTGTAGCGTTCGCCAATACCCCTTACCAATACAAACTTATTATCGATCGTACTTACTCCGCTGATCCTTTTTAAGCTTTCACCAATATTTTTATCCGGTGTGCGGGCCAGCTGTTCGGCACTGATACCGTTACTAATTTCCGAAGCGTTTTTTTGGCGGATAAGTAATCCATCAACTGATGCTTTGCGATAGCTGGCCGTAACAACTACTTCTTTTAAAGCTGAACTTGCCGGTTTTAATGCAATGTTTAATGGGGTGGTTTTATTTTCTGTTACCACCACCCCGTTAATACGTGTTGTTTGGTAGGAGATATAAGTGATCTCCAGCGTATAAGTACCCGGAGCTACGCTTAACATGTATCCGCCATCCACACTTGTTTGTGTACCATTCCCGGTTTCAATTATCCGTACAGATGCGCCTGGAAGGGTTTCTCCTTTTTCATCCAGTACTTTGCCGCTGATCTTACCGGGCTTTACAGGTGCAGGCAGCTTGTATAAGAGTACAGTATGCTCATCGGCAAATTTAAACCCGACACGGGTGCCGGTCAGTATTTGTTTTAATACCTGGGGCAGCGTTACGTCTTTTACGTCGATATTGATACGACTGCTTTCATTAAAAATAGACTTGTTATAATTGATCACACAGCCTGCTTTATTTTCTAATATGGCAAGCCCTTCCGGGATGCTTGCCGCTACTAATTTCAGACTGATATTACCAGGAACTCTTTCTTGTCCTAAAACCGACCCAAATGAGTTGCCGGAAACATGGCAAAATAATAGGAACATAAACAGGATTGCCCTGCAGCTAATTCTGGAAAAATGGTTATTTACTTTTTTGTAAAAGCTTATATTCATAAGTTTACGACGATTTTTAATTTTCACGAGTTAAAAACTATTTCTTTGAAACCGTTCTGTTGACGCAGGGCGGTTTCGTATTTTAATTACTATTTCTTTGACGGATTTTAGCCCGCGGTTAAATTTTCATTCACAGGTCTCCCCCCACAAGACTATTTTTGTTTTGTCGTCACTAATTTTATATTTGATATGACCGCTGCTCATAATTTTCAACTGCCGCACCACTTCGTTAATGTTTATATCCGAAAAAGTGGCATTAAACCTGCACGCTTTTAACTTAGCGCTCTTTACTTCAAAATGAACATTATAGTAGCGTTCAAGCTTAATTAGCATGGAGCCTAAATTTTCATCGTGAAACACAAAGCGGTTATTTGTCCAGCTATCTGCTTCACTAACCTGCCCAACATTGATCCTGAACTTTCCGTTATCTGTATCATAAACTATCTTCATCCCTGCCGTTAAAAGCGAAAGGGTCTTACGGGCTCCGGGGCTTTTTTCGATTACACCTACTTTGCCTGTCCTTACTGATACGGTAAATATTTTGTCTTCCGGATAAGCGTAAATATTAAATGAAGTCCCCAAAACCTGAGTTTCCATTTTTCCCGACCGGATAATAAAAGGACTCGTAGCATCATGCTTCACCTCGAAAAAGGCTTCGCCTTCCAGAGAAACATTCCTGACTTTCCCTTTTTCAAAATGTTCGGGCCAGGAGATCTTGCTGCGGCTACCCAGGTAAACAATGGAGCTATCCGGTAGTAGCATTTTTACCTTTTCTCCACTCGCTGTTGTTTTAGTGATAACAGCAATTGATTTTGCAATTTCCGGTTGCTTTTTCTGGCTGGCTTTGTACACAAACACAGCAGAGCAGATCATCACCAATGAAGCCGCGTATTTAAGTATCTGGTATCGCTGAATGTTTTTTTGCTTCTTATGGTCAATTTTTGCCCATAACTGCTCCAGGCCTTCATTCGCTTCAGCCGAGTTATCCCTAACCACTGGTTCCTGCTCCCAGGCCTCGCCCATAAGATCAGATAGTTCCTGTTCTGCGTTTTTGTTGTTGTTTAAGTAGTGAAACAAAATGGTATTCTGCCGGGCATTTGTTTTGCCCTCCAGGTACATTTTAAACAATCTTCTGATTTCTTCTTGATGTTTCACCTTTATGATTTCAATATTTTTTAACAACCTATATATGTATATAAGATTGGGGAAGGCTTAACAGCTATATGACCTGGTGATATATTTTTCGCCCATAGTTAAATAACTCATAATCAGCAGGATAATTTATATGCTTTTTTATGAAAAACCTATTTGGAAAATTTACTAAGGGAATAATATCGAATAATGAATGTTGAATTTCCAACATCGAAATCATTTAATGGGTTTCCATCAAACAAGGACAAAACACATATAATTTATTGATTATCAGTTAAACAAACAGATGTTAACCATAAATTATGTAAACTCACTTTTTAACAAAATGGCCCGCCCGTGCAGGGGGTATCTTCATACCAAATAGTTTTGCTTCTGATGTTATAAAACAATAATTGCCCTTTCGGGCAAATAATACAAACAGCGGGTTCAAGAAAAGATAAAAGGAAAGGTTAACACATTTCGGGAAAGGATGCCAGCATCAATAACACAAAAGGAAGAACAGTATCCGGAGATAAGTAACGGATCCTGGTACGGATATGGGTTAAGGATTTTTTAATGTGGTTATTCACCGTATTTTTTGAAAGCCCCATTTGCCTGGAAATGTCCTCATGCGAGCAACCATCTTCCCTGCTTAACAGATATGCGACTTTAACTTGTGGAGAAAGCGTTTCAATAGCATTCATGGCTATCTGGCGGCACTCCGTAAAATCCATATAACTTTCTGTTGAATTAAAAGCCGGCTCTTCGGCATTTGCCGTTCGGTAAACAGACAGCCTGGCTTGCTTCTTTAGCGCATCTAAAAAGTTGCTGCGAACCATACTAAACAGGTATGCCTCAAAGTTTTTATCGGGATTAATTTTCATCCTGTTTTCCCATAAACGAACAAATACATCCTGGGTTAGTTCATTGGCTTCTTCAGAGCTACGTACAAAACGGTAGGCAAAACAATATACTTTTCTTCTGTATAATTTATAAACTTCACCAAAAGCATCGGTATTCCCGGTTTGGATAAGGCACAAAAGTTCCTTGATAGATAAGTTGTCCAAATGTTTCATACAGCAGGATGTTAAGCATTGCAAGTTAAGCGGGTAATTTGAAGTTAATGTTAACTGTAAGAGAAGCTTTACCGGTTTATCGGTGGGTGATCACGGTACTTGCAGAAGTAAGCATTGCACGGGAATCGGCCAATATGTTTCCGGCAGCAAGGTTACGCTTATTGGAGCTTTTTAATCGTGCAATCCCGATAGTATTATTACCCGAAATTCTATTCAGGGCGGCTTTAACCAAAGGATCTTCCGGGGCACCGAAAGGTTGTAAAGGAAGATCATTCAATTCTGTAACACTAATGTCGGGATCTATACCCGCGCTATAGCTTCCATTTCCAGCTGCGTTAAACAACTTATAAACAATCGGGTGCATTTCCCATTCCACTTGTTTAGGGATCCTGGCATCAGAAATTTTAAATGAGGCTTCGTCTTTGCCTCTCGTTTTTTCGCCGATCAGCACAACCTGCATATAGGGTTTTAAATTGTTGATCATCACCTCCGAAGCCGAAGCGGTTGCACCTGTTCCTAAAATAAATACTCTTTTTAAGTTCAGGTTAGATTGTAAGAGCGTGTTAAAATTTAAAGTATGATCAAAGCTGGCCGCATCACCTAAAGATTCGGATCTGGTACCTCCATTTTTATTCCCTTTATAAGTGATAAAAGGAGTAGTATAACTCACCCCGGATGCGATCATAGTACAAAGTCCCGCAGCTTCGGCAACCTGCCCTCCTGAGTTATAGCGAAGGTCAAGAATAAGCTCTGTTACACCGGCATTTTTAAAACTCATAAAAGTATTATAAAGCGAGGTGGCCAATCCTGGACTAAAATCATATATATACAGATAGGCAATTTTGGAGCTCCCAGCGTCGGTAATACTGCTTACGGCGGGTTGTTCAAAAGTAAATCCAGCGGTTAACTCAACAGAGTCAATATCTTTTAATTGATTCCCATCCAGCTCTGCCAGTGTGATCGTAACCCGGGTACCTGAAAGCAATTCTTGTTGTAAAGCGGCGGCATTTTCCTGCGTTATAATCTTACCGTTAATTTTACTCATATAATCTCCACGTTTTAAACCGGACCTAGAAGCAGGGGAGTCGTTTAAAACCAGCTTCACTACGCCAAAAACTAAGCCTGTATTTTTTTCTTTGATCGTAGTATAATCAAACCCATATTGACTTTTGTTGCTGGGGCTAACCGTGGAAGGATCACTGGGCAATAAGATATAGGAAAAGCGGTCATTAGCATTACGTATGGCGGAAAAAAAATCAAGCGGAGCCCGGTTAAGTGCAGGTTTGGCCGGTAAGCCATCGCTCCAGTAATAATAGCGTTTCAGGCTATCAAGTATCCAGCTGTTTATATTTTCATTGCTTCCGGGGGGATAGTTGCGCGTATTATTATCTTTTTTGCAGGAGCTTTGTAAAATAAGTACAGATACCAGACAAATCAGGACATAGCGACTTTGTTTGTAAAAGTTAAGAAATGGCTGCATCATACTATAAAAGTATATTTGTCTGCCAGCAAATATACTTCGCCATTGTTAATAGAGGATTAACTTTCAAGCAGTTCCGGTGTTAAGTTGTATTACCTCCTAAGGAATGACTATCGAACATTTAATCATATAAGACGTCCCGGCGTTGGCATTTTTCGGCATGACAGTACATGATGGTTTGGAGGGAGGTTGTTATTAACTTACCCTCTTTAGAAACCAGTTATTAGCTGTCTTTCATACCCCAACGTTAGCCGCAGCAGCTTTAAAAAGTAATTTTTATGAACAGGAAAAATATTGTGCCAACTATATCTTTATTGTTGTGCGTATTTACGGGCGCATATGGCCAGCAAAAAAAATCCTCAAACGGGAAATATCAAATTGCCGTTTACTACTTCCCGGATTATCATATCGATAAACGGAATGAAGAATATCGCGGAAAGAACTGGACAGAATGGGAGCTTGTAAAAAAAGCAAAACCACGTTTTGAAGGACATGATCAACCCAAAGTTCCTTTATGGGGATATACGGATGAAGCCAATCCATTACAAATGGCTCAAAAGATAGAAACAGCTTCTACGCACGGAATTAACGCGTTCATTTTTGACTGGTACTATTATAATGATGGGCCATTTTTGGAAAGGGCCTTAGAAAACGGCTTTATGAAGGCTAAAAATAATAACCTGATGAAATTTAGTTTAATGTGGGCAAACCACAACTGGAGCGATCTTCATCCCGCCACCAACGGGAAGCCTCAAAAATTGATGTATCCAGGTAAAATCACCGCCGAAACCTGGGATAAAATGACCGATTATATTATAACAAAATATTTTAAACACCCTTCCTATTGGAAAATAGATGGATGTCCATATTTTTCGATCTATGACCTGGGAAATTTCCTGGATAGTTTTGGGAGCTTAGAGGCTGCTGCAAAAGCGATCGCTGATTTTCGGGCTAAAACAAAAAAAGCCGGGTTTAAAGATTTAAATATTAATGCAGTTGTTTGGGGCAATACCATACTTCCCGGCGAAAAAACAATTATTTCTCCAGATCTTTTGGTAAAAAATTTAGGCTTCAATTCAGTAACGGATTACGTGTGGATACATCATGTAGTACTAAATAACTTTCCAACTAACGCGTATGATTCTGTA
>Ga0105239_10006323_pt1 | contig 13778 bp, 10 predicted proteins | sample KBSC44metaG_FD_92761 | JGI IMG/M metagenome (GOLD analysis project Ga0105239, IMG submission 92761) | Corn rhizosphere microbial communities from Kellogg Biological Station, Michigan, USA - KBS C4-4 metaG | ecosystem: Host-associated > Plants > Roots > Rhizosphere > Soil | place: Michigan, USA... | reverse complement strand
CCAATCCCTGGTGGCCTCCGCCCAGGCGGCAAGAGACGTAACGCAGACCCAGTTGGACCAGGCACAATCGCAGGTGAAACAAACCACCGCCACTTTGCAACAAGCCCAACTAGATTTGGCGCACACACAGATTCTCGCGCCGGTAGACGGCACCGTGATCTCGCGCAATATGGATGTCGGCCAGACGGTGGCGGCCTCCTTCCAGGCGCCTACCATTTTTCAGATAGCGCAGGACCTGACCAAGATGCAGGTGGATACCAACGTGGATGAATCCGACGTCGGGCCAATTCGAGTGGGCCAGTCCGCCAATTTTACGGTAGATGCGTACCCTGGGGTGACTTTCCCCGGTGAGGTCGCTCAAATCCGTCAGGCACCCATCAATGTACAGAACGTGGTGACTTACGATGTGGTGGTCGCAGTGTCGAATCCGGACCTGAAGCTATTCCCCGGCATGACCGCCAATGTGAGAATTATCAACGGAGTGGCCCGGCACGCGGTGCGGTTGCCCGTGGCGGCCCTGCGCTTCCGTCCACCGGACGCCGCCACTCCCGCCGCCGGCGCCGCCAAAGGCCAGGGCAAGACAGGCCGTCGAGGCACAGCCAACGGCGCGCAGGCCCAGCAATCGATTTACGTTCTCGAGCAAGGCAAATTGAAACGTGTGCCGGTTAAACTGGGCCTTACCGACGGTAACTATAGCGAAGTTCTCAGCGGCTTGAGCGAGGGCCAACTGGTAGTGACGGGTGCGGCATCAACCAACAAAGCCGCCGCCCCCGCAGCTACTCCAGCGGGTCCTGGCACGCGCCGGATCGGGTTCTAGGAGACACGCCGTGTCCGACTTCATTCGCATCGAGAATCTGACCAAGATCTACACCTTGGGCGACGTGGCCGTGCACGCGCTCGATGGCGTCTCCACCACCATTGATCGGGGCAGTTTCGTCACCATCATGGGGCCGTCGGGATCCGGGAAGTCCACCTTCATGAACATTCTGGGCTGTCTGGACCGACCCACTTCCGGCACCTACACCCTCGACGGCGAGAACGTCGGCGATCTGGATCGCGACCAGCTCGCCGACATCCGCAATCGCAAGATCGGCTTCGTGTTTCAGCAATTCAACCTGCTGGCCCGCACCACCGCGCTTGAAAATGTTGAACTCCCGCTGCTGTATAGTGCGGAAGGCGTGGACGCCGGCCACCAGCGGGCCTTGAACGCGCTACGCATCGTGGGCCTTGCGGAACGTGCCGATCATCGCCCTAACCAGCTCTCCGGCGGGCAGCAGCAGCGGGTAGCGATCGCCCGCAGCCTGATCAATAACCCGCGCATCATCCTGGCCGACGAGCCCACTGGCGCGCTCGATTCCCGCACCAGCGTCGAGATCATGGCCATTTTCCAGCGGTTGAACCGGGAACAGGACATAAGCATTATCCTGGTGACGCACGAGACCGACATCGCGCAGTATGGCGAGCGCATCATTACCTTCAAGGATGGCCGCATTGTCAGCGATCAGCCCGTCCGCGACCGCCTCAACGCCGAGCAGGAACTACAGGGGGAGGCGGTCGCATCATGAAGAAGATCGTAGCGAGCATGAAGATCGCGTTCGGTGCGTTACTCATCAACAAGCTGCGATCGGCGCTGACTATGCTTGGGATCATCATTGGCGTGGCGGCGGTGATCGCGATGGTGGCCGTGGGCGCGGGGGCGCAAGTGCGCATTCAGCAACAGATTGCCTCCATCGGCAGCAACATCATCATCGTTCTCTCCGGCAGTGTCACCAGTTCCGGAATGCGCATGGGCGCGGGTTTTGCGCAAACCCTCACTGAAGACGATGCCAAGGCCCTGGCTCGCGACTGCTCCGGCGTACAACTGGCCACTCCCGTCAGCCGTGGCGGCGCGCAAGTAATCTACGGGAACAACAATTGGGGCACGCAGATCCTGGGCACCACTCCGGACTATCTGAGTATTCGCGATCTTAAGATCGCGGAAGGCCAGCCATTCACTACTGCTGACGTCGACGCCGCGACGAAAGTCGCCCTGCTGGGGAAGACCGTGGTCGACAACTTATTTAGCGGTGAAGACCCCGTCGGCAAAGTGATCCGTATCAAGAAAGTGCCGTTCACGGTCGCCGGAACCTTGGTTTCCAAAGGCCAGTCGCCCACTGGCCAGGATCAAGACGACGTGATCCTGTTGCCTATCAGTTCAGCCAAGAAAAAAGTCCTGGGAACGAGCCAGGCCAACGCCGCTAGCGTGGGCCAGATCATGGTCCAGGCCCGCGAAGGCATGTCGGTTATCGCTCAGGATGAAATGACTAACTTGCTGCGGCAGCGCCATCATATCCAGGGAACCCAGGACGACGACTTCAGCATCCGCGACATGACCGAGGTCTTCAAGGCCCAGGAAAGCTCGGCTAACGTGATGTCGATTCTGCTGGCGGCGATCGCTTCCGTCTCGCTGGTGGTGGGCGGCATCGGCATCATGAATATTATGCTGGTCTCGGTGACGGAACGCACGAAAGAAATCGGTTTGCGCCAGGCCGTGGGCGCCAAGACCAAAGACATCCTGGCGCAATTTCTAGTCGAAGCCGTTACGCTGTCCGTGGCCGGAGGCGTCGTTGGAATAGTCTTGGGACTGACCGTCAGCGCCCTCATTTCGTACTTTGCCGACTGGTCTACCGTGGTCAGTCTGGGATCGATCTTGCTGGCGTTCGTGTTTTCCGCCCTGGTCGGCGTGTCGTTCGGATATTACCCGGCGCGCAAAGCCGCTTTCATGGATCCAATTCAGGCACTCCACTATGAGTGACGGCCGGCAACGGTTGCTAGCCACTCAGCGCGAAGTCCGGTAAGTGTCCTTCAGTAGATCGTCCATATCGAACAAGCGGCCATTGGCAATGACGCGCTTCACGTGATGCGCGTTGGCGACGTCCTCCAGCGGATTGCCTTCGACAATCACCATGTCGGCGAGCTTCCCCGGTTCGATGCTCCCGGCGTCGAGGCCGAGCGCCTTGGATGAATTCACGGTTGCGGTCCGCAGCGCCTGGTAGGGAGTCATGCCCGCCATGACGTAACCTTCCAGTTCGCCGTGAAGATTAAAGCCGTTGGGTGTATCGGTACCGGCGACGATCAGACCGCCGGCGTTCATCACATCCATCACCATCTTGCCGGCTCCCGATACGGTACCGATAGCCGCGCGAGCCGGCGGATCCTGAACCAAATCTTGCATCCACTGCGGATACAGCTTGAAGCGCGGGTCCCGGCGCATGCAAGGCTCCCTTGCGAACAGCTTTTCCATGCCTGGATTGGAGATCATCGGGCAAAGAATCCGGCCCGACTTGCCGAATATCTGGATCACATCTTCATAGCTGCGCTGCAGCGTCGCGATCTTGGGGGAGTAGCCGCGGCGGCTGGTGGCGCCGACATGCTCGGTGCTATCCACGCCGAGGAAAGCGGCCGGATAGATTTCGTGAGTGGCCACCGGGATCCCGATCCCATGGGCGAATTCCACCATCCGCTTTTGTTGCAGGTCCGGCAGGCGGACGTAACTCTTCAGCAGATCGAGTTGCAGATCTTTCGCGCGCTGCAGTTCCATCTCCAGATGTGCCGGACTCGAAATCGCGATGCCCATCTTGTAATAGGTCCGCAGCCACTCAAACAGCCAGCCGGACGCATAGACCCGCGGACCCGGCCGCACGCCCGCCTCATTCGCTTCACGGTCCTCGGCGGCTTCATAAGGAGTGTTACCCGGGCTGCGCACCGTCGTGATTCCGAACGCGAGCCAGGCGCGGCCCTGCGCTTCGCCAAAATCCTTTTGCAGGTGCGAATGGTATTCGATCAAGCCCGGCATCACATACAGATTCGACGCGGTCGCGTCGACCACCGCCGCGCCACTAACGCTGAAGCCGGCCGCATGGGGCGCCACGGTCTTAATGCGATTGCCTTCGATCACGATATCCACGTCGTTGCGGGCGCTTTGGCTGTTGCCGTCGACCAGATGCGCGGCGTGAACGACGATGTGGCCCTTCGGTATATCCGGCGTGTACTTCAGGTCGAGCGGGATAGTCTTCACTTCGCCGGTCTCGATGTCGACCGACTTCAGCTGATTGCCCAAGCCCTGGTAAAGTATGCGTTTCGAATCACCGAACCAGCTTGGCGCGTGAGCGCTCTCGATGGTCACATGGCGCGGCGGTCCCAGCGGTTCTCCCGATGGCGTCACAGGCCATACCGCAAGCACTCCTTCATAAATCGCCGCCATCTTGGTGCCATCCGGCGACCACACCGGCCCGCATTCGCCGCGGGAGTCGATGGAAAGAGTTGGTACCGGCGCGTACCATTTCTCGTGCTTTTCAGCTCCGCCCTGTGCGGACATGGTCAGAACCTGATTGGTCCCCTCGCGGAAGCGTTTCGAATAGGGCGCCGCCATCGCTAGCGCCAGAGTCTTCCCGTCCGCCGACCAGGTTGGCGTTCCGGGGGCGAAGAGGGAATCGTGAACTTTGGCGACCTGCCCGCTCGCGACATCGATCACCGAAACATTCGACTCGCGCCACATCGCATTCACGTCGAAAAAGGCAATCTTCCTGCCGTCCGGCGACCACGTTGCGCCCTGCGGCTGCGTAGTCATGTGCGTAAGCTGGCGGTCGCGGCCGGTCTTCATGTTGCGGATCCACAACTGCAGAAGGCCGCCGCCCTTGTCGGAGGAATAGACCAATTGACTGCCATCCGGTGACCACGCCGGATCGGTGTCTAGATACTTATCTTTGGTAATATTCTCCGGCTTGCCGCCCAGCGGCATTACGTAGATATCGCCTACAGCCGCGAACGCAACGTTCGTGCCATCCGGCGAGATGACGGGCCGCACAATGCCCACGGCCTGGCGCGGCGCGGCGGAATCGAAGTCGCGCTTATGGGTGTAGAGCGTCGGAGTGACAACCAGGGTTGCCTTGAAATCAATGGTCTGCACATCGCCGCCGTTCACCGAGCGCTTGCGGATCTTGCCGTCGGAAACGTAATAGAAATCAGTCGTCGATGCCCAGGAGGCACGGAACGCGAATGCATTTTCACTTCCGGTTAGAGGCTTGCCATTCACTTCAAGACCGCTTCCGGCTGCATCAGAGTGATACACGATCTGGCCGCCGGGCCCCCAGGAGGGCGCATCCACATGGCCGGCCGCGGTCAGCACCTTGCGCTCCTGGGCATCGGCGACCGTCACCGCCCACAGGCCTCGCCCGCCATCCCGCGTCGACGCGAAGGCGATCTCCTTGTCGTCGGGCGACCAGCTAGGCATGTAGTCTTCCGCCGGATTGGTAGTCAGTTGTTTGAACGCTCCCGTCTTCAGATCCAGCACCCATATGTTGTAATCACTGCCCAACGGATTGCCGCGATCCGAGGAAAAAGCGATTCTAGTTCCGTCATGCGAATAGACCGGCTCGCGATCGTCGAACGGACCCCATGTCAGCTGATGCTGCTGACTTCCATCTGGCGCCATCGCCCAGATATCATAACCGCCGTCGCGATAGGCAAAATAGGTGATCCATTTTCCGTCGGGCGACCACACCGGCTGACGCGCATCGTTAAACAGATCCGTGATGCGCTTGGCTGTGCCGCCCGTCGCCGGGAGAGTCCAGATGCTGCCCTGCATATCGACGGCGAGAGTCCGGCCAAGCGGTGAAGCCGCCACGGACATCGAAGTCCCTTCACTCACCGTCACGTTGACGGGTCGCTTGACGTTCTGGGCGGCCAGCGTAACCGCCGCCAGAGCAATCACGGCATTGAAATTCAAGGTCCGTCTTCGCAAGGCCGCACCGCGGGATGCAGAGCTCACCGGCCCGCTCCCTGAAGCGCGGGAGTCGCGGCTTTCGTCAGGCTCGCGTCCAGCGCGCCGATGAAATTGTCTACATCCGTCCTTCCGATATTCAGAGGAGGTGAAATCCGAATGACATTTCCGTCGAGGCCGCCGCGCCCGATCAGCACCCGGCTCTCGCGGGCGGCTTCCATCACGCGCAGTGTCGCGGCCGTCGCGGGCGTCTTGCTGTTCCGGTCTTCCACCAGTTCGATGGCTTGCATCAGTCCCATACCGCGCACATCGCCGATCAGCGGATGCTTCTCCTGGAGTTCCAGCAGCTTATCTTTTAAATAACCGCCTGTCTCTTCGGCGTTCACGCCCAGCCGCTCGTTTTCGATCAAATCGATCACGGCCTTGGCCGCTGCGGTCGGCACAGGGCCGCCGCCGAAAGTCGAAATCGTCAGCTTCTTCACGCTGTCGGCAACCTCTCGCCGCGCCGCCGTCAGACCGATCGGGAAGCCGTTCGCCAAGCCCTTCGCGCTGGTGATAATGTCCGGCGTCACGCCCCAATGTTCGATGCCCCACCACCGGTCACCGGTCCGTCCCCAGCCGGTCTGCACTTCATCGCTGATAAACACCCCGCCGTGCTCGCGCACCAGTTTTGCGACGATTCCGAAATATTCCTTGGGCGGCGTAATAAATCCGCCCACTCCCTGGATCGGTTCCGCGATCATTCCTGCGATCCGTCCCGAGGTTGTGGTGCGGATCAGTTCTTTGACGTCCTGCGCGCAACGCACCTCACAACTGGGGTAAGTGAGTCCGAACGGGCAGCGGTAGCAGTAGGCGTTATGCGCAAACGTGATGCCCACCTGAGTGGCAGGACCCACCCGCCAGTTCGCTTGGCCCGTGACGCCCATCGTCAGCGACGAACGGCCATGGTAGGAATGCCGCAAAGCAATAATCTCGGAAGACCGGGTGAAGCAGCGCGCCGCCAGAATCGCCGTTTCGTTAGCTTCCGTACCGCTGGTGGTGAAAAACGACTTCCAGCCTTCCCCCGGAGCGATTTGGGCGATCTTTTTCGCCAGTGCCGCTTGCGGTTCAGTCGCAAACACAGTGGAGACGTGCTGCAACTTGTCCACCTGCGCATGCACGGCCGCGTTCACCCGATCATTGCAGTGGCCCACGCTGACGGTCAGGATGCCGCCGAAAAAATCCAGGTACTGGTTGCCCTCGGAGTCCCACACGAATTGATCCTTGGCGCGCGTGAGCACCAGGGGCTCGCCATAGTAATGGAACACCGCTGGAAAGAGGTGCTCCTGATTCGCCAGAATGATTTCGTCTTTGGTCACACTGACTCGAAGTCAGTCTAACATGGCGCACCCGAATCCATTTTCGTGGGCACACCACTGGCGCCTGGCGCCTGCTCGTCTCTAGAATGACCTACGCGCTGTTTCGATGCGTGCCGTTTTTGGCGTCGCGAATGATATGCTCAGCCGCGCGAAACGCCAGCGCCTGGATCGTCAACGTGGGGTGGTTGCGGCCACCGGTGACAAGATTGCTTCCGTCCACGATAAATAGGTTCGGCACATCGTGCGCTTTGTGGAACTTGTCGACCACGGATGTCTTGGGATCGTTCCCCATGCGGCAGGACCCGCGGTTGTGCGCGCCGCCGTGGCTTTCGCTAACTTTAGGCGCCCAGACTTTCTTCGCTCCCGCGGCTTCCAGAACTTCGATGGATTTCTGGCGGAAGAACTCCATGTTCTTCACGTCATCGGGATGCGCCGAAGAGGTGATGCGCATGGCCGGCAGGCCCCACTCGTCCTTCACGTCAGGGTCGAGGTCGACGCGGTTCGTCTCCAGCGGCAATTGGGTGACGAAGCACGTGATCGTCATGCGGTGATTGGCCTCTTCGCGCAGCGCCTTCTTGTATGCAGCGCCCCAGCGCGGCGATCCCGGCGACAACCCGTTGAGCCCCAGTTCGAGCGGAGTCAGATATCCGCGAGCGGTCATGCGTCCGCCGCCATAGAATCCTCGTTTCGGATCCGATGGCACGTAGTCCACAATGCCGGCCCCGGAAATCACGCCCTTATATTCGTTCAACGGATGTTCAAATAACGCACTGGCGCTGGCGCCGTTGCCGAACATGACATACTTTCCAACCACGCCGTTGGAGTTCGCCAAACCATCCGGGAAGCGCGCCGATTTCGACAGCAGCAGCAGGCGAGCTGACTCGGTGCCGTTGGCGGAGAGAATCACATTCTTGGCTTTTTGGCGCACTTCGCGCTTCTGGGCGTCGAAATACACTACGCCGGTCGCGCGACCGCTGCTATCCACCGAGATCTCCCGGACGTAGCTCTTCACGCGAATTTCGCACCTGCCGGTCTTCACGGCAACGGGCAGCACCGTGACCGCCGAACTCGAGCGCGCCTTCACTTGGCAGCCATACCCGGAACAGATTCCGCAGTTGACACACGCCTGGCGTCCCATGTAAGGCTGCGAAATAATTGCCAGCGGCCCCGGCACGACGGTCAATCCCAACTTCGACGCTGCGGTTTTCATCAGTGCCCCCGAGCTCTTCAAGGGCATGGGCGGAACCGGATAATCTTTCGACATCGGAGCGACAAAAGGCGAATTTACGCGCAGGCCGGAAATACCCATTTCCCATTCGGCTTTGGTGTAGTAAGGCTCTAGTTCCTCGTAGGTGATGGGCCAGTCCGCCATACCGGTTCCGGAAGGAATGGTCTGGTCATACGACGCTTCGCGAAACTCATAGGGGAGGTGCCGCCAGCTGCTGCTGCCGTAGGTCACCGTGCCACCACCCACTACACAGCCATAGCTGTGGTTCCCCGCAACCGCCTTTTCTTTATCGTTCTTGCGAAATGTGTTGCGCTGCGTCTGCGGATTGCTCATCAAACGATCGTCATCGCTGAGATTCCGCTGCAGCCACTCGTCTTTGTTGTATTCCTGTTCGCGGCCAAACTTTCCCCACCCGCCCTGCTCCAGGACGACCACGGAGAAGCCGGCGGTCGACAACTCCTTCGCCATAATGCCGCCGGCGGCGCCGGAGCCGATGATCACGAAGTCAACCTCTGCTGATGGCCGATACTGTTTCATATTTTTCCTCCCCGATTCGCCGACATTTTCAAATATTCCGCGTCATAGTAGCCAAACGGCGCCTTGTGGTTGAGGGAGCCGTCATAGCCGATCAACTGCCAGCCTACTTTGTCGTGGTTGCCGCCATTCTCGGGCCGCGCAAAGAATCCAATTACCGTATGCATCCGGACCAGGTTGAAGAACGGCGTCTTCTCGATCTCGGTGAGCACTTTTATCTGCTGATCCGAAGTGAGCGCCGAGAATTTCCCGGCGTTCGGAAACAGTTCCTTCGTCTTCGCCTGAAGATCCAGCAGCCCTTGCGTGTAAACCGGCTGCCTCTTCTTTTCGAAAGTCGTCAGCGCCCGGTCAATGAAGTACAGGCAGCGGGCCTCGCGTGCGCCGGGAGTATCATCGGTGGGGATGATCTGGTCCGCCATGGCCTCGATCTCCGCGGCTTGCTCCGCCGTGAAGAAGGCCAGCTTGGGAGGCGCACCGCCTTCCGACTTGCTCGCGTATTGTTGCGCGGCAAGAATGTCGTGGTAGTGGGCCGCAATCCAGGCGGCGTTCAGGGTTCCTGCCGACTGGATCAGGAATGCCCGTCGTGATTTTGCTTTAGCGCTCATGTAATCTCCCTTCCTGTCTTCAAACCCAGCTTCCGCCCGGCTGACGCCGGCGCTGAAGCGCTAACGTTTCGCGTACTTCGTCACTCCGCGCAGAGTGTTCTCCGCGGCGTATAAATTGCCCGAGGGGTCGGCGACAATGCCTTCGCCTGCCGCTCCGTCCGGGCTCTCCGTCTGATGACCGGGTACAAATGCCGCCACCTTGCCGTCCTTGGCGCTGCCGATGCGAATGCCTTTCTTCCATCCCGGATGATTCGCGGCTGTCGAGTCGGCGTCGATGACATACAGCTTATCGTTTTTATCAATGTATAGACCACTGGGACGCCCGAATTGGCTCCATTGGGCGAGGAACTTGCCGTCCAGATCGAAAATCTGCAGGCGGGCATTTCCGCGATCACAGACAAACAGACGGCCCCTGGAATCGATCGCCAGCGCGTGCGCGTTTCTAAACTCGCCCGGACCGTTGCCCAGCTTTCCCCACTCTTTGATGAACTTCCCATCTTTGGAAAATTTCACGATGCGGGTGATGTAGCCGGGCGGCGCGTTCGGATTCTGACCCGAATGCCCATCGGCCACGAAAATATCTCCGTTGGGCGCCGTGACCACATCGGACGGTTCGTTGAAATGATCAGGGCCGCCTCCCGCGACACCGGCTGTGCCCAGGCGCATCAGAACCTTGCCGTCCGGAGACAGCTTGATCACCTGGTCGCCCTTGGTTCCGTCTTTACTCGCGGCGGCGTCCGCCACCCAGACATTGCCGTCGCGATCGACGTGCAAACCGTGGGGGAATACGAACAGTCCCGCGCCAATGCTCTTGATGGGCTTGCCGGTGGCCAGATCCAACAGATGAATCGGCGGGAGATCCGAGGTCTCGCAGGAATTGACGCCGCAGCGATCAATCGCCCAGATTTCGTTCTGAGGGCCGATTTCGATGCCGGCCGTCGAGCCCCAAGTTCTGTGATCCGGGAGAACGGCCCAATTCCGAACGGCAGCTTGATAAGGATCAGGAAGGCCGGCGGCGGGGTCGGTCGCGTCCTCGGCATGAACCACAATTGCCAACCCAAGATAAAGGATAGCCGTCGTGGTGCGCCACAATCCTAGCTTTGAGAAGTGCATTAGCAGGCCACCCGTTAGATTACTCTAACTGAGACCTCAGCGCCAGGGGCTATAAGCGAACGGGAGTATACTATTCGGGAATTGAAAGCCGACGGCGCAGATCCTGCGCTACGGCTTTCGATCAGGAGAGAATCATGCTGTTCTTGACGCTGTTCGTCATGCTGCTGGCGCCTGCCGCCACGCTCTGCGCGCAATCCGCGGCTGCGAAGAACCTCGAAATGTATTGGATCGACGTCGAAGGCGGCGCTGCCACTTTGATCGTCGCGCCATCGGGCCAATCGCTGCTTATTGATACCGGATGGGCGGTGGGCGATCGCGACGCCAAGCGAATCTACGCCGCGGCCCAGCAGGCCGGGCTCAACCAGATCGATCACCTGGTGCTCAGCCACTACCATGCAGATCATGCAGGCGGGCTGGCGGCGCTTTCCAAAATGATCCGCATTGGCCGCTTCTACGGCCGCGGCGACGACATCGAGAAGGAAAATCAGCAGTGGCTCGACAGCTTCGTGAATGCCTCGCAGGGACGGCGAACGATAGTGAACCCCGGCGACACAATTCCCATTGCGGGACTGGAAGCGCTGGTAGTTGCCTCGGACGGAAAGCTTCTGGACCGCCCGGTGAAGGGCGGCGGGCCCAATCCGTTGTGCGCCACCGCGGAAGAGAAGGCCGCGGCGGGTCCGGAAAACCAGCGCATGGTGGGCATGCTGCTTACGTTCGGGAAATTCAAATTTCTGGCCCTCCTCGACCTCGACTGGGAAAAGGAGATGGAACTGGTGTGCCCGATGAACAAGCTGGGCCAGGTCACCGTCTATCAAACCAGCCGCCACGGCTCATTTGACGATGCCGGCTCACCCGCGATGCTGGGCGCGATTCGTCCGCAGGTGGTGGTGATGAACAACGGCCCGCGCAAGGGAATGGGACAAAAGGATGCGACCAAGTCCAACAACCCTCCCGGCAAGACAGTGGCTCCGTACGAGCGAAACACCTATCTGCGGCTCGCATCCACGCCGCGCGTTGAGGGGGTCTGGCAGAGTCATCTGTCGCTCCTGGATCCCGATCCTCATCACAACACGGCGGAGAACATGATCGCCAATCTGGAAGAGACTGCGGATTGCAAAGGCAACTGGATCAAGGCCAGCGTTGCGTCCGACGGCAAATTCACTGTCACTAACGGCCGCAACGGATTCAGCAAGTCTTATGTGGCGCGCTAGCACCCCCGGCGTTGGGGAGCAAAGCTGGAGAGTTCCGTAAATCCAAGCAGTGCAGGAACCTATGTAGTGTCGATCCTGACCGCGTCAGTTCCTGCGCAACCACGCCCCAGTTCGGCCTAAGGTACTGCTAGTACTTTCAACAGAGGAACTATCGAAAGATAGAGGCATGTCATGGCAAACAGGACTTGAAGTCCTGGACTTCTGCTTCTATAGTTGGTATCAGTAGGAACCGACTAGGGCGAAGACCTTAGGTCTATTGTGTTTCTTACAAACTCTGGAGGAGGAATCAATCAATGAGGAAACGTGGAATAGGGGCAGTCTGTCTGATGCCCGGACTGGTAGCGCTGTGGTGTATGATCCCCGCAGTTGCAAATGCGCAGGTTACGGTTACTTCTGTACAAGTGACCGTATCGAGCGGAACTTCAACAGCAGTGTGGTGTGACACTTCACTCGCGTGTCCCGCTAAAATATGGAATTTAGGCGCTTCAGGAATAACCGTTGGCGCCGGTGAAACTCTCGTTTTGACGCAGACCGGCGAAATTCCTGGCGTCGGTGGCAATTTCGATACCAGTGATCGTGCGAAGGCAACAAGTCCAACTTTGGCGGAGTGTACTGCGGCGGATCCCTGCACCGTAACGGTTGAAATCAATGGCCAAGTGGTCTATACCGCTTCGGCAGGGAATCCCTTAAATTTCTTCAACGGGGATACTTCCGGTAACCAGACTGTCAACGAAGCGCACGCTTGGGTGCTGGCTGGCACCAAACCGAACTATACGCTATCTCTGGGATACGCCGACAACGTACATCCGGACGCGTCAAATTGTCCGGCTACGGGTTGCTTTCCGAACCCATTCGCTAATGCCACGTACTTCCTGGGCACGGGACTCACGGGCACGTTTAACAATTGCACCACCAATTGCTACGATGCTGGCGCGCTGCTGATCACCGGCGTACTCGCTCCGCCGACGGCGACGGGCAGAATGACGGGTGGCGGCAGTGTGTTCCTTCCGGACGGGACTCGCGTGACTCACGGATTCGAAATACATTGCGACATCACGGACGTGCCCAATACCCTGGAGGTCAACTGGCCGGATGCGAACAACTTCCACATGGACACGTTAACTTCAGCGAAATGCACCGATGACCCCAATATTAACCAGAAACCGCCTAAGAGCTCACCGTTCGATACTTTTGTGGGCACTGGCACTGGAAAGCTGAACGGCGTGGCCGGCGCAACCATCCAATTCACCTTCGTGGACGCGGGCGAGCCGGGTACGAGCGATACGGCCGCTTATCTCATCAAAGACAAGGACGGGAACACGGTTCTTACAGTGCAGCCCACTCTCTTGACTAAGGGAAATCATCAGGCTCACCAGTAACGCTGGTTCTGTCTTAAGGTAGTGTGATCTGCGAAAGGGGCGCCAACCAGGGGCCCCTTTTTTGCATTTTGCCCTCTCGCCGACGCCTGCGACCTCATGCGAGACCTTCAGAGGCGAGTCGCGAACATGGTTGCCAATCTGGAAGAGACTGCGGATTGGAAAGGCAACTGGATCAAGGCCAGCGTTGCCTCCGATGGTAAATTCACTGTCACTAACGCCCGCTAGATTCCGTGGGTTGCTGCGCGTTGAATGTAGTGCGCCCGGAGGGACTCGAACCCCCGGCCTACTGATTCGAAGTCAGTAACAATATCCTCGTTCGGAATCACCGCCGATAACTTACCCATTTTCACTAGCAATAACTTACAACCTCCAGTATAATCCCGTCTAACCGGCCATTTCTGGACAAAAAGTACCGCCCGGAGTACCGCCCGGCCACCAAGTCAGTTGGAGGGAATATGAAAGTTGTCGCAATGCGAGGGTCTGACGCACCGACCTCCGTCAAGGTAGTGGAGGCGAATCAGAAAGCCGTCGATGCCCTCCCCCTCAATAGCGGAACTTGGCGAGTCGATGGCGTGCCAGGGCTATACCT
>Ga0105239_10006322_pt1 | contig 13779 bp, 11 predicted proteins | sample KBSC44metaG_FD_92761 | JGI IMG/M metagenome (GOLD analysis project Ga0105239, IMG submission 92761) | Corn rhizosphere microbial communities from Kellogg Biological Station, Michigan, USA - KBS C4-4 metaG | ecosystem: Host-associated > Plants > Roots > Rhizosphere > Soil | place: Michigan, USA... | reverse complement strand
GAGAAGGCGCTCCGCGGCCGGGTGGCCCCCGCACAATCTCGGATCAGCAGGTCATGCGGGTGGTCGCCAAGACGACTCAAGAGAAGCCAAGCAACTCCACGCATTGGAGTACGCGAACGATGGCCGCCGCCGCGGGACTTAGTGAAGCGAGCGTTCGTCGCATCTGGCACGCCCATGGGCTTAAGCCGCACCTGGTGCGCACATTCAAGCTGAGCAACGATCCCCTTTTCGCCGAAAAACTGGAAACGATTGTCGGGCGTTATCTAAACCCACCGGAACACGCAATCGTACTCTGCGCCGATGAGAAGAGCCAGATTCAAGCTCTCGATCGGACGCAACCAGGTCTGCCGCTGAAGAAGGGCCGCTGCGGAACCATGACGCACGATTACAAGTCGGAATGGATCTGCCACCTTATTCGCTGCGCTCAACACATTCGACGGCACAGTAATCTCCATGTGCGATGACCGTCATCGACATCAAGAATGGCTGCGCTTCCTTCGAGTGATCGACGACCTCACACCCGCCGACAAGGTCCTCCACTTGATTGTCGATAGTTACGCGACGCACAAACATCCGAAGGTGCAGCGGTGGTTGGCGCGCCATCCGCGGTTTCACCTTCACTTCACAGCGACCAGCAGTTCGTGGCTGAACATGGTCGAAAGCTTCTTCCGCGATCTCACTGAAAACGGCCTGCGAAGAAGCAGCTTCCGCGATGTCGAGGAGTTGATCATGGCCATTGGCGCTTATATTGACAAGCACAACGATCAACCCAAGCCATTCATTTGGACCGCGAAAGCAGCCGACATCCTCGAAAAGGTCAAGCGCGCTCGCAAGTCCCTGGATAATCGGCATTCTGCATGAGCCACTACACTAGTTCTTAACCTTGTCGGTAATTCTCGTCCGCAGCCACTCCAGCATGCCCGGGATGTACTCTGGCGTGTATCCAATACTCCCGACGAGCGGAGCGTCGAGCCAGAGGCTGTGCCCCACTCCGGCAATCACTCTGAGTGTGTAGTCTGAATTTCCTACATCGCGAAGGGCCTGCTCGAAAGCAGGTCGGTGTACGGATGGAAGTGTTTCCTGGTCTTCCGATCCCCAAAAAGCCAACACCGGCATCTTAATGGTTCGCAAGACTGGCGCTGGCTCATATGGCCACGTGAGTCGGGCGCGGTCCCACATCCAATCGGTAGTCCAGGCCTGTTCCGCCGGACGATTCCCCGGCAACCAAGTGGCGCCCTCGTACTGCTGGTAGGCGCGCTCGGCGGCCTTAAAATCTTTCTCCATAATGGCTTGCTGCCAACGCCCCATATAGTCCTTATAGCGCGTGATTTCTTCATTAGGAACGCCTTGGCGGCGCAACTTTTCGACGTTTGAGATCACCACTGCCTCACGGAGCGAAATCGCCTCCACTGCAACGAGGATCAGGAATGAGGCCTGACCGGTCGAAGCCGCGATGGGACCCGCGTAAGTACCCTGACTGAAAGCCCACACGCCGACACCAGAGGGGTCAACCTCAATGCGATCCTGCAAATACCGAATACCTGCCACCACGTCTTTCGCTTGCTGTTCAAACGACTGGTAGCGCCAATCTCCCGTCGACACGCCGGTACCCCGCTTGTCGCACGCCAACGAAGCAATACCGTGCTGGGCGAAGACGTCTGCCATGACGTAGAAGTCTGCGAAACGATCAACACCGCCGCTTCCAGGCACGAGTACCACTCCCGGATGTCTGCCTGTGCTGACAGGAATAAGGGCTTCGCAACCCAGCGAGCCGTCTTGCACAGGTATCTGAACGTCTTGTCGTTTGTATGAGGTACTTTTTTCCCCGATAAGGCCCTTGTGACCGATTGGCTTCCACACCAAGCTTGCAGTTGGATCTCCCCTAAACGTAACCGTGAGACCAACCGGATCTGGAACAGCGAAGCTCGGTCCTGCAACGAAGGAATTCGACGTTACTAGATAGAGGATCCCGCTTCTACCGGTTCTCTCCTCCAGATAACTGAGAACGGTTCCCGCCAGCAAACCCGCGAAGACCCTCCGGATATAGATGTGCTCCCCGGACGATAGAACGTACGCTCCTGTGTACTGGCTGTTCATGGCGGCATCATCGGACAGCCGCCGCAGTTGGGCTCGGCCCGCTGCCTTGCCCACCGTGTAGGTCGTGACGAAGCCTTCGCCGTTTTGGCGCACGTCTAACCGAAATAGGTTCGGTGCCTCACCTGTGGCCAGAGACCAGGACGATCCATCCCTATTAACCTTAATATTGACCAGCGGGCGAAGCCCAATTGGCTCCGGGTTTAGAAACGCGGTGGCGGTATATTCGTGGTTTGGAGTCTCGGTGACTCGAAGGCGAAGGACAGTGGGACGTGAAGAAATGTCGAGCCTCGCAGCCCACCCTCCTAAGAGGGGCATTGTCCGCTGCGCGGCCAACCCTGGAAGTGACATGTTGACGGCCAAAAGCGTCATAATTACCCAATACCGCGGACCCGGCAATCGCTGCATGCGTTTGATTCTCTAATAATGATGGTTGGCTTTCAAGCCCGCGAACGCCCCAACTCGGTGGCGATGTCTCTATCGGGATGCAACGAAATGGGTCCCGCGACACGTACCAGTTGCCCTCCCATTGGGAGGACGGTGGCGACTGATAATCGTTACTAACTCTGACGCACTACACTAGCTGGGCCAAAACCGTACCGCCAAATCGTATCACTACTTCAGGATCGAAAATGGTGCTTTAGGCCGATGGGATGAACGCTGTTTTAAGGCCCGTCGCGAGCAGCGTCTTGGCGATTTCTCGGAACGGCGGCAATAAATCACCTCCCGACGGAAATTCGAAAACGCAATTGATAAACGTAACCTTCTCGAAGTGAACGGTCGCATTCGCTGCGAAGATAATTCTACACTTCACAAAGGTTGCATTGGTCACCTTAGCCTCTGCATCACCAAAAAATACGGGCACTCCTTCGAGGCTCCCATTTCTGTATTCCAGGCCCTTCGCGTGGTCGTAGTGTAAACCCCAAGGCGGACCGGCGGGCGGAACGTCCGAGTACAACGCGGCGGTAGCAAACTGAGAAAAGCGCAGTGCCGTGCGCCAATATTCCACGCCCTTCTCCTGAGCCTTGTCGAGCCTGTAGGCTACCTCTTGCAGGGACTTCGCATCGGCCCTGAATTCGCTGGGTGGCTGCTGGGCGATCTCCTCTAGAACTGATAGGGATTTTGCCAAGACGGATGGGTCGGCAGCGGCCATGCCCTTGAGTACTTCACGTGGAATGCCCGCCGCCCGCATGCTCCAAACAGCACCCTGAAGATTATTGAAGGATGTCTTTATTTCGCCGACCGTGCCTTGCAGGGACTTGAGATCAGAATTTACGGAACTACACCACCACGCGACGCTGAAAATGATAGCGACGACACCGAATATGGCGCAAGCGGCTTGAATCCAAGATGGAATAAATGTGTCGCTAGTCTTGGCGCGAGGCGGCTTAATCGCCCTCTTAATCTGCTTAATGGCCTCAGCGAGTTCTTCGGGAGTAAGTGACATCGCATCGTCGGTCTGTAGCATCCACATCGCAACCCTCCGTGGTAAACTTCAAGGGCTTGCTGACACCGGCACGTTGGAGCGGTCATGACGCCCGTTGGAGCCAGTCGGTTTTGCTGTCGATTAGGATTAGGACCTGCTATATCGTACGCCCGAATCCCTCCCGGCGTCTAAGCTCGGAATCAGACTATGCGAGCAACTCCGAAAACTTTCCAAACGTGATCGGTGATTCCCGCTTCCATGGCAGGCGTCACGCGGAGTGTGCCGTAAAGCTGGCAGAAGTTGTAGTGCGCGAAATGCAAGATAGCGCGCGGTGATTTTCGATCTATTTGCTGAAGCCATTCGTCAACCGCGTGAGTCTGCGAATCTGCATCCTCACCCCGTGACAGCACCCCCCACGCTTCCGGAAACCAATCAAGTTGTCTTAATACGATCTCCCTAATTCCCAGTCGGCATTTTGTGGACTTGATCTACCACCACAGTTTCAATGGACACCTTACGCGCCTCCAGCTTCAGGCCGAGTTTCTCGACAGCATCGAAGAGGGTGCCTCCTGGAACATCGGCATTTTTCCAGGTCTCGATGGCAACGTGATACGTTCCGGTCAGACCGGTCTCGTCGGCCACAGTCGCCTCGGCGAACCGCTCCAACTGGAAAGCCAATTGTTCGGTGGTGATCGACGGGAAGTTTGCGCGGCTGAGTCCCACTCGGGCGGTGCCGCTTTCTTGATCTTCCTGCACTCGCTTCCGTTGGTCCGCCGCACGCTTCTGCGGTCCGGGCGGCGCTTCAGCGGGTTTCAGCTTAGGCCCGTTTTTGCCCACCACCAGCGCAAAACCCTGACCGGTCCGCTTATCGCGATGCACTTTCAGACCAAAGCGTTCTTCCAGCAACGATCGCAGCATCGCATTTAACGCTTCCTTCGGAGTGCCCTGAGTCACCTTGGCTTCGATATCAAAGCCCTGATCGGAAAGCCACGCAGGGCCGGACACCTGGGTGGCACGCACGTTGTACGCAGCGGCAATCAGGTCGAGTAATGCCCAGTTCTCCAGGTGAACGCGACCCGGGCTGTCCATCGGAATCATGCCGGGTGGCCGACCGCTTCGCATCATCTCCCGCAGCCGCATTCCGAGGCCGCCCGATTGCTCATTTGCTGCGGGCTTAACCGACGCTACTTCGAACTCGGGTTTATCGGGAGGAGCCTGCGCCCGCAAGTTTACGCAAATTAAGGCCATCGCTGCATGTACGACATAACGCAATGTCCACCTCCTTGCCGCTTTGCGGGCCGCACGATCGCAACCGTATCGAAAGTTCCCAAAGGCACAAAACTATTTATTTAGTACTAAATTATTTCTTACAAGTCAAGGTATCACCGGAGCGAATATCGCGAGCTTGGTTGGCCATGGAGACGGAAAAGCCCCTCGAGCAATAAACTATTGCCGACGTGAATTCATCGGTTTTCGCCATCCCTCGGAGGGACTTCACCCTTCCTGAAGCCCAAAAATAGCGGTGACAAGTTCGCAAACGGCAGGCGACTTTTGCGCGAGTCATTCTGGCTCACTATGCCTTCGTCCATATGTGTCCGAGATGATGGATAGGATCGCGTGCGAATATGAAGTCGCGAGGCTACGGAGATCATTCACCGGAAATTTGCGGCGCGGTCGGCAAGCTCTTTTGGGACGTGCTGGAAGGACTACCATATGCGAAAAGGGTTTACGAGAATACCGCAAGCCGACGAGCCCGCGACGCGAGTCAAAAACTACATAACGCCGGGTGGGCTACAGCGCCTTAAAGAGGAGCATCGGTTTCTGCTCACCAGGGAACGCCCGGCCGTGACGAAGGTGGTAGCGTGGGCTGCCAGCAACGGCGATCGCAGTGAGAACGCCGACTATCAGTACGGCAAGCGGCGGCTGCGCCAGATCGATGGCCGGATTCGCTTTCTCACGAAGCGTATCGATGCCGCCGAGGTGGTGGACCCGGAGAGGCCGAGAACGGGGCAGGCGGTGACGCGGGCATTCTTCGGAGCGACCGTGCGCTATGCCAATGCAGCAGGAACGGAGCGAGTGGTGAGCATCGTGGGCACCGACGAAGTCGATCTCAACCGCAACCACATCAGTTGGGTGTCGCCTCTCGGTCGCGCGTTGATGAAATCGGCAGCGGGCGACCACGTAGCTCTCCAGGCACCGGGAGGCACAGAATACCTGACCGTCCGGGAAGTGTGTTACGAGCCCATTCCTGTTGAACCGTTCCGTGAACCACCTGGATCCGAGGCCTCGACCCAACGACCCCTCGCCGACGCCAATCCACCTGACGAAGTTTAGCCAGGCGGCTTTCAAGCCTAACTGACTTTTATCAGGAGCGTAGATTAGCGCTTGGCAGCTCGGCCAACCATTCCAGCGATTGCGCGCGCGGCTCGGCGCGATGGCCGCTCAGTCCGAGGTAGGCGGTGAGGGAAGGACCGATCAGTCAGGGCTACACTCGGCCCTGATGATAGGCGCCGTCACGGATTGCGGTCGTCCGCGAAACGTCATTCGCAGAAGTGCTGTGCGACGACCGCTGCTGCGCAATCGGCGCATCACCTTAGGAATGGCGTTTTCGTATTCCGTCCAGAGGCGCACTTCCACGCTTTGGCGCTTCTCGTCAACCTGGAATCACAAGCTGTCGACTGAACGGTTGGTGATGGCATCGGCGCCTTCTGAGGTAGACCAATTTAGGTGAGTGTCCGCCAGTTATACTGTCGCCGATGGCGACTTTTCTGCAACGATACCTAAACGGCGACTACATCGCGGTGTGGGACGACCTTGTTGCGCTCGGCGAAAAGGTCCGCCATCAGCGTTACAAGGCTGACGCATTGGCCGTCGCTGCAAAGACCATGCGCCGCGCTCGGCACAACGTGGAACTTCTCATTCAACGGCTGGATGAGATGGGATACCGCTTTGTCACCATCCAAGTCAGGTACGATTGCGAACGCCTGGCGGAGAGTCGGTTCTTGCGAGCTCAACAAAGGATCGCACTCAAGCTCCACCCCGGTGACATGACGCTTCAGTTCACGCAGGAAGAACACCGTTCGGGGGTGAGGGCCACGGCTATCAAGTTAGCCGCGAAGGCATCGTCCGGGAAACGGCCTCTGAAGAACCCCGAGGTACTTCATCGGCCCACTAACCGAACCAGCCAGCAACTAGCCAAGATGGAAGCGCTCTTCGGGCACGTTGAATCTCACCAAAGCCTTGACGAGAACCGGCGGTTCGCCGATGGCGACGACGAATCGGGGGTATACTTACTCCTCATCTGGACAAGTACATGGAAATGGCGAGTAAGGCAAAGCCCATCCCCCCTTTGGTAACCAAAGAGAATTCCCCGACAGGTTTCCGGCCAAGAATTCAGTCGCTGGACATTCTGCGCGGGTTTGTGATGATCGTAATGGCGCTCGATCACACTCGAGATTATTTCCATGCTGGCGCGCAGCACTTTGATCCCACGGATCTATCCCAAACGACGACAATCCTGTTCCTCACGCGCTGGATCACGCACTTGTGCGCACCCACATTCATGTTCCTCGCCGGGACAGCCGCCTACTTGCAAGGCCGCCGCGGAAGGACGAATGTGGACGTGGCGCATTTCTTGATTAAGAGGGGGATTTGGCTGGTCCTACTGCAAGTGACTTGGGTGCTATGCCTGGGGTGGAAGATGAACTTCTCCTACGACGTAATCCCTCTTGAGGTGATCTGGGCTCTCGGCGCCTCGATGATTGTCCTTTCCGGTTTGATTTTCCTACCCTGGCGCCTAATGTTCTTGTCCAGTTTGGCGGTGGTCGCCCTGCATAACGCCTTGGATGGAATCGGGCCGGCTCGGTTCGGCTCGCTAGGCTGGCTTTGGAAGGTGTTGCACGTCCCGGACGCAATTCAGCTTTCGAATCATGTGGTGATCCAATCGTATTATCCTTTGATTCCATGGGCCGCTGTCATGGCATTAGGCTATTGTTTCGGTAGGGTCATTGACATGGCGCCGGACCGCCGCAGGAGGACGTTGGTGCGTCTCGGACTGGCGATGATCACTGGGTTTGTTTTTCTGCGATTGGTGAATTGGTACGGCGACATGCAGCCATGGTCGACTCAGACGAGCCCGTCGTTGACGATCCTTTCATTCTTAAATTGCACAAAATACCCGCCGTCGCTTCTGTTTTTGCTGATGACACTGGGGCCGGCGATTCTCATCCTCGGTTGCCTGGATAGGATCCAACTATCGACTTCGAACCCGCTGATCGTCTTCGGCCGCGTTCCCCTGTTTTACTATCTGCTCCACTTGCCCTTGATTCATGGTCTGGCAATCTTGCTGGGCTGGGCACGCTTTGGTCGCTTGGACTTCCTCTTGGATACCCCACCGTCACTGGGAGAATCCTCGGGTGGATTCCCCCCAGATTATGGCTACAATCTAGCCATTGTCTACGTGCTCTGGCTCGCGATCATCATCGCGCTCTACCCGGCGTGTCATTGGTTTGCCGTTCTCAAACAGCGGAATCGGTCGGCGACGTTGAGTTATCTCTGAAGAAAGAGTCCTCTCTGAGCCCGCTCGCCTGGGCGTGTCGATAACCGGAAGCTGACCGAAAACGGCGTGCTGGTGTATCAATTTCAAGCCTCGCCGACTTTTCTCAGGAGCTTAAATTAGCGCTGATGAAGTGGAAACGGCCGCCTAAGTGGGCAGGGGCGCTGTAGCCGCCAGCGCGGCGGAGTACTTCGGCGAGGCTCCAAGCCTGCGCCATGCAGCCACCCGGACGATGCGGCGCATCGCCATCAAATAATTCGGGAATCTGCCCGCATCTTTCGTCAACGCTTGCCCGCGAGATTCGGAGGAATGCCGTTTACTTCAAGGTATGCGGTGAGGAAAGGACCAGTCAGCCAGGGCCACACGGTGCCCTGATGATAAGCCGCCACGACTTGCGGGTTCGCCCTCGAAACGCCATTCCAGAAGACCGATGCGAAGACCGCTGCTGCGCGAGCGGCCGGCTCATCAACTTCCGAATAGCGCGGTCCGTCCAGGCGCACTTTCACGGTTTGGCGACTTTCTCGTTCATGTGGATTGCGTCCGGGTTCGACGATCCAAGGTTTGAGGGGAAGCAAAACGCTTGCCGTTCACGATCTTCTGAGAGTTCCAGACACGTGGAGCTTGAGAGCGACGACGCCATTTCCTTTCGTCGTCGCTTCTGCGAACTACAACGGACCGAGGCCCATCTGGATTCTGCCTAGTGGCGTGAGATGCGCTTCTGTCGCACGGCCACGAGAATCCACCTCGAAGTTGTCTGCCGCGAAATCGGGTGGCCTCCTGCCGGACAGAAAAGCCGCGGCCTGTCCAGGTAGGCGCTGTTCTTTGCGCGTCCTACGGTTGCGCAGATATACCTGACATTACTGTAGCCGCTACCGTTATGTTCGTTCTCGACGGCATGGACCACGTCCGGATGCCAGAACACGGTGTCGCCCGGTTGAATCAGAGGAATGGGCGTGAGAGCTTCGAGGAGCAAGGCATGCCATCCGGCGGTTCTTCGGCTCCTACTCTCGTGGTCGTGCTATTCTCTTTTTCGTAATCTAATGTCGACATCGAAGGCAGACTCCGCCGCGGCTGTCGCGGATCGCGATCTGTACTCAGGATTGATTCGTCTGCACGTGCTGCATCACGCGGCGGAGGGACCCGTGTTTGGGCTGGGGATGATCGAGGAACTCGCCCGGCACGGATATCGGATCAGTCCGGGGAGCCTATATCCATTGTTGAAAGGGCTTGAGCGCAAGGGCTACCTGCGGTCCACCGAGCAGCGCAACGGCAAATCACTACGCCGCGTCTATCGGGCAACACCGTTCGGGAAGAAGGCGCTGGCGGCGTCGAAGAATAAGGTGCGGGAATTATTTCATGAGCTTATCGAAGGCGAGTAGATGCCTCGTGTTCGGTCTGCTGGCCGCCCGCCTGGGGGCACAACAAACGCTCTCACTGGCACAGGCCGTCGAGAGCTCGGTGAAGAACTACCCCTCGATTCGTGTGTCGCAGGAACAGACCCAGGCGGCTTCCGCCGCGATCGCGCTGGCGCGGACGGCCTATCTGCCCCGCGTGGACGCGGTGGCGCAGGTGAATCGGGCGACGCGGAATAACGTGTTTGGGTTGTTGCTGCCACAGAATGTGATCCCTTCTATGTCAGGGCCGGTGATTGGCACCAACAATTTGGGGACGGTCTGGGGCAGTGCAAGAGGCGGATTGGTAAGTTGGGAGCCTTTCGACTTTGGCCTTCGTGGCGCGAATGTCGCGGTGGCCAACGCGGCGAAAACGCAAGCGGAAGCAGCAGTCAAACGCACCCAATTCGAAGTGGCGGCGGCCACGGTGGATGCGTATCTAACGATTGTGGCCGCGCAGGAGACGGAGCACGCAGCGCAGGCGGGCGTGGATCGCGCCCAGTCCGCGCTACGTACGATCGCGGCACAGGTGAATGCGCAGTTGCGGCCGGGCGCCGACCAGTCTCGAGCGGAGGCGGAAGTAGCGGCGGCGCGAACGCAATTGATACAGGCGCAGCAGGCGATCGAAGTATCGCGCGCGAATCTGGCGCAGTACACAGGGGCGGACGCGTCCGTTATCGCCGTTGTAGCGGGGAGCCTGACACGATTGCCCGCGGAGCAGGAGCCGGTGGGGCTGAATATAGTGGGAAATCCGCTGGCGTTGGAGCAGAATGCCGCGGTGGAGCAGGCTAAGGCGCAATTGCGCGTGCTGGCTCGCTCGTACTTTCCGAAGTTCTATTTGCAAGCGACAGCCTACTCGCGCGGCACCGGCGCCGAGGTCAACGGTGAGCGCCTGGGCGGAGTGAATGGGCTGGCGCCCAACGTACAGAATTATGCGCTGGGGTTCAGCGTGACTTTCCCAATCATGGATTTGCCGGCGATTCGCGCGCGAGAGGCCGCGCAGAATGCGGTGGTCCGGCAGCAGGTGGCGCGATCAGAGCAGGTCGCGGTGGATTTGCGAGCGCAATGGAATCGGGCGGTGGCCGCCGTGAACGGCGCGAGACGCATCGCGGCGAACACACCCACACAGGTATCGGCGGCGCGTTCGGCAGTACAGCAGGCGACGGCGCGGTACGAATCGGGGCTGGCCAATATCGATGAGTTGGCCGAGGCACAGCGGTTGCTGACACAGTCGGAAATCGACGATGCGCTGGCGAGGCTCAACGTGTGGCGTGGATTGCTGGGGATCGCAGTGGCCGCAGGCGATCTGCAGCCGTTTGTCGCGGAGGCCAGCCGGTGAGGGCGAGGAGTAGAGCGCGATGTGGCTGGTAATCAGCGCGCTGCGCCGTCCGATCACGGTTGTGGTTGCGTTAATCGCAATCGCCCTGTTTGCGTTTCTGGGCGTGAAGCGGATGCCGGTGGATATCTTTCCCAAAGTGGGCGACCCGGCGATTTATGTGGCACAGCCATACGGCGGCATGGACCCGGCGCAGATGGAGGGATACCTCACCTATTACTACGAGTATCACTTCCTGTACATCACGGGGATCGATCGCGTGGAAAGCAAGAGCATCCAGGGCGCGGCCCTGATGAAACTGATCTTCCACGAGGGTACCGACATGGCGTCGGCGATGGCGGAGACGGTGGGCTACGTAAATCGCGCGCGCGCCTTCATGCCGCCAGGCACCGTGCCGCCATTCATTACCAGGTTTGACGCGGGCAGCGTTGCGGTGGGCCAACTGATATTCAGCAGTGCGAGCCACACGCAAGGCGAGTTGCAGGACTTTGCGTTGAATCGGGTACGGCCGCTATTTGCTACCTTGCCTGGCGTCTCGGCTCCCCCGCCCTTCGGCGGCAACCAGCGGACGATCGTCGTGACACTCGATCCGGACAAGTTGCAGCAATATCAGATTTCTCCGCAGGAGGCGATCTCGGCGGTGAGCAAGGCGAGCGTGGTAACGCCTTCCGGCAACATGTGGACGGGCAAAATCAATCGTATCGCTCGGACCAACGCCGCATTGGGCGCGGATTTGAACGAGTTGCTCAGCGCACCGGTGCGCCCCAATGCGGGGACGACCATCTTCCTGCGAGACATCGCGACGATTGACAATGGCACCGATATCATCACGGCGTATGCGCATGTGAACGGCAAGCGGACCGTCTACATTCCGGTCACTAAGCGCGCAGACGCCTCGACGTTGGCGGTAATCAATGCGGTGAGGGCAGCGATCCCGGACTTCAAGAAGGTAGTACCGGACGATGTGGATGTCAGCCTGCAGTTCGACCAGTCGCCGTTCGTGACGAATTCGCTACGCGGCCTGGTGTTGGAGGGCCTTTTGGGGGCGGCCCTTACCGGGTTGATGGTTTTGATCTTCTTACGCGATTGGCGAAGCGCGTTGATCGTTGTGATGAACATTCCGTTCGCCCTATTGAGCGCGGCGATCTTGCTTTGGGGCACGGGGCAAACTATCAACATCATGACGTTGGGTGGACTGGCACTGGCAGTCGGTGTCCTGGTGGACGAGGCGACGGTGGAAATCGAGAACATCCACACGCAGATGCTGCCCGGGGTGTCGCGTGCACGAGCCGTGGTGGAGGCTTGCAGTCGCACCGCGATGGCGCGCCTGCTTTCGATGTTCTGTATTCTGGCGGTGTTCGTGCCTTCATTCTTCATGGTGGGAGTGAGCCGTCAGCTGTTCGTTCCGCTGTCGCTGGCGGTGGCTTTCTCGATGATTTCTTCGTACCTGCTCTCTAGCAGTCTGGTTCCGGTGTTCTCGACTTGGCTGATGAGGGAGACGCATCGTGGCGAGGAGCGGGAAGGCATCTTCGGGAAGATTCATTCCCTGTACGAGGGCTATGTAGGCGGGGCTCTGCGGTTTCGCTGGCCGCTGGTATTGGTTTATCTGGCGGCCTCGTTCGTGCTCCTCTATTCGATAGTGCCGGGGATGGGATCGGAACTATTTCCGGATGCGAATGCGCCGCTGATCCGCCTTCGGTTAAAGGCTCCGGCGGGAACACGAATCGAGGAGACAGAGCGAATCGTTTTGCGCGCGCTCGGGATCATTCAGGAGGCCGCGGGCAAGGACAATGTAGTGATCACCAGCGACTTTATGGGTGTGGTGCCTTCCAGCTATCCGGTCGATCTGATTCATCTGTTCTCGAGTGGTCCGCAGGAAGCGATCATTCAGATCGCAGTGAAGCCGGACACGCCTCGCGGCGAAGCGCTTCGCGAGCGGATTCGAGGGGACCTGCATCGCGAACTACCGAACTGCCGCGTCTCTTTCGAGGCGGGCGACATTGTCTCGCAAGTGATGAGCTTCGGTTCGCCCACGCCGATCGAGGTGGCGGTGCAGGGTCCCAGCCTGGCGGACGATTATGGGTACGCGCAGAAGCTCCGGGCGAAGCTGAGCACCCTGGGCTTTGTGCGCGATTTGCAGTTCGCGCAGGAGTATCAGTACCCCACGCTGGACATCAACATCAATCGCGAACGGGCTGGCCAGTTCGGACTAACCATGGCGGAGATCGCAAAGTCCGTAGTCCCGGCAACGTCATCCTCGCGATTCACGGAACCTAACTACTGGCGTGACCCGAATTCCGGCAATGCTTTTCAGATTCAGGTCCAGATGCCGCAGAACCGCATGCAAAGCGTGGAAGCGCTGGGGAACTTGCCGCTGATGCCGGGCGGGCGGGCCGAACCGCAACTCAACGACATCTCGACGTTGAAAACGGGAACGATGCCGGGCCTGATCGAGCGGTTCAACGGGCAACATATCATCAGCCTGACAGCGAACCTGCACGGGATCACCTTGGGCGAGGCGGGACCAAAACTACAGCAGGCGTTGGATGCGGCAGGGGTTCCGCCGAGGGGAGCGAAGATTGTGATGAAGGGGCAGATTCCACCGTTAGCTCAAACAATCTCGGGTCTGCGAATCGGGCTGTTGCTCGCGGTGGCAGCGATCTTCCTGTTACTCGCAGCGAACTTTCAATCGATGCGATTGGCGCTCGCGATTGTGTTAACGGTACCGGCAGTGCTGTGCGGCGCGCTGCTGATGCTGGTGGTGACGCATACGACGCTAAACATTCAGTCGTTCATGGGCGCGATCATGGCGATCGGAATCGCGGTGGCGAATTCGATCTTGATGGTGACGTTCGCAGAACGCTTCCGGCACGATCACCACAATGCGATGGACGCGGCGCGGGACGGTGCTTCGAGCCGGCTGCGCGCGATTCTCATGACGGCATCAGCGATGATCGTAGGCATGCTCCCGATGGCG
>Ga0105239_10006318_pt1 | contig 13785 bp, 12 predicted proteins | sample KBSC44metaG_FD_92761 | JGI IMG/M metagenome (GOLD analysis project Ga0105239, IMG submission 92761) | Corn rhizosphere microbial communities from Kellogg Biological Station, Michigan, USA - KBS C4-4 metaG | ecosystem: Host-associated > Plants > Roots > Rhizosphere > Soil | place: Michigan, USA... | reverse complement strand
TCTGAATTTATAGCCATGGTTTTCTGCCGCCGGGTTAAAGGTCATGGTTACACGCTGACCAGTGTGTAAGCCTGTACCCGAAACCGATACCGGCGCTTTAATAGTTCTTTGTTTTACATTCATATTTACAACGTTCAGTCGTTCATTAGTTCTTTGTTCATAGCTAAAATAGTTCATCAGTAATTGCGGGAAAAACTTCCGTAAAACTAATGAACCTGCGAACTAATGATTACCTTTTCTCAGTTCTTCAATTAATTTTTCGAGTTCATAGACCTTGCGATCAATCTCGGGCAACCTCCTTAATTTAGAGTGTGCCCTCAGATATTCCTTATAAGGCATATATGGAGTGCCCCCCCAAACCTTACCTTCTTCGATAATGGTACTGTTGATACCTGTTTGTGCCGATAGTTGTGTGCCATTAGCAATATTCAAATGCCCTGAAATACCCACCTGGCCGCCAATTACAGCATTTTTGCCAATTTTGGTGCTGCCAGAGATGCCTGCCTGACCTGCAATAACTACATGCGCACCAACCTCAACATTGTGCGCAATTTGCACCAGGTTATCGATCTTTACACCTTTGCCTATAACGGTTGAGCCCATGGTTGCCCTGTCAATGGCCGTATTGGCCCCAACCTCGACATCATCCCCGATAACCACATTGCCAATCTGTGCGATTTTGGTGTAGGTACCATCGGGATTGGGTGCAAAGCCAAAACCATCGCTGCCAATTACCGCTCCCGAATGTATGACAACGTTATTACCTATCACACAATCGAAATAAACGGTAGCTCCCGAAAACAAGGTAACATTATTGCCAATAGTAACATTATCGCCAATGTTAACATTAGGATATATTTTACAATTATCCCCAATTTTTGTATTGGTACCGATGTAAGCGAACGCGCCTATATAAGGGTCGGCGCCAATTTGAGCTGTTGGGTGTATAAAACAAGGCTCCTCGATGCCTTTTTTGTTTAGTTTAAGGGTATTATATTGTTCAAGCAGAACCGTAAACGCGCTGTACGCATTTTCAACCCGTATCAGGGTGGCTTTCACCGGCCCGCTAAGCTGCTGATCCTGATTGATGATAACCACCGAAGCGTTGGTGGTATATAAAAACTGTTCGTACTTGGGGTTGGCCAAAAACGTAAGACTACCGGCATCGCCATCTTCTATCTTAGCCAGCTTATCAACCTTCACAAAAGCATCGCCCTCAACAGTTCCGTTGAGCAATAAACTTATTTCCTGAGCACTAAATTGCATCGACAAATTTAAATGTTAAAATTAAAGCAGCAAATTATTAATTAGTTGTTAGTTATGCGTACCGGCTTTTGTATTAAATATTAATCATATCTTCATTTATCGGACCAAAACTCAGCGCTCAGCGTTTATGACACCTTGCCGGTCATTTACCCCTACAACAAATCTTTACTATAACAGGTAATGTGTTTTTTAACCGTTTTTATCAGCGCTTCCAGGTTGGAGTTGTCGCTGGCCTTGGTTATATCACATACCTCTCCATCTTTCATCAGGATACCTATATTACCATCACCGGCGGTATAAGCATTGTTACGTATGGACGTTGTAAAAACAAAATAGGAGGCGTCATGTTCGCTGATACCATATTTCTCCATCGCCTTTTTGGTTAGCTGCGCCACAAATGCAGCATCCGGTTCTTCATTAGTGATGTCAACATGGTAAAGATTTCGCTGAACCAGGTTTTTAGCCAGGGTTGATAACAAAAAATCCGGGTGACCGGCCCAAACCTTTACTGCCGACATGATATCGGCATCATCCAAACTCGCGAAAATATCCAGGTGATGATCTTCTTTCTTAAAAGCCTCCCGGCTAATATTACTTTGGATAAAATGCTTCAATGCTGGTGTGGCAAACAGATCCTCACCCTGTAATATCAACTCGCGCCCGCGTTTAAATACTTTCACCAATAATTCCTCACCGGCGATTACCGTTTTATGCAGGTAAACCTGCCAGTACATGAGCCTACGGGCTATCAAAAACTTTTCGATAGAATAAATCCCTTTGGCTTCCACTACCACATGATCGTCTTTCACGTTCAGCATCTTGATGATCCGGTCTGAGCTGATCACACCTTCGGATACACCGGTAAAAAAACTATCACGGTTCAGGTAGTCCAGCCTGTCCATATCTAGCTGGCTCGATACCAACTGATGCAGGAACCGGCGCGGGTAAGTATCGTTAAATATATCAATCGCCATGGTTAAACTACCGCCAAATTGTTCGTTTAGTTTGTTCATCAACATGGCCGATATGTCTTCATGCGCTACACCCGCTATAATGGTACGCTCCAAAGCATGCGAAAACGGGCCATGACCAATATCGTGCAGTAATATGGCTATGGTTAAAGCTTCTTCCTCGTCGTGACTGATCTGGTGCCCTTTGTTGCGCAGGGTTTCAATGGCCATGGCCATCAGGTGCATAGCGCCCAGTGCATGATGAAAACGGGTATGCAGCGCCCCCGGGTATACCAGGTGGGTCATACCTAACTGCTTAATGTATCTTAACCGCTGAAAATAGGGGTGTTCTATCAGGTCAAATACCAGCTCGGTAGGGATGCTGATAAAGCCATAAACAGGGTCGTTTATAATTTTCTTTTTATTCAAGTTGGATGTTTACGATGCAAAAATGTAAAACAAAGGTAAAATAAGCGCATGATGTTTGTTAATTTTTGTTAATACCTTTACTTATCAACAACAAATCGCTCCCTTTGAGGTTTATTGTTGTGAAACCGGAACTTTAGCATATTGAATTTCCCAAGTTTATACCCTGGTATAAATTAATGTTTTTTCAAGGATAAGGGCAGTTTTCAAAAACTGTCCGCCTCCGTAAACTCCGGTTTCAGACAAAATTTAAATACAGATACTACTATGCAAGACACCACCATTTTATGGGCCGATGACGAAATTGACCTTTTAAAGCCACATATACTTTTCCTGAACGAAAAAGGATACAAAGTAACTACCGTTACCAACGGCAACGACGCCGTTGACGCTTTTAAGCAGCATTATTTCGACCTGGTTTTCCTGGATGAGAACATGCCGGGCTTAACCGGTCTGGAAACCCTGCAGCAGATCAAAAATCTGAATAATGATGTACCCATTGTACTGATCACCAAGAACGAGGAAGAATACCTGATGGAAGATGCCATCGGCTCCAAGATTGATGATTACCTGATTAAACCGGTGCACCCAAAACAGATTCTACTCACTATAAAAAAGCTGACCGAGAATAAACGCCTGGTTACCGAAAAAACAACCATGGCTTACCAGATGGATTTCCGGACGCTGGGCATGACGCTTAACGATAACCTGAGCCACCAGGAATGGGTTGATGTATACAAAAAACTGATATATTGGGAATTGGAGCTGGAAAAACTGGAAGATGCGGGCATGCACGAGATCCTCACTCTACAAAAAGCCGAAGCTAACGTACAATTCTGCAAGTTTGTAGAGCGTAATTATTTGAACTGGATCAAAAACCCGGAATTTGCACCAACCAGTTCGCCGCAGTTGTTTAAAAAGAAAGTGTTCCCTAAACTGGATGGCAATGGACCGCTGTTTTTTATCCTGATAGATAACCTGAGGTATGATCAGTTTAAGGTGATCAACCCTATTATATCTGAATATTTCCGTATGGAAGAGGAAGATACTTACTACAGTATTTTGCCTACCGCCACCCAATATGCCCGTAACTCCATATTCTCGGGCCTGATGCCTTTGGAAATGGAAAAACGTTATCCTACCATGTGGCAAAACGACGAGGATGAAGGTGGCAAGAATTTATATGAGTCGGAATTTATTGCCGACCATCTGAAACGCGTATTGCGCAAAGAGTGCAAATACTCGTACCACAAAATACTGAACATTGACGAAGGTCGTGCACTGAACGAATCTGTGAGCAACCTGATGAATAATGAGCTGAATGTAGTGGTGTACAACTTTGTGGATATGCTTTCACATGCCCGTACCGACATGCAGATGATCCGGGAGCTGGCAAGTGATGATGCCGCTTACCGTTCACTAACGTTATCCTGGTTTGAGCACTCGCCCCTGTTTGACCTGCTGAAGTTTTTGGCATCAAAACAAGTACGTGTAGTGATCACTACCGATCATGGTACCATCCGCGTTAAAAATCCAAGCAAAATTGTGGGTGATCGTAACACCAATACCAACCTGCGTTACAAACAAGGCAAAAACCTCAATTATAACGCCAAGGAAGTATTCCACATCCGTAACCCGCATGATGCCATGCTGCCAAAACTGCACCTGAGCTCGAGCTTTGTATTTGCCAAGGAAGACAGCTATTTTGTATACCCGAACAACTACAATCACTTCGTGAATTTCTATAACGAAACCTTCCAGCACGGTGGGATATCGTTAGAGGAAATGATCATCCCGATAGTTACTTACGGGCCGAAATAGCCCCCTAACCCCCTAAAGGGGGAACTTTTGAAAAATATAAAGGCCATCACTTTTTGAAAGTGATGGCCTTTTGTTATCTCTCCAGTCATGCCGAATTTATTTCGGCATCCCACTCGCAAGGTTACACCATGCGGGTTAATTGTCCTATGAGATCCTGAAACAAGTTCAGGATGACCCGCGTTTTTTAATATTTATCCAACCAATCGCTTCACGATATCCTCTGTGCTCAGCTTCTCCTGTTCGCCGGTTTCCATATTCTTAAAGGCGAGCAAGCCACTTTGTATTTCCTCGCTGCCGATCACTACGGTGTAGGGAATATTTTTATTATTGGCATACTCCATCTGCTTTTTGATCTTGGCGCCGGCGGGATAAAGCTCGGCATTGATATTCTGGCGGCGTAGTTGTTGTAAGAGAGGCAGGCCATACAGTTCGCCTTCTTTATCAAAATTACAGATCAATACCTGTGTACTTTGATTAGCCGCAGCCGGGAATAAATTCAATTCTTCCAACACATCATAAATACGATCGGCACCAAAAGATATACCCACACCGGTTAAACCTTTAAGGCCGAACATACCGGTCAAGTCATCATAACGGCCACCGCCACCGATGCTGCCCATGTTTACCTCGTTGGTTTTTACTTCGAATATAGCGCCGGTATAATAGTTCAGTCCGCGGGCCAGGGTAATATCCAACTCCAGTTTAGCGGTTTGTAATGGGCATTTTTCGATATAGCCAAACACAGTTTCAATTTCGTCGCAACCCTTCAATCCAATTGCTGATGAAGCCAGTGCCTGGCGCAGGCTTTGCAGTTTTTCGGTGTTGGAGCCTTCTAGTAAAATAACCGGTTTTATCTTGTCGATATCCGCTTCGGTAAAGCCGCGTTCCAGCAGTTCTTTGATCACGCCATCCAACCCGATCTTATCCAGTTTATCTATGGCTACAGTTAAATCAATGATGTTATCAGCTTTATCTATAATTTGCGCGATGCCTGATAGAATTTTTCTATTATTGATTTTAATGCTGAAATCTTTCAACCCAAGTTTACTCAAAGCCTCGTCATAGATCATCACAAACTCGGCTTCATTCAGTAAAGAATCAGAACCTACCACATCGGCATCGCATTGGTAAAACTCACGGTAACGACCGCGTTGCGGCCTGTCGGCACGCCAAACTGGTTGTACCTGGAACCGTTTGAATGGAAAGGTGATCTCGTTCTGGTGCTGTACCACGTAACGCGCGAAGGGCACGGTGAGGTCATAGCGGAGGGCTTTTTCGGAGATATCTGAAGCTACTGCGTTGGAATTAAGTGTTGCTAATTTTTCAGCACTCACCTTGGCCAGATAATCACCACTATTCAGGATCTTGAATATGAGTTTGTCACCCTCTTCACCATATTTACCCAGTAATGTTGATGAATTCTCCATTGTCGGTGTTTCTATCTGCTGATAGCCGTATTTACGGAACACACCTTTAATGGTATCAAAAATATAGTTACGTTTCACCATTTCGGTTGGTGAAAAATCACGAGTGCCTTTGGGTACAGATGGTTTGATGGATGCCATGCCGCAAATGTACAAAAAAGCAAATTATGGCTTTACTATAATCAAGTCCCTGTAACACGTCCGCTTCAAGCACCGTATTAACTTAAATGACATTCTTTTTACCTAAGCACATGCGGAAAAATATATTTTTGAGAACCATGAACATTATTGCTCAAACGCCGCGCTTGCTGATACGTGAATTTACTCCCGAAGACGAAACCCTTTTACTTGACCTTGATGCCGACGCGCGTTTAACCCGCTATGTAAAAAAACGCACCGAGCAGGAAAGCAAAAAAGTTTTTAAGGATACACTAAGGGATTATCAAAAGCAATCGGGTATGGGTCGTTGGGGCATCTTTAACCTGGCCGATAATGATTTTGTGGGTGTTTGTATACTCAACTATAGCGAATTTGACAGCAGCAGCATTGAATTGGGCTACCGCCTGCACCTCAAATACTGGGGATCGGGCATTGCCACGGAACTTGCCCAGGCATTGGTATCGTACGGTTTAAACGAGATCGGACTTAAAGAAATTTGCGCGGTTACCCATCCCGAAAACAGGGCATCGCAAAAGGTTTTATTTAAAGCAGGTTTTCAGCCACATGGTCGTGCTTTTTGGTATGGCGAGGATCTTCCTTTTTTTAAGGTGAGTAAAATTATTTAGCTAACTCTTTAATAATATCCTTGCAACCACCTTCAATCAGTTCAAAAACGGGTTCAAACTGGTTATCATCGTAATAAGGATCAGGAACTACTTTATCCCCCAGTAACAGCTTTACTTTTTGGGCCTCATCATCATTACGGGTCATGTTCAACACATCGTTTAGATTGTTTTTATCCATCACAAAAATATGATCAAAACGGTCAAAATCTTTTGTTTTAAACTGACGGCAAACTTGCTTGCTAATGTCGACGCCGTGGTTACGGGCTGCACGAACAGAGCGCTTGTCGGGTCCTTCGCCCACATGCCAGCTACCGGTACCAGCCGAATCGACTGTCCAGTTTAAACCCTGCTCATCACTCAGGTGCTGCATAATGCCCTCCGCCAGCGGCGAACGGCATATATTGCCCAGGCAAACCATTAGTATCCTCATATTTTTAAGTGAGTGGTTGATTGTGTGAGTGGTTATGGAGTTTTTTAACCACTCTCCACTCACTTAATCAACTACTCACCAATTATCCAAATATCTTATTCAATACACCGGCAAGGCGCACGCCAGCTTTCAGCATTTGATGATTCAATATGTCGATGTATTTAAAATTGTATTTATAGCTCAGGCTATCTCCTGTTTTGGTATCGGCATATAATTTTTCGGCAAGCTGATTGCTTTCGAATAACCATTCGCTTATCGGGGCGCTTTGCAGTTTGACCCGCTCTGCCGCGGTGGTATGATTGATCATGGCTGCATATTCGGTATAGCTCAGCTGCTGAATATCGATCAGCCCGCTATCCCAAACCGAATGCAGATTGCTTTCCTTACCAAACCATTGTACTTTAACATCGTTACCACCCTTGTCGCTGGTATGGCCGGTATGCAGTGGCTGATGTACATCCTCTACAATATGGATTAGCATGTGCAGGTAAACCAACTTATTAGCCTTGCTCAAACTCGGCTTTTTCAACTCGGCTATCAAAAAATTCAGTTTAGTATAGGCATCGGTAGCAGTATCCGCTTTTAAATAAGCCTGTAGCTCCGGATAGGTATAACCTTTGTCCAGGTCAATAAAATGCCAGGTATATAAGTAGTTATAGGCCGGATCTGATTTAATAAAATCGGCCCAGTTGCTGCCAATAGCAATCGACTCGTAGCCTAAAATAGCCTGTATGGCTTTGCGCGCTTTGGGGGTCAAATAACTATCTGCTATCTGCCCGCAAACACGGTGACCGGTAGGTCCCCAGGCCATACTTTGCAATGGAATATAAAATATGGCAATAAGCAGGATGATCTTTTTGAAAAATTGGGTTTTCATTGTTACAATGGTTTTGGTGTGCAACTTGTTCGTTTAATTAAGTGGGCGTTGATGGGTATAACGTTGGATGTGCTCGCAAATTGGATAAGCGAGTCTGTTTTTTGTTTCACCTTAAAATATTCTTCATAATCGCCGGAGCGGAAACAGCCTTTCTCATCTTTATAACTGCCATCGGCATTGCAAAACTCCCCTTTCAGGTGCAGGGTGTCCTGCCGCTGGGTATAGGTTCCTTTGATATATTCTGCCCAATGACCGCTGTTCATGCAACTATCGGCGCCGTAGTTTACCTTACTATAAGAACTGATCTTGACAAAGAACGAATCGCAGCTGAATTTAAGATCATAAAGCGAATAAGAAACCAATCGTTTTTGCGCCGGTACAGAATCCTGTCGCCATTCGCCCTGAACATATTTTTCACCGGGCTTTTGCTTATCGGGGTTCATGGTACAAGAGTAGAAAGCCAAAAGCAGAAGGCTTAAAGCTAAAAGCTTAAAGCGCGGGGTGGAGGATGAAAAGTAAAAGCTAAAAGGCTTTGACATACAAATTTGCTATAAAAGCAGTAAATAAAAAGCCCCTCTCCTTCAGGAGAGGGGTTTGGGGTGAGGTTCTTATTTTAATGAACCTATCATATCTTCGGGCCTTACCCATTGGTCAAACTGCTCGTTGGTTAACAAGCCTAAACCGATGGCGGCTTCACGCAGTGATGTGCCTTCTTTTAAGGCTGTTTTGGCAATTTTGGCCGCATTTTCATAACCAATGTGTGGGTTAAGCGCGGTAACCAGCATCAATGAGTTTTCCAGGTGTTTTTTGATGCCTTCGTAGTTGGGTTCAATACCCACCGCGCAATGATCATTAAAGGAAACACAGGCATCGCCAATTAAACGTGCTGATTGTAAAAAGTTGGCAGCCATTAACGGTTTAAATACATTGAGCTCGTAATGTCCGTTTGATCCGCCGATGGATATGGCCACATCGTTACCCATTACCTGGGCTGCTACCATAGTAACTGCCTCGTTTTGGGTTGGATTAACCTTCCCAGGCATGATAGATGATCCCGGTTCGTTATCAGGGATATGGATCTCCCCAATACCAGAACGCGGACCAGAAGCCAGCATCCGGATATCGTTAGCTATTTTCATTAGAGATACCGCTATCTGTTTCAATGCGCCATGGCTTTCCACAATGGCGTCATGAGCTGCAAGGGCCTCAAATTTATTTTCGGCTGTAATAAATGGCAAGCCCGTAAACTTGGCAATGTATTCGGCCACTTTTACATCATAACCTTTTGGGGTGTTGATGCCAGTACCTACAGCTGTCCCACCCAAAGCCAATTCAGACAGGTGATCCAGCGTGTTACGCAATGCCTTAAGACCGTGATTTAATTGCGATACATAACCAGAAAATTCCTGGCCTAAGGTTAAAGGTGTAGCATCCATCAGGTGCGTACGACCAATTTTTACCACGTTTTTAAATGCCTCAACTTTAGCCTGCAGGGTATCGCGCAGCTTTTCAATACCGGGGATGGTTACATCGATCAGTATTTTATAGGCCGCGATGTGCATGGCGGTTGGGTAGGTGTCGTTTGATGATTGCGATTTGTTTACATCATCATTGGGGTGGATAAAGGTTTTACCTTCACCCAGTTTATTTCCCTGGAGTACGTGCGAGCGGTTAGCCACTACCTCGTTCACGTTCATGTTTGATTGTGTGCCCGAGCCGGTTTGCCAGATCACCAGCGGAAATTCGCTGGCTAAAGCACCGGTTAATATTTCGTCGCAAACCTGTGCTATCAGGTCGCGTTTTTCGGCGGGCAATACGCCCAGATCAGTATTGGTATAAGCGGCAGCTTTTTTCAGATAGGCGAACGCATCAATGATCTCCTTGGGCATGGATGCCTCCGGACCAATTTTAAAGTTATTGCGTGAACGCTCTGTTTGTGCTCCCCAGTATTTATCGGCAGGTACCTGTACCTCGCCCATGGTATCGTGTTCGGTTCTGAAACTCATGGTAGTATTAAAATTTTAGCAGGGCAAAGTTATGGTTTTATATGATGTAAGGGAATGGCTAAGCGTAATCTTTTTAATACAGCATCAGATGTTATTTCCAACTTGCTATTTCGAAGACTTACTAAGTTTTAAAACTTTCTTTCCGTAGTAATCACCCAAGCCTCCAATGCCTTCCGCTTATCCTCATTTTGCTGCAACCATTGGGTATCTGCGGCTTTATTGGCGCTCAGATCCATCAACCGGGCAAAGGCTGGCATGTGTTCTGTTTGGGCCAGTTTGTAAAAGAAAGCCGCATAATAATTCCTGAAGAAATCGTTACCGGTTTGTTTTCCGGATAGTTGGCCAACGGCTGTAAATATGGCCTTTAACTGGGCTGCCAGCAGATCAGCCGGAGAAGCGTATCTCCTGTTATCTGTTGTAGCCGCTGCAGCCATCAGGGTTTTATTTAAATTTAAAGCCACGTTTGCTGCATCTGTTTTTCCTTCAATTTTTAGCGCGCCACCCTTTAAAATACTTTGCATATTGGTATATGCCTCTGCAGATCGTGGGCCATCGGGTTCCAGCAATAAAAAATTGCAAAGTGCCAGCAGGGCGGGAGCCCGTTTGTTTTGATGAAATGTTACCAGGCCATACAAACGCTGACTATTGGCGTGTTTTGGATCAAGTTTGATGGCTTCAATCGCGGCCAGTTCCGCATCCGCATACTTGCCTGCTCTGAAATAGGCCAGACCGATGTTAAAATACAAAGGTTGATAGTCTGGCTTAATGTTTATACCGGCTTTGTAGGCATCTATAGCCTGCTGCGGCTGTTTGGCGGCATCATAAATACTTCCCAGGAGCTCGTAAGCTGGCCCGGTAAAATTGTTACTTGTTTTAACTACTTTATTTAAATAGGGAATTCCATCTGTACCCTTACCTGACGAAAACAGTGAAAAAGCCATCTGGTAATTAGCCTGCACATTTTCCGGATCAGCGGTTAGTGCCTGCTTATATTTTTCAATAGCGGCGGTATAGTTATGCGCGTTATTAAGCTCGATCCCCTCTTTTACCAACGCGCCTACATCTGCATTTTGGGCGTACGTGGCAATCGGCAACAAAAAAAATAAAATAATGAGTTTGAGTTTTTTACCTAAATCCATACCTAAACATACAAAGAGAATCTACTTTAAAGAAAAAATTAAAACTTTAATTCGTACCTGCGTTATAATTTCTAATTTTCGCATTCGTTTAAGTTGAGAAATTCATTTATGAGATTAGTGTACCAAAGCATTTTAACCCTTACCGCCTCCCTGCTGATATTAACGTCCTGTTCGTCAAAAAACAATGATAAAAATAAAAGTGTAAGTCCCGCCGAAAGCAAACCTTTAGATACTGCCACCCTGCTGGCTTATAACCCCAAAAACGCCGATAAAAAGATAGATGAGGTGATGAAAGAACTTCACCGCACCCGTGGCTTTAACGGCAACGTACTGGTGGCCAAAAAAGGGAAGATAGTTTATGAAAATGCGATAGGCTGGGCCGACTACCTGCACCGCGACAGCCTGAAACTGAGCTCACAATTTGAACTGGCATCGGTTACCAAAACCATGACCTCCACTGCCATTTTAATGCTGATGGAACGTGGCAAACTTACATTGGACGATGATGTAAAGAAGTTTTATCCCGACTTTCCATACAGTGGGGTTACCATACGCCTGCTGCTTACACATCGCTCGGGTATGATGAACTATGTATATTTTATTGACGATATATACCGCAGTCAGCATTTGAATCAGAGAAAAGGCCTTACCAATGCCGAGGCTATGAAAATGATAGCCGACTATAAACCACGACCATTTAACGTACCTAACAAACGTTTCCTGTATAACAACTCCAACTTTATGGTGCTTGGGGCTATTATTGAAAAAGTGAGCGGCTTGAGCTATGCCGATTTTATGAAACAGAATGTATTTGCCCCAGCCAGCATGGTGCATACCCATGTATATTCAAAAGCGGTGTATGACAAAATACCGGTTGACGTAGTAGGGCACGATCGCGGGCAATGGCGGTATTCTGTAGCACAAAACTTCCTGGATGGCCCTGTGGGTGATAAGGGTATTTACAGTACCGTTGGCGACCTGTTTTTATTTGATCGTGCTTTGCGGGCTGGTCGTTTATTAAAGCAGGCCACGCTTGATTCTGCTTATGTACCGCGCAACCCCATGGTGCATGGCCACTTTAGCTATGGTTATGGATGGCGTACATTTACCGCGCCAGGGCAGGAAGTGATTTACCATACCGGCTGGTGGCATGGTTTCAGGCACATTTATTTGCGCGACATGAAAAACGATATCACCATCGTATTGTTAACTAATTTAGCCAATGGCAGTTTGTTAAAACTGGACGATCTGTTTAAAGCCGCGGGTATGCCTGTTGTACGCAAAAGCGCTTATAGTGGCAACGGCGACACCACTGATGATTAAGGGCCGGATGTGCAGATGTGCGGATTTCAGATATGCAGATGAAATGAATTTGCAAGGCTGAAATTTGCATATCTGCACATCTGAAATCTGCACATCTAATTTAAATATCATGTTTGATAAACTAATGGAAGCCCAGCAAAAGGCTGGCGAAGTAAAAAAACGCCTGGATGCCATCAGCGTATCCGGAGTGGCCGAAGGTGGTAAAATCACCGTTACCGCGAATGCCAATAAAGTGATACAGTCCATCCATATTGATAGCGCTTTCCTGGCCGATGCCGATAAGGAAGAATTTGAGGAACTACTGGTGGTCGCCATCAATAAAGCCCTGGAACAAGCCGAAAATATAAGCCAGAGCGAAATGGCAGCCATGACCAAAAATATGTTTGGCGACCTGGGTGGTATGTTTGGGAAATAAGCCCCAAATTGGGCTTACATGGTTTACACTTTTCAGGGTTAACATTTTTATATTTAGTTGACAATCAAGTAAATAATAATTATTTGTGTTGTTTTGTGGGTTTACACTGTAAACCATGTTTTAGGGCCTCTGCAAGAGATGTTGGGGAACTGTAGTATCCACCATGTCATTTCGACAAACAGCGATGGTCAGCGCTTGGGCGTGAGGAGAAATCTTCTGCTTCGTGCGTGGCTCCATTGCAAATTACAGAAGATTTCTCCTCCTACGTCGTTCGAAATGACAACCTCTCGCCTCTTCAGGAGCTTCAAGTTTCCTGAGTTCTTAAGAGGAGGCATCTCCTTTGTAACTTTTCTGCCATGAGATGCTTATGTGTTGCAACATTCAGTTATAAGTATTTAGCTTTGACCCATTCAAACAAATTAACGACTAAAATGAAAACGACCTATTACGGACAATCGACCATTGAGATAGAAACAGGCGGCAAAAAGTTGCTGTTTGATCCTTTTATCACCCATAACGCACTGGCTAAAGATATTGATATCAATACCATTAAGCCAGATTATATCCTGGTATCTCACGGCCATGGCGACCACGTTGCCGACCTGATCGAGGTACAAAAAAACAGCGGCGCGAAAGTGATCTGCATAGCCGAAATTGCTAATTGGTTGAACAGCAAAGGCATCGCCAACGTGCACGGCATGAACATAGGCGGCGGTTTTAATTTCGAATTCGGGCGGGTTAAAATGGTTAATGCTATACATTCCAGCACCATGCCCGATGGTGCTGCAGGCGGCAACCCCGCCGGCTTTGTGATCTACACCAACGAGGGTAAAAACATATACTTTGCCGGCGATACCGCGCTTACCTATGATATGAAATTGCTGGCCGACGATAACCTGGCCTGGGCTTATTTACCTATTGGC
>Ga0105239_10006316_pt1 | contig 13787 bp, 23 predicted proteins | sample KBSC44metaG_FD_92761 | JGI IMG/M metagenome (GOLD analysis project Ga0105239, IMG submission 92761) | Corn rhizosphere microbial communities from Kellogg Biological Station, Michigan, USA - KBS C4-4 metaG | ecosystem: Host-associated > Plants > Roots > Rhizosphere > Soil | place: Michigan, USA... | reverse complement strand
AGGAGATCGGGGAGCTCTACTCGGGTCGTTACAAGCGCCAGTACGCGGCGGGGATGCCGTATCTGGTCCACGCGATCGTTCTTGGCCGTGGTCGCGACCGTACGACGCTGACGGAGGATGAGGACGAGGCTTTCGAGAACGCGTATCGCTGGGCGGTGCTCAACCGTCGCGAGGCAGGGGACTTCACGATCGCCCGCGAGGTCGCCCTGGAGGGGCTCAGGATGTACCCCGACGATGTCGTCTGCAAAGAGTTCCTCAAAGAACATCCGGAACAACCTGGGAACGCACACGGAACGGCCTTTGTTCCCCGCACTTGAGTGCGGGGGATCGCGAACCACGCATCGAAAACGTGTGGCGCTGGGGCGAATGCCGAAAGCGGATTGTTGGTGAGGTGGCCGAGGATGCCGGATAACTCGTTTATTGCGTATGTCGCGCCGAGCGATCTGCACGACGGTCGTATTAACAAGGTGACTCCGCTCGGCGATACGGTTACCGTTGAGGTCGCGGGGGAATCGGGCCGTTCTATCTCGCTCGTGTTCCGCGGTGTCACGGACGTGCAGGCCGTCGAACCGGTCGGGATGATCCTGTACGCACTCAGCGAAATGCGCACGACTCCGCCGCTTCGCCGCTTCGTTTTCATCAACTGGGATGAGGAGAGCTCTGCTCGGTTGGAGATCCTCGCCGAAGGGCTTCAGGTCGAGGACTGAGAGACACAGGCGCAACCATGCAGGATGCTTCCGGTGGTGTCGGCGAAGCGTTCAGGCTGCTCTGCGCTGTGCAGAAGGAAGGGAAGAGTGGCGACGGTTCGGATCGAGACGAAGCGTATTGTGGATTGGCCCACGTTCCACCAGGTATTTCAGGAGGCGCTGGGATTCCCCGATTTCTACGGCCGGAATATGGACGCCTGGATAGACTGCCTTTCCTGCCTGGGGGATGGCGACGGCATGACACGCTTTTCCCTGCAGAACGAGGAGATGCTGTCCCTACAGATCGAGGATACGACCGATTTTGTGACGCGCCTCCCCGAACTGTTCCTGAAAATGGTACAGTGCGCGGCCTTTGTGAACGCACGGAGCAGCCACGATCCCCGCCTGGCTCTCGTCTTTGTTGAATAGACCCGTCGAGCGATAGAGAAGGAGGCTGTTCACTGTCTGGACCAAAGGTTCGCTCACGATCCTCCCGGACGGGGAGCAGGGCGAGACCGAATGACTCCCTGGTACATTGCGACGAAGCGGTACTCACCGGCGGACGCGGAGGGCTGGGCGTCGTATATCGCCTGGTCCGGTCTGACACAGCTGGAAGAGGTCGTGTCGCTGGACTCGATGCTATGCCCTTCCGTACTGAAGGAGATCGAGGATGACGACTGGCCGCATATCGTAACCGAGCACTTCCGGACGCAGTTCTTTGTGGACTTCCCGTACCTGATGCAGCGGGTGGAGAATATCGCGTCGAAGAATGTGCTCTGTGTGTTCTGCGACCCGCCCGCTCCGCCAGTCGCTCCGGCGGTCGCTTCCTTCACGTTTCTCGGATACGACCTGGTCGATCGGGAGGGCGACGCCAGCGCGCTCACGAACTGCGGCGGCTTCCCCAAGGCATTTTCCAATGCCGAACTCTCTCCGCTCGGCCTGCTGACCGACTATGATCGCGCCGTCGAGATACAGGAGCGGCTCTACGACCGGTATCCCGAGGAGCGGCATGCGGGCTGTCATCTGTGGGCGATATTTCGTCTGGTGACGTCCTGACGACGGCGGCGAAGCCAATCACCGGAGCGGGCTGTTGACGTCGCCGTTTCTTAGCCGGAAGCCACCGACTCCGCCTCGGGGACCGGAGATGCCGCCGCCAGAGATGCCCGCGCCGTTACCGTTGCCGGATACCAGCACTGCTAAACGCGCCGCTCGTGGCTCGTGTCGCTGCCACACCTCCGTTATCGCCCGGAGAGGTGGCGTGCGGGGGATTGCGGTATTGCTCCATCTCGGCCCAACTCCGATAGTCGAGGAAGGCAGGATCGCTCCCTTCCCAACCGCGGCGGCGTAGCGTGTAGGCGCCCTCCATCATGGGAGGCTCTTGCCGGCCGGGGGCGTTCGGCGTCTTTGGCTCCAGATTCGTGACCGAGACGGTAAGGAGATTCGGCGCCGCCAGGGTCAACCGGAGGCGCTGCTTGTAGGTCTCCTCGTGGGAGGTCGAGGTCGTGATGCCGACATGGTGGCGGATACTCCCCTCGACCAGCAGGGCGTTCGGCCCGTCCGGGTGAAAGGTCTTGTAGAGGCCTTCATAATACTCGGCTTCGTTCAGAGTGCGGCCGATACCCATCTGGCGTTTGGCTCCCGCGCCGGCGAAGCCGAGACCAAGACCGTCCGCCCGGTCCCAGCTACCGTCGAAGCGGTCGACGCGGCGGCGGACGCGCGCTTCGCCGGCGATCGCGATACACGTACAGTGCGCCGACCGGTGGGTCGTGCCATAGTGCAGGAGGTCGCTGTCGCGGAGCCAGCCCGCGACATAGTTCTCGTACTCCTGGACCGTGACCGGGTGGTTGCCGGCAAGGAGGACGCCGCCGCGTCGGTTCGTCGGTTCAGGAGCAGCGCCGCCAGCGCCTCGGCGAAGGGCTTTCCTGCTTTGTCGGCGGCCGGGCCGTTCAGCAGGACGACGACCGCATCGCTTGCCAGAGAGTCCGCAGCCGCTCGAAGCAGCTGGACATGCCGGGTGGCGGCAAGATCTGCCGCCCGGGAGGGACTTGCCGCCGTCTTCTTCAGACCGGCCAGACGGCGGGTCGCGGCGCCAAGATCAAGGTCGTCAGCGCTCACCCGCCCGCCGCCGAGATCGAGGTCGGCGGCCCCGGCGCCGCTCCTGCCGACGATCACCAGATGGTCCGGCCGCCGCTGCCCGGCGCTACGCTGCGCCATGCTCGTCAGAAACCGCTCCACGCCGTCGGCATCCACCACGCGCTGGACATGCGGCATATGCGCCGCTACCCGGTGCTGCGTCGCATCGATCCGGCCGCTTCCGGGCTGATAGGCGACGATCGCCAGGCCCAGCGGCGGCTTCTCCGTCGATCCCGCGTATGCCGGCACCGTGCCCGCCAGCATCCCCATGAGGCTTATCATCATCGCTGCCGAACACCGCATCCTCGCGGCAGGCCGCGCCAGAGCGCTGGCTCGGCGGTTCGTCATGGTTGCACTCCTTGCTTGATTGCCTGGAGTCCATTGTAACATAGCGCCTCTCCGGCACCGGTTTTTCCGCCCGGCAGGCATATCCTCCGTTCGCAGCTCGGGTTATAGTTACCTATCGGGTGTGGGCGGAGAAGAGACAGTCCGCGGAAAAGTAATCCCCCGCCTGGGAGGTCTGTTGGGTGCATGCGCTGGGCACTATCCCTTGATAGAGGGCTTCATCGATGAGCGATGTCAGTAAGTGGGCAAAGGTCGCCACCATCCATTTCGAACGACGCTCCGGGGAGAGGGTGAAGCGGGTCTTAGACGGAGCGCGTATCCCTTGGGTGGGGATCACGACCGCCCACATCATCTTTATCCTCGTTCCGCCGACTGCCTGCAGAAAGGCACAGGCGCTGCTTCGCCGTGATGCGATGCTGCATCCCTATTGGATTCGGATTTCGGACTGCCATACAAATAAGTAGTCCTCCTCCACGGTGACGCAAGGGTAACTCTAACCATGGACGTCGATCCCCTCAGGAATTGGGTTTTTGTCGCGATCGTTCATGTCAACGATCACTCCTACGAGCGGGTGCGGGCCGCCCTGGAGAAGTCAGGCATCCGGCTTATCGGGCGAATGGTTCGCGGGTCTGTGTTTGTCGACGTTCCGAAGAAAGACTATCGCCGTGCTCGTGAGATCCTGCTGCAGGATCACCGCCGCTATCGCTACTGGGCCGACTTCGTCAAGGTCCGATAGCGGGGAATATGATCATGAACATTTCCCATCGCCCTAGCCTCCTTGTCGCCGTAAGCGCCGTGTGCGCCTGCGCCGCCTATCTCATGGTTTGTGGTGACGGCATTTCGCCGTCACCGCATCCTGTGTCGCCTGCTGGAAAGAAGGTGCCGTCCAGCGCTCCGACGAGAGATCGGAAGGAACGGCATCCCCGGCCGGCCGCGCATCCCGGTGTCACCGGAGACACGATCGTCTGCCTTACCGACTTCGGGGCGAGCCCGGGGATGCATATCTTCGATCTCCTGCATCGCCACCATATCTACATTCATAGCGTCGATGGGAGCCACGGGATGATCGAGATCTGGGGCGAGAGGCGGATCGCGTGCGGGTGCGTAACCTTCTACGCCGAGACGGAGCAAAGTACGGCTATGAGGCGTTCTTCACGAAGAAGCCCTTGGTGATGGGAATCCCCGGACATGGTTGACGACACCTTTAGAGCGCTCGACGGCCGGCCGTGGCGATGCGCCTGCGGGCGCGTCGCCACGACGGAGCCGTTAGCCCAATCACTCCCAATACAGTTCGAAGTCGCCTGGATCGAGATCGGCGAGTGCCGTTTCCTGGACGAAAGTCACCTGCAGGGAAGCCGTATCTACTTCCGCCTGCAGGATCGCCACGCGGTCTGTATCCGGGACGGAATAGTGGATGACAATGCTCTCCTCCCCGGTATCAGGATCTCTATGCACCAACTGCTTTGAACCGTTTGCATTTCGCTCCCAGTACATGCCCTCCTCCAATGCCATCTTCTTGAAGAGCTCGATCGTGTAGACCAGGGCGCCGTCGCTCTTCTTCCGCAAATGGAATTGGGCATTGCGCAGCGCCCAGCCTGGCAGAAGGGATTGTTTCTCCTGGATCTGCGCCCAGGCACGCATCTCCGGATAACCAAGATGCAAACCTAAGGCCAGGTGAAGACGTTCCGATGCGCCGAACGACCGACAGAGTTCGGACACGAGCTCCCACTGCTTGGGAAGCGGGAGCACCCTCGCCAGTTGCTTGATTCGGGGAAAGGGTATCTCTCCTTTTTTGCTATAGCCTTCCATCACTTCGTCTTCCTCGCTCTCCGGCACGAATAGATAACGGCGGCGGAACCGCTGCCGGAGGTACCCGATGAGATCACTACGCCAACTCTCCCTATCGTGTGGCCACCCGAGAATACGAAAACATCAGAGGCGCCGCTTTTCGCGCCTATCGGGGGAATAGCGGGATAATAGGTAGCAGTGAACCCCGAACCAAACAGGCAAGGTCGTTTCGTAACCGCCGTCCAGGCGCTTCGTGACCGTGTGGGGAAGCTCTCGCCACAAGCGGAGTCCCTCCTGGTCATCCTGGTCGCGTTCGGCCTGCCGATGGCGCGCAGCCTGTGGACCTTCCTGACGTCGACCGTCCACCCGGTGCTATCCGAGGAGCACCTGCGGCAGACGCTGATCCTCGAACCACTGCTGCTGACCCTGCTGGGGACGTTCCTCTGGCTGCGCGGGTGGTCGCTGCGCCGTCTCGGTCTGAACCAGTGGCTGCCCACGGGGCGCGAAGCCCTGGAAGGCTTCGCTCTCTTCCTGGTCGCTCAGTTGATCCACTACGCGGCGTTTCTGATCCTGTACCTGGCGCTGCAGATCGTCGCCATGATCTTCATGGGACACGCCGTCACGATCGCGGCGCTCACGCCCGGCAGTACGCCCGCGTTTATCACACGCGGCTTTACCCTGCCGACCGTACTCGTGGGATCGATCCTCACCCCGATCTTTGAAGAGGTCCTCGTCTGCGGCTACATTATCTCCGCACTCCGAGACCACCGCGGACTGAAAGTCGCGTTCGTGGTCAGTGTCGCCATTCGGACCACCTACCACCTGTACCAGGGGGCCTACGGCGCGTTCAGCATCCTGGTGCTCGGTACCCTGGCCGCCGGGTGGTATGCCCGCCAGAGGACGCTCTGGCCGATCATCGTCGCGCACGGCCTGTTCGACTTCGTCGGCCTGATCGGCTATCTGGGGCGATAAGCCATGTCGTTCGAACGCCGGTTCGTCATCGCAGCGATCGGGGCGCCGGTGGTTGCCTTCGTCCTGACCGTGGTCTGGTATGGCGTCCTGGTAGCGCCGTATATGCAGGATCTGCAGCCGATGAATCCGCCGTGGTGGCCGTTTCCCGGCCGGTGGGATGCACTCTATCTCGGTTTCGCTCCCACAATAGTCGGGCTGGGAATCGGCGCACTCCTCAGTGTCGTCGCGGAACGGCGCCATTCAGCACAACTAACATTGACTGCGAGATTGTCGTGCATCGCCACGGCGGCTGTCGGCCTGCTGTACATGGGGACAACATTTTGAAGAATGCCGGAGCGTATTCACTGTTTCCGGTGCCCCGGAGCGGACGGAGAGGAGAAGAGCAATGACGGCTCTAACGACGGCGTTCGAGGTGATAGATGGCCGGCTTGAGGTCCTGTTATTTATTCAGCGAGGTCGGAGCTATCCCATACCGAGTAAAGGTTACAAACGCATCTACCTGATAGGTAAGACGTACTTAGTAGAGGTGGACAATCTCGGCGTACTGGAAGGCCAGGTCCGTATCCTGTCCCCGGAAGCGGCACTGGCCTATGTTCGCCTGCCTTCCACTGCTTCGACCTTCTTTCTATTTCCCAAACCATTGCGGCGGGAGATAGATATCATCGACAGGGACACGTTGAATCTTAACGTCGTGTACGGCGATCGGGTGGAGCTACAAAGTCTCCAGCAGTCCTCCAATGGTTTCTGTGGAATCCTCGACCATCGACTCTATCAGTCGTTGCATCTGCCGCCCACCCTGGGCGAGACAGAGAGCAGGGGGTACCGAATACAGCGGTTGCTCTATGTCGAACACCTGGACAGGGATGGACAAGTCGCCGATCGAAAGGTGGTCCTGGTTCGTCAGTTTGTCGGTCATAACGGACACGTGACAAACCTATCGGAACAGAAGATGCCGGAAGCGATGGTCAACGCCGTTCGCTGGGTGATACCACGATTTAAGTGAGGAGGAGCGCCCACCTGACGCTCCGACAAAGCGGCCGATGGCGTGTACAGAGTGGGTGATCACGTATCGCCGCGGATCGCGGGAGGAAGAGGAAAACGATGGAGTATATCCCGTTTACATACGACGGTCTGGTCTACCGCTCTATCTTCGCGATCGGAGCCGTTGTTGCCGTCCGTTTAGCGCTCGGTGCGGCGCAGCGACGTCGCCCTCTCGCCGGGCTTCACCGTCCGCTGATCGGCGTGACCGTCGGCGTCACCTGCGCGTTCGCCGCCTACACCCTCTACGTCTTGATGCGCCAGGCGTCCGAAAACTCTGCCGAGGCAGTCTGCCGGGCGAATCTCCAGATACTGGGCCGTGCGCTGCTCCAGTACGGGGAGTCGACCGGTAGGTATCCGCCCGCGCTGCACTGGCAGAGGGATATCGCGCCGTATCTCACGCCGGAAGAGGCAAGTCGCGTGTTTCACTGCCCCGCGGCGCATGGCCCCGGCGGTTATGCGTATAACGTGGCGATCACGGGTGCCCCATTGACGGATATCGCCGCACCGTCTCGTGTCGTGGCGCTCTTTGACAGCGATACCGATCGCCCGGATGCCACCGGATCGGCGGCGGATATCGCCTGGTCTCGACACGTAGGCCGCGCGCTGTGCGTCATGGCGGATGGCCACGTACAACCGTGCCGTCGAGAACAGACGGCGGATTTGGTGAGGGCGCATTGAACACCACAGTTTCATGGATCTGTTTGAGGCGAATCGCTAGGAGCAGTGTCCTGTTTAAACGTATTTACGTGCTATAACGAGAAAAGGGACTTCATGGCGACATGGCTACAAGGAAACTGACGCTTACGATCGAATTGCCGGAGGAAGAGGCTGGCCTGATCGATCTGATTACGCGCGTCGCGGAAGCGCGCGGGATCGATCTGAATAGCTATGCCATCGCGGCAATGCGCGAGGTGGTGACGGCGGATACGGAGGCAGACGCGGGGCTGATCGCCGATCTGATCGCCGCCGACCGAGAAGCCGACGAAGACGCAACCGTAGGACGTCTTTTGACGCTGGAGCAAGCCGCCGAGCGGGGAAGAGCAGCCCTGGCCGCGCGTCGTGCCGAGCGGGACCGGCCACGGGCGGCATAGTGGAGTCGGAGGGAACGGAGCCGACGGAGCCGATCCACTACTCCGTCCGCTTGTCTCTCCGCGCGCATCGAGAGGCCGTTGCGTCGATGCTATGGCTGGAGGAGTTGACGGGGGGGCCTGAACTCGCTCTGGAGTGGTATGACGGTCTGCTGGAGTTGTGCCGACGAGAGCAAGAGGCGCCGTTGGCCGAAAAGTCGTGTCAACGAATGAGCTGATCTTCTGGATGCTCGATGTGGCTGTAATGCGCCCCATCGCCATTGGCAGTCTGCTGCCCGACGAGAACGATCCCGACTATTTCGCCGGCATGTTCAACCGCGAGCCGCATGGGCTATCGGCACGGGAGTTGGAGGATCTACTCATCGGGATGTTTCGGGAAGGACTGCTACTGGCATGGCGGCTCCGCCAGCACTACGTGATGCCGGGACCGAATACGGTGATGCCGTCGCCGGAGGAGATCGGCGACGCGCTCACGTTGGGCGCTCCGCCCACGGGGCCACACCGGACCAGGGCGCGGCTCTTTTACGGCCTATCTCCTCTCGGCGCGGAGCGATGGGAAGCTCTGGCTGTGCCCGATTGGCAGGACTACGTGGAGAGTGCGGAGGGGGACTCATCCTATGGGGACCGTTATTCGATCGAGCGGACATCCATTAACCCGTCGCATCTAGCAGATTTCGTCCAGAGGGATGTCGAACTGTACCGAATCGCCGATCCCGCAACCGTTCACCGGCGGCGACTCCGAGTATGGCGCGCTACCTACTGGAAATCCTTTGCCCCCGCCTATCGTGTCCGCTACCTCTTGTGGCCCGAAGCCGAACTACAGGCACAGGGCGCATCGATGACGTGCTACGACGATCTGTGGCATCTGGAGGGACGTCGTAGGCCGACCTGGTACGCGGACTATATCTCGAAACAGCGGATGGAATAGGGACTCCGGTATACTGTCCGGAGTCATTCTCCTGGCCGCCCTTTGAACTCAGGTAGGCTTCCTATGAAGGAGAGGGATATGCGGCCGATCGTGCAGATTGGTTGGTCGGACATAGGGCTCATACTGTCGACGGCGTATGAAACGTTTATCATTCGCTGGTGGACTGTCCTGATTCTGGCGTTGTGGCTCGCTGGAATCGCCTCTCTACTGTTTCGCGTGGTTCGTCGGAGGTGATTGAGGAGGCGCGGAGTCAGGTGGAGGTGCTTGCTCATAGCTCGCGGGAAGCTGGCATGGCTATCGTGAGATCGATATGAGCCCTCGAAAAACCACTCCTAACGAGCGTATTCAACAAATCGAATCTCTGATTCAGGAAGCAACTCCTGCGGCTACGTTGCGTTTGTTGGAGCTGACAGAGGATTCGGTTGCGCGCGTTCGTCTGGCCGCGATGCATGCGCTTCCCGAAAACCTCTGCCGGTTGGCCGCGCGTGCACGGATCCAGGATTCCAGTTCGCTGGTTCGAGATGAGGCGGCTTCTCTTCTGGGGGAACTTGGTGACCGGTCCGATATAGGGCGGCTTGCAGTAGCGCTGAAAGACAGAGAGTGGACCGTGCGCTCCGCTGCTGCGGACAGTCTGGGAAGTATCGGTGGACAAAGCGCGGTGACGGCGTTACGGTTTGCCCTTGAATCAGAGAAAAACAGGGTTGTCCTGCGTGATATAACGACGGCTTTAGGACGCACCGGAGATAAATCTGCCATTCCGGCGCTGAGGCAAACCGTTACCAAAGCGAAAGACAGGACGGTGTTGATCGCAGTGATGCTGGCTCTGTATAAACTCGGGGAGAAAGATATGTTGCCTCGTGCGTTTGATACCCTGGCAGCGTCTACGGATAGCCTTCTTCCTGAAGTGGTTACCAATCTAGTGCAATGGATCGGTGTGGACGCCGAGGACGAGGAATATGTCACGGCCCGGCTTGAGCCCTTTCGGTCACGTGCTCCTGATGTCTGATTTAGAGGGCAATATCCTGCCGATCGCCGGTGACGCAGCGGGGCTGCTCTGGGGCTTCCCCACGTTCGAGTGCGCGACGTCTGACTACCTTTGGCCGGCTACCGATGCCGGAGGTATCCGAACTCCCGTACCGGACTCCCGAGCGGCGCGTAGCGCTCGACGGCATGCCAGAGCCCTTCGGGGTTCGCCACGGACAGGAGAAGCCAGCGGGAAGCGGGCCTCCCGTTGGTTCTGGTGAAGTAGAGCCGCAGCACGGGAAGTGCCAGGAAGTGGCAGGGTTTCACGGCCGTGATCTGGTCCCAGGCGGTCTGCCGGCGACGGTCCCCCAGATTGTGCTCCCCGATCCCGCGTTCGTCTACGAGGACGCGGAAGAGGAAGGGGACTGCCAGGATAAACGGCAAGATGATGGCCTGGGCAACGCACAGGTAGTAGAGCACGTTCGCCAGAAAATCTTCCAGGGTGAAGGTACCCTGGCAAAGGTTCGGGAAGAAGTCGAGCAAGCCCAGCGCCAGGGCAGTGCTCTCCAGCGACAAGAGGAACGGGATCGGAGCCACCGCAAAGCGGTTCTGATCCCGGGAGGACGTCTTTACCGGGTGGGCCAGGTTTTTCATCGATCTCTCCTCAAAGATATAGATAATATACCAACGTTCAGCCCGGCGTAGCGGTGTTATATCGCCTTAAAAACCATGGCAACACAATCCAGACACCGCAGTGATGCGTGCGAGGGGGCATGCGAATGAGGCACGGCACGTTGCGCCGGATCGGCGCCCTCGTTCTCCTGATCGCCCTTCTTTGTGGCGGGGCTTCCCGCGCCGCTGCTGGCGGAGCTGCGAGCGCACGGGACGCTTCGCGCCGCTCCGTTCCATCCCCCCGACGATGTGGTAGGGCTGATCGATACCTTTGCCGCCTCGCCGCAATGGCTCTGGGGACGCAGCTATACGAGGGATAATAAGTCGTATACATCGGTCACGACGGAGGCGCAGTACGGCATGCGCTGCACGATCGTCCAACTGCTGCGCCTGATCGGCGCACCACTGCCGCCCGACGCGACCGATCGGTACGCCATCACCGCGCAGACGAACGACCGCCTGTTGGCCCATCTCAAAACCTACTGCGCGACCTACCATCCACACTGGGACGCGGCATCGAATACCTATTGGGTAAGCAAGGCTGCTCTTTGAAAGGCGCTTTCTATGTCGACAGGCGAGGCGATCGTTGCTGCGCTCGGCTTCCTGAAGGGGAGCGCCTTCAAGGCGCCGCTGGTCGTTCGCGCCGTCCGAATGGCAGGCGGACACGTATCCGTCTCCTTTGCCCATCCTCGAACCGACGTGATCCAGCGGGATGGACGTAAGTCCACGGTCCGTGTGGCGCAGGTTGTGTTTTCGGGGAGTCGCATCCTCCTGGAGCCAGCCGCGGCGTTTATGGACGTCGGAGCGACCAGTAGCGATAGCGATACCGCGTTGAGACGCGTTGCGGTGGCGGCCTGTTCGCAGATTTTGAAGCGGTGGCCCCGGCAGGCCGAGTTCGAGTTGTCGATTAGCCGGGAAGAATCGCGCTATTCTGTCACGCTATGGCGGATTCCCTATGTGCCCGACGGGTTCGCACGAATGGAGGCGTCTCTGGACGAGAGCGCCGTGGTTATTTCTTTGCAAAGCAGGAGGTAGGGGCGAGGGCTATGATAGATCCCCATACACCGCATACCGTCTTGAAGACGGCGTTCCTGGTCCTGGGAGGATACCTGGCGGTCTATCGCACCAATCTGAACGTCATGCCGGTGGAGGCGGGGGAAAACCTCTGCCAGGTGCGCGCCTCGCGAGTCACCGAGATCCATCGTCTGCGGGATCTGGTGGGCGCCGTCCGAATCGAAACGGCGGCAGCGGCGCTGTCCTTTCTCCGGCTACAGACCTCGCCCCGGGCGTTTTATCTGCTCGAATCCGAGGAGAGGGGGTCACAGATCGAAGTCGTAGACCGAACTACCCTGGATGCCGGGATTGTTTTCGGCGACACCGATCGACTCCGAGTATTGCGGTCTGCGCCGAACGGCGACACCGGGGTCATCGATTCCGGTCTATTTCCCCGGCTAGGACTCCACCCGACCGCAGTGCACCGCCATGGGAGTGCGTTTCTGGTGGATAGAACGCTCCTGGTCCACCGTCGCAATATGGAGGTCGCGTTGGAAGTCGTGCGGCAGGCAGTATCTTCCTCCGGAAGAGTACGGATGCTTCACCGTCGCCGATTGGAGCGGCGAGTCGCTATCCCTTTGCTCTGGGGGATTCCCTCTTTCGAATGAAGATCAACATTGCCTGCCCCATCGGCGTCCGTATCCTCCTGATTATGCTCCTCCTCTGTGGCGGCGCCCCCCGCGCTACGGCGCGGGAGACGACGCTTGCGGGCAGCGGGTCGGCTTGTTGCTGCAAGGAGCCGGGAGCGGATGCCGATGCATACGATGCCCGATCCGCGTTCCTGCGTAAGATCGCGCCGGTAGGGCCCGGCTGGTCGGCGGCGGAGGTCCGGGCGCGACTGGGGGAGCCAGATGCCGTCGAGCGGTTGGTGGCACCCGAGAAACGGACGATCTGGCGCTACGGCGCAAATGCATGGCATGCGATGGCCGTGCTGGGGACGGTCGTGTTCGATGGCCGGGGAGTCGTCACGCGGGTGACTGGTGGGCAGGGCGTGCCGCCCGAGAAGGGGCTGTTCACCGAGGGCGAGCTGCGCTCGCTGTTGCAGACCATCGACCGTGTCGGTGCCCGGCGCTCGGCGGGGGCGCTGGATCATGACCCGTTGCGGATGATCCAGGTCGTGAACTCTCTGCAACCGCTCGGTAAGACAAAGGCGCTGGCGGCGTTCGCGGAGTATTACCGCGTGACCGACGCCTATGAGAATAGGCCGTTGCAGTATGCGCTTGCCGTCCTCTTCGATCCGACTCCGGTGGCCGCGCAGACCCCGATCGTGATCTTCGGCGATATCCCGTTCCAGGTAGCCGATCCACCCCAGGCGCGACCCACGGCACTGCGGCGATACGACGATCCCTGGCAGTTCCCGCTGCTGGCGGAACTCCGAGCACAGGGGACGCTGCGCCCGGCTCCATTGCGTCCTCCGGACGATGTTCTTCCCCTCTACCGCACGTTCCTTGCCTCTCCCGAGTGGCGCTGGGGACAGCCCAATGCGGCAGGCGCTGCATCGATCCGGTACGGTGCCCGCTGTACGATCCTTCAGCTGATGCGCCTGGTCGGCGCCCCGCTGTCGCCGGAAGCGACAGATCGGAGGAATATCACCGACCTGACCAATGAACTCCTTCTGGCCGATCTCCAGATGTTCTGTCGGGAGATCCCACGTCACTGGGATGTCAGTGGGAAGAGATATGAGTGGATTCCCGCTTACCATTCGGTGATAAAGAATGTCGCACCGATGGGAGGGCTTTCGCGGCGCGACAATACCATTCGCGGTGGAGATGTCGCCGACTTCTTCGCCAGCGTCTTTACGGGCGGGGCCGGTGGGCAGGCGGCGGCATCAGAGGCCGCCAATCCAAAGGGGCCGCTGTCGCCCCTGCCGCCGGGCAGTAGGATCGTCGTGCTGCCCTACTGGGGAAAAAATTCGTGGCCAACGAGCATCCATGTATCGAGGGGAAGAGGTGAAGTCGTGATCCCGCTGGGCAGGACACAGCAGGGGGAAGTGACCTCTTGTCCGGACGGGATCGTCCTGGCGATGGGAAGGGCGTCGAGCAGCTATTGGAGTGAAACGCCCTCCGCGCGGCGTTTCGAGGTGGAGAAGGTAGAGCAGATCTGGTACATGCTGGACGT
>Ga0105239_10006315_pt1 | contig 13787 bp, 8 predicted proteins | sample KBSC44metaG_FD_92761 | JGI IMG/M metagenome (GOLD analysis project Ga0105239, IMG submission 92761) | Corn rhizosphere microbial communities from Kellogg Biological Station, Michigan, USA - KBS C4-4 metaG | ecosystem: Host-associated > Plants > Roots > Rhizosphere > Soil | place: Michigan, USA... | reverse complement strand
ATTCTGAGTGTTGGATTGATACGCTGATAATCTTCATTACTCTGTTTCAGCATACCTTTCTGATCAAAATAACCAAGTGAAGCAATAAAGAACGTTTTATCTGAACCGCCCGAAACAGAAACATTATGTTGCTGCTGCGGCTTCCAGCCGGGATACAACACTTTTACCCAATCGGTATTACCTACATAGCGGTATTTTGACTGATTGGATGGATCGGGATAGCCGGAAGGATTGTTTACCGGATCTGCCATATAATTCGCGGCCATGATAGAATCCTGTACAGTAAAAGGAAAAGAAGCTGTAGAACCGCCGCTCATTTGGCCGGTTCTGTCAGCTTCCCGGTGCATAGCGATATAGTCAACCGAATTCAGGTATTTGGGCAAACGGGTTGGGCGTGAAATGGCATAAGAACCTGAATAGTTAACGTGTAGCGGTGTATTCTTTTTGCCATTGCGGGTAGTGATCAGAATTACGCCAAAAGCGCCACGGCTGCCGTAGATGGCAGCAGAAGCCGCATCTTTCAAAACAGTTACACTTTCTACATCAGCAGGATTGATAAGGTTGGGGTCCATCTGAACGCCATCTACCATTACCAGCGGGCCTCCTTCGCTGGTATTATTACCTGCATTGAGCGATGTAACACCCCTGATATTAAAGTTTGCGCCAGCGCCCGGCTTACCACTATTGAGGTTAACATTCAGGTTAGGCACCAGACCCTGTAATCCCTGAGCCAGGTTAACCAGCGGTCGGCTTTCCAGCTCTTTTGAATTTACATTGGCTACAGCACCTGTAAGGTTTTCTTTTTTCTGTGTGCCATATCCTATAATAACAATATCATTCAATGCTTCCTGATTCAATTCGAGCTGCATATCAAGATCCGTTTGGCCATTTACCCGCACTTCCAGCGTTTTAAAACCAACATACGATATAACGAGCACCGCATCAGGGTCTACTGCAACCAATCTGAATCTTCCCTGCTCATCGGTAGTTGTGCCTCTTGATGTTCCTTTAATGCCAACGGAAGCGCCGCTGACCGGATGGCCATTGGCATCATGCACCTTTCCTTTTATATCGATACCTGGCGGACGTGGTGTTTCGTTTATCTGCAATACCACCGGTTTTTCTTTTATGACCACCAGTTTATTGAGAATGCTATAAGTAAAAGGCTGATTTTTTAAACAACTGTCCAATACCTGTTCAATAGTAGCATTGGAAAAGTGAAGGGTAACAGGTTTTGATTTTTGCAGGAACGCTTCTGTATAAACGAACCGGTAGTCCGTTTGCTTTTCTATGAGGTTGAATATTTTTTCCAGACCGGCATCCCGCTCTGAAATGGTAATTTTTTGAGCAATGCCTCTTGCACTTATCTGAAGCGAAGCGCACAGGAGTAAAGCAGCAGTTAATTTCATGTGCAAACAGTTTAACTTTTCAATCGTATGGTACAACCGTGTAATAAGCATCTGAAATAGGTTGAACCGGCCGGTAGCTGAATAAAGCTGCATAGGCTTTTCACTGCCGGGCAAACAGGTTTTCCTGTTTTGGCAAAGAGCAATCAATAACATAAATTTGTTATGTTTTGGGTTAACAATAAAGCAGTCTCGCGAGGATTGTGAAAGGTTAATTCCAAATACTTGCCGGATCCCGTTCGCATCGGAGTCCGGTTTTTTTATGATTAACCTTGCGTGCATTTTTTTTACACCATAGGCAGTTTGATTTTATTTATGTTGATATGGTTTGTCCTGAGCGGGGTCGCTAAGGCAGTACAGTTACTTTTTTCCCATCTACTTCAAAATGTATTTTACCCGTCATAGTGAGGGCCTGTAAAACATCTGAAAGCCGCGTATCTCTTGGTATTTTAGCATAGAACCTGTCTTTGGCTTCCGCACTGTAGTTTATATCGATATTGTACCACCTGCTTAATTGCCGCATCACCGCATGTATATCTGCGCTACGAAAATCGAAAAGACCGTTTTTCCATGCCACTACTTCATCGGTATTGATGTTATCAATTACTTTAACATCGCTGCTATTATTAAGTACAGCCTGCTGACGGGGTTGTAATATGGCTTCCTGCCCATTGGCTGTAGCAGATTGACTTACTTTCACTTTCCCTTCAAGCAATGTTGTTTTAATACCTTCTTCATCGGGATAAGCCATAATGTTGAAGTGTGTGCCTAATACTTCAACACGGCCTCCCTTTCTCCCTTGTTCAGGGGTAATGTCAACAATGAAAGGGACCTTTTTAGAGTGAGCCACTTCAAAATACGCTTCGCCACTCAGAACAACCTGCCGTTCATTTCCTGTAAATGAAGTTGGATATTTTAAAGATGAAGCCGCATTGAGCCATACTTTGGTGCCATCTGGTAATATCACCTGGTATTGTCCGCCCCGTGGAACTACCAGCGTGTTATACGTTACAGCGGCAGATTGGCCGCCAGCTATCGCTTTATACTCCAGTTGCCCGTTATTTAACTTGTTTACACTGGTAGCGCCCTGTTGCGCCAGTGAGCCGTTATGCGCGCTATCGAGTATGATGGTTGATCCGTCACTCAGAGTGAGAATGGCTTTGTTACCACCCGGGGCTACATCATTCTTAAAATTATTTCGGGCTGCTACTATTATTTGTTCAGGCTTTTTACCGGTGTGCAACCATGCGTATAATATCCAGCCGGTAACAATAATAACAATGGCGGCAGCAGCAGCGGTCTTGATCCATACAATGCTTAGGCGTTTTGTAACAGGGGGCGCTGCTGACATAATATTGCTGAATAGTTTTTCCCTGTCCAGGTCAGGAAAACTATCTGATTCATTGATATTTTGCCACACATGGTGCAATGAGGTTTCCAGTGCTTCATCGTCCTGCGCGTCTTTAATGGCCTGAAATAACTCAAGCACCTCCTGTTTTGTACAGTTGTTAGCGGCATACTGTTGTAACAGGTATTGCAATCTGGTCGGTTCAACAGGCATAATAGTAAGTTAAGTGTATTATACGGCCACTATTTGTATAAATGACGCAGAAAAGAAGGCAACGTACTGCCGGATGGAAAATATTTTTTACTAAGAGTGTATAGAAGAAGATAGCCTCTAGCCTTTAGCCCTGAAGAAGTATAACTATCAATAGTAATAAAGTTTCGCTATCGGGCAGGTTGCTGACATGCTTCCTGATGTGCTTTAAAGTTTCTGAAAGATGGTTTTTGACGGTGCTTTTGGAAAGATGTAGCAGGGCGGCTATTTCATCATGACTAAGCCCTTCCTGCTTGCTTAATCTGAAGATCTGAATTTTTTGCGGGGATAAACCGCTTAGCGCCTCTTCTATTATCTGTTGCAGTTCTGTGATGCTTAATTTCTCATCTATATTATTATTAAATTCCTTTGACCGCACAGATAAATTGGAAATAAGCTGGCTTTCTTTAGCCAGTTTGCGCAAATAATCGATGGTTTTATTCCGCGCCATTGAAAATATATATGCTTCGGCATTTTCCACATCGGCCAATGGAGCACGGTTTACCCAAAGTTTTAAAAAAATCTCCTGTACTATTTCTTCAGTGGCGCCGGGTGATTTACAAATCTTAAAAATATAGGCAGAAAGATGGTTAAAATAGGCATCATAAAGGGTTCTGAAGGCTTTTTCATTTCCCTTTGCTACTTCTTTTAACAGAAGCCGTTCATCATATGGCGGTAAAAAGGACACTAAATGCTGGGTTGAAAAGACATTAAAATTAAAATAAATGTTGCAATAAACCACAAACAACAAACCCCAAAACCACAAACCGACTTCCCTATCTTTGCCCCTTCAATAAAACTAACCATGCAAAAAATTGGTATCCTTGGCGGCGGACAATTAGGTAGAATGTTATTACAGGCTGCGGCCAATTACCCTGTTGAAACCTTTGTGCTGGAAAATGATGAACAATGCCCGGCAGCTCACCTGTGCCATCATTTTGTAAAAGGCGATATTCGCAATTTCGACGATGTGTATAATTTCGGAAAAGGGCTCGACGGACTTACCATAGAAATTGAATCTGTTAATGAAGATGCGCTGGAAAAACTGGAACAGGAAGGCGTAAAAGTTTATCCCCGCCCTGCCGCCCTGCGCACCATCAAAAATAAAATAGTTCAGAAACAATTTTATCAGCAACTGCAAATACCCACAGCTCCGTTTGTTATAACACAAAATCTGGCAGAACTAAAAGCCAATGCCTCTTTCCTGCCAGCCGTTCATAAGGTGGGACTGGGTGGTTACGATGGCCGCGGCGTTCAGATCTTAAAAACCCCCGACGACCTGGCAAGCGGTTTTGACGCTCCTGCCGTACTGGAAAAAATGGTACCCATTCAGCGCGAAATATCACAGATCATTGCCGTAAATGCAAAAGGTGAAACCGCTTTATACCCACCTGTTGACATGGTGTTTGATACCCGCCTTAATCTGCTCGATTATCAGATCAGTCCCGCTGATCTTACCGAAAAAACAATATGGAAAGTAGAGGCCATTGCACTGGCCGTTGTAAAAGGACTGCAAAGTCCCGGAATTTTTGCCGTGGAATTGTTTATCGATAAACAGGGCGATGTATTTGTAAATGAAACTGCACCACGCGTACACAACAGTGGCCACCATACCATCGAAGCCAATTACAGCTCACAGTTCGATATGCTGTGGCGCGTAATGCTGGGCTATCCGCTTGGCAATACCGAACATATTTTACCGGCGGCCATCGTAAACATACTGGGCGCCGATGGCTATGAAGGAGATGCCAGATACGAGGGACTGGAAGATGTACTGAAAATGGACAATGTATTTGTTCATTTGTATGGAAAGAAGCAAACGAAGGCCGGTCGTAAAATGGGACATGTAACAATTATCAGTAAAGACAAACAGGATTTGACCTATAAAGCGAACCGTATTAAAAACCAATTAAAAGTGGTTAGTTAGCCATCCATTTAGCCTGCCGCTCATAACCTTTTTGCCATTCCGGCACAATGAAAATCCTAACTTTGCGGGCCGTAAAGCTGTGAAGTGAAGGATGGTAAACGCTAATTGGTCGATAAAAATCAGCCGGATTTCTAAGATCAATAGCCGCCTTGCGTTCCTCTTAAGCGACAATTGGGGGAACGTAAAGAATGCAGGGGCTGATAGGTATCAGATCTGCTCTCTGGATCGCAAAGGTCGCAATGCCTGCCATTTGACATTTCACAAAGTATTTAACTTATAACAACTCTAATGGACCGTAAATGCCGGATTGTAATCGGTTTTGTTTTGTCATTTATTCTCATTTCCTGCAAAAGCGAAAAGAAAGATAGCGCTCCTGCAGCGACCCCCGCTCATGGCGACAAAGCCGTGCAGGCAGAAGCTTTTGTAGTTAGAACCAAACCCTTAAGTGAAAATCTGGAAATACCAGGCACCCTGTTACCCTACGAAGAAACAGAGATCCGGCCTGAAATATCGGGCCGGGTAATATCGCTGAATATTCCCGAAGGAAGCTTTGTACAACGGGGAACCCTGCTCGTAAAGCTGTTTGATAGTGACCTGCAGGCACAACTGAAAAAACTGCAGGTGCAATTGCAGATTGCTCAAAAAACGGCTGAACGGCAAAAGGAATTATTAAAGATCAATGGTATCAGTCAGCAGGAATACGACTTAAGCGAACTGAATGTAAGTAATCTGAATGCAGATATCGAGCTCACTAAAGTAAACATCAGCAAAACAGAGATCAGGGCGCCTTTTGCAGGGCGCATCGGCTTAAAGAATATCAGCAATGGCGCTTATGTTACTCCTACCACCCTGCTTACCACTATCAGTCAGGTGAGTCAGTTGAAAATGGAGTTTTCTGTACCTGAAAAATACAGTGAATACATGCGTAAAGGCCGGCCGGTAAAATTTACGGTAGCGGGTAGCGATAAAGATTTTACCGCTACGGTACTGGCTACCGAATCGAATATCGAGGCCAATACCCGTACGTTGAAAGTAAGAACGGTGGTACAGGGACAACACAATCTGTTGGTGCCGGGCGCTTTTGCCAAAGTATCTCTGCAAATGGGAAAGAACGACCGCTCGCTGATTGTTCCGTCGCAGTCAGTAATACCCGAAGCCCGCAATAAAAAAGTAATTGTATATAAAGGTGGTGGCGCCAGTTTTACCGTGGTTACCACAGGTATTCGCGATTCATCATTTGTACAGGTGCTCGATGGCGTGCGGGAAGGTGATACTGTACTTACTACCGCATTGCTTACCGTTAGACCCGACAGTAAAATTAAATTAACCAAAGTACAATAAGGTTATATAATGAACATTTCTGAGCTGAGTTTGCGGCGGCCGGTTCTGGCAACGGTACTGAACGTCATGATCGTGTTGTTCGGTATCATTGGCTTTACATATCTGGGCGTTCGCGACTACCCTGCTATTGATCCGCCCAACGTTAGCGTACGTACCAATTACCCAGGCGCCAATGCCGACATTATTGAATCGCAGATAACCGAACCACTCGAAAAATCTATCAATGGTATTGCGGGTGTTAGAAATATTACGTCTACCAACAGCCAGGGTACCAGCAGTATAAACGTTGAATTTGACCTGAGCATTGACCTTGAAGCTGCCGCCAATGATGTGCGCGATAAAGTATCGCAGGCCGTTCGTTCTTTGCCTGAAGATCTGCCCGCGCCGCCGGTAGTATCAAAGGCAGACGCCAGTTCAGATGCCATCATTTCCATGACGGTGCAAAGCAATACCCGCAATCAGCTGGATATTACAGAATATGGCACCAACGTATTGCAGGAACGCCTGCAAACGATTCCCGGCGTAAGCGCCATTCAGATCTGGGGTGAGAAACGCTATGCCATGCGCATCTGGTTCGATCCCGCAAAACTGAGCGCCTATGGATTAACACCCGGCGATGTGCAGGCTGCCCTTACCCGCGAGAACGTAGAGCTTCCTTCAGGAAAAATTGCCGGTAACAGCACCGAATTGACTGTGCGTACATTCGGCCGTTTAACTACCGAAGACGATTTCAATAATGTTATTGTAAAGAATGTAAACGGCAATAACATCCGTTTAAAAGATGTGGCAGAAGCTGTGCTGGGCCCTGAGAATGAAGAAACGATGTTGAAAGAAAGCCGCATTCCCATGATCGCACTGGCGCTGATACCGCAGCCTGGATCAAACTATGTAGCTATTTCAGACGAATTCTATCGCCGGTACGAGCAGATAAAAAAAGAAGTTCCTTCCGATATTAAACTGGGTATTGCGCTTGATCAAACGAAATTCATTAAGAAGTCGATCTCAGAAGTAGAAGAAACCCTCCTCATAGCGCTGGTTCTGGTAGTATTGATCATTTACCTGTTTTTCCGTAGCTGGCTGATAGCCCTGCGCCCACTCATAGATATCCCCGTTTCATTGATCGGTGCTTTCTTCATTATGTATGTGAGCGGATTTACCATCAATGTATTGTCGCTATTGGGTATTGTTCTGGCAACAGGTCTGGTAGTGGATGACGGTATTGTTGTTACCGAAAACATCTTTAAGAAGCTGGAGCAGGGAATGAATAAATACGAGGCGGCGCGCGAAGGTTCCAAAGAAATTTACTTTGCCGTAATAGCCACTTCTATTACCCTGGCGATTATTTTTTTACCCATCATCTTTCTGCAGGGCTTTGTAGGTCGCCTGTTCCGTGAGTTTGGTATTGTGGTAGCCGGCGCCGTATTGATCTCTGCCTTTGTATCGCTTACACTTACCCCCGTACTGAACGTAAAGCTTACCCGTAAAGTAATAAAACACGGATGGTTTTATCATAAAACCGAACCATTCTTCCGGTGGATGGAGAATGGCTATCAAAATTCGTTGAAAAGGTTTATGCGGGTGCGGAAGCTGGCCTGGGTTGTTACTGCGCTTATTGGGGCTGTGTGTATTTACATTATTATCCATATAGGCGGCAACTTACCATCTGAGCTGGCGCCCATGGAAGACCGCAGCCAGTTCCGTTTATCGGTTACAGCGCCGGAAGGTACTTCGTTCGATTATATGGATAACTACATCGACCGCCTTTCGCAGTTGATGCTCGATTCCGTTCCTGAAGAACAAACGGTGCTTACCGTAACAGCGCCTGGCTTTAGCGGTTCCGGTGCAACCAATACCGGTTTCGTTCGGTTAACACTTACTGAGCCGAAAGAAAGAAAGCGTTCACAACAGCAGATCGTTGATATGGTGAACCGCAACCTCGCTAAGTATTCAGATGGAAAAGCCTTTGCCATCCAGGAACAAACTATTCAGGTAAACAGAAGATCGGGCTTACCCGTGCAGTTTGTAATTCAGAATAATGATTTCGATAAGATTGCTAAGGTGCTGCCCAAATTCATGGAAGAAGCACAAAAGAGTCCGGTATTTCAGGGTATCGATGCCGACCTGAAATTCAATAAGCCTGAAGTAAATATTGAAATTGACCGTATAAAGGCCAGTCAGTTGGGTGTAAGTGTATCTGACGTATCGCAAACCCTTCAACTGGCGCTGAGTAACCTGCAGTTGGGATATTTTTACCGTTCGGGTAAACAATACTCGGTGATCGGACAGGTAGCACGAAACGATCGCGACGATCCTACCGACCTGAAGAATATTTATGTTCGTAATAACCGCGGAGAGATCATTTCACTTGATAACCTGGTTTCGTTCAGAGAACAAACTACCCCTCCCACCCTGTATCACTTTAACCGGTATAAATCGGCTACTATTTCAGCAGGTTTAGCTCCGGGACATACACTGGGCGAGGGTATTAAAGTAATGCAGGACATTGCAAAGCGTTTGCTGGATGATACCTGGACTACCTCATTATCAGGCCCCAGCCGTGACTATGCCGAAAGCAGTGGCAATACCAGCTTTGCATTTATACTGGCATTAGTGCTCATTTTTCTGGTACTGGCTGCTCAGTTCGAGAGTTTTATTGATCCGCTGATCATCATGGTTACTGTACCACTGGCTATTGCTGGTGCAGTTTTGTCGTTGTGGCTATTCCATCAAACCCTGAATATCTTTTCACAGATCGGTATGATCATGCTGATAGGGTTGGTTACTAAAAACGGTATCCTGATCGTGGAATTTGCCAATCAGAAACAGCTGGCCGGTATGCATAAAAAACAAGCGGTTATTGAAGCGGCAACAGCCCGTTTACGGCCGATCTTAATGACCAGTCTGGCCATGGCGCTTGGCGCCCTGCCGATTGCGTTGTCATTAGGCGCTGCCGCTACCAGCCGTATACCGCTGGGTATTGTGATCGTGGGTGGAATTATGTTCTCTCTGATCCTGACCTTATACATGATTCCGGCTATCTACTGGTTCTGGTCTTTTAAAAAGAAGAAAAGTGAGCTGGAACGGATGGATGCAGAGGCACACAGAGCATAAAATGGTTTGAGGTCTCAAACAACAAACTACAAACCACAAACAGTTTTCCAGAATGAAATATGCTTTTATATTTATCACTTGTCTTTGTTGTTCAATTATGACAAAGGCGCAGCAGCAACTTACCCTTGAGGATGTTATTGCTGCGGCCCTTAAAAATAATTACGACATATTGATGAGCCGTAACGATTCTACTTCCTATGCACTGAATCGTTATTATTCATTCGGCGCTTTTTTACCACAACTGAACGGCGTGGCAGGTACCACCTGGAATAACAACAATCAGGAACTGAAATTTGCGAGCCATGATCCTTTAAAGGGCGACAGTATAGTTCGGCGTAACGGCGTAAAAAGCAGTAATATCAATTACTCTGTTAACTTAAGCTGGACGTTATTCGATGGCATGAAGATGTTCGCCACCCGCGAAAAGCTGTATGAGCTGGAACGCCTCGGCGCACTGGAAGTAAAAACGCAGATGGTGAACAGCATTGCAGCTGTAATAAAGAATTACTTCAACATAGTACGGCAAAAGCAACAACTGAAAGCTATTGAAGAGCAGATGTCGATTGATGAAGAACGTGTAAAGCTGGCCGATAAGAAATTGTCGGTAGGTTTAGGCAGCAAACCTGAATTATTACAGGCAAAGGTTGACTGGAATGCACAAAAGGCAGCGCAGTTAACACAGCAAACATTAATTGCGCAGTTGCGCGATCAGTTGAATCAGTTGATCGGTTTTAAAACAGGTTCGGTATATGATGTGAGCGACAGTATTCCTTTGAATACCACCTTACAGTTCGGCACATTTGCGCAACAATTCGAGCAAAGCAATCCTTCTTTGTTGTATGCTCAGAAGAATATTGATATTGCAAAACTGGCTGTAAAAGAACAAAAGGCCGGGTTATTACCAACGCTGTCTTTTAACTCGGCTTATAATTTCTCGCGTACAAATAATAGTCTGGCTGTAAACCTCTTTCAGCCATTTTTTAATCAGAATAAAGGATTCAATTATGGCTTTGGTTTAAATGTGCCTATTTTAAATGGGTTTAATCAGCGCCGTTTGATCAAACAGGCCCAAATAACAGAACATTATCAGGAGTTGAATTACCTGAATCTGCGGTCACAGGTGGATGTTGCATTAACCAATGCCTTTAAGGATTATGAACTACAAAAGCAACTGCTTGATCTGGAAAACGACAATATTGCGCTGGCCAAAGAAAATGTAGCCATTGCGCTGGAACGCTTCAAGCAGGGCGTATCTACCTACCTTGAATTACGCGAAGCACAGAAAAGCCTTGAAGATGCGTATAACAGGTTAATTGCAGCACGCTACAATACCAAGGTAGCCGAAACCGAACTGCTGCGATTAAAAGGAGATTTATTACGATAATTCTTTCTTTCCGTTTTTTATACTTTTCTTTGCCACTTAACTTCATTACCCTCATTTATGGAGCCATTGATCGGGATCATTATGGGAAGCGACAGCGATCTTCCTGTTATGCAGGCAGCGGCAGATGTTTTGAATGAACTGGGGTTGCCTTTTGAATTGACCGTTGTTTCGGCGCATCGCACCCCTTTGCGTATGGTAGAATATGCTACTAAAGCAAGGGAGCGCGGATTAAGAGTGATTATTGCCGGAGCAGGCGGCGCTGCTCATTTACCGGGTATGGTGGCTTCTCTTACCCCTTTACCAGTGATCGGCGTACCCATTAAGTCGTCTAACTCCATCGACGGATGGGATTCCATATTATCTATCCTGCAAATGCCAAATGGCATACCAGTTGCAACAGTAGCTTTAAATGCAGCTAAAAATGCCGGTATCCTGGCCGCCTCCATGATCGGTGCATTTGACGAAACCATTGGTAACCAGGTAGCTGCTTACAAAAAGAAACTGGAAGAAGAAGTACAGTCTAAAATTCAAAATTTAAAAAAACAGGGCTGGGTTAATAAATTTGATTAGGCAGATTTAGTCCATCCTTGTAATTTGCGCGCGGTATGAAACTCAAACTGCTTGATTATAAAGAATTACCGGATTTGCCCGTTGGCTCAAACCTTGAATTTTTTAATGACGCTATTTATCTGGTAGATGATGATGCCAGCGATATGGTGGTATTGAATAAAAAGTGGCAAAAGGAAGCTGTTCATCCATTACTGGTAAACAGCGATGTGGACATTAACCGGAAGGGTAAGTCTGACTTTGAAGCAACTACTATTGTAGAAGTTAACAGCATTCCCCGCCTGCTTGTATTGGGAATCGATATAAAAGACAATCACCACAAGGCCATTCTGGTTAACCTCGACGATCTTACCAAAGAGGAATTTGATATTTCTGAATTTTATACCCGGCTGAAACAAACAGTTGGCGTTATCAATATCGAATCGGCTGCCATTGTACTGGGCAAACTGGTGCTGTGCAACCGCGATCACAAAGCCGCTCCCGAAAATCACATCATTGTAACAGATGTAGATTTCTGGAAAAATCAGGCTACCGCCGAAATAACTACTATCAGCTTCGATCTTCCGCAAACACCTAAACAGGTTGTGGGACTTTCAGGCCTCACCTACTCTTACAAAAACGACTGGCTGGTTGCTACCCTGCTTACCGAAGATGCTACAGCTGTCAACGGCCGTGGCGATAGTTATCTGGCCGTTATTGAAAATGCTTCACGCAAGGTGGTGCGTAAAAAAATGAAGGTAAATACCCTGTTCCATTTAAGCGAATTGAATGAATCCTTTGCGGGCTACAACCTGCAATCGGTTTGTATAAGAGCCGAAAAAAGCGCCCGGTTAAAACTCTATATGCTGGCAGGTAACAAACAGGGAGTGAGTGGTGTGTTTACGGTAAGAGTGAAAGAATAAGTAAATAATGAATATTGAATGATGAATATCGAATGTCGAAGTAGCTTTTACTTCGACATTCGTCATTTAATATTCGACATTCGATATTTAAAGCTCTTCCAGTATAATAAACTCCTGTTCCAGTGTAGATGAATGCTCGTATACTTTCTGAATAAATGATTTACCCCATAAGGCATACCAGGGCATGAAGTTGTCAACGCGTTCCTGCAAACCATTATTCGGAAATAAAGCCGATTGAATCGCATGAATCTGCCGTTGCTCGGTTTCGTATTTCTTTTTTTCGGCCCGCAGCAATTTTTTCTCCAGCTCCTGTATAGGTTTTATAGTTCTGGCCTGCAATGCTTCCACATGCTGTAATAATGATTTGTCTATGGCCGCCGCTTTATTTTTCAATAGTTCGTACAGCCGTTCTGTTGCTTCCAGTTCCTGTTTTAATTTCAGCTCACCATTCTTATGACGGCTTACCAGCAACGTAAGTAACTGTTGTTCGGGTTGGAAAAAATCTTTCGACTGCAAACCCAGCTTATGAATTTTTTCCTGCCACTTTTTTTCTACAATCAAAAACGAATTGCGCAATACCAGTACCGGGAAGGGCACCTGATAATGAGTAAACAGGTCTTTTAATTCAAGCCAGTAAGCTGTTTCACCACCGCCGCCAATAAAAGCGATATTGGGTAACAGCGTTTCCTGATATAATCCGCGTAAAATTACATTCGGACTAAATCTTTCAGGATGCGAATGTAACTCAGCCAGTATTTCTTCTTCGGTAAAACTGATTTTAGTATTTCTTACTTCATACTTTCCGTCTTTTACTTCAATCAGTTCACGCACGTTGTCTTTAAAGTAAAACAAATTAACAGCACGCGGATGCGCCTGTACTTTATAATGTTGCTCCAGCCGTTCAATGGTTTTTTCTACTATTGAAGCGGGTGTTTGCTGCAACAGGTCTTCACGAAATACCGGCGCCATAATTCTTTTCAGATTGGCAGTATCCGGAACAATCACAATTAAACCATACTCAGCAAATAATGCATGAATGATCTTAAATGTGGCCGTTTGAATATCGGGGCTTTGCAGATAGCAGGTACGCAGCAGTTCTATCAACTCCTGACCGAATGGCTGTACCGACAACTCTCCTTCTATACGATGGATCAGTTTATCGAGCCCTTTGGTATTCATGCGGCCTACTGCACCTGTTTGTTTTGTATCCCAAACCAGTTTTTCACCGTTCAGGAAAACATGACCCAACTCATCCAGATCGGCATCTTCACTACCCATCCAGAATACCGGTACAAAATGTTTATCGGGAAATTCTTTTGCAAACCGGTCGGCCAGTTTTATAACATGCAGTATTTTATAAATGAAATACAGGTGGCCGGTGAAGATAGCCGGCTGATGTGCAGTTGTAATAGTAAATGTATTTGGCTGTAACAGCAGTTGCATATTTTTTTGCACTGCATCTGTAATGGTTACAGCCTCATATTGTTTTTGCAATTCGCTTACCAGCAGTTCGCGATTGGTATGAACCTGTTCACGTGCTGCTATGGCAGCT
>Ga0105239_10006313_pt1 | contig 13789 bp, 10 predicted proteins | sample KBSC44metaG_FD_92761 | JGI IMG/M metagenome (GOLD analysis project Ga0105239, IMG submission 92761) | Corn rhizosphere microbial communities from Kellogg Biological Station, Michigan, USA - KBS C4-4 metaG | ecosystem: Host-associated > Plants > Roots > Rhizosphere > Soil | place: Michigan, USA... | reverse complement strand
TGTTTCGTGGCGAGGTGTGCAATGTTTACGCACGCAAAGTCGTGTGCCCAACGGTCAGCTCCGTGCATGACGTTCTGCAGCACGTCGCGTCGGAGAGCCCACCTCGGAAAGTGACTCAACGAGATCATTCGAAATCTGATGTCATCACCCCACATGGCGGCGAAGATGCGGGCGACCCCTCCCGCCGTTGAAAGCACACCGCGGAAGTGACGAGACACCAGGATCACCTCTCGTATGAAAGTGCACTTTTCCGCGACGGGTAGCATAGCCACCGCGTGACAGACGATGCGGAACAGCAGCTCATCTATGGCAAGGGCCCTGTGGGAGGCGATCAGTGAAACGTCCCCCATGCTTGTGATGTGAGATCTAGACAAGGGCGAGCGAGGAGACGGAACGAGGATGAAGGACTTTGATCACGTGACCTCTGAAGGGGGCGTAAGCAGATGTGGCGCAATGAAATAAGGACCCTAACCCTGACCCTGATGTAGCAACGAAGCGATGGAGTCCGCCGTGTTCGACGCCGTTGGAAACAAACAAGACCATTTGACCATCAACAGCGACAAGGACCAGGAGGACCTGCTGCTTGAGCTGCGATACAAATTTTGGAAGGAAAAGCGGACAGTGTTGACCTGGAACAGCGAATACGTGGATTTCGGATTCGATGGCGACCGTAACCTAATTTCCCATCAGGGTCCGAAGACGTATCACATCACCATACAATATCCCCAGTGAAGGCGCTCGCTTCACTCCCGTGACGCTCCTTCGGGATCGCAAGCGGTCTCCGTCACGGATGCGACACAACTTGCCTGCGCGGCGTCGTGGAAGTAATGCCAGTAGTCTGCCTCTCCCCAGGCGACAAGTCTTTCCAAGGATCCCTCGGGACCCATGACTTTCTCACGTCTGCACGGACGCCAATTATCCCGCAACTGCGCATCCAGCCTCTGCCAATTCACAATCTTGCCTTCTACATGTGGGCGGATGTCACGGTCGTAAATCTCGCCGTTCTCCATCATGAACCACGCTGGGGTTGGCGGTTCTGGGGCGCTTTCGCGATTCAGTCTGATATGCTCGGCCATGCTATCTGATGGAAAATAAGCCAGTCTTTTATTTTCTCTCATTCATGTTTCTCCGTAACCGTCACAGGGGTTGCACCGCGATTTCGTTCATATGCAGGTCCGACTGCGCCGTATTTCCCTTGTGTATGGCTTGAGAAAGAGAGGAAAGGCAAACGCCGAACATGCAGACCGCGATGTAGGTGTAAACTAGCCAGAGCTCTGAACCGGCTGTCGTATTGGGATGAAGGTCACCGAAGCCGACGGTGGTAAGCGACGCCCATGTGAAGTACACACCGTCGAGGAAATCCCACCCCTCTATCAGAGAGAAGGCTAACGAGCCCAACATCCAATACGCCGTAAGGCCGGTTGCGAGGGCGAGGACTTCCCGGCGTGTACGCGCCGCTGGCAGGATGTTGTGCAACGCGAACAGAAAGAAGGCGACAAAGATAAGCGTCACATTTCCAACGGTCACCAAGATGACCTTCCCAAGAGTGGTGCGCACCCTGATATTACCGAAACCAACCGTCAAGGCCGTGTGGTTGACAAAGTTCCACGCTGTGTCAAACGCGAAGCCTTCCGTAAAGTGGAATATCACGGCGTTGACGAACAGAGGGAAAAACACCATGATTTGCGCCGCGATGACTGTTCGCTGTCCGACCGAGAGGTCATTCACTGTGTATCCGCGTACAGCCGTCCACAAGCGTAAAAAGGCGACGGTTACCGACAAAGCCAGGGCCTCCCCAAGCGCGAAAAGTGTCTGTGGTGGAGCCTGGAAGCGCTCTTTGTACCCGACCAGGATGGAGAGGAAAGTGACGCGAATGAGAGACTCTACCCACCACAGACTACGCCAGAGCGGTTGGTTCAAGCCCGGCCTCAAGACTTTGCGGTGTTGCAGGGTTAGATTCAGCGAACCGATGGCGAACGCCGCGGAAAGAAGCAGGAGTCTCCACCAGGATTTGCCACCACCGAGGAGGCGCCCGGCTAATGTTCGAAGGACATGAGTGAGGCTGAGGACGTCAAGAACAGCAGCGGTGAATAAGACGCGTCTTTCGAATGAGTTTGTCGGCATGCTGAGATGTCCGGACTTCTCGACGCCAGGAACCACATTGTGGGTCGGAAAACGCGGGCTGCCTTTTGTTTCATATCGCGTCGTTACGGAGGCTGGTCACTTTCGGCTTAGTCAGCGCTAGGGTACAAGCCCAAAAGCGAAAGCAGGCTAGCAGTCACATTGTGAAACAATGCGTGATTATTGTGTAAAACGACCTTCCTTGTCCTCACCCTCCATGTCGCGGTCAATCGTGCGCTACAAGTTCTCCAGCACGTCCCACATCCTGGCTTGGCTGTCGTCGAGAGTCGGTAGGCCGTACCTCTTCAGTGCCGACTCCATCGACTCCCAGTTGAGCTTGTCCTTCTTGTTGTACCAGGCGTCGGGCTTCTGCACGACCGGAGTCTTTAACAGCACCGCCCGCACATCGGGGAGGGTAGCATACACAACGCCACCGACGGCGACGTCCATGTCTGGGTCGGCGGACACCTTCACCCCCTTTGGGTCCACACCCATCGCATCGCCGATAGGTCCGCGATACAATGCCGCATAACCTCCCGACACAATGACAGGAAGGTCCGCAGACGCTAAGCTCTGCTTTATTTCCGCTGCCGTTTTGGCGAGGGTCTTCACCACCCGCGGCTCCGCTGCGGTTGCCCTGAGACCTTGAGTGAGCTCTACACATTTGCAACGGTGTGGGTACCACGACTCCTTCTTCCACTCTCCCATGCGCAGTTCTTGCACAACCGATATCCAGGCAAAGCGAGCACCTACGGAAACGACGATGGCGTTCCGAACGCGATGGCGGGCGGCGACCAACACGGGAGACGCGACGGCACCAAGGAACCCGGCTGGAATGCGTGGAGCCAGCTGGAGAATGAGGCTCTGTGCGTCCCTTTTCTTCAGGTGAGGAGGGATGGCCAAGATGACGGGGCGTTGGGAGTGGCTGTACCCCAAGCAGTAGGCACTGACAAATCCGATGATCTCCGTCCACACGCCGATGTTGACTTCTACGATCGGTTTGCCGTCTCTGTCGTCAGGTTCTACAGGGTAAGAGAATGGAAAAAATTTGTAGCCCACTTCCCCGTATCTGTCATCCGGCTCTCCCCAGTGCTCGTACTTGTGGTCATCGACCCTAGCCATGATGTCGCAGTATGCGGAGCCCGCACTCCAATAGTGACCCCTCTGGCGTCTGAAAACGCTGTTGATCTTCCCCTGGAAGTCTCCGAGCATGACCGGATCCGGCCCAGTTTGGTAATTCCACTCCTTCTCGCGCGCCCAGCGTTCCGTTATGAGCCGATCACACTTCAATTGGGTCGTCGCGAATTTTGTGTACCTCGCGCCAACATCCAAGCAGATGACAGGGAGGTACCTTTCGACGAGCAGGCGGCTCCCGTATAGAACAAACCAATCGTGGGTGACGATGAGTTGGTCGTTGTCGAGTTTCACGAGTCCGTCCTTGAAGTCCCTCTGGTATCGGACGTACCAATGGACGGGGCTGCGGCACTTGTACAATAACGCACGACACGTCTGCATGAGCGCCGCCACGTCGCAGACCGAGAGCAGCGGTAAGATTTCTTCAATGACGTCCGTGTGAAGGGACGCGAGGTGGCAACCCGCCCCGTTCGCCGGTGTGCTGGAGATCCTCGCGTGAATTTCCGTAGCCCTTACGTAAGCATCCGTAGACGCGCGGGGAAGCCCTTCCTTCTGCAGCCGTATGCTCTCCTGGTACATCTGTTCCGCCGCATGATGAAGGGGATGGGCGAGGTCGTTCCCCAAGTGGAGGGTCCTCTCGAAGAGGATGTCGGTGCGGAGGACGTACTTCTCTCCGTTCTCGACCGCAGCACCCTGGTGGGCGACGTCATGGGTGAACACGACTGCCGTCCCAATCTGGGGTTTCAAACTGGCAACGGGCTCGCGCGGCGGGGTCCTCGCCATGGTGAACGGCTCCTCGTGCGTACTATCAAAGAACCTCGTCTCCCCGCCCTGGTAAGGCTTCTTCAGGTAGATCATGAGTGTGTATACACTCCGGTAGTCGTCGGTGACCACGAAGCCGCCGTCCCGGTGGATCTCAAAGTGTCCTCCCTGGGTGTACCTCGTGATCCGGAAGAGCGGGTTCACCCCCTTGGGTACCCAGAAGCCGTCGGCCCCGTACCCGAACGGACGGACGGCCAGGTCGTCGACGCGAAAGTGCGGGACCAGCCTCTTCCACAGCTTGTCCGCCAGCGCTTCATCCCGAAGGATGACTCTGGTGCAATCACGGTAGGACTTGTGGTACTCCCACTCCACGGAGGCAAAGCCGCGGGACTCGGCTTCCTGTACCAGCTCGCTCGCCTCGTCCGCCGTCAGAAAATCCGCAATGGTGAAGCCTCTACCCTGCGGGAGAGATAAGTCTGTTCTGGCCATTGTCATAACGGACGACGAAAGTCCAAGGATGGGAGACCACCTCTTAAACGAAGCCAGTTATCGCTAATCTGCATGACCACCCGCTCAAATGTTCCTGGGCGGCACCCGGTGAAAGTAGTCCCGTATACCTCTCTTTCCCGCGGGCTGCATCTCCATTTCTATCAGTCCTGCCAGCGAGACATGGACCTTCTTCCCCTTGCACTTCTTCCAGGTGTCGAGAGTGCCCCCTCTCACCGGTCTGTCCCCGTCCGACCAGGTGAACGCGATGAGGACGTCGGCTTTCGCCACCTCCGTGTTCCGGTCGTGAAAGCCGTTCCTCGTCTCCACTCTGGCACCGCACAAAATGGCTTCACGGAGTTCCGCCAGCGTGTCCCTCCCCATGGCACGGCTGAAATCCCGATGGTACTTGTTGGCGGACAGTCCCGGGTTCGTTCTCCAGTCCGGAACACCGGTGTCAGCAAAAGTATCCCTTGCCAAATCGAAAGGACAGGGGAGGAAGAGGGCGAGACCTGTCAAGGTGGGTTCGCCCTTGCGATGAGCTTGCAAGTAGAGGTCCACAGCCACGTGGTCCGCCCAGGCTGCCCCACCAGACACCAGGACGACGTCACCCAATTCTCCCTCCCGTGAAATCACATCTCTCGCCTTCTCAACCATCGCGTCAAAAACAGGCTTTGACATCCTTGAGCCGTCCTCGCCCCGTCCGGCGCTTCCGACAATGGCGATGCGCATGATCTTGTCACTCATTCTTCATACGATCAGGGTTGTACCTGAAGTCACCCAGGCCGTATCGTTACATCAGTGTGTCGCCATTTTTTGTTTGCGAGGATCACGACAACTATGCGGAGGCTCTCGAAATGGCAACTAGTCTTCTTGCTGGGTTCCTTAGTGGTCATCGAAATAAGAAAAAGGAGTCTCGAGAGCGTCATCATACAGGCATGCGTCGGTGGCCTCCTTGTATGGTGTTGCGCAGAGATAGCACGAAGCTCGATCAGGAGGGCTCGAGAACGAGACCGCTTCCTGCAAACCCATGTGCTCAAATTGAAGAAGAGAATGTTCCTCGCCCGTCAGTTTAACAAGTTCTACGTTGTGGCAAACCAAGCGCCCGGGAGGACGAGAATTAACCCCGGTGCGCAATTGACCGGCCATTCGGATTGGCGGAAGTACGTTCCATTTGGCGACAGCGGTCCCTGGAACGAGAGGCGGATTCTATTCGCCGTCGACAAAACGGATGTGACAGGTCCAATAGACACAGAGTGCACACGAGGAGACAAGGTGATCGTCGATTTCACTCCGTTCGTAGGAATGCAAGACGGCGAGCTCGTCGTCAAAGACAGCGGGCGTGTGGCTTTGGCACCTCTGCAAGCGCGCGGTGCAGCCGCCCCCACAGGCCTCGCAGCTGATATGCAGGAAGTATAGTCTATGGGACTTTGGTCACAGCTCCCTAAATATTATAATACTACAATGGTAACTGGTGCGCGTCACGCCTCGCTCTGAAAAGCAACCGGATCACCATTTGCCATCATCGCGATGTACTTGCGTTTCCGCGCTGGCCCTTCCACGACGGCACGAATGGTCCCCACACGCGTTGAGGAGTCATCCATATGTGACACGAGCAGTACAAGGTGCGTGGGATGCCGGCTGGTGAATACTTTCAAAAATCGATATACGCTCTGCCTTCCGTCGGTGTCCAGATGTTCGACAACCTCGTCCAGGCCCAACAGCATCGGCCGCAAGTTGCCGTGCGTGATGAGTGACTCCAAAATGGAGAACAGGAGCGCGAGGATGGTTCTCTGCCTCTCACCAGAACTCCTCTGGTTGAAGGCTATGGCGTCGCCGTCACGTTTGTTGAATTGAAAGTTCTCAGTCAGCGTGGAGGCAAGTCGGGTATCCCAATTGCCGCCGTTCAGCAGCGCCAGGTTTTCGTCAAAACGGGACTGCAGGAAGGAGAGGTGTTCTTTCCTGCATACGCGCCTGAACGCCCCTTTCTGTTGTAAAACAGTCTTTGCCTTCGCCGAAGTAGTGTCATTAGCGGATGCGAGTGCATTTTTCCAAAGCTCCCGGACTTCGTGCTCGTCTTCTGCCTGAGTGAGCAATTTGCGAACTTCAACACGTGTCTTCTGTAGTGTTTCATGGTCCCGTTGCTTCCGCTCTTGTTCAAGGACGAGGCAGTTCAACGTCTCCCGTGCGTGGAAAACATCCGCGGACAGATGGCCCATGGTTTCCTTCCTCTTCAGGGCCCGACCACTCAAACTCACCAAAGCCTCTTCCGCCTCTACAATGGCAGCAGACGCCTGAGACTGATCCCTCCTGGCGGCCTCATCCTGCTCCCGAAGCTGATCAAGCTCTTGTTGACCAGCTTCCGCCTGATTACGTAAGCGAAGGAGGGTCTCTTCGTCGGGTCGGCGTCCTTCTTCGGCGCGGAGGCGGTCACGGAGATCTGCGACCCTGCCCTCGGCCGCGACTAATTTCAACTCACACGCCTCCATGTGGAGGTAGAGTTGTCCGCTTACGGTCTCTGCCTCTTGTGATGCTCTGCGCGCCGAATCTTCTCTCTCCTCCCACTCGACGAGAATTTGCGCGGCAGTTCGTCGATCTCCATGGCGGGAAAGGAAAGTTGCCTTCAGTACCGCATCCTCTCTCTGTCTCTCGGTCTGGAAGCGGGCAGCGGTTACGTCAACAGCCGCGCGCAATTCTTCCAAGCGTCCGTCAATTGTGTCCACTTCGCCGTCCAGGGAGGACGTTTCGGCCTCTGCACCAGTTGCAACATCAGATGACGTTTTCACGGCACAGCTCCATGCGTCTTCGGCGCATTTCACATCCTCCTCCAACTCTGTGAGCTTTGCATAGGTCGGGTCACCGCCGATGCAGAGAGTGTCTAGCCGCTCTGTCAGGTGCTTCAATCGCTCTTCGTCATCGACTGTGACCGCATCCGCGACGTCGCCGACCGTGGCGGACATTTCGCGGAGGGGCTCCACTACATCGTCACGGATCCCCTTTATGATTGCCTCATTCTTTGATGCCTGTGCGTGCTGATTTGCTTTGTCAATAATTTTCGGGAGCGTCAACCTCTCCTTCCGCCGGCGCACGACTTTGCTGATCTTCTCGGCCTCTCGTTGTGTCTCCTCAAAGAGTTTGAGCCGCGCCCTGTAGGACTCTGAACTGTCTTTGGTCACCAGAACGCGGGCCCGCAATACTTGTTCCCGTTCTGCCAGGGTTCGGCGCAGCTGCGTCCGCCGCTCTTGGTCCGCCTTTGCAGCCTTTCTCTGGGAATCACGTGCGACGACTACCCTCTTCCGTTGTTCGTTCAAGATGGTGATCTCGGTGCGTTCCTCCCCCGACAATTCGTCGCGTAGCCGGATGGTCTCCGCCTGGTGATCGGAAACGGCAGTGCGCGCCTCGTCTAGTGCCCGCTCGCGTTCCTGAAGGTCTGCGCGGAGCTCTCCACCTTGCCCTTTCTGTTCCTCCACTAGTCTCTTCAGTTCCTCGGCCGTGCGACCCGCGAAAGCAAGTTCCTTTTCGACCTCGACCCTCTCCCGCTTGATGGACGCAACCTCCTCCTGCGCTGTTGCTAACATGGCCGTCAAGTTCTGGCACTCTTTTATAGCCCTAGCGTCTTCGTGCTCCACCCTTGACGCTTGAGCTGCCACCTGCGCGCGTCTCTCAATAACATCGTGCAAGGCCGGTGCAAGGGCGCCGAGGTTCTTTTGGGCAGAGATCAACCGAGCGCGATGTTCCACTATCCTCTGCTTCCAGGCGCCCTCTGCCTCTTCGTCCCTGCAGACGGCCGCGTGCTCTGCTTGCAACATTGCTTCGGTCTCACGTAGCCTCACCGTCCCGCCCTGAATGCGCCTCTCGATCTCCTCAACCTCCCGGGCAACCAACTTCAGCTTCAGGTCGATCCCCATCAGCTCCATTGACAGTCCCGCTTCTTTCTCGCCTGATGCGGTGGCGTCGGCCACCACAGCCTTCCACATGGTGTCGAGGACCTCCATCCCGAGCAGACGCTCCAGAACTGTGTTTCGTTGCTTGTCTCCGCTGCTGAAAAGAGAGAGGAAGTCGTTTGAATCCAGAAGGACGGCACGCCTGAACGTGTCCCAATCAGCGTTCAAAATCTCGCGTTCCAGGACCTCCTGCGTGTGCTTCATGCTGCCCTTCTGTACCACGGCCCCATTCGGCCGCGTGACCCTCAGAGACTTTACCGTCCTGTAAATACTCGTGCCATTTGCAAAGGTGACTGCCACGGCGCACTGTGTTCCCGCTGCAGCCTCGTTGTTCGTCACCTCCTCTTTATTGACACCGCGGAAAGTCTCCTTGAAGAGACACCAGGCGATCGCGTCTAGCAGCTGTGATTTGCCGCTCCCGTTCTCTCCGGTCATCATCCAAACCCCGCGTGCGAGCGCGTCAAAGTTCAACGTCATTGTCCCGCGGAAACCAAGGAAGTCTTTCACGGTGACCTTCGCCACGTCGGCATGGAAGAGGGTCTTCGATGTTTCGCTCACGGTTCCAGCGATTACTGTGCTTATGTAGGCTAACGCGTCCGCCTGCAGGGCGGCTGGCATGCATTCGTGCACGAAGCGGTTGGCCATACGGGCGAGAAACACTCGTTGGTTCTCCACGGGCTGCGCATGGTCGCTTGCGTCGCCGTTCTCTGCCAGAGCTTTGGGGCGCGGTCGGGTACGACGGACCACCTTCAAGCTGGTAATCTCGCACTGGGTTAGCGCTGCGCGCGCTTCGTTTTCCATGTGCATGGTGGTGCCTTCCAGGGAGATGAGGCGAACTGACTTATTTTTCAGTTCGTTATTGTCAAAAGCGCCAGAGAGGACTTCTTCAGGTGTGACGTCGACGAAGTCGGCACCGTATGGGTTCACAACCAGTCTCCAATCTCCGGTGTCGGGATGATACAGGACGTAGCCCCGGTTTGCGGATTGGGCATCGGAGAACGATGTTTGCCGTGGCGCACCAACATAAGTGCACTTGCCCCTAGTGTCGTGGCGATGGAAATGGCCGAAAAACGAATGCGAAAAGGATTCGAAGTGTGCTGTGGTCAGGACGGCGGTGTCGTCTGTAACTTCTCCGACAATATTTCCATAGTTGTAACCGGTCATAAGGGCACCCCGAAGGGCAATGTGGCCCAGGACTAGTGTCCTCCTTGCGTCCGGCGCTGCGGCGTATTCCATGAGATGCGGAAGAAGCTCTGTCGCGTCTTCATACCACGGTAGATAGACAATGGGCACACCGTCAACGTATCGCTTTTCCACCTCCGTGTAGGCATGAATATCAGCCTTTTCATGTGCAATAAGCGCCGGGGCGCTCTGAGACCTTTCCTGTAGCGAGACTTGGTCATGGTTGCCGGAGATAAGATGCACGGCGCACGGAAAGCTTTGTCGTGTCATTGTATCAACTAGCTGCTTCAACGCCATAATTGCTTGGAATTCTCCCCGCCGTGAATGCACAGAGTCTCCCAAAAAAAACACATGGCTTGGTTTGATGCGCTGATGCTCAGCCAAAATCCAGTCGAGTGTCGGCCGCGAGCGGTTCAAAACTGCGGCCTCGAGGTGCACGTCAGCCAAAAGCATAAACGGTCCCATGGTTGGAATATATTTTGAGGCCACCGCCCGACTGTTGCAAGTGTCTTTAAGGATGACGTGTAACGTTGACATATCAGTCATACGCAAATAAAGTTGTGTCATCAATGGGCAATAACATCGTCATGTCTTCCTTTGGTCCCTTCCCTTGTACGTGGGAAGGCTGTGGCAGGGTTTTTAACTCCAAACGCCAGATGACAAGACATCGACTGCAGCACACTGGAGCGCCTCTGCAATGCGACGTTCCGGGTTGTGGTAAAACGTTCTGGTACAAGTGGAACAAGGAAAGTCATATGAATATGCATTCAGGTATTCGACCGTACCGCTGTGATTATCAAAATTGTGAAAAGGCGTTTACCCAACCCACGGCTCTGACAAGTCACAAGAGGACGCATACAAATGAGAGACCTTTCCGATGTGATCACAGAGGATGCTCTGCCGCATTCAAGCAGTCCAGTGACCTCAACTCTCATAGGCGCGTCCACAACGGTTTACGTTTGTGACTTTCACGGTTGCAACAAGGCCTTCGCGCAATCCGGTAACCTGGCGACACACAAACGCATTCACTCCGCGGAAGCAAGGTTCCCTTGTACTGCCGATGGATGTGATTCAAAGTTTAAAAGAAAGCACCACTTGGATGAACACACTTTCTATTGGCATACAGCGGAGGGCCAAGCCCGGAAGAAAAAGGAGGAGTCTCGCATTGTGCGGCTCCTAGAAGCCAACGGGGTCCATCACAAGCCCCAACATACGATTGACTTCACCTGCATTGGAAAAGACCGTGAAGGCGCCCGCTCATACATAGACTTCCTAATTGAGTGCAAAGACGCGGCAGGAAAGACTACTGGTTTCATCTTGCTTGAGGTAGATGAGCATCAACACGAGTGGTATGATTTGTCCTGTGAGTTGCGGCGGATGATGGATGCACACCGGTCACTGATTTTGGGAGGAAACAGCTTTCCCATAATGTTTCTGCGCTACAATCCTCACGCCTTCTGTGTAGATGGTGTCCCCCGGAGGGTCCTCCTCCGGGACCGTGAAGCAGCTTTATTGAATTGTATACAGAACGCTCACTTCGACCAGTCCTTTAGCGTCGCCTACATGTTTTATGACGTGCTCGATGGCGCACCCGCGATTTTCAGTGACCCAGCCTATGACACAGCGGTCAAAAGTCTCGTCATTGATTGCGTGCATTGAGTCCTCACTAACTCCACGGTTCCGAACAATTTCTGCATTGACAGTTACTTTACCATGCGTCTCTCCATTTCTTTCCTCGTGCTTGCTGTACCGTGAGGCGCATACGAAGCGGTCACGTGACACAGTTCACACCACCCCGCTCGCAACATCCGCGCCAGGCCCTGCGCTTTGTTGTTTCCGTGAGATGCCAAGCGATAATGGGTCCCCTTGTGACCCCACCACCCGGTTGGCAGGATGTCATGACGGAGCTTCCGGACCGCCTGGGTTACTCTGACATACGCATCCAGACAGGACGAGAAAGCACCAGACGTGCGCGATTCAAGTCAATGACGGAATGTCACATCCGGTCTCTGCTGGCGAGGATGCGTCACGAAAACCCTCGAGATTTCCACAAGACCGAGCAAGACGTCTGGTGGATCTGGGAAGGGGCGTGGGCCAGTTTTCTGCGCACCGTACGGGCGAACTCGACCGTCGACGTGCAAGGCGGGGAGCTCTGCGTCTTGCCCAACTACATATCCATGTTCCCACGGGGCCATAAAGCATTCGGTTTGTGATTGCAGGGCTTACCGTCGGGAAGGCGAACGTCTGCGGGAGTGGTTGAAAAAATAAAGTACCGGGTGTCTCTTGCAATCCCCCATATCTCGCACAGCCGACGAGGCACCGAGTCTTACCAGCATCCCACCCGACCTGCTGCGAATCTGCCGCGGTCTGGTTTTCTCGCCCCGGTTCACGAGCAGTTTGCCCGCACCATTCTCCAAACCCCTCCATCACCAGGGCTCTTGTGTAACCCTTGTGTCTGTCAGGTGGCGCTCGATGTCACCGTGGCGGCCGCATGAGACAGGAAGAAAAACGCAGCTCCTGTGCTTCTCCTCCCCTAGATGCCTCCTTGCCGTTGAATATGTCTGATAAAGAATCACCGTGAGTAACCACCCCACCCATGCGCGCTCACGCAAATCTGCTCACGCATTCGGGTCTATCGGTAGCGTAACGGACCTCGTCAAAAAATATTCTGGCGCGAATGACGACCTTTCCGCTCGCTTTGCGGAGTGTGTAGAAGCCCTGAGACAGAAAATGCAACAACAGCACCAGTCCTCGGCGCACCATCAACCCATCCACCTTTCCAACCCGCTTGATCAGATTGACGTCGTGACCTACGTTTACACCTACCTGTCCCTGTCAGAAATTGATGTCACTCGGCGCCTCTCCAAGGTGTGGAGAGCGCAATCCGAGAACGCCCTCTGGAAGTGGTTCGGCGACAACATCAAATCCTTCTCCCTATCCCTAATCCTAAACCCCTTTGATTACGAAGGCTTCGACTGCTCGGTCTCGGAGGGCAACGCCACCGTTACCTTTTTCCCGCGTGTCCCAACTCTGGCGTTCGACTCTGTTCATTACGTCAAGGGAACCTTACAGAACGCCGCTAATATATACCGGGCTTATCTCTACTGCAAAAGTCTCCTTGAAGTTCTCGACGAGACGTTCATTGTCAATCAGCACCTTGCCCGTCTGGCTGGCCTGTCCCTCCGCGCCCCTCGTCTTCGTTTCGACCCGAACATGAGCAATGCAGCTCACACACTTTTCAGACGCGATATGTCACGTCTCAGAGCGGACAGAACCATGCTCGGGGAGGTTCTCGCACCTTACGACGACCTCCAGATGTTGGTGAGGGAACAGTTAGAGGAGGAATTAACAGAATGGGCAAAGACCATTGAGATCTTGCATAAGGGAATTCTTCGGGCGTGTGATTCCCTGGCACTGTGTATGAAAACTCTACACCTCTTGAAGGTGGCACCGTTTCCGGAGCGCGGGAGCATGAAGAGAATGGGGTTTGAGCTCGGCGGGAAGGTCTATGCTGTCCCTTTGCCTGGGCGAGTCAGCGTCGATGGACCCACAATACATAGGGCAGAGTACAGGGTGCGGGGTTCAAGGAGCAGGCCGGGGTTGGTATGTCGAGCTGACTGGTTGCTCCATGATGGCGGGACGACACTGCTGGGTCTCCATATTACGTGTCCGATATCCCAGTGGGCTCAGCATTTCCCGATGGAGGGCCGGGCCGGTGATCATAGATCCGTCCGTCCGTGATGCTTCCTGTGGTGTTTCCGGTCACCGGTGGTGATCTGCTTGTCTGTTTCGTCGTTTCAAATTTCAGTTAGGAAAGCAACGTAGGGAGGACGGAGTTTGAATAACATGTATGTATATTCGATGCGAGCACATCCCATCCCGCATCCGGGCGTAATGTAAACACACTCTTTCTGCACACGGACATACATACATAAATCTACATACGGACATACATACGGACATACATACATAAATGTACATACATACATACATAAATCTACATACAACGAAGCAGCGGACGGAATCAAGCGGACGAGGGCCCGGCAGCGGACGGCCCGGCAGCGGGCGGGGTCGGGGACCTAATCGTGCTGGACGGGACGACGAGAGGCGCACGAGCGGCAGCAGCGGCGGGGGCAGCCTTCTTCTGGAGATTAATGAAG
>Ga0105239_10006312_pt1 | contig 13789 bp, 11 predicted proteins | sample KBSC44metaG_FD_92761 | JGI IMG/M metagenome (GOLD analysis project Ga0105239, IMG submission 92761) | Corn rhizosphere microbial communities from Kellogg Biological Station, Michigan, USA - KBS C4-4 metaG | ecosystem: Host-associated > Plants > Roots > Rhizosphere > Soil | place: Michigan, USA... | reverse complement strand
CGGGGTACAAACTGCAGCGCAGGGCTCAGGCGGCGGCGGGATGAACTTCGACTTCGACTACACTTTCGACTGGAAAATTTGTGGGCTCAGCCTCGTCATCGGCTATCTGCTGGGTTCGATTCCGTTTGGGCTCATCTTCGCGTGGCTTGCGGGTGCGGGCGATGTGCGCAAGATCGGGTCGGGCAACATCGGCGCGACCAATGTGCTGCGCACGGGCAAGCGTTGGGCAGCGGCCCTCACGCTCCTGTTCGATGGCGGCAAAGGGGCCGCCGCCGTTCTTATCGCCTATGCGCTGTATGGAGATGTTGCCGCCGCGTTTGCGGGGCTTGGTGCATTCCTCGGGCACCTCTTTCCGGTCTGGCTGCGGTTCAAGGGCGGTAAAGGTGTTGCCACCTTTCTCGGCATAACATTCGCGCTTGCATGGCCCGCAGGCCTGCTGGTGGCTGCAACATGGCTGGTGGCGGCGGCCATCTGGCGAATATCGTCGCTCTCGGCGCTGATCGCGGCAGCGCTGGCACCGCTTTACATGCTTTATCTCGGCGGACCGCTGAATGCGTTTCTCATCTCGCTGCTGGCGCTTTTGATCTTTGTGATGCACCGCCAGAACATCGCCCGGCTGTCGCGCGGCGAGGAACCGCGCATCGGCGGCCCCAAGCCCTCATCGACCTGATGGCCGCTGCCGGAACACTCAGCGAGGCCGAACGGCTTGCATGGCTGCGCCTCGCGCGTACGCAGAACGTCGGTCCCGTCACCTTTGCCCAACTGATTGCACGTTTCGGCTCGGCGTCGTCAGCGCTCGCCGAACTGCCCCGCCTCAGTCAGCGCGGCGGTGGCGAAGCGCTGCGGCCGTTTTCCAGAGAGAGCGCACTGGAGGAGTTCGAGGCGCTTCATCGGCTGGGAGGAAGAATGATTGCTTCCCCCGAACCTGAATTTCCTCGTGGGCTTTCGTCCGTCGAACCGCCGCCGCCGATCATCTCGGTTCTTGGACATACCGCGCAATTGGCGCGCGAAATGGTGGCCATCGTCGGTGCGCGTAACGCTTCGGCGCTTGGAAGAAAGCTTGCAGGACAACTCGCGCGCGATCTTGGCGAAGCCGGCTTTGTCGTCGCCTCGGGACTTGCGCGCGGCATCGATACAGCCGCCCATGAAGCCACGCTTGTAAGCGGAACCTGCGCGGTGGTCGCCGGCGGCATCGACATCGTCTACCCACCGGAGAATGACGCGCTCTACCGGCAGATCCGTGAGCAGGGAACGATCGTCTCGGAGATGCCATTCGGCCAGCAGCCACAGGCGCGTCATTTCCCACGGCGCAACCGGCTGATCTCGGGCCTGTCGCGCGGCGTTGTCGTGGTCGAGGCGGCAGAAGGCTCGGGCTCGCTGATCACGGCAAATTACGCGCTCGAACAAAACCGCGAAGTCTTTGCCGTGCCCGGTTCGCCGCTCGATCCCCGCGCGAAAGGCACGAACCGGCTGATCCGCGAGGGCGCCACCCTCACCGAAACCGCGGACGATGTCATCGCCGTGCTCAAGCCGATCCTGGGTCACGTGTTTCGCGAGGCGGACAGAGACCCCGACGGCGCAACGCCCGACACGTCCGCCCTGGAGGCGGAAGCCGATCGCGTCCGCAGGATCATCGAAGAGGCGCTGGGGCCGGCCCCTGTCGAGGTCGACGAGTTGATCCGGTTGTGCCGTGCCCCGACCGCTGCGGTTTTGACGGTCCTGCTCGAACTCGAGCTGGCGGGCCGCCTGTCGCGTCATTCCGGCAACAAGGTGTCCTGGCGCTGAGCGATCGCCAAGCGCTCCGCCTCCAAAGCCGCAAGTTTCAGCAGATGGGCGAGCAGGGTGTGCCCCTGATCGACGGCCATATGCCGAAGGGATTCAATGAGCTCGTATGCATATTCCGCGGATTGCGCCGACGATGGCGCGTTCTGAGGAGTCTTGGACAAAGGCATGCGCCACCACCGCTCAAGGGCGAGTCTGTACCTATAGTTGTATTATTTTACAACCATGCGCCCGGTGGCCTTTCCAACCGGCAACGCCGCCAGAATCAGTGTGCTTGGAACCCTGACGGAACCTGTTCCAACCATAGGCCGCCCCTTGGATTTTCCCGTGCCGGTATTATCTGCCAGTGCATTCCGGCCGGAATATCAGGATTTGCCTGCTTTTTTGGCGTCTGGAGCCGGAATGGCGAGGTTGACACGGCTCGACGCCTTCTATCAGTGTCCCGCCCGCCCGAGACCACATCCCCGAAATTGGCGCGTTTCCCTTGCTTTCGCGCCCGCAAGTTAGAGTAATTTTATTTCAATGAACGTCCTCGTCGTCGAATCCCCCGGCAAGATCAAGGCGATCAGCAAGTATCTCGGGCCGGACTACAAGGTGCTGGCCAGCTTCGGCCATATCCGCGACCTGCCGTCCAAGGACGGGTCTGTGAAACCGGACGACGACTTCTCCATGATCTGGGAGGTCGATGACCGGGCCCAGAAGCGGATCAAGGACATCGCCGACGCGATCAAGACAGCCGACAAGCTGGTCCTGGCGACCGACCCGGATCGCGAAGGCGAGGCGATCTCCTGGCACGTGCTCCAGGTCCTCAACCAGCGCCATGCCCTGAAGGGCAAGCCGGTCGAACGCGTCGTCTTCAACGCCGTGACCAAGAACGCGGTGCTCGAGGCCATCCAGCATCCACGCGAGATCAACGAAGAGTTGGTCGACGCCTATCTGGCGCGCCGCGCCCTCGACTATCTCGTCGGCTTCACGCTCTCCCCCGTCTTGTGGCGCAAGCTTCCGGGCGCGCGCTCGGCGGGCCGCGTGCAGTCGGTCGCGCTCCGGCTCGTGGTCGAACGCGAACTCGAGATCGAAGCTTTCAAGGCGGAAGAATATTGGACCATCGATGCCGATCTGCGCGCCGATGCGGGAAACTTCGCCGCGCGGCTGACGCACCTCGATGGCAAGAAACTCGACAAGCTTGGGCTCAAGAACCAGGCGGATGCCGACCGTGCGGTCGCGGCGATCAACGCCCGCCGCTTCAAGATCGACAGCGTCGAGAGCAAGCCGGTCAAGCGCCATCCCTCGCCGCCTTTCATCACCTCAACCCTGCAGCAGGAAGCTTCGCGCAAGCTCGGCTTCGCGGCCAAGCGCACGATGCAGGTCGCGCAGGGCCTTTATGAAGGCGTGAACATCGGCGGCGATACCGTCGGCCTCATCACCTATATGCGTACCGACGGATTGACGATGGCAGGCGAAGCCATCGCGGAGGCCCGGCGTGTCATCGGCAAGCGTTATGGCGACCGTTATGTTCCGGGCGTACCGCGCGCCTATACCAGCAAAGCCAAAAACGCACAGGAAGCCCACGAGGCCATCCGGCCCACCAGCTTTGATCGTTCACCGGATCAGGTCGCACGCTTTCTCGATGCCGATCAGCTGAAGCTCTACGACATCATCTGGAAACGCGCGATCGCGAGCCAGATGGAAAGTGCGGAGCTCGAGCGCACCACCGTCGACGTCACCTCGGACGACAAGCAGGTCGCATTCCGCGCCACGGGCACCGTCACGCTCTTCGACGGCTTCCTCACGCTCTATCAGGAAGGCAAGGACGACGAGGCGGACGAAGATTCGAACCGCCTACCCAAGGTGAAGGAAGGCGACGCGACTGCCGTCGAGCAGCTCAAGCCAGAGCAGCACTTCACCGAGCCGCCGCCGCGCTATTCCGAGGCGAGCCTCGTGCGCAAGCTCGAGGAACTTGGCATCGGCCGCCCATCGACCTATGCCTCCATCCTCTCGACATTGCGCGATCGCGCTTACGTGCGCCTCGACCGCGGACGCTTTATCCCCGAGGACAAGGGCCGCCTTGTCACAACCTTCCTCACGAGCTTCTTCAAGCGCTATGTCGAGTACAGCTTCACGGCCGATCTCGAGGAGAAGCTCGACGAAGTCTCCGCCGGGGATCTGGACTGGAAGCAGCTGTTGCGCGATTTCTGGCGCGATTTCTCCGCCGCTGTGGGCGAGACCAAAAACCTCAAAATCACCGACGTCATCAACGAGCTGGACGCGATCCTTTCGCCGCACATCTTCCCGGTCACCGAGGAAGGCGTCGATCCGCGCAAATGCCCGACTTGCGGTGATGGCCGGCTCAATCTGAAGCTTGGGCGCTTTGGTGCCTTCGTCGGCTGCTCGAACTACCCGAACTGCAAATTCACCCGCCAGATCGGCCAGAAGAACGGCGATGGTGGCGGCGAGCCGGTCGAGCTCGGCCTGTTCCCCGGCACCGAGGACATGATCACGCTCCGCAGCGGACGCTTCGGTCCCTATGTGCAGCTTGGTGAAGGCGACAAGCCCAAGCGGGCCAGTATTCCCAAAGGCACCGACGCGTCGAATGTCGATCTCGAACTCGGTATCAAGTTGCTCTCGCTGCCGCGCGAGGTCGGTAAGCATCCCGAAACGGGCCAGCCGATCACAGCGAATTTCGGCCGGTTCGGGCCTTACGTACAGCACGAAAAGCAATACGCCTCGCTCGAATCTCCGGAGGACGTGTTCAACATCGGCCTCAACCATGCCGTCACGCTGATTGCCGAGCGCAAAGCCAAGGGCTTCAAACGCCGCGGTCCCGAGCCGTTGAAAGAACTCGGTGCTGATCCTGTGAGCGGCGAGGCGATAAAGGTCATGAAGGGCCGCTATGGTGCCTATGTGACCGACGGCTCGACGAATGCGACGATCCCCGCCAGCAGCGATGCGGAAACGATCACCCTCGAACAGGCGTCAGCCCTGATCGCGGAGCGCGCGGCCAAGGGCGGCGGCAAGAAGAAAAAGAAAGTGGCGAAGAAAGCGACCGCCTCCACGCCAAAGAAACAAACCAAATCCGAAACGGACAAAAAACCTGCCAAGAAAAAAACAACCAAGCGGAAAGCACCCGAACCCGCGGAGTAAATCTCCAAAGAAAGGTGCGCGGGGCAACGCGCCGGTCCTTGATAAGGCGCGCGTACTCGACGCGCTGGCGTCGGAGTCCGGCGCAACCAAGCGCGATCTCGCGCGGATGCTGAGCGTCAAAGGCTCCGACCGCATCACGCTCAAACGCATACTCAAAGAACTCGATCAGGAAGGCGTCGTCACGGGAAGCCGCAAGCGCGGCTACGAACGTCCCGGCACCCTGCCCGAAGTCGCCGTGCTCGAAATCACCGGCCAGGACATGGACGGCGAACTGATGGCGCGGCCGCAGCGATGGGAAAGCAACGAAGAGCCGCCAAAGATCATCGTCGTGCCTGCTCGCGACGATACGGGTCCCGCACTCGGTCGCGGCGAACGTGTGCTGGCGCGGCTTGAAAAGACCGACGATGGGTTCGAAGCCCGTGTCATCAAGCGGCTGGGCGCAAGTGCGCATCGCGTGCTGGGCGTCATCCATATCGGTCCGAGCGGGGCGTGGATCGCTCCCATCGACCGCAAAAGCCGCACGGAATTCTCCGTCGACACGCGGGACCTCTCCGGCGCTGAGAACAACGAACTCGTTCTCGCCGAACCCGTCGCCGGACGTTCCAGCGGATTTCCGCGCGCCCGCGTGGTCGAACGGCTCGGCAGCATGGATACGCCGAAGGCTGTCAGTCTGATCGCAATCCACGCGCACGGCATTCCGACGGAATTCCCGAAGGAAGCGCTCGACGAGGCGAACGGCGCCCTGCCCGCCGACAGCAAAGGCCGCACCGATCTGCGGAGATTTCCGCTTCTCACCATCGATCCTGAAGATGCACGCGACCATGACGATGCGGTGTGGGCGGAAGCCGACCGCGATCCCACAAATCCCGGCGGCCATGTCGCCATCGTTGCGATCGCGGACGTAGCGCATTACGTCCGCTCCGGTTCGCCGCTCGATCGCGAAGCCTACAAGCGCGGCAATTCGGTCTATTTTCCGGATCGGGTTGTGCCGATGCTGCCCGAGCGGCTTTCCGCCGATCTCTGTTCGCTGATGGACGGTGTGGACCGGCCCTGCCTTGCTGTGCGGATGGTCTTCGACCGGAACGGAAAGAAGAAACGCCACGAATTCGTACGCGGCGTGATGCGCTCCGCGGCCAGCCTGACTTACAAGCAGGCACAGGATGCGTTCGACGGCCGTCCCGACAGCAGTATCCCCGCACTTGCGCGCGATGCTTTGAAGGGACTCTGGGCCTGCTATCAATCACTCGTGACCGCGCGCAAGGAGCGCGACCCGCTCGATCTCGATTTGCCCGAACGGCGTGTTGTCATTGGCGATGACGGCAAAGTGGCATCCATCGCCTTCAAGCAGCGCCTTGAATCCATGCGCCTGATCGAAGAGTTCATGGTGCTTGCAAACGTCGCCGCGGCGGAGTCGCTCGAGAAGGCGCGCACGCCGCTCATTTATCGCGTGCACGAGCATCCATCGCAGGAAAAGCTGTTCTCGTTCTCCGACTACCTCCGCACCATCAACATCTCGTTTGCCAAGGGACAGGTCGTCAAACCGGGCACCTTCAACCGCATTCTCCTGAACGCGAAGGGCGGCCCGCACGAGCAGGTGATGAATGACGTCGTACTGCGCACGCAGGCACAGGCCGTCTATCATCCGGAGAATGTCGGCCATTTCGGGCTGAACCTGCAGCGCTATGCACATTTCACCTCGCCGATCCGGCGCTATGCCGATCTTGTCGTACACCGCGCGCTGATCCGGGCGCTGAAACTCGGCCCCGACGGTCTCGGCGATCGCGAGATGGCGCGGATGGGCGAGGTCGCAGAACACATCTCGATGACCGAGCGGCGCGCGATGGCGGCGGAGCGCGACTCCACCGAACGCTATGTGGCTGCGTTTATGCAGGATCGTGTCGGCGCGACGTTCGAGGGACGCATCACGGGCGTCACGCGCTTCGGTCTCTTCCTGCGGCTGGCCGACACCGGCGCGGAAGGCCTCCTGCCGGCCCGCTCGCTGGGCAGCGAGTACTTCCGGCACGATGAGCGGCGCCACGCCATGATCGGCGACCGGACGGGTACGGCTTACAAGCTCGGCGATATTGTGCCGGTCCGACTGGCGGAAGCGGCACCGCTCACCGGCGGCCTGCGTTTCGAGCTGGCGGAGGAAGCGCCGCGCAAAAGCACGCGCCCCTCGTCCAAACCGCGCGTCGAGAAGAAAAGTTCACGGCGGCGCTGAGATGGTGATGTTCGATCCCGACGAGAAGATCGTGCCCGGACGGCTGCGTCCGCGCGACGCCGCAACGCTGGTGCTCGTTCGCAGGGACGCAGATGCCGCCCGCGTTCTCATGGGATGCCGTCACTCGAAGATGGCATTCATGGCCAACAAATACGTCTTTCCCGGCGGCCGCATCGATCCCGGCGACCAGCGCATCACGGCCACGAAGGACCTCCGCCCGCAGGTAATGGCACGCGCGGCACAGGGCATTACCGAGTCCCGCGCGCGCGGGCTCGCGCTTGCCGCCATCCGCGAGACGTTTGAGGAAACAGGTGTGCTCATCGGTGAGCGCGGCGATCCTCCGCGCACGCGGTCTCGCGGCTGGAAGAAGTTCTTCGCCCACGGGATCGTACCGGTGCTCGACAGCCTCGAGCTGATTGCCCGCGCGATTACACCGCCAAACCGGCCGCGCCGTTTCGACGCGCGCTTCTTCATGGCGGATGCCAGCACCATCGCGCACGAACTCGACGCCGCGCACAACGAGGAACTTCTGACCCCGTCCTGGCTGACCTTGTCGGAAGCCCGGGCGCTGGACCTTCCCGGGATCACGCGGCGGGTGCTGGACGAGGTGGAAAGCCGGCTGGTGGATGGCCCGGACCCCGGCCGTCTGGCCCCGTTTTTCCGCTTTCTGCACGGAAAGACCGTCGAAACCTGGTTTTAGCTGGCCTTGACTTCCGGCTTTTGCTGGCTAGGTTACCGGCCCTTCTCAAGGTTTTTGGAGTTCTCCTATGGCGAAGCCGACCACGGCCAAGATCAAGCTCAACAGCGAGGGCGGCACGGGCTTCTATTACGTGACCAAGAAGAACACCCGCACCATGACGGAGAAGTTCTCGATGCGGAAATACGATCCGGTGCTGCGCAAGCATGTCACGTTCAAGGAAGGCAAGATCAAGTAGGTCTGCCTCTATCCATCCGTTGAACTGACACTCATTCCCTGCAAGGTTGTGCTCGCGGCATTCGCGGAGCACAGCCATGATCCTCGGTATCCCCGTCTATAAGGGCGTCGACGTGCTCGACGTCACCGGTCCGTTCGAGATGCTCAATTGGGCCGGCTTCGACGTGCGCATCGCCGCGGAGACGCCGGGCCATATCCCTTGCCGTGGTGGCATCTCGATCGTCGCGCCGCACGCTTTGGCCAACGAGCCGCAATACGACGTGCTTTGGACGCCAGGCGGCGACCCTGACCAGCTCGCCTGTCTGATCTACGGGCCCAATCAGACCTATATCGATTTCCTCAAGAAGCAGGCAGCCAAAGTGGCGTACGTCTGCTCGGTCTGTGAAGGTGCGTTGCTGCTCGCGGCGGGCGGCCTGCTCGACGGCTACACCGTGACGACCCACTGGTCGTTCGAGATCTGCCTCGCCGAGCGTTATCCGAACGTGACGGTGTGCCCCGACCATCCGCGCTATTGCTGGGACCGCAACCGTCTCACCGGTGGCGGTATCTCATCGGGTCTCGACGAAGCGCTGGCACTGATCGAGCGCGTGTTCGGCACGGCCAAAGCACAAGATGTGCAGCGGACGACGCAGTATTATCCCCAGCCACCGGTGATGAGCACGATGCAGCCCGCGCCTACGCAGTGCTACGTGCCAACTTCGCCGCCGCCGGACTGTTGCTAGCCTCCACGCGCTCCACGAAGTCGAGGATCACGCCGGAGACCTCCGGGATCACGGGAAGCGGCATGTCGTGTCCCCAGCCTTCGATCTCGTGATATTCCGCGTCCGGAATGCACTGCGCGGTGTGACGACCGGCTTCCGGACGGATCAGCGTGTCGGCCGAGCCGTGCAGCACCAGCGTGGGCACAGCCAAGCCTTTCAAACGCTCCGTACGCGGAGGACCGGCCAGGATCGCCGACCAGTGACGCGTCGTGCCTTCCGGATAATAGGATCGGTCATAATTGCGTCCGACCAGTTCGCCCAAACGGTCCTCATCGAATGGCCAACGCGTGGAAGCATAGGTGCGGCGGCCTTTCAGGGAATGCGCCACGACGTCGGCGCGTTCATTGGACGGCGGACGCGTCGTGAGTGCCGCCTGAGCCTCGGGCGCGGAGGGCGGCAGCGACGGATCGCTGGTCGTCGAGAAGATCGAGATCAGCGAGCGCGTCTTCTCCGGGTGATCCAGCGCCACGAGTTGCGCGATCATCCCGCCCATCGAGCAGCCTGCGATATGGGCGCTCGCGATCCCGAGTGCATCGAGCAACCCCGCGGCGTCCGATGCCATGTCGGCCAGCTTATAGGGTGGCGGACTGCCTTTCTGCGGCACCACACCGGTGAATTTCTGCGACAGGCCGACATCGCGGTTGTCGAAACGGATGAAACGCAAGCCAGCATCCGTGAGCGCGCGGCGGAACTCGTCCGGCCAGCCGGTCATCTGTGTGCCGAAGCCATTGATGAACAGGAACGGCACGCCTTCCTGCGGTCCCGCCTCGTCGTATTCGATGTCGATGCCGTTGGCGCGGATCTGGGTCATGCGGCCTTCGCTGTCCTTTCGATGCGCGACACAAACCCGCCGACATGCGTGAGATAAACCGGCACGAGGGCATCGGTGAAATCGTGCGCCATGCCCGGCACGATCACGAGTTCGCATCCTGCGATACTGGCGGCGGTATCCTTGCCGCCCTCGACCGGCACGAGCGGATCGTCGGCACCGTGGAGCACCATCGCGGGACAGCGCACGGACGCGAGCATGTCGTTGCGTGGTGGCGAGGCCACGATCGCTGCCATCTGCCGCGCGATGCCGGCGGGCTCATAAGGAGCGCGATCCATCGCTGCTTCGACCACCGCACGCAGCTCGGCATCGCCCGCCGGGTATCCAGGACTGCCGATCACCTTCCAGACGTTCAGCCCGGCCGCGATACGGTCTTCGCGTGAATCGCTGGCGGGCGGAGTCGTAATGGCGGCCAGCGCCTCTGGCTTGCCCTGCGGCAGGTCGCGCCGGCCCGTCGTCGACATGATGGAAACGAGCGATTTCGTCTTCTGCGGATATTTCGCCGCGAATTCCTGCGCGATCATCCCGCCCATCGACGCACCGACGATGTGGGCGCTTTCAATCCCGAGCGCATCCAGCAGACCTGCCGCATCGGCCGCCATATCCGCGAGTAGATAGGGCGCTTCGGCTTTCTGGCCCGACAAGAGCTTCATCATCAGTTCCTGCGTGTTGGGCGCACCCAGATGCATGAGATGGGTCGACAGGCCGATGTCGCGGTTGTCGAACCGGATGACCCGAAAACCCTCCGCCGCCAACCCTTCGCAGAAGGCCTGCGGCCACATCGTCATCTGAGCCGAGAAACCCATGATGAGGAGGACAACCGGGTCGCTCTCGCGTCCGAAGCTCTCATATTCGATGTCGATTCCGTTGGCGCGAACCTGTGGCATGTCCCTCTCCCTTATTTATCTGGCAGCAGCTTAGCAGCCTTCCCCGGCGTCTTGACAAGATGTCAGCTGGGCCGGAGCGTGCGCGATGCGCCGCGCCACCGACCGCCTTGCCAACGAGACATTCGATGTTCTGATCGTGGGCGGCGGGATCACGGGTGCCTGCGTCGCCCGCGACGCGGCGCTGCGCGGGCTGAAAGTCGCCCTCGCCGAACGCGGCGATTTCGCGAATGCCACCAGCGCCCACAATTCCAGGCTCATCCATGGCGGGCTGCGCTATTTGCGCAATTTCGAGCTCGGTTTGGTGCGCGAGTCGCTGCGGGAACGGCGCATCTGGCAGCGCATCGCGCCCCACCACGTCCACCCCCTGCCCTTCCTCGTGCCGCTTTATGGCGCTGGCGCGAAGGCGCGCGCGACGCTCGCGGCCGGGCTTACGCTCTACGACCTTCTCTCCTTCGACCGGAAATGGCTCGACGATCCGCGGCAGCGCCTGCCCGGTCATTCCTGGCTCGGTGCCGAAGAGGCGCGGCGCAATGAACCCGTTCTCGACCAGCCGAACCTCGATGGGGCATTCCTCTATTACGACGCGCAGATGGACTCGCCGGAGCGGTTGGCGCTCGAATGCTTGATCGAGGCCGACGCTAACGGCGCGGCGCTGGCGAACTATGTCGAAGCCACGCAGCTCGTGCTGAAAGACCGCCGCGTCGAGCGATGCCGCATGCGCGATGTCGTGAGCGGCGAGACGTTCGAGGTGCGCGCCAGAACCACATTGGTTGCCGCCGGTCCCTGGGCCGACATCTTTCTCGAACACGCGATCAGCCGGCCCTCGTCGCATAGACTGCTGCGGTCGAAAGGCATCCACCTCGTAACGCCGGCGCTCACAAACCGGTTTGCGCTCACCATGGCGACCGAACATGGGCGCTTCTTTGTGCTTCCCTGGCGAGGCCATACGCTGCTCGGCACGACGGACACGGCTTTTACCGGCGATCCGGACATGCTCGCCGTCAGCGAAGATGACATCACGAGCTTCCTTGCCTTCATCAATCGCAACCTGCCCAATGCCAACCTCTCCCGAGAGAGTGTCGAATACGCTTATGCCGGACTGCGCCCGCTGGTCGACGACGGATCGAAGGACACTTATGGCGCAAGCCGGCGCTCGGAGATCGTCGATCACGGCAAGGACGATGGGCTCGATAGGCTGTTTTCCGCCATCGGCGGCAAATGGACCACGTCCCGTTGGTTGGCAGAGCTTGTGGTAAATCGCCTTGTCGCCGCGCTCGGCGCCAAAACACGATCCTGCCAAACCGCGCACAAGCGTCTGGCTCCGACGACCGAGCCCGATCCTTTGACCGCCATTCGCAATGAAATGGCGCTAACCTTGGAGGACTTCGTCCTGCGGCGCACCGCAATCGGGCTGTTCGGACCTGTCGCACCCGATGTTCTGAATGCAATTTCGCGGCAGATGGCCGGCGAGTTGAACTGGACAGAGGAGCGTCGCCTGCGCGAAGTTGTGGCGCTCACGTCGAAATACCAGACACGCGAGGCCGCATGAGCGCGTTCGTCGTCGTCAATCCGCGCTCCGCGAACGGCCGCACCGGCCGCGACTGGCGTGCGATCGAAACAGCACTCAGTCACGCCTATCCGCATATGTCGGTCGCATTCACGCGCGCGCGGCGCGAAGCCACGCAGCTCGTGCGCAACGCGCTTCGCGAAGGCCATCACGAGATCATCGCTATCGGCGGCGACGGCACGATCAACGAAGCGGTCAACGGCTTCTTCGACGCCAACGGCCCAGTCGCGCCTGATGCGGTGCTCGGCTGCGTGACCAGCGGAACCGGAGGCGATTTCCGCAAGACCTTCGGCATCGCGGCCGGCCCGGATGCCGCCATCACGCATCTGAAAAACGCCACGGTGCGCAGCATCGATGTCGGCCGGTTGTCGTGCCTGACACGCGAAGGCCAGCCGCAGATCCGCTACTTCGCCAATATCGCATCTTTCGGTCTGTCGGGCGCAGTCGTGGACTCGGTCAACCGGGCTCGTATCGCCAAGCTGTTTGGCGGCTCGTTCGCATTCGCGTTCCACAGCGCGCTCGACATGCTCACCTTCCGCGACCCCGTCGTGCGCATCATCGTGGATGGCGAATATGACGAGATCGCCGGAATCTCGACGGTCGCAGTGGCGAACGGTCAGTATTTCGGCGGCGGCATGCGCGTAGCACCTGGCGCGGTCGCCGATGACGGCGTTTTCGATGTCGTCATCATGGGTGGTGCCCCCCGATCGCGCATGATGGCGGACATGAAACTGATCTACACGGGAGAGCACATCGAGATGCCGCATGTGCGCCTTCTGCGCGCACGCAAGGTCGTTGCCGTCCCGGTCGCGGAGACGCGCGGGCGGCCGGTGCTGATCGAGACCGATGGCGAAAGCGCGGGACGCCTGCCCGCGACGTTCGAAATCCTGCCGCGCGCGCTCAATCTCAGATGCTGACCGGTCCGGAGGGGGGATGAGCATCGAGCGCGACAAGATCCGATGGGACGGCTGGGGCTGGACCGCGCACAAGGATACCGTCGCCGAACGCGAGGAATTGTGGGCCTGGCTGGCCGAACAGCTCGGCATGCCGGCGCTTCTGGCGACGCCCGCACGTCCGATCGAAGATGTGCGGATGCCTGCGCCGCGGCTCACGCCTCAGATCCGCACCGCGCTTATCGCGACACTCGGACAGGATCGCGTACGCGACGACACCTATGAGCGCGCGTTCCATGCGCTCGGACGGTCGTACTATGACCTGCTTCGGTTGCGGTCCGGAGAACTGAACGCAGCACCGGATGCGGTTCTCTACCCGCGCTCGACCAACGAAGTGCTTGCGCTTCTCGCATTCGCATCGGAGCACGACATGGCGGTCGTCCCTTTTGGCGGCGGCACCAGCGTCGTGGGCGGCGTGAGCGCCGAGGCCGCACCATTCTCGACGCTCATCACACTGGACCTTTCCGGTATGGATCGCGTCCTGGATATCGACACCGTCGCGCAGACCGCAACGGCCGAAGCCGGAATTTACGGTCCGGCGCTCGAGCGGGCGTTGGAGGCAAAGGGCTTGACGCTTGGCCACTATCCGCAATCCTTTGAATTCTCCACGCTCGGTGGCTGGATCGGACATCGCGGCGCGGGACAGGGCTCAAACCGCTACGGCCGGGCCGAAGACTGGCTGGTGGGGGCAAAACTCGCCACGCCGAAAGGGAT
>Ga0105239_10006311_pt1 | contig 13790 bp, 11 predicted proteins | sample KBSC44metaG_FD_92761 | JGI IMG/M metagenome (GOLD analysis project Ga0105239, IMG submission 92761) | Corn rhizosphere microbial communities from Kellogg Biological Station, Michigan, USA - KBS C4-4 metaG | ecosystem: Host-associated > Plants > Roots > Rhizosphere > Soil | place: Michigan, USA... | reverse complement strand
GAAGCCGCCGGCCGTCAGCGCCATCGCCACGCCGCCGTCGGCAGCGGACGCGTCGGTTTCGAGCGACAGGCCGGCCGAGCCCGAGGCCGTCAGCACCGCGTTCACTTTCACGCTGCCCGACGGTGCCGCGAGCGTGAGCGTGTGCGCGCTCCAGTTCACCGTGTCGTTGACGACGAGATTGCCTGTCGCCGCCGTAAGCGTTACGTCGCCCGCAGCGAGCTGCGCCGACAGGCGTGCGCCGCTGATGTCGCCCCCCATCGGCGCGATCACGTAGTCGGCGAATGCGGGCGTGGCGACGCACGCCGCGGACGCGACGAGGAGACGCAGGAGCATGTTCGGTTTCATGGTGAGGTCCGGGTTTGTTCGTTGGCGCCGTCCAGGTCGTCGCGGAAGATCACGAGCGGCGAGCGTTCCGAGGCTGGAACGTGAAGTCGAGCGTGCAGGCCGAGGTCGACACCGACAGCGGCGCCTCACGCCGATCGGTTGCGCGTCCGACACGCGCGCCCCCCTTGCCGCTCGGCTGGACCGTTGATGAAACTGTGAAGGAGCACACATGCGGTGCCACCAGGGCAGCGTAAGCCTGTGCGAAATTCCCGCAATCACACTTTGGAGTGATCCGATGACGCTGCTCACCGACGCCGAGGTTCCGGACACCCGCTTCATGCGCCGGCTGGTCGAGCTGTACGCCGCCGAGCCGGACCTGCACGCGTTGCCGCGCGAGGTGTTCGGCTGCGTCGACGCGACCGCCGCCAACGACATGGCCGCGTACACCGAATTCCATCTCGGCACGGGCGAGTTCCGTGCCGAGTTCTCGCGCATCGACCCCGACCCGGAACGCCGCGCGCGCTCGGCCGCGGCGTACCTGCGCCACTCGCGCAGCCATCCGTTCTGGAGCAAGGATCCGGCCTTCTTCGGCGAGCGCGCGCTGCGCGAATCGGATTTCTTCGGCGACGAGGAATTCATGGCGCTGCCAATCGCGCAGGAAGCGTTCCTGCCGAGCGGCGCGCATCGGCAGATGGCCTTCGTCATCGTCCATGAGGGTTACGCGCTGTCGGTCTCCGCGCATCGCGTGGTCGGCTCGCCCGCGTTCTCCGACACCGAACGTGACCGCCTGCAGGACCTGCGCGCGCACGTCGCGCGCGTCTATCGCCAGGCGCTGGAGCGTTCGGCGCAGGCGATGCCGCCGGTGGAGCGCCTGATCCACCTCTGTCCCGACCTCACGCCGCGCCAGCGCGACGTCGCGCGCTGGATCGCCGACGGCAAATCGAACGAAGCGATCGCACAGCTGCTCGGCATCCGCCTCGACACGGTCAAGAGCCATGTGCGCCAGGTGTTCGAGAAACTCGGCGTGGACGACCGCCTCGGCGCCGCGCTTGCCGTGCACCGCCGCCTGCCGTTCACCCAGCTTCCGCCGATGTGGACCTTGGCCGGCTCGCGCTGGAGCCCTGCGGGACTGCAGACGATCGCCGCGGCGGGATTGTCAACGGCGGAGAGCGGGAGAGCCTGAAACACGGAACACACGGAGAATGCAGCAACGAGCGAGCAAGCTCATTCCGGAGCACCTTTCCTCGGTGTGCTCCGTGTGATCCGTGTTTCAATCTTTTCGTTCTTCAGTCGCGCAAGAGCAATCGAAGCGGGTCGAGCAGCACGCCGTAACCCGCCGTGACCGCCGTGTCGCGGCGCAGCGGCCGGCGCACCTGCGCGGCGCTCGCGGTGTGCACGTTGCGCTCGACCTCGTGGAAGCGCAGGCAGGCCGGGTCGAAGGCGAGGCCGCAGTGCGCGAGCAGCGCGCGCGCTCCCGCCTCGGGTGCGTCGAGCAGCGCTTCATGGACGAGCGTGTGGATCGACGCCGGTGCCTGCGTGCGCCAGTGCGCCATCGCGCGCAGGCTGTCGCGGTGGAACGCGGCGAGTTCGGCGAAGTCGTAGGCGAAGAACTGCGCCTCGCCGAAGTTGTGCTTCCAGCAGCTCCAACAGGTCTCGAGCGGATCGCGCACGCAATGCACGATGCGCGCACCGGGCAGCATGCGCGCGAGCGCGCCGAGTACCTGCCAGTTCGGCAGGGTCTTGTCGGTGAACAGCGCGCCGGCGCGGCGCAGCGACGCGATGCGCGCGAGATAGTCGTCGCCGAGGCGCGCCCAGTCCGCCGCATCGGCCATGCCGACCCAGGCGGGAAAACGCTGGCCGCGTCGCGTCGATTCGTCCTGCAGCACCTTCGCGAGCAGGTTGGTCTCGCCACCGCCGGCAACGCGCGGATGCGCGGCGAGGATCTGCTCGGCCAGGGTCGAGCCCGAGCGCGGCAGGCCGACCAGGAAGATCACGTCCGCGCCGCGCGCGTCCGGCGCGTCCGGCGGCGGTTGCGCGAATGCAGCGAGGATCGCGTCGACCAGTGCACTGACTGCAGCGGCATCCCAGCGCAAGCCGCGGCGCTTCGCCGCGTTCACCTCGGCGAGCACCGCGAAGGCTTCCGGATAGCGCGCCTCCGCTTCGAGCACGCTCGCATACGCGTAGCCGAGGCCGATGCGCCGCGTCGGATCGAGCGTCTCGCTGGCGTAGAGGCGCGCGATCGCGCGGCTGTCCGTGCCATCCGCGCGGATCGCCTTGAGATTGAACAAGCCGATCCAGGCCGAGGCGGAATCGGCGTCCGCCTGCAGCACCGCGCGCAGGTCCTGTTCTGCTTCGTCGAGGCGACCGAGCGTCTTCGACGTGCCCGCGCGCAACACGCGCACCGGATGGTGCGCGGGCTCGAGCTCGAGCACCGCGCTGTAGGCTGCATGCGCACCTGCCGCGTCATCGCGCAGTTCGAGCGCGCGCGCGAGATTGAGCCAGCTGTCGACCATGCCGGGGGCCGATGCGGTCGAACGCCGGAACGCCCCGATCGCCGCGTCGAGATCGCCGGACTGGGCCAGCGCGACGCCGAGGTTGCCTTCGATCAGCGCATCGCCCGGCCATGCCGCAGCGGCCTCGCGCAGTCGCGGGATCGCGACCGCGCTGCGTCCCTGCAGGTACATCGCCATCCCGCTCAGGCGCAGCAGCTCGGGATGCGCGGGCGCGATCCGCAGGGCCGCATCCATCGCCTGCTCCGCCTGCGCGAAGTGACCCTGCAGCAACGCGGCCTGCGCTTGCCGCGCCAGCGGCAATGCATCGGCAGGCATGCCGCGCTCGCGCTGCGGATCGATCGGTAGCGGATTCGTCACGGACGGTCCTTCGAAACCGCCATTGTCGGCGCTGCTGGCGCGCCTTTCAATTCTCGTCGGAAAGCATTGACGCGGTCCGCGCGAATGCACGCAGATGGAGCCGCTCGCGCGTTCCGCCTGATCCGCGACCATCCGCGTCGGTGCGCGTGCGCTTTACGCTCCGACGTCCGCTCAATCGCCAGCGTCGAGCGCGAGCGCGCCGCGCGTGAGTGCGCCGACGCCGCGTGGCGTCGTCGCGAAACGCTTCGACGCCGGCAACGGCGCACCGGCAACGAGATGCGCCCACATCCGGTCGAGCGCGACGCGGCCGTACGGCAGCAAGGGCACGTAGCGGTCGCCGAACCCCGGCAGGGCGAGGAACGCATCGAAGTGCTGTGCATGCGGCACGCGCCAGGATATCGGCGCGCGACCGGCGGCGACGAGCGCGTCGACATAAGGCGCGCTGGTGAATGCGTACGGCAGCAAGCCATCGCCCTCGCCGTGCACGACCAGTACCGGCAGTCCGGCACGCGGCACGCGCGCCGCCGTTTCGACGACACTCGCACGCAGCGTGCGTGCCTGCGCGGACGAGCCGTTCCACAGCGCACGCAGGCCATCGACGCCGGCGGCCGTCGGATCGGCCGACGCATCGGTCGCACCGAGCAGGGCGACGCCGGTACCGGGCGGAATGCCGCTCGCATCCGACCACCATGACGCGCGCAGCGCGGCGGCGGCGGCGACCGGCGTCGCCTGCGCATCGACGACGCCGAAACGGAAGCCGCATGGCATCGTCGCCGCCGATGCGCGCAGGTACGACGACGCGTAGGTCGCGCCGATCGCGCGCCACAGATCGAATGCGGTCGAACTCGCCGCGGTCGCGAGTGCCGCATCGCTCCAACCCGACACGTGCAGTCGCTCGAGCGCGGAACGCGCCTGCGTCGCCGCATCGGTTCCTTCGAGCAAGCCGGCCTCGTGCAGGCGCGCGCAGCGTGCCTGCCATGCCGCTGCCGGCACGCCCTGCAGGCGCGCGAACGGCACCGCGTCGAAGCGCGCATCGACCAGTGCGCACGGCAGCAGCAGCGCGGCCTCGCTGACGTAGTCGTAGAGCGCGCGGCCACGGCCTTCGATGTGCACGTTCGGCGCGAGCGCGACGACGCCGTCGATGAGACCGTCGTCGAGGCCGGCCGCCTGCAGCGCCGCACCGGCACCGTTCGACACGCCGGTCACGACCACGCGCGTGTTCGTCGCCGTGAAAGGCGCCTGTGCCGGATATGCGCGGTCGAGCATCGCGAGACCGAAGCGCGCGGCCTGCAATACATGCCGGCCCCAATCCGCTTCCGGGTTGTCGCCGGAATGCGCGTGCTTGGTCGCGACGCCGTCTGCGGCAGCACCGGCTGCCGGCGCGAACTCGAGCAGGGCTTCGCCAGGCCGCGCGCGCGTACCGTCGAGCGCGACGCCGGTATCGGAATCGTAGTAGCCCGAGCCGGTGCCCTTGTCGGTGTAGGCAACCGCGCAACCGCGCGGCAGACCCCAGGCGCCCGCGAGCGCGATCGCGCCGTACACGCCACGCGAACCCGACGATGCGGCGACGACGAGGCAGCGTGCATTCGCATCGAACGCGTCCGGCGCCTGCAGCAGCACGCGGTGCGGCGAGTGCGCGCCCGGGATGCGCGCGAACGCGGAATACTCGCGACCGGGCACGTCCGCGACACCGCCGTAGAGTTCGCCGTAACCACCGAGAGGGCCGAGGTCGGCGATGGCGTTCCAGCTGGCGTGGATCGCGCGTCGGCGTACCTCCAGCGGCGTTGGTGCAATCGGGTCCGCGAACGCCGGTGCCTGCGCGCGCAATCCGGCGAGACCGAGGCCCGCACTGAGCAGATCGTCGCTGCCTGCGTGCGCGCTCTCGCGCACCTCGCCGACGAGTTCGCTCGCGATCATCGGCGATTCCGACGACGCGGAGCATTCGATCCGCGCATCTACGGCTTGCGCCGCCACTGCGCGGCGAGGTGCTCGACGGCCTCGATGATCGCATCGGGCCGGTCTTCCTGCACGTTGTGCGAGGAATGCGCGACGCGCACGACGCGGCCCGCACTCGACAACGACGCGATGCGCTTGCGGCCGGCGTCGTAGCCGGCATCGGCGGCGGCGCGCTCGGCCGGCGCGAGACCGTCATTGGTGCCGTCCGCGGCAAGCACGACCAGCGGCAACGCGCCGAGCGGCGTGCGTGCGGCGCGCACTGCGGCGACGTTCGCGGCGTCGCTCTCGCGTTCCGACAGGCCGGTGTCCCAGTACGACGGACTCGCCACGCGTGCTCGCAGAACGTCGTTGAGGCGCGTACTGAAACCCGGGTTCGGCGGCGGCACGCAGGCCTGCGCCGCCGGCGTCGCGTGGGCGAGGTCGCCCTTGTGCGCGGCCTCGCCGCAGCGGCGTCCATACTCGGTGTTCTCCGCGCTCATCTTCGCCTCGCGCGCGGCCGCGTCCGGCGCGTCTTGCGCGAAGGTTTCGCTGACCGGATCGACCAGCACGAGCCCTGCGACGTCGGCGCGGTGCGCGTCGACGTACAAGCGCACGATGTAGCTGCCAAGCGAGTGCCCGACCAGCACGAGCGGAGGCGCGAGCTTCGCGCTGCGCACCAGCGCGTGCAGATCATCCGCTTCCGCCCGGGCGGTGCGCGGCAACGGTGCCGCATCGCTGAAACCGAGTCCGGCGCGGTCGTAGGCGCACACGCGCATGCTGCGCGCGAGCGCGGGCTGCACCTTGCGCCACGACATCGAACTCATGCCTTGCCCGGCTTCGAGCAGCACGGTCGGCGTGCCGCTGCCGCTGCAGCGCAGGTCAAGGCGGCGACCGCCGATGTCGATCGACTCGGCCGGTGCCGCGTAGGCGTCGAGTGTCGCGTCGGGCACGGTGGGCGCCGGTTCCGCGCGCGACGGCACCGACGTCAGGATCATCGCAAGCGTCGCGGCGACGCCCATGCGCAACGGCAGGTTCATGCGGGCTTTCCTCGGAGTGGAGCCGCGCCAGCATGCCGCGGCGATTGTTAGGGCGACGTCAAATCGCGCCGCCGGCGCCTCAAGACGACGTGCTCGCGCCGGTGCCCGTGGCGTCGGGCGCATCGCCGCGGCGCTGCGGCGTCCGCTCGAGCAGGGCGCGCAGGTCCGTCTCGGCGAGTGGCCGGCTGTAGTAGTAACCCTGCACCTCGGTGCAGCGATGGCGCACCAGCCAGTCGTATTACGCGACGGTTTCGACGCCTTCCGCGGCAGTACGGATGCCGACGTCGCGGGCGAGGCGGATCACCGCGCGGATGATCGCCTCCGAATCCGCGTCGATGCCGATGTCACGCACGAACGACATGTCGATCTTGATCTTGTCGAACGGAAACGTGCGCAACAACTGCAACGAGGAATAGCCGGTGCCGAAATCGTCGAGCGAGAGGCGCACACCGAGGTCGTGCAGCTCGTTCAGCGCGGTGCGCGTGGCGATGTCGCTCGCGAGCAGCGCGCTCTCGGTCACTTCGAGGTCGAGACGATGGGCCGGCAGTCCGGCCTGGTTCAACGCACTCACCACGTCGAGCACGAAGCCCGGCTTGCGCAGCTGCAGCGGCGACAGGTTGACGCCGAGCTTGATCTCGCGCGGCCATGCCGCGGCGGCGCTGCACGCCTCGCGCAGCACCCAGTCGCCGAGCGGGGCGATGAGGCCCATCTCCTCCACCACCGGGATGAACGCAGCCGGCGGCACGCTGCCGCGCGAAGGATGGCGCCAGCGCAACAGCGCCTCGACGGCAGCCAGCTCGCCGGTTTCGAGCGCGACGATCGGCTGGTACACGAGGCGGAACGCGCCGTTGTCGATCGCCGTGCGCAGGTCCTGCTTGAGCCCGCGGCGCAGTTGCGCGATCTCGTCCATCGACGGATCGAAGAAACGATGGGTACGACGCCCGCCGCCCTTCGCCTCGTACAGCGCCATGTCGGCGCGGCGCGCCAGTTCGTCGAGGTCGAGGTCGGCGCCGATGGTCGATGCGATGCCGATGCTCGCGCCGATCGTGACCTGCTGTTCATCGACATCGAACGGATCATCGAGCACCGCCTTGATCTTGCCGGCGAGCACGCGCGCATCCGCGTCCGCCTCGTCGCTCGTCTGCAGTACCGCGAATTCGTCGCCGCCGAGGCGCGCGACGAACGCCGTCGTGCCCATACAGGCGGCCAGGCGCTGCGCGACCATGCCGAGCAGCTGGTCGCCGACGCGGTGGCCGAGCGTGTCGTTGACCGCTTTGAAGTCGTCGAGGTCGATGTACAGCACGTTGACGCTGCGTCCCGCAGCGAGTCCCGCGAGGGTGCGCGTCGCGTGCTCGGTGAAGCTCGCGCGGTTCGGCAGGCCGCTGACCGGGTCGTGGAATGCGAGGCGGTGCACGCGCGACTGCACTTCATCGTGCTCGATCGCGATCGCGCACAGGTCGACGCAACGCTCGACGATCGCGCGCTCGAGTTCGGCCGGTCCGCGCCTGCTTCGATAATAGAACGCGAACGTGCCGACCACGCGGCCGTCGCGCGCCTTGATCGGACTCGACCAGCACGCGCGCAGCCCGAGCGGCAGCGCGAGCGCGCGGTAGTCCGCCCACAGCGGGTCGCTCTCGATGTCGCTGACTTCGACCGCGGCGCCGCGCCACGCCGCCGTGCCGCAGGATCCGACGCCCGGACCGATCGGGACGCCTTCGAGCGCCCGCGAGTAGTCGTCGGGCAGGCTCGGCGCGGCGAGCGGATGCAGGCGACCCTGCGCATCGACCGTGAGGATCGAGCAGAGCACGTCGGCGGCGAGCGCCTCGACGCTGCGGCACAGGTGATCGGCGATGCGCGCGAGCGGTTCGCCGCGCGCGACGGCTTCGAGGATCTTCCCCTGGAGGCGCTGCAGTTCCGCGCTTGCGTGATCGTCGATCATCCGCGATCCCTTCGCATCCGGCGGGGTCCACGACATCGTGCGGACCGGGCAGCCATCATACGCCGCGCGCTCACCGCCTCAAGCGGCGGACGCCTCGTGCTCCGGCGCGCGCGCGAAATGGTGCAGGTCCATGTCGCGCGTCGACACCGGCACGTGGTCGGGCCCGAACGCGACATCCCCGGGTTTCCATCCGGCCGCGCTCCACAGGGCTCCCCAGAAGCGTCGGAACGCGCCCCATTGCATCGCGACGAGCCCGCGACCGTTGTCGGCGTCGACGCTCGGGTCGCCGACCCCGGTCGGGCGCACCGGCTCGCCGTACAGCGCGGTGCCGAACAATACGTCCCAGATCGACAGTACTTGGCCATAATTGCAATTGTGCAACTGCGGTCGGCGCGCGTCGACCACCATGTGGTGCAGGCGGTGGAAACGCGGGTCGACGAACAGCTTCTCGAACCAGCGACCGAAGCCGAAACGCACGTTCGCGTGCGAGAAGTTCTGCGCCAGCTCACCGATGAACATCAGCAGGGCGAACTGGTCCGGCTCCACCCCGATCACGAGGCCGACGGTCGCCAGCACCATCGATTGCAGGAAGCCATCGACGTAGCTGCCGCGGTCGTTGGTCCAGCAGCTCATCTGGCGCTGGCTGTGGTGCATGCTGTGCAGGGCCCACCACCACGGGATCCAGTGCTGCACGCGGTGCATCCAGTAGTAGGCGAAGTCGTAGATCACGTAGTAGACGAGGAACTGCGCGAGCGGGTGCTGCTGGAACCACGGGACCCATGCCGCAAGCCCGCTCGCGGTCGCCGCGCCCCCGGCGTCGGCGCCGCCGAACGCGTTCGCGAGCGGTGTCAGCACGAGGTAGGCGAACAGCGGATTGAGGCCGAGCAGCATCAGCAGGGTGTAGGTGCGGTCGATGCGGGTCAGGCGGCGGTCGTCCCAGCGCTCGGCCGGAGCGAGGCTCTCCAGCGGACGGAACACCAGCGCGATGACCAGCACCTGGGCGGTCGCGATCAGCAGCGCCGCGGCGATCTCGCGCGGATCGCCGGCGAGACGATCGAGGTGAACGAGGGCGAGGAACGGCGTGACCGCATGGCCGTCGAGCCAGTCGACGAGGAAGGACCAGAGCGCTTGCATGCGCGCATTCTAGTGTCCCGTCTCGCAAGTCACACGAAGAAATTCCGGGGGCGCTGGGGCCGGCGGGCCGATGGCGGGGACGGTCACCGCCTGTTCGCTGAACCGCGCGTGCCGCCGTGCGACGGATTCACATTGCGTAAAGGCCGCGGCCGCACGATAGGGGGCATTCGCCGCTCGACGGCATTGCAAGGGCAGCCACACCATGAATCGCATCGGATTGACGCTTTCGGTCGCACTCGCGCTCGGCCTTGCCGCCTGCGGCAACGAATCGCCGGAGCAGGCGCAGCGCGATGTCGCCGAGGCGCAGGCCAAGGCCGCGCAGGATGTGGCTGCCGCGCAGAAGAAGGCGGCCGAAGCGACGGAGCAGGCGCGTCGGCAGATCGAGGCGGCCCAGGCCAAGGCGAATGCGAGCGTCGAAAAAGCGAACGCGGATGCCGGCGAGAAGATCAACGATGCGAGTGCGGAAGCGAGCAAGGTCGAGCGCGACGCGAGCAATGACGTCACCGACGTGAAGTCGGATGCGTACCGCAAGGACGCCCAGGCACGTTACGACCTCGCGGTCGCGCAGGCCGACGCCGACTACAAGGTCGCGGTGCAGAAATGCCAGGCACTGCCGCGCGCCGAACAGGACCCCTGCGCGACGACCGCGAAGGCGCAGGCCGACGCCGTCAAGCAGCATGCGCGCAGCGACTTCGACAACGCCGAAAGCGCGGCGAAGGCGATGAAGCAGTGAGGTGACGGGGTGCCGCGGGCGAGGCGGCACCCCTGCGGCGTCAGGTCGGCAGCGGGCCGAGGAAATCGAGCTTGCCGATGTCGACCCCGTTGTGGCGCAGGATCGCGTACGCGGTCGTCACGTGGAACCAGAAATTCGGGAACGCGAAGTGCAGCAGGTAGGGCTGGCCCTTCAGCTTCACTTCGCCCGTGCGTAGCGGCAAGGTGATCTCGCGCGCTTCGCTGCCGTCGATCTGCGCAGGCGAGAACGTGCCGATGTAGGCGAGCGTGGATGCGATGCGTGCCTGCAACTCGTCGAGCGTCGCCTCGGTGTCCGCGACCGGCGGGCGCTCGAGGCCGGCGAGGCGAGCCGCGGCGCCACGCGCGTGGTCGACTGCAATCTGGATCTGGCGCGACAGCGGCAGCATGTCCGGTGCGAGGCGCGCGTTGACCAGTACGACGGGATCGAATTTCTTCGCCTCGGCATGGGCGGCGGCCTTGGCGAGGATCGCCGACAGGTTGGTCAGGGCACGCTGGAAAACGGGAATCGAAGCCTCGTACATCGAGAGCGTCATGCAAGTCTCCTGGAACACGGGTAACCCGGCGCCGGGTGGCGCGCGGTCCGCGCTGACTTGGCGACGCGTGCGACGGAAACAAGGCCGGGCGACGCCCCGCCGCGAGGCGGGGCGTCGCGGATCGCGCTATTCGTCCGAGCCGTCGTCGTCGACGGCTGGCTCGTGGCGACCGGTATAGGCATTGGGCGCCGGATAGTTCGGGCCCTGGCGCACGCGATCCTGCTTGGCGCGCAGCAGTTCGCGGAAGTGTTGCATCGCGAGTTCGGCGCTCGCGGCGCCGGCTGCGGGCGCAATCGCAGCGGACGCCGGTGCAACCGCGGCCGGTTTTGACGGCGCCGGCTTCGGGGCCGCGGGCTTCGGCGGCGCGGGTTTCGACATCGCCGGCGGTGCAACGGGTTTCGAGGGCACGGTTCGCACGACCGGCATCGGCGGCGCCGCAGGCTTGCTCGCCGCCAGGGGCTTCGGAGCGGGCGTCGCAGCCGGCTTCGCCGCGGCAATCTTCTTCGGTGCGGGCTTCTTCGGCGGCACCGCTTTCCGTGCCGCGGTCTTCTTCACGGCTTTCGCCAGCGCCTTCTTCGGGGCGGCCTTCGCGGGAGCGGCCTTTTTGGCGACTTTCTTCGCGGCGACCTTCCTCATCGGCTTTTTCGCCGCCTTCGCTCCCTTCTTCACGGCCTTCTTCGGAGCACGCGCCGGGGCGCGCCCGGCCACCGTCTTCTTGCGCGCGACCTTCTTCGCCGCGGCCTTCTTCGCCACGCGCTTCTTCGCGACGGCCTTCTTCGCCGCCTTCTTCGCAGGCTTCTTCGATGCGACTCGCTTCATGTCGGTACCTCGCTGGTCGTGACCCGGACCGCACCCGGTTCGCGCGGTCCACCGTGAGTAGCAGAGCCAAGCTTTACGCACGCCGAACCGCGCATGCGGCACGCGGCGGGCATACTCATCCTACACGCGCCGCGCGCGAAGCCAAGGAACGCGCCATGAAGATCTGGGTCGATGCGGACGCCTGCCCCAAACCGGTCAAGGAGATCCTGTACCGCGTGGCCGAGCGCACGCACATCGAACTCGTGCTGGTTGCGAACCAGGCGCTCACGGTGCCGCGTTCGGCCCTGATCAGCAATCGCACGGTCGCGGCGGGGCTCGATGCCGCGGACAAGGCGATCATCGGCTGGGCCGTCGCCGGCGACCTCGTCGTGACCGCGGACATCCCGCTCGCCGCCGCGGTGGTCGCGAACGGCGTGACCGCGATCAACCCGCGCGGCGAGCTGTATACGGCCGAGAACGTGCGCCAGCAGCTGTCGATGCGCGACTTCCTCGACAGCCTGCGCGGCGCCGGCGTGCAGACCGGCGGACCACCCGCCTACGACCAGCGCGATCGCCAGGCGTTTGCGAACCAGCTCGACCGCCTGCTGGCGAGCCTCGCGCGGGCGCGGCAGCTTGGTGGATAGGGAAAATCTTTTTTCACGCTGACCAACACGGATATGCGCCGATCAATCCATCGATAGTGCTCCATCCGCGTCGATCCGCGTCATGGCTGTCGCTCGGCCGGCAACGCACGCGGCAGGTCGCGGCTGGAGTGCGGATCGATCGAGTACGGATAGGTGATGGCGAGGAACCCCGGCTGCGCGCGCACGCGTTCGATCCACGCGCGCAGGTGCCGGTGCGGCGCGAGGTCGAAACCGCCGTCGGCGGCATGGCTTGCGTAGGCGAACACGCTGATGTCGGCGATCGTGTAGGTGTCGCCGGCGACGAACGCGCGCTGCGCCAGTTGCGCATCGAGGATCGCGAGCGCGCCCTCGCCGGCGTCGCGCTTCATCGCGACGAGTTCGGGCGGGCGCCGCGCCAGCTTGCCGGTCATGGTCCAGTGGCGCACTGCACCGATCGTCGATTCGATCCGCTCCTGCTCGAACGACAGCCACTGGTGCACGCGCGCACGTGCGTACGGCTCGCCTGGCAGGAAACGCGTGCCGTCGGCGAGGAACGCGAGGATCGCATTCGATTCGGCCAGCGTGCGGCCGTCGTCGAGCTGGAGCGCCGGCACGGTGCCGGTCGGGCTGATGCGGAGGAAGTCGGGGGTCTGGCCGGCGCCGTCGAAGATCGCGATCGGCACGCTGCGATACGGCAGCTCGAGCTGGGCGAGCAGCTGGCGAACCTTCCAGGCATTCTGCGAGGGCAAATAATCGTACAGGGTCAACATTGCGGCGCTCCATCGAAGGGTGGCGCAGCATCGCCGGTGCGCTGCCCGCGCGATATCCGCCGATTGCGTCGAACATGCCGTGCAGCAAACGGATGGCTGCGCGCTTGCGGCAGGGCGAGGATGCCCCCATCGACAACCGATGGAGAACGACCATGCGTGACGATTCCAGATGGCAGGCGGTGCTGCAGCGCGACACGGCGATGGATCGGCGCTTCGTCTACGGCGTGCTGACCACCGGCGTCTATTGCCGTCCTTCCTGCGCCGCGCGCCGACCGCTGCGCGACAACGTGCGTTTCTTCGACGAGCCGGCCGCGGCAGCGGCCGCGGGCTTGCGCCCGTGCAAGCGTTGCCGCCCGCTCGAGCACTGGCAGGACGATCCCGAGATCGCCTTGCTGCTGCGCCTGTGCCGGATGGTCGAAGCACAAGCGGACGCCTTGCCCGACGGTGCCGCGCTCGCGCAGGCGGCAGGGCGCGATGCGTTCCAGCTCAATCGCCTGTTCAAGCGCTACCTCACGATCACCCCCGGCGACTACATCGAGAGCGTGCGCATGCGCCGCGTGCGGCATGCGCTGCGCCATTCCGCCTCGGTCACCGACGCGATCTACGATGCCGGGCTCGGCTCCAGCCGCGGCCTGTACGAGCGCGCGCCGGCTTCGCTCGGCATGACGCCGCGCGAATACCGCAGCGGCGGCGAAGGCGTCACGATTTCCCATGCGACCGGCGACACGCCGCTCGGCCTCGCCTGCATCGGGGCGACCGACCGCGGCATCTGCTTCCTGCAATTCGGCGAAGACCGCGAAACCCTGCTCGCCCTGCTCGCGAGCGAGTTCCCGCACGCACGCCTCGCACCGATGGATGACGCGGCGCAGTCCGCGTTCGATGCATGGATGCGCGCGCTCAACGAGCACCTCGAGGGACGCGCCCCCGATCTCGACCTGCCGCTCGACCTGCGCGGCACCGCGTTCCAGGTGCGCGTATGGAACTACCTGCGCCGGATTCCCTATGGAGAGGTGGTGTCGTATGCCGAAGCGGCGAGTGCGATCGACGCACCGCGCGCGACGCGCGCCGTCGCGT
>Ga0105239_10006309_pt1 | contig 13792 bp, 10 predicted proteins | sample KBSC44metaG_FD_92761 | JGI IMG/M metagenome (GOLD analysis project Ga0105239, IMG submission 92761) | Corn rhizosphere microbial communities from Kellogg Biological Station, Michigan, USA - KBS C4-4 metaG | ecosystem: Host-associated > Plants > Roots > Rhizosphere > Soil | place: Michigan, USA... | reverse complement strand
CGTTGGCATGAATATCGAAGACAAGGAACGTTTCTACTCCGAGATCTTCCGAGTTCTGAAGCCCGGTAGCGACTTGGCCATTTACGACATCGTTCTTGCCAGCGACGAGGCTCCAGCTTATCCGCAACCTTGGGCGGCGGACCCTTCCTCCAGCTTCGCCGTGCAACCGGACGTCATTCGCGAAGCCCTCCGGGCTGCGGGATTCGAGGACATCTCGTCCGAAGACAAGACCGCACTAGCTTCCAACGCTTTCGTGCAGCTCCGTCGTTTGATCGAGTCGGGCGAAGCCCCACCGTTGACTCTCGCCTCGCTTCTTGGCGGTCGATCCAGGGAGGCGATGCAAAACCTCGCCGAGGCCTTGCGCGACGGTCGGCTTCGCGCCGAACTCTTCGTCGCCAACAAACCGCTACTCGCTTGAATTCCTGAACGGAAACAAAGATGAAAACCGAAGAGACGATTCCCATTCGACCCAAGGAGGTCGGCAATGAACCCAGCTAGCATCTTTCTTCTCGACCTCGTGTTAGGATACGTGGCGGCGACTTTATTCGCGGTCCACTATGTCTGGCCGAAGGCAAAGTCCATGGATCCCATGGCTGCGCACCGGCTCATCGCTACGATCCATGGCTTTCGCTACTACGGCCTCACATTTATACTGACCGGAGTCGTGGGCGCCGGCCTACCGCCGGCGTTTGCCGGGCCGGCCGCATATGGCGACCTCTTGACCGGGGTTTTCGCGATTGCCGCCCTGATTAGCTACAAGGCTCCCAAGGTCTTCCTGCCATTGGTGTGGCTCTTCAACCTCGTCGGACTCATGGACCTGGTGCTAGACACCGCCAGCGCGGTACGTCTGGACCTGCCTTCGGTATCAGGGCAGTTGGGCGCGAACTATGCGATCGTGACGGTCTACGTGCCCATCCTATTCGTCACCCATATCGTGGCGTTCGCCCTCCTCCGGCGGGGTAGCGCGTCCCAACCGCTGGCCGCATCTGGCGCTTAACCGCGACGATTCCAACAAGCCGCCCGCCTCTTCTTTCGCGCAATTCGCCAGGAGAAGGGGTTCGCTTGGCTTGATTCCACGCCTTTGGCCGGGACAATTCGGCCAAAGGCGGGCCAATGGACTTGTGACCTAGTAGAAATAGTGCCTCAGAGTGTCGGAACTATGGGGATCTTGTTGCCCGTATTGCGTTAAATCAGGGGCAATGTTCACCACCAAAGATTGAAGTCGCCAAATTGTACGGCGGGCCGTTCGGTCCAAACCGCCTTTGGACTTGGCAATTTCAATTTTCTGTGTTAATCTTGGTCCAAATGGCACTGAGTGGTCTGGTGTGCCCGCCCACTTGCCGATTTCGTTGATTTTGGATTGTTCATGAACGCTCGGAACTCCGCAAAGCAAGCCATCCTCACCAAAATCTCCTCTGGGGCCTATCCGCAAGGGAAAGCGCTCCCACCTGAGCGAGTGATCGCGGCGGATCTCGGGGTTAGCCGGACGACCGTACAGGCTGTGCTGGGTGATTTGGAAGCCGAAGGGCTCCTGCTTCGTCGACCGAACTGCAGGCCAGTCGTTCGAACGGAGCCGCTTGGTCCAATCGTGGCAGACCAAATAGCCGTTTGGATGGTTCATGAAATGCAGGATCTAGGCGGCCTGCAGATGTTGCAGGGGATTACCGCGGTGCTTGGAGCCGCCAACTTTCGACTTCTGCTCGGCTGTCCGCCGCCAAGAAACGAGGCTGAGATCGCCAAGGCTGAGCTTGAGTTTCTCGAGGCCGCCCTGGCGAGCCCGAACGTCGCGGGAGCCATCGTTTGGGACTTCTACAGCACGGAATGCAATCAGGCGTACCGCAAATTCATCGATCGGAACGTTCCCCTGGTTTTCATCGACCGGACGCCCCTTTACACCCTTCCTGCCGACATGGTCGGTATTGACAACATCGAAGCGGCCCGCGGTGCGGTGCTGCACCTTGCCGGCCTTGGACACGAACGGATCGCCATGGTCTATTCGGACTACCGCGCGTCATCGGTTCGCGACCGGGTCTTCGGCTATCGACTTGCCCTGTCGGAATCAGAAATCACGATCGACGAATCGTTGATCGTCGACCTGCCCGAAGACGGGCCGGACCGTCCCGCAGAGGTTGAAAGGACCCTCGCCGACCTGATGAGCCGCCCGAACCGTCCCACGGCGATCTTCGCTGTGAACGACAACATCGCCTTGCACCTAGCAGAGGCTGCGCGACGTTTGCGAATCGATATCCCCAAGAGGCTTTCCCTTGTGGGCTTCGATTGGCTCTTAAGGACGCTGCCAGGTGGCGGCAATCTTACGACGGTCGCTCAGCCATTCGAAGAAATTGGGAGAACGGCTGCCCAGCGTTTGCTGGAGCGTATCCACTCCCTCGACGACCAATCGCCTCGTAAAATCTTGTTTGCGGCGCCTCTCGTTTTTAGAACTAGCACTGCGGTACCTGAAATCATCGAATCAAAGAGGATCCCTTCAAGAGGATAATTAGATGAAAAAGCGCAAAGCATTTACACTCATTGAGCTACTCGTCGTCATCGCGATCATCGCGATCCTTGCGGCGATCCTATTCCCCGTCTTTGCTCAAGCAAAGGCGGCGGCAAAATCATCCGTCTGCGTCAGCAACCTTAAGCAACAGACCCTCGGTGCACTAATGTACAACGGGGACTTTGACGACACCTTCGCCCAAGGCCAAGTCAACTTCGAAGGAAATTTCGGCTACTTCTGGGCGGGTACCGGATTCATCGGATACCAGTTCCCTTGTGGAAGCGGCGAAATCGACTGCGCCTTCGCGGGCAATGCGATTCAGCCGTACATGAAGAGTCTGGACATCGCCGAGTGCCCGGCCGTTACGGGAAGGTTCAACCCGTACGGATATGGGTCGAGTGCAAAGCCTTCGAGCTACACCTATAACGGAGACCTCCACCAGTTCTCGGGTACGGGCGTTGCTCAGCCGGCACTAACGGTTATGTTCTGGTCCGGTACGGTTGGAAACGGTTGGCTCGGCCGCTCGGTTCCGGCGCCGAACGTTAATTGCCCTCTCCACCAGCAGTCGTCGTGTATCTACACGTCGAACCCTACGGGTCAAGAATCGACTACGCCCGGAACGTCGGACTACCCGAGCGTCTACGGAGCCGGCAACTATAAGCTGCCGAGCTACACAAAGTGGGTCCACAATCGAGGAGATAACTTCTCCAACTGCGACGGCCACGTGAAGTTCCACCACCTTTCCGGATCGGTGAAAGAGGACCCGTGGGCGGATACCGGACCCAACGGCGAAATCTACCTCGGGGCACTGCCGAGCAACAACACCTTGGGATCCAACAGCGGATTCCCCATGTGGACCAACGGCCCCGGCGGACATACTTGTCTGTTCGGACCGGACAATCCCTGTGGACTCTAAATCAAAGAAAAGACAATGAAACGCGTCTCACTATTCGTCGCTGCATTGAGTTTGCTGACCGTTTGCTCCCTTTGGGGGTGCTCGAGCGGAGCAGAATCCGTCCCTGCCGGTCCCAGCCCGGCCGCGGGTTCTCCGACTCCGGGTGGCGGAACTATTACGGCAAAGTCGATGCCGGCCACGGGGCCGCATATGATGCGCAAGTAGCCCCTTCTTAGGTGGTAACGATCCATGAAGGCACGGAGGATCTTAGGATTCTCCGTGCCTTCATACTGATTTGAGATTGAAAGACGACCAACTTCTTCGCGAGGCCGATCTCGCCCGGGAGCGAGGTAATTTCGAGGCGGCCGCGGAACTGTACGAAAAGGTCTTGCGCACCGCGGATTCGCTTCCAGCTGCCGCCGGTCTGGGGATCGCTCTGCACGAGATGGGGAGGCCTGCTCAAGCGGCTCCGTACCTATCGCGTGCGGCCACCGTGGACTGCGACGACGGGAAGATTTTTGTCAGCCTCGGTCGATGCTGCGTTAACCTGGGAAGATTCGATGAGGCCGTTCGCGCCTTTGAGCGCGCAATCGAAATAGACCCCGAGATCGCCCGTGTCAGGCTCTTTCTGGGCTACGCGCTCTCGGTGCAAAACAACATTCTCGCGGCTGAGGCCCAACTGCAAAAGGCCATTGAGTTAGATCCCGTCTTCGCCGCCGCCCATGACCTGCTTGCCTTCCTTCTCCCGAAGCTCGGGCGGTTCGATGAGGCGAGAGAGCATGCTCGAACCGCCTCGAACTTAGAGCCCTCCAGCGCTGCATTCGGGTTTCGGTTTGTCAACGCCGGACGAGTGGAAGCAGCCGACCGACCGGTCATTGACCGGCTCGCGAGCCTGGCGGGTTCCGCATCGCTATCGGATAACGATCGCATCCGCTTGGGATTCGCTTTAGGGAAGGCGAAAGAGGATCAAGGCGAGCATCGGGAGTCTGCTTCCTACTTCATTCAGGCGAATAAGGTTGCGCTCAGCGCAATGGCCAAAGCGGGGAAGCAATTCGACGCCAGGGAGCACCGTCAAGAGGTTGACTTCATCCTTGAAGGCTTCGCGAACCGCGAAAGCTTTCGCCCCTCGTTCCGAGGTTCTTCGAGTGAGCTACCCGTGTTTGTCATCGGAATGATGCGCTCGGGTACGACTTTAGTGGAGCAAATCCTATCCTGTCATCCCGATGTGGGCGGCGCCGGAGAAGTCTCTTATTGGATCGAAGCGGGTCCAAAAACTCATCACAACCTGGTTCAGAGGGGTGGCCTTGCCGAGCCCCAACGAGTAGCCGAACCATATATCCAGTTACTTGCAAGCCGTTGTCCAGGTAAGGCCCGTGTCTGCGATAAATTGCCCCAGAACTACATGAACCTCGGAGTGATCCACGCGATCTTGCCGGAGGCACGTATCATCCATTGCCGGCGTGACCCGAAGGACGTTTGTCTCTCCCTGTTCACGACTCCATTTGGCATTCCTCCGCCCTTCGCCTATTCCGCCGATCACATCGCTGCCGCCTACCGGCAATACCAAAGGCTCGTCCAGCATTGGCGGAGCGTATTGCCTCCCGACCGCTTCTTGGAAGTTGACTACGAGGACCTCGTCACCGCAAAAGAAGCCACCGCGCGTCGAATGATCGAGTTCTTGGGCCTCGAATGGGACGAATCCTGCCTCTACCCAGAACGTAACCCGCGCGTGGTTGATACGCCCAGCCAGTGGCAAGTCCGCCAACCCGTGTACGGATCTTCGATCGGTCGTTGGAAACGATTCTCAGAGTGGATGGCTCCGCAATTCGAGGCTTGGAGCCGGCTATGAACCTCAGTCTCCTGGAGCAAGCGGATCGCGCTCTCACCGCGGGACGGTTTGACGAAGCGGAGCGATTTGGTCGAGAGGCTTTGGCCGCGGACCCGGGCAACCCGTCCATTCTGTTAATCCTAGGCATTGCGTACGTGAATACGGGGCGTGCCGAGCAAGCACTTCCGGTTCTTCAGGAAATTCCGGATACGGAGGTCGCCTCGGGTCCCGCGTCGCTCTGGCTTGCGAGGGTCTATCGAAAGCTCGGCAATCTGGGTGGCGCGCTTGAAGCCGCCAGGAGCGCCGTCCGGAAAATGCCCAATCACGGGCATGCAAACCATCAACTCGGCGTCACCTATTTGGATATGCGGGACTTCGAAAACGCGGCTCGAAGCCTCGAAAAGGCCGCCGCGATAAGCCCCAATGCCCCTGGCGTTCAATACGCCCGCGGGTTGGCGCTTCAGGGTCTTGGCCAAAACTCCGCCGCGATCCAATCCTTCAAAAGGGCATCCGTACTCGCTCCAAAAGCGTCCGAGATTCTCGAAAGTCTCTTTGAAGCGCTGATGGACGAGAGCGATTCCGCCGAGGCCCTCGCCTGCGCGCGCACCCTCTTAAGCTGGCAACCCGACGCCCCGCGGGCTCAACTTCGAATGGCAAGGGCGCTTCTGGCGAACAACAAACCGGACGAAGCGCAAGTCTATTTGGAACAGGCGCTTGAGTCCGGACCTCAAGAGGGAAACTTCACCTTCGCGACCGGCGCGCTTCTTCAGTCACTCGGCCGCATCGACGAGGCCACGGCAAAGTTTCGACGTTCGATCGAACTGCTCCCCGAACAAGGTTTCGCCTACTCCGCCCTCGCATACAACCGAAAGACCACGGAAGCGGATCGGCCTCTCGTCGACCGGATGCAGCGACTGTGCGATGAAGGAGACCTTCCGATCCCGGCCAAAACTCATCTTCACTACGCCCTCGGTAAGTCGTTGGAGGACCTCGGCGACTATGAGCATGCGATGGCGCACTTCGATGTGGCGAATCGGCTGAGCTACCAAATGAAGTTCGGAGAGCGACCATTCGACCGGCAACCCTATGCCGCCAGGATTGACGCAAACATCAAACGGTCCAAGAACGCGATGTCGGCAAACTCTGTGCAGGCTGGCGAAGGAAGCCCCAATCCGATATTTGTCGTCGGCATGCTCCGGTCGGGGACCACGCTTGTCGATCAGGTGCTATCGAGCCATCCGGAAGTGGGATCGGTGGGGGAGCAAGGGTTTTGGCTGCACCACCGCGACGAGCCTTGGGCGAAGGATGGCGCCATGGTGGACCGGACCAAGCTAAAGCACCTTGCGGCCGAGTACCTCAGGCGGCTCGCCGAAGTCGCGCCAGGTTCTCGTCATGTCGTGGATAAGATGCCGGACAACTATTTGGAGATCCCACTTCTTCATATGGCATTCCCTCAAGCGAAGATCGTTCACGTCAAAAGGAACCCGGCGGATACGTGCATTTCGATTTACACGACGATCAATCGGCTTCGCGTCGGATGGGCGCACAACAAGGAGAACATCGTTTTCGCGTATCGGCAGTACGAGCGGGTTATGGAGCAATGGCGGAAAATCTTGCCCGCGGGGGCGATGTTCGAACTCTCCTACGAGGACCTCGTGACGGACCAAGAGCGAGTCACCAGGGAGTTGGTTGCCTTCTGTGGACTCGAATGGAACGATGCCTGCTTGTATCCGGAGTCAAACCGGCGCTCTGTCGTGACGCCTAGCGCCTGGCAGGTGCGTCAGCCGCTCTACGGCACCTCGATTGCCCGTTGGAAACGGTATGAGCCGTGGCTCGGCGGCTTTAGCCCTCTAGTAGTTCCTTGATCGGACCCAGCCAGGGTTCGAACCGCTTCCAACGGTCCACGGAACTCTGAAAAACCGGCTGCCGAACCTGCATCACGCTGGGGGTGGATACCAACCTGGCGTTCCGCTCGGGGGCAAGACAGGCGTCGTTCCATTCAAGGCCGCAATGGCGAATGATCTCGCGGGTGATCCGTTCGCGATCCCGCACCAACTCTTCGTATTCGACTTCTAGCAACGTTCCGGCAGGGAGCACCTGACGCCACAATTCCATCATCCGCAGATAGTGCCGGTAAGCCGAGGCGATGTTCTCTTTACTGTGGGCAAAGCTTGGCGAAACGCTATAGGGCGTCGCGTAGATCGACAGGCAGGTGTCCGCGGGATTTCGCTTGATGTGGACGATCTTGGCGCGGGGAAGGGCCAAGTTGATCAATCCCAACATCTGAAAGTTGGCGGGCATCTTGTCCGTAACGTGACGAGTTCCCGGCGAGATCCTTTGCAGCAACTGTAGGTATTGGTTCGACAGCCCCTTTAGAAAGGCGGGGGACATTTTATCGGCCGCATAGTCGATCGCGTTGGGGCCATCGGTAGTCCACAGGGGAACTTCACCGGCCGCACCGACGTCCGGATGACTGGAAAGGATCTGGTCCACCAACGTGGTCCCCGACCGCATCATCCCGACGATGAAGATAGGCAAGTCCGAGGCGTCGCCCACCGACCGATAGCCTTCCATCCGCTCTTTGGTAAAGAACTGGCCCACTTGCGCCGCCCGTGCGCTCGCCGCCTCGGGAAGAAAGGTCGGCCGGGGACCCCGCTGCTCATAGGCGAGCCGGTTCGCTTCATCGTAGTGATCCATCGCGGTCCCGTACTCCGCCAAGTCGTCGAAGGCCTTGCCAAGGCCATAGTGGAGGGTCGATCGGTCCTCCGGCTTCAACCCCTCGATCTCAAGTGCGGCAAGCATCCGATCGACTATCTCGCGTTCGGAGGCCGTGACTTTCTTCAGTTGGGACAACCCAAGGTAAGCGTGCCCCTGAGAAGGGAGCAAAGCGATCGACCGCTCAAAACTCTCCCGAGCCTTCTCGGTTTCGCCCGTGGCCAGGAGATGAAAGCCGAGCAATCGATGAAGGAGCGCACTGTTCGGATCCCGGGCCAACGCCCGGCGGAATTCCGATCCAGCCTCGTCGGCCGACCCCATGCGGACGAGCGCTTGGGCGAGAAAGAGGTGGTTCGGCGCCGATCCCGGATCGAGGCGAACCGCATCTCGGGCACAGTCCACGGCATTAGGAATATGACCGCGCTCGAGCATCAACCGGCCGAGGCACAGATAGTTGCTTGCAACATTCGGACTCAGCTCGATGGCCCTCAAGAAACACTGCGCCGCCTTCGTGACCTGGCCCAAAACTTGAAGCGAGACTCCAAGGGGTTGAAGAACCCGCGGATCCTGACGTGCGGCGCGCTCAAACCGATCGATGGCCTCGTGGTGCCGCCCCATGGCCTGCAGGCAAAGTCCCGAAATTCTTAGCGCTTCAGGATTATCCGGAGCGACTTGCAGAATTTGGTTGCACGCGAGCAGAGCGGCTGAGAAATCGGCTTTCTGAAATGCATCGTGCGCCTGGCGCAACACGGTTCGTTGTTCTGCATCCATCTTGCAAGCCGCATTCAGATTGAGGTTACCCCGTCTGTTCAACGCTCCCAAGCTTTTACCAACCCGTGAGAGTTCGCTTCAAACCGCCAGCCGGGCCACGACTTAGCCGTTCACGCCGAGTTCGCGGCACACCCGCTCCAACTCGATGCGGAGAAATTCGCCGTGAAAGACGACTTCTTCCTTGCCGATAACAATGAAGCGTTGATTGGCGCCGGACTTGAGGCTGGGCACGGTCAAGAGGAAGAACATTCCCAGTTGCACCGTGAATTGCTTTCCTTTAACCAGATCGGCAAGATCGGTCTTTGGGACGGCGAACCCACCCCAGCTCTGCCTGCCGTCGGTTGCTTCGATAAGGACGAAGTCGTCGGCCGGCTCGAAATAAAGCCGCAGCTCCGGACGCTGCGGATCGGCAAGGTTCAGAGTTGGCTCAAGCATTGCCATTATCCTATCTAAATGGTGGAGCGCTGTGTGCCGCAAGTTTGCGACTTGAATGGAATGTCGCTAGCGCTCGGACCAACCAGTACCGGTAAATCAGCCAGAAATCACCCCGCGATTCGATTCTGAGAACGTTTGCACCAGCCCGCCCGTTCTTAACACAACGGGCCCTTTCTTAACAAAAGAAAGAGTGTCCCGTAGGCTATCGATGCGGCTGGCCTGACTGGTCGTTCCGATGGCGATACATTGCGATCCTTAACTCATTCCCTTGCCTCGGGAAACGACCTATATGAAAAAAGCATTCACTCTTATCGAGCTGCTTGTTGTCATCGCGATCATCGCGATCCTCGCCGCTATTCTTTTCCCCGTCTTCGCCTCCGCCAAGCAGGCGGCGAAGAAGACGGCCGTTCTCAGCAATGCCAAGCAAATGAACGTCGCCTTCATCATGTATGCCGGTGACTTCGATGACACGATGGTCACCCAAGAGAACGGCGGCGTCAATCAGGACACCCGCGAGTACTCGACGATGCTCCAGCCCTACATCAAGAACCGCGACATCCTGTACGATCCCTCGCGAACCCTCACCGGATGCAGCACCAACGTCGATCCGAAGGGCCGCTGCCTCGGTTTCGCTCCGAACTTCGGAATCTACTCCTATCGCATTGGAACCGGCATGTTCCACGCGGTCAAGAACGATCCGAACAACCTCGGGAGCGAGTTCGAGGGAGTGAACTTCAGTCAAGTCGCGGCCGCCGCCAACACGATCATGATCGGCCTTACGAACGATACGAACATGTACACGTTATCGTTCTACTTCCAGACCGGTGACGGTACCACTCCGGCCGCGGTCCGCTACGGCGGTCAATATCCGATGGGCTTCGTCGATGGCCACGCGAAGGGCGTCAAAATGGCGGCCTACAGCTTCGAGCACGATGGCGACGCGTTCGATATCATGCCGATGAACGTGAATGACATCAAGCTCTACTGTCGGGACGTCGACGCCGCGCCTGAACTGAGCGACGGCTTTAGCGGTAGCGTCCCCTGTGGTCAGATCGCCGACCAGCTCAACAAGTATCGGGTGCCCCTTGGCCCATAGGGTTGTGCTTTTCGTGCTGTCGGCGGCAATCGTTCTGACCGCGGTCGGGTGCGGTTCCGGCGGAGCCAACGGAGATGGCAAGGCCACTCCGGTCATCAAGACCAGCACAACCAAATAAGCTCAATCACTGCCCCACTAGGCCTTGCCTATGGGGCAGTACTTTTCTAACCCTTCGTGTGACCGATTCCGAAAGTGGAGAGCTCTTTCTTCAGTTCGCCGATGGCTCGCGTCAACTCGGTGGATATCTCGGAGTTGTGCGCATGCCGAGCGAGGGATCTCCTAAGCGCGTCCAGGTGAGCCGCCACAATCGCCGCACCGGCAGGGACCCCCAGGTCAGGTTTCACCCCGACGCCTTCCCAATCGGTCTTCGTGACTGGATTGATCTCCCGGTTGAACGGAATCGAGGCGGCGAAATGGTCGTCGAGCTTGAACATCGTCGTCCCATGCGCGCCCCCTCCAGTGGTTTCGCCGACGATGGTGGCGCGTTTTAGGGATTGCAACGTGTAGGCGAGCCATTCGGCCGCGGAGAAGGTTTCGTGGCTGGTGAGGATGTAGAGGTCCCGGTCGGCCAAGTTCGCCTTTGGGCTGACGGGTAGCGTCCAAGACTGCCTGGTGACGCCCGTCGTGCGATTGTACGAGTCCGAAAGATGCGTCTCTTCCGCGAAGAAGTAGCCGCAGAGTAGTCCGGCGCCGTCGCCGAAACCTCCGTGATTGTTCCGTAGGTCGAGGATAATCGCCTCGCTGTTTGCGAGGAAACCCATCGATGCGGCCAGCGTATCTGCCGTCCACTCGCCAGGATAGAACCCATCGATTTCGAGTAGTCCGACCTGCCCCTGGAGCCGCTCAACCTTGCGGAATTCGAAGTTGACCCGACGTCCACTCTCGCGGAATTTCTTCACCACTTCCGGATCGGGTGGCTTTTCGGAGTCGTAACCGACGCCGTTGGCCGAGTACTCGACGCCCAAGTGATGATCCTTCGAGATGGCGATCAAGTCTTCGGTCAACGCCTTCGCCAACTCCTCCGGTTTCGTTATCCCGGCGTATCCTCCACGAGCCGCCTTGGTCGTGATCGCCGCCTCCATTTTCCTCGCCGTTTCGGCGATGACGTAGTTCGCGTCCAGCTTCTTCACCAGGGCCGCGATGACGGCCGAGCGTTCCTTGGTGGATAGGTTTTGTTCGGCCGAAGACAGTAGGGCGGCGAGGCAGGCGATGGGTGCGATCAACAAGGAAAGACTCCTGAGTGTTGCAAGTAGACAAAGCACATACGGATGAGCTCCTCCGCGAGCCGCTCGTCCTCGATCTGGACGGAACTGGCGTGGGGGGCGTCTCCGAAAAGCACGCGATCTCGACCGATGGCGGGGACGATGTAGGCGATGAACTCCGCCGCTGCCTCCGGGTCGGGGTGCCCGATCTGCGCCCGGCAATCGAGGAGGAACGCACAGGAAGCCTTGTGCTTTTCGGCGCTCAGCCGGCGGCTCTCGGCGGAGATGTCGTTCGGATGCTGCCTCGCATAAAGGGCGAGGGGGCGCATGAACGGCCTCGTCGCCCGGTAGTCCTGAACGACAAACCGGACGAACTTCTCGACTCTTTGGCGGAGGTCCGCTTCGCCCCACGTAGCGGGTTCGCTCCAAACCGTTTCCTCGTTTTCGAGTCCTTTGGAATAGGCCTCGTAAAGGGCCGGCAACAGCGCCTCCTTGGAAGCGAACCGCGCGTAGAACGCGCCGAGCGAGGACTCCGACCGTCGCACGATCTCCGCCACGGAGATCTCCGAGAAGTCCTTCTCGAAGAGAAGTTCCCGGGTTGCGGCAAGAATCCGATCCAACGTTCGCTGGCTGCGGCCTTGCTTTGGCGGGTTAACGGCTAGCGCCTCCCTTGCGTGTTCAATCGTCATTAGAATTAGAACCTGATTCTAATATGAACGGTAAGCGACGAATTGTCAAGCTGGAAAAACGCCCGAAGGCGGCAACCGTTTCCGGTTACCGCCTTCGATGCGAGGGATTACGCCTCTTCCGAAGTCTCTAGCGTCGCTCCGTAGAACGCGGCCAGAACTGCCGGTAGCGAGGCGTCGAAACCGACCGTCTGCAAAACGTTCGGCATTCCCGGATCGCCGACCGTCATGCGGTTCGCGGTCAAGGAAACGATCGCAAGCTTCACGTTTGGATTGACCTTTCGCTGGTAATCCAGGAATTCCGTCTCCATGTGCCGCTGACCTGCCCACGTCTCGTTGTCCGTGTAGATTTCAATCCCGTCGAATGGCTTCATCGTTGCCGCCGCTCGGATCGGAACTGCTAGATCGGTTCCGCCGGTTAGCTTTCGCAACGTTGCCGCTACGTCGTCCAACCGTCGATCCCGCACCTCAAGCGGCTGCCATCCCTTTTTGAGGCCAAGGTACTCCTTCGAGGAGAACGCGATGATCTCGTAGCTGGTTTCGACCCGGCTTGCCGCCACTGCCATACACGCCGCTGCCTGGTGGGTAGGTAGCGGAGTTCCAGCTACGCAGACGTGCATCGAGCTTGAGACGTCGATCGCCAAGAGGCGCCGCTGTCCGGTTGCCGGGACGAACTCCATCGCGAGCGTCACCGCGTTCGAAAGCGCCGCGACGACTGCGTCGGAAACCGTCCACTTTAGCGAACCCTTGACACCATGACCCTGCCGGTAAACCGCCATCGCCACGAGCAACGACAGAGGATGGACGCGGGCCCGGCGCAACCGGTCCCGGTCTCCCAATGCCGCCAAGACGAAGTCTTCGCCGGCCGAACCGGAATCCAACAAGCCGAGAGAACCCATCTTGCCGAGATTTCGGACCATTGCCGTCAAAGGCATCTTGGGCAACATCGCCATCCAGACTTCGGGCGAGTTGAGTAGCTCCGTCGGGATCGCCTCCCGCGGCACATCGAACTCTCCTACGATCTGGGCCGCTTCCGCCGGCGCCATTCCCTCCGCGTGCAGCAAGTCGCGAGCCCGCAGCAGCGGAACCTCGGACGGCGTGCCGCGGAGGATCCACTGATAGACGTCGTTCTCGCCCGCCTTCGGGTGCGCTAACCGTAATAGGTCGCGAAGCGCCCACTTATCGCGGGACGCGTACTTGACCGCTTGGTAGGCAAGCTGCTCCGAAGTCTTGGCCGAGAACCAGCCCGCGACACCGCGCTTCATCGATCGGCCCCAGCCCTTTTGCAGGCCGTCGGCCTCCGCGACGAAGCGAAGCAGGTGGGTTCCGGTTCGGCAGACGAGTGGGATCGCCGACGCGGCTGCACTTCGGGCCGCATCGTTTCCAGTTTTCGCCACCAACGCCAATGCAAAGATTGCCGGATCGTTCTTGACCGCGCGACCGGATGTCGAGATCTCGACGATGCGGTTCACGACGCGCACGCCGTCCTCCTGAATGCATCGGATCACTGCGTCAACGTTCTGCTTCGAGAGTTCGAATTCGCCGAAGTAGTAGTTGCCTCCGGTCGATCCAAGAATCAAGAAGCGGTCCAGTTGATCCCATTCGGAAACCTGGTAGGCGTAGCCTCCAGCCGCGTTCGGAACCATTCTCGCATTCAGCGGCTGGCT
>Ga0105239_10006307_pt1 | contig 13793 bp, 14 predicted proteins | sample KBSC44metaG_FD_92761 | JGI IMG/M metagenome (GOLD analysis project Ga0105239, IMG submission 92761) | Corn rhizosphere microbial communities from Kellogg Biological Station, Michigan, USA - KBS C4-4 metaG | ecosystem: Host-associated > Plants > Roots > Rhizosphere > Soil | place: Michigan, USA... | reverse complement strand
GTCAAACAAAGTCAGCTTTGTTGTACTGCCGAAAACGTGATGATCGACATCAAGGAAACCTTTTGGGAGGCCATGATGAGCACCACCATGCATGATGTGGGGCACATCGCTAATTTCGCTTTTGGCTTTTTGGCTGGGCGGGGCATGGGTAGCATGGCCGGTACAGCGGCAACAAGTGGTTTGCGGGCTGCCGGTGCCGAATTTTTAAATGTTGCCAAAGCCGAAATGGGTAATATGTTTAACCCGGCCACCTTGTTTGGCAAAATGAGCTGGCTTTGCCGCGGTTTACGTGGTTTAGGAATGTTTGGCGCTTATAAAGGGCAATATGATATCTGGACTAACCCAGAAATGAGCACTACTGATAAGTTGCTGGCCAGCGGGCAGGAGTTGGTACTGGCCATTTTTGCCGCAAAGGGTGCTTCGCTGGTTTGTTTCCCTGCAGGAACACAGGTGCATACCAGTAATGGCCTGGTAGGTATCGAAACCATTGCCATTGGCGCCGTAGTATGGACAATGAACGAGGCTACCGGGCAACGTGAATTGAAGCCGGTTACCCAGGTGCATCGCCGCACCACCTTAAGTATGATTGTGCTGGAGTTGGAAAACGGTACTATATTTCAGGTTACGCCGGAGCATCGTTTTTTAGTTAACGGAGAGTGGCGCGAAATACAAAGCATCAGCGCGGCCGAAGAACTGGAACTGATAGATGGAAGAAAAGTAACCATAAAAAACATCGGTCTTATCAGTAAAGTGTCTACAGTTTATAACTTTGATGTAGCAGATAACGAGAATTATTTTGTTACTGAGGATGGGGTACTGGTTCATAATGGGTATAAGGGACTTGAGCCAGGAAGCGCCGAACATAAAGCAGCAAGGTGGGAAGAGTATAAAGAGAGAGGTGGCGAATGGGACTATGACCGGTGGAGTAAAACGTACGAGGCTAACTTATTAAATGCGAAAAATGGTAACGCCGCTGCCGACGCCTATCATGAAAAATTAGGCTGGGGTAAAAGAGAAGTTACAGTAGATGTTGACGGCGAAGCCAGAAGATTAGATATTGCCGATGTGAATAAGATGAAGGGCGTTGAGGTTAAATCAGGTGAGTATTTCTCCCGAACCGAGGAAATAAGGTACGAAATTGAGCGTGATAAAAAATTAGTAGAAAAAGGATGGGATATTGAATGGAAAATTGATGGCAAAGCCAGTCAGCCTTTACTTGATGATTTAAAAGATGCAGGTATTAGAGTTACCCATACCCCATAAAAAGAAAAAATAATTCATATGCAAACAAATTTAACAAAAGACGATTTTGAGGAGTGGTTGTTTTTAATGTCGGATAAATTAGAAGCTTTCGAGGCGTTCTTTAAAAAAGAGACCGGGAAAGATCTTGATTATTCTGTGCAATCCATTAATGAGATAGAAGCATGGCTGCTCACAAAATTTGAATCGACTGATGATATTCTTAAACAGGAAAATAAAGAGGTATTAGATCTGGTTACGCGCTATGTAGGTGATACATTCCGCAAAAACTTAAAAGCGAAATGGACGATTGACCTTGAAAATGAAAAAAATGCCTATTACCAGTTGCCCGTAATAACAACTGAAAAGCTATCATCGCCTATCGCGCCCCACACCCTGGTTACTGCCAGTTTAGATCGCCGGCGGGGTACCTTTATTTCTACCGTATTGAATAACGCGATCAAAGAGGTTAATAAATAATGATCATTAATTGATCAAACCGGATAGCCAACTTATTTATTGTTGGTTTTTAAAGCAGATCTTGATTTGGAGCACTTCAAATCAGGATCTGCTTTTTTGTTTATGGGCTAAGATCAATTAACCTTTTAACGCCATTTGTCATGCCAGCATAATATTGCTATCAAAGCGGAACGTTTGTTCCGATATGATATATATTTGCGGAACGATTATTCCAAATAAGAAAATTAATCATTCAAAGACAATGAAAAAATTAGAAAATAAAGTAGCGGTTATAACAGGAGCATCAAAAGGTATTGGTGCAGGTATAGCCAAAAGCCTGGCAGCAGCAGGAGCATCTGTTGTAGTTAATTATGCTTCGGCAAAGGCCGGTGCCGATAAAGTGGTTGAAGAAATTGTGAGTAATGGCGGTAAAGCCATAGCCGTTCAGGGCGATGTTTCAAAAGCAGCTGACATCAGCCGTTTGTTTGAGGAAACTACCAAAGCTTTTGGCGCGGTTGATATCCTGGTAAACAATGCAGGCGTTTATAAATTCGGCGCTATTGAAGAAATTAGTGCCGAAGATTTCCACAATCAGTTTGACACTAATGTGCTGGGCTTATTGTTGACCACACAGGGCGCATTGAAAAGCTTTAATGCCGATGGTGGCAGCATCATCAATATTGGTTCGGTAGTGAGCAGCATAGCTCCGATAGGCAGCTCTATTTATACAGCTACCAAAGGCGCGGTTGATGCCATTACTCATGTATTGTCAAAAGAACTGGGTCCTAAAAAAATCCGTGTTAACTCCATTAATCCGGGTATGGTAGAAACCGAAGGTACACATACCGCGGGTTTCATCGGCAGTGATTTTCAGGCCGAAACAGAACGCACAGCACCCCTGGGCCGTATTGGTCAACCAGAAGATATTGCGCTGGTAGCCGTATTCCTGGCCTCTGAAGAGTCTCGCTGGTTAACCGGCGAAACCCTGCTGGCCGGTGGCGGTGTACGCTAAAAATTAGAATCAAGATACAAGAGTCAGGAACCAGGAATCATTTTCTGATGAGCTGTTTCAAGGTAAAGTAAGTTTTTCCTTGATTCTTGACTCTTGTTTCTTGATTCCTGACGTTCAAGTTAATAGCTTTTTAATAGCTTTGCTTAATTATTAGGCAAAGCTATTCGCGATTATGGCAAGGACTAAAGAGTTTGATGAAAATGAGGTGCTGAACAAGGCCGTGGACCTTTTTTGGTTAAAGGGGTACAATGGTACGTCTATGCAGGACCTTGTAGATGGCTTGGGTATCAGCCGGTCGAGCCTGTATGATACTTATGGCGACAAGCACACCCTGTATATTAAGGCTCTGGAATGCTATCAATGCACAGCTTCTGCTAAAATATCCCAGATTGTAAACAGCAACCTGCCTGCCAAAGAAACCATCAAACAGATCCTGGAGTTTATCACCGATGAGTTATTGGGCGACCACAGCCGCAAAGGCTGTTTCATGGTGAATGCCGAAGTGGAGGTTGCCCCACATGATGAGGCAGTGAAGCAAATGATCTGTCGCAATGACCAACAGGTGGAAGATATTTTTTACCAGGTTATTAAAAAAGGGCAAGACAAGGGAGAGATCGATCATACACAAGACGGCAGGGCCATAGCCCGCTCTATCGCCAACACCGTAAAGGGGATGCAGGTAACTGCCAAATCAACCACCGAAAAAGTAGTTTTTGATGATATTATCAGGCTGGCGCTGCTCATGCTAAACTAAGCGCACTAACCATTAAGTTAAACAGAATAATTAATAATTCGCCTGCAGATTAATTCATGATCTGTTTCCTGAATTGAACAGGACTAATACCCACTTCTTTTTTAAACAAACGCGAAAAATAAGGCAAATTATCAAAGCCCAGGGTATAAGCCGTTTCGGCTATGTTATGGTCCGATCCTTTGAGCAGGTTTTTGGCTTCGGATATAAGGTAGATGTGTATCAGCTCCATAGCCGTTTTACCGGTTTCCTGTTTCAGCAGATCGCTTAGGTAACTTGGCGAAAGGTTGAGTTCGGCAGCCATTGATTTAACGGTAGGCAGGCCTTTTTCCAACAAATAACCTTTTTCAAAATATACCGAAAGCGCGTCATTGAACCGGGAAGCCATTTTGCCGACTACCTCGATGCGGTTAATGAATTGCCTTTTATAAAAACGCTGCGAGTATTTTAGTATAGATTCTATATGGCCAAGGATGATGTCGCGGCTATACTCATCCTGGTTATTGTAATACTCTGTTTCAATTTCATTAAACAAACCCCAGATGATCTGCTCTTCTTTTGGTGAAAGAGACAAGGCCTCATTGGTTTCATATTCAAAATAGGTGTATTTTTTGATCTCGTTATGCAGCGGATGCCCGTTCAGGTAGTCCTCATGTATCAATATCAGGAAGCCGTCTTCCTCAAACTCCAGTTTTTTAAACTCGATGATCTGCCGTGGTTTTACAAATGAGAGGGTGCCATTGTCATGATCATATTTGGTGCGGCCGTATGCAAATGTACCCGACAATAATTTCTTAAAGCCTATCTGGTAAAAATCGCTGGTAAACTCCTGTTCTACAATGCTGCAGGTATGGGTACAATGTATCAGGTTAAGCAAAGGGTTTTCTGGAGGAGCAAAGCCGTTATCGCGGCTTAAATCGGCCAGTCTTTTGTAATGTTTCATAACAACAAAAAATTAAAGCATAATTCACACTAATAAAAGTATGAATTATGCCGGGGTATTTAGTTGAGTTAAAGTAAAATTAACAGGGCTTATTTACCATGGGCCGCGGCTGCTACAGGCTGCCACTCTTCCCAGGTAGCCTGGCGTTGCTCATAAACCTGTTTTACCCAAGGTAAAGCTGCCCTACCCAGGAACAGGCGCAATGGCGGATTTTCTGTATCAACCAGTTTCAACACGGCATCTGATGTTGCTTCGGGCAAACCAAAATCAGCCTCGCTGATACCGGCCTGGAAAGCTGCCCTTACACCTTCATATTCCGGTAAAACCTGAGTATGGGTAGCCGATGGACCTGCCCAGTCGGTCGCAAAGCCATTTGGCTCAATTAAAGACACTTTAATGCCAAAACCGCTTACCTCGGCTGCCAGGGTTTCGCTCAATCCTTCCACCGCGAATTTAGAGGCATTGTATAAACCTAAAACGGGTAAAGCAACCAGGCCCAAAACACTTGATACCTGTATAATATGACCATGGCCCTGCGCTCTCATCACCGGCAATACTGCCTGTGTAAGCCATAATAAGCCAAATACGTTGGTTTCTATCTGTTCGCGGGCCTCTTGCTCGCTGGTTTCTTCAATGGTGCCAAACAGGCCATAACCGGCATTGTTGATCAATACATCGATAGTGCCAAAATGTTGTTTAGCCTGTTTAATGGCTGCAAAGTCGGCTTCGCGGTTATTTACATCCAATTGTATAGGTAATATGGCATCGCCGTAAGTGCTTACCAGGTCGGCAAGGGTGTCCAGGTTACGCGCGGTGGCTACTACTTTATCGCCACGTTTTAAAAATGCTTCGGCCCAAAGTTTTCCAAATCCACGGGAAGCTCCGGTTATAAAAATTGTCTTTGACATTGCTTTTGTTTTTTGAATTAATTTATACAACAAAGGTATTTGGACCTGCCCGGGATAATTTATACAGAACCGGGTAATACTGATACAGATTAAGGAAAAGGGGAGAGGAGTAAGGGTAAATGGATAAAAGAGTAAAGACAAAAAGAAATTTGTCATCCTGAGGCGGGCTGAGCCGGCTATAGGCTACCCATTTCATTAAAAAGTAATATTCCTGGAATATCAACATTTGTAAACGTTTTTTGTCGTGCCTTTGGCTCACCTTTGCGCCACGACAAAACAATATGGAAAAGATAAGGGGGATATTATTGGTGGCGCTTGGCGCAGCGAGTTATGGGGTATTGGCCACCTTTGTAAAAGTGGCGCACGGCCAGGGTTACCATACTGGCGAGATTACCTTTTCGCAATTTTTTATCGGCTTTGTGGTATTGCTGATCATGGGCTTGTTTGGCAAAAAACAAAAGGAACCAACACCCACGGGCCACAAAAATCCGCAACTGAAAATGCTGCTGGCCGGCACATCGCTGGGGCTCACCAGCACTTTTTATTATTTATCGGTACAGTATCTGCCGGTATCTGTTTGTATTATTTTATTGATGCAAACCGTTTGGATGGGCATTATCCTGGAGTGGGTGCTTACCCGGCAGGCACCCGAAGCCAGAAAGATCATAGCCGCCCTTATTGTAATAGCAGGGACTTTACTGGCAACCAATATTTTTGATACCCGGGTAGCTTTTAACGGGCGCGGCCTGATATTCGGTCTTTTATCGGCCATGAGTTATACCGTGGCCATGTATTCGTCAAACAAAGTAGCCTTGCATTTACCGGGTGTAAAACGAAGCATGTACCTGGTGTTGGGCGGATTGATAGCTATCGTTATTTTCTGGAATGTGGAGTTAATACAGCACTTTAATTTTTCGGTGATCTGGAAATGGGGCGCTTTTCTGGCCTTGTTTGGTACTATATTGCCGCCGCTGCTATTTACCAAAGGTTTGCCCAAAACAGGCATTGGCCTCGGCAGCATCGTATCCTCGGTCGAGATCCCGGTATCTATTTTATTTGCTCACTTTATCCTTAACGAAAGCGTACTACCTATACAATGGGCTGGCGTAGCGCTTATTATTATAGCCATTGCCGCCATGAACCTACGCTTTAAAACTGGTGCTCCGGATCAATAAAAGGGCCAGCAATAACTTTGATCTTGCCCTTGTTTTCATCCGGATCAAAATTGTCAAAATAGATGATCCTGGCGCGACCTATTGACCGTAATCTGCCCATCTCCTGGTCGGCATCAAGATGTCCGTACCAGGTAATGCGGGTGTTGCCGATGGATTTAAGTTTACCCCAATTATCATCGCCATCAAACCTGTCGTAATAGGTAAACAGGGTATTGCCAATGGATTTGATCTTGCCTGCTTTGCTGCGGCCATCCATGGCGTCATAGTAAGTTACCGGCATGTCGTCCACCGATTTAAGTTTACCCAAAAGTTCAGTGCGGTCAAACCGGTCATACCAGGTTATTTTAACACCACCCACGGTTTTAAGCTTGCCTTTATTTTCTTCCCAGTCAAAGCGGTCGTAATAAGTGATCTGTGTTTTACCGATAGATTTGATCTTGCCAAAATTCTCCTCCCAGTCAAAGCGGTCGTAATACGTAAAAACAGTATTGCCGATAGATTTTAATTTGCCGGTATTGTCAAAACCGTCAAACTGATCACGGTAGAGCGCTTTGCCGTTTAAATTATTCTCAACAGAAATATTGCCGTTAAGTAAAAGGAACAGGATGATCTGCTCGTTATTAATGTCGATAGGTTTTACACTCAATTCCCGGCCGCCGGTAAATATCTGGGCTTTGCAACACAGGGTAGTACTTAGTAAGAGAAGTAACAAAAACAGGGGTTTAAGTTTCATAGTGCAGGATCTGGGGTATATAAAAATGGATGCCAGTAACACATCCATTATATCACATATGATAATAAATCGCGAAGATAGTTTAACCTGTTTGAATTTATTCTTTGAAAGCAATTCTAACGTTGCGCGTAAGAGCAATCGCAGAATAGACTCACCCGGTCTGCGCTTCGCTGGACCACCCTCTCTTCGCTTGCGGCGGAAAGAGGGTAAAGAAAAAGAAAGAAAGCCCCTCTATACGCGAAGCGGAGAGAGGGGTGACGAGCGCAGCGACGTCGGGGTGAGTCGATATACGTCTGACTACGTCGCTTATTTCAAATAAGTACCTATTTGTGCTATCACCCTATCCCAATGAGCTTTCATTTCATCGCGTTGCTTACTGTTCTGGAGTTTTTCCTGGTGAAAGCTTACAGTCGCCTTGCCTTTAGCATTGATCACCCGGAGCTGAAGGGTTGATGTGTTGTCCCAATCCTTTTTTCGCCAGGTTAACCGGGTATGCGAGTACGGTTTAAAAATGCCCGGTTTGCCTTCTGTGCCTTCCTCCGTTTTGTAGTTTTGGTTGATGTCAAACGTATCGGGTTTTATCCCGCCGAGCCAGATAGAAAATCCCTGGTCCGAAAACAGAAAATCCCAGGCTTGTTCAACAGAAACCGGGAACGTTTTTCTGACACCAACCTCAAAGCCGGCGTCCTTGGTTTGTCCAATTACTTTTGTTTTTTCCATAGGTGTAGTGTTTATATAAATATAGAAATAATTGCATTTGGTAAAACTCCAGGTGGCAATGCTCACTTATTTTAAACACCTAACATAGTTAAATCGTTTCGACGCGGTAATTAACTATTAGTTACTAATGTTTATTCAATTTGTGCATTTTTAAAGACGTATAATAAAAATGGCTATGTTTATTGCTCTATAAGCAATTATTCATTTACCATAAATTATTATTTACCGACTAAAAATGAAAAACAAATCACTACTAAATCAAAAAACGATCTTTTTTACGCTCTTATTTACTCTTATGGCAGCTGTTGGCTGTAAAAAGAATAGTACCCCCGTCGAGCCGCAGGTTGCCAACACAGCACTTACCCAGGACGAGCAGTTAAGTATTGCTAAGGCCGGATTTTCGCCGGTTAACGCGTTACGGGTTAAAGATGGCTTTATTGTGGAAGGCGACATTTTACTGAAACAGGCCGATCTCGATTTTCAGAGCCAGCATGTGAGCGAGATTGTATTCAAAAAACCAGTAACGGAGCAATACCGCACCCTGTTTATAGTTACAGGGCTAAGCAATGCTATTAAGGTGAAGGTGAGCGCGGGTGAGTCGCAGCAGGTATTTACCACGGCGGCTAAGAACGCCATAAAACGGTATAACGATCTGGGTTTAACATTGACGTTTACGCTATTGGATTCGGCCTCAACAGATAAAGAGGATATTCTGATCACCGGGCAACAGTTTGGCGATCCCAACATCCTGGGCCAGTCGTCGGGCTTTCCAGGGATGGATGGCAGACCGGCAACGCCTATTGCATTGAATAGTTCCAGGTACACTAAAAATTTTCAGGATAAAGGCGAGCTGACTACCGTTATAGCTCATGAAATTGGGCATGCTATTGGTTTCAGGCATACCGATTACCAAAACAGGGCATTTAGCTGCGGTTATGATACTTCTACATGGATAGGGATATTGCAGGCATTCTTTAAAGCACCAATTGACGAAGGCGGCCTTGCTTTTTATATCCCAGGCACCCCTATAGGAGGCGAACCCGGATCATGGATGCTGGCCTGCAGCGATGGCACCGACCGGCCGTTTACCCCAAGCGATGTGGTGGCTATCGAATCGCTTTACCCGGTGAAGAAATAATATCGACTACAGGTTTTCGGAAAACTATATTTCTATAGAAGTTGTCATTTCGATAGAGCCGGGGTAGGGATGAGGGCTGAGCGAAAGAGAAATCTTCTGCAGTATACAAAGCCCAATTGCACATCGCAGAAGATTTCTCCTCGTTCGAAATGACATCTTTTTATTTCTCTTTGTTTAAGCTACGCGGTTACTTGCCATGTACCGGTGGCAATAGCCTTGCGGATATATTCCGAAAAATCTGTGGGTTTACGGCCCAGGGCTCGCTGCACACCATCGGTAAGGCTGGCATTGCGGCCATCCAGTACTTCAGTGAACAGGTAGCTGATCAGCCAGATATAGTCATCGGGTATCTGGTACTCCTGCATCATAGCTTTATAATCATCCATCGAAATTTGTTGATATTGAACGGGGCGACCAAGGGCAGCCGCTATTTCCTGTATAGCCTGCTGGAAAGTTAATAACCGCGGACCGGTTAACTCATACAACTGCCCGGCATGGCCGTCCCGGGTTAATGCTGCCACGGCTACATCGGCAATATCATCCACATCAATAAAAGGCTCGGGTACGTTGCCTACGGGCAGATCAACCTGTCCGTATAGAATAGGGTCAAGCAGGTAACCTTCGCTAAAATTCTGGTTAAACCAGCTGGCGCGTAAAATGGTCCAGTTGGTGCCGGCGTTCATTATGATCTTTTCGCAGGCCTGCGCTTCTTCCTCGCCCCGGCCCGATAACAACACCAGGTGGGTAACCCCTTTTGCTATAGCTAAGCTGGCCAGATCACGGATAGTGTCTGTCGCCCCGGGAACGGCCAGATCGGGTTGGTATGAGATATAAACCGAATCGATACCCTGCAACGCGGCAACCCAGGTGCTTTGATCGTCCCAGTCAAAAGGTATGGCCGCATTGCGGCTTCCTATTCTTACGGGCCAGTCCATTTGCTGTAGTTTGCTCACAACACGGCTGCCGGTTTTCCCGGTACCACCCAGTACCAGTATTTGTTTTTTAGTATTTTCCTGATTTTTCATGGTCTTTAATTTTTATCAAAATTATAGGGCCATGAGAAGGGAAAATAGAACAAAACCGACAAGGGGGGAAGCGTCTTCTCTCCGCGCGTCATTGCGAGGAGGAACGACGTGGCAATCCCCGATAGGCGGGGCGAATAGGCACATCGTAGAGTGCTCAGTTGCCGCTATGGCTGTTACTTTTGTCTTGATACAAAGTAACCAAAAATCAAGTCAGCAAAAATGCTTCTTTGCCGCACCGGCCTTTACCCCGCAAAACAGTCAGAATCACGGGCTGCTAAATTTTGCCCTGTTTCACTCGCACATGTCATCGCTTCTGCAAAATTCGCTAATGCCCCTGCCACCGCACAGGCCAACATATTCTGCCCGCTTTCGCCCGAAGCTGTTCTGCTGACGGGAAAGAAATATGGACTGGAGAATTTCCCTCCCTTTTTCCGCCGCAGGCGAAGAGAGGGTGGTCCAGCGAAGCGCAGGCGGGGTGAGCGGTCTGCGACAGGGTGGATCAAAGGGGCGGCCCAATCAGATAACCGATACAACCATCAACCCAATAAACATACCTGCGATACCGGTAACCACCACGTTGCCGAACTCATGATAGTTTAATCCGCATGCTAACCTAATGGCCGTTACAACAATGGCGATTGCAGCCACCTTCAGCCAGTAAGCGAAAATGTTTTTAATCCGGGTGCTTATGCCTTTTGGTATACTCATTAAAGCCCATAAAATTGCTATTCCTCCTAATATTGTACTTACATGTTGGGCCAACTTATAGACGTAAAACTGTTGCCCCCTGATATGGATCACATGTGTTAGAGCCGGGATAGTTGTCACAAAATAGCCCGTAGGATGGGTAAAGCTGTCCCATAGTAAATGAGAGGCTCCACCTACAAGGATCGAAAGGGCAATTATGGTGATATATGCAGGGGAAGATAGGCTTTCCGGATTGCCTTTAAATTGAGAAAGCCGTTGGTTAAGCTGACCAGGCAAATGATCGATCAACTTGTCTTTAACTATTTTATTGTAGATCAAAAACAACAATAGCCCTACAGGCAGATCAAACCAAAACAAACCGGGTATAGTATGGCTATAAATGCTGCGCACCCGCATCCTGAAAAAGTATTCAAAATCCGGAGTCATGCTCCCGATCACCAGGCCAGTCATGGAGATCCACCTCTTCGGGAGATACCTCAATGGCAAAACCAGGGCCGGGTGCGCGAATGTAAAAGGCATGGGTGAGTTTGTTTAGTTTTTAAAGATAGAAAAGATATTGAGGTGCTGTAGCGATTAAAAAGCATGGGCAGGTGCGATTCCTTCCCTAGGTCACCCTCTCAGCTTCGCTGGAAAAAGAGGGGTTATATTTCTTCCCTGTCAGTGGAACGGCTTCGGGTGAAAGCAGACAGAACATGGTGGCCTATGCGGTTGCAGGGGCATTAGCAAACCTTGCCGAAGCGTAGGAAACGAGCGAACAAAGTGGAGGTGAGGTTTAGCAGCCCGTGGTTCTGCCTGCTTTGCAGGGCAAAGGCCTTGTGCGGCAAAGAAGCATTTTTGCTGACTTGATTTTTGGTTACTTTGTATCAAGACAAAGTAAAAGCCTTAGCGGCAATTGAGCGCTCTGCAATATGCATCTTCGCTCTGTATAGTATGCGATTGCCACGCTTCGCTCGCAATGACATATTCGAGAATGTGCTTGTACGAGCCACCAATTTTTCGTCTATTTATATACATCAAGGAGTCCGGCTTTCTACTCAGAAAACCGGACTCTTTGCTTAAAGAAACAAGGCCAAAAGCCGACCGTTTGGTATGTAGCTATTTGACAGCCAAAAAATCAATACTTTTTAAAACTTTCAAAACACGTCAAAGCCGTGTTGAAATTTGTTAAAAGTGTTAAAATGAAGGTTTTTCAAGCGATTTTCGACCTATTTAGCCCCGTTTTTAAGCCGAAAATTGTTAAAATTTAAAGTTTAAAAAGTCTTTCCGGACCTGTTTATAACTGGGCTACAAAATCGCGCATGGCCTGCGCCGGGTCGGCTTGTTTCATAAATGTTTCACCGATCAGGAACCCATTGAAGCCCGCCAGTTTCAAATGACGGATAGTTTCCGGATCGCTGATGGCGCTCTCAGATATTTTCATAAACTCAGCCGGGATATGTTTGGCCAGCTGGTAAGAGGTTTCTACCGATACGGTAAAATCGGCCAGGTTGCGGTTATTTACGCCGATAGCATCCAGTTTGGGGTGGATGCTACGTTCCAGCTCTTCCAGGTTATGCACTTCCAACAGTACGTTCAAGCCTATGCTTTTGGCCAGTGTGGCCATGGTATCAATTTCGGCAGGGGTAAGTATAGCGGCTATCAGCAAAATAATATCTGCACCTAATGATTTGGCTTCGATCACCTGATACTCGTCTATCATAAAATCCTTACGGAGGATCGGGATATTGTTAACGGAACGGGCTTTGATCAGGTCGGCCTTGCGACCCATAAAAAAATTTCGGTCGGTTAAAACAGACAGGGCCGAGGCGCCCGCACTGGCATAGCCATTGGTAACGGCGCTAACTCTTACCTTATCGTTAATAATGCCTTTGGAGGGCGATTTACGCTTAAATTCGGCTATAATACCGCTGCGTTCCGGATCGAGTAAAAACTCTTTGAAGGAGTAAGTATCGCGATGAAAATATTCCGACTCTTCCAGTTCAACATAGGAAACGCGTTTTTTAGCAGATGCTACTTCCTTTTTTTTATTGGCAACTATTTTATCAAGTATGTTCATGAGGTAAAAGCAATGGCTGTCATGCTGAGCCCGTCGAAGCATGGTGGGCAGGCCCTACGCGCGCTCCTTCGACAAGCTCAGGATGACATCCTTTTTATTTGTGTTAACGCAAAGTTATCATTTTTGCGCTTGTATTAACTCAACCAGTTATGCATCATTTCCTTGCCGTACTCGGTGAGGATAGATTCCGGGTGAAATTGTACGCCCCGTACGTCATATTCACGATGGGCCAGCGCCATAATGGAGTTATCCTCCTCGTCAATAGCGGTTATTTGCAGCGTCTGTGGCAGATCTTCGTTACTCACCACCCACGAATGGTAGCGGCCAACCTTAAAGCTGTCTGGCAGGCCTTTAAAAAGCTCCTCCTGCCTGTCGGTTACCTTAATGGGAGTAGCTATCCCATGCATTGGCTGACTCAGGTTATATAAACTGCCGCCAAATACCTCGGCAATGGCCTGCTGCCCCAGGCAAACGCCAAATATGCTTTTGGTAGGAGCGTATTTTTCGATCACCTCCAGCAGCAAGCCGGCTTCAGATGGTATACCCGGTCCCGGCGAAAGGATGATCTTATCGAAAGCGTCCACATCGCCGATGGCAAACTTATCGTTCCTCCAAACCTCGCATTGCAGGCCAAGTTCATTAACCAAATGCACCAGGTTATAGGTAAAGGAATCGTAATTGTCAATTATTAAGATGCCCCCCGACCCCCTGAAGGGGGAGTTGGCAGCGCTTGTTTGCTTGTTCATGTTGTTATATCTATGTTGGATATGTCTAATCGTTGTGTTATAATGTTTATTGTTCCCCCTTCAGGGGGTTAGGGGGCTCTACAGTTCCTCCGCCAGCTCAACAGCGCGCCTTAGTGCCGATATTTTGGTATCTACCTCCCGAAGCTCGCTTTCGGCTATAGAGCCGGCTACAATGCCTGC